>TARA_R110002050_G_scaffold221122_3_pt1 | contig 40778 bp, 36 predicted proteins | sample TARA_R110002050 | Tara Oceans TARA_R110002050 (sample SAMEA4396988) | marine metagenome | biome: Polar Biome; feature: [DCM] deep chlorophyll maximum layer (ENVO:01000326); material: water (ENVO:00002006), including particulate matter (ENVO:01000060) such as... | depth 25 m
AAAAGAATCCTCACCTCAATGCACTAAAACAAGAATTGGGTTTCGACTTTCTTTAATACTTCCAATCATCCCTAACTTTTACCGTTCACAATTTTTTATGATTTTTTTTATAAAAATCTATATATTCGCCTCTACTAATTTAAAAACAAGTCATCTATGAAATCCATGTCAATCCTAAAATTGAATCTTCTTAGTTTAACAGCTATTTTCCTTTTCGCTTGCGGAAATACCGAAAACAAAGAAAATATTAAAAAAGGGTACGAAACTGTTGAGAACGATCCAACAAATACACGAATCTACACACTTGATAATGGCCTTAAGGTTTATTTATCGGTCAACGATGAAGCTCCTAGAGTTCAAACTTCAATCGCCGTAAGAGCGGGAAGTAAAAACGACCCTGCTGATGCAACTGGATTGGCGCATTATTTAGAGCACATGCTTTTCAAAGGAACCGACAAGTATGGCAGTACAGATTTTTCAAAAGAAGGTCCTTTATTACGAGAGATTGATTCACTTTATGAGGTGTATAGAAAAACAACTGACGAAGCAGCCAGAAAAGCCCTTTACAAAAATATTGACAGCGTATCTCAGCTTGCATCCACTTTTGCTATTGCAAATGAATACGACAAAATGGTGAGTGAAATGGGAACTAAAGGTACAAATGCTTATACTTCACAAGAGCGTACAGTTTACATCAATGACATTCCTAGTAATCAATTAGATAAATGGTTAACCCTTGAAGCTGAGCGTTTCAGAAATCCTCAAATGCGTTTGTTTCACACAGAGTTAGAAGCAGTTTATGAAGAGAAAAACCGCTCTTTAGACAGTGATTTCAGTAAAGCTTGGTATGGAATTATGGAAACTTTATTTCCTAATCATCAATACGGACAACAGACAACTATTGGAACTATTGAGCACTTAAAGAATCCTTCGCTAACAGAAATTAAAAAATACTTCAATACTTATTATGTGCCCAACAACATGGCTATTTGCTTAGCAGGAGATTTTAATCCTGACAGCTTAATTGAAGTCATCAAAAATAAATTTGGCTACATGGAAGCCAAAGAAGTTCCTGAATTTACTGTAACTAAAGAAGAACCAATTACTTCACCACAAGTAAAAGAAGTTATGGGTCCAGATCAAGAATTTTTATACATGGCTTATCGTTTTCCAGGCCAAGGTACTGAGGAGGCTGACTTGATTCAACTATGCGACATGATTTTAGCGAACAGTACTGCCGGTTTAATCGACCTTAACCTCAATCAAAAACAAGAAGTACTCAATGCGAGCTCATTTACTTATATCCTTTCTGATTATTCAGCACACATGCTAAACGGAAGTCCGAAAGAAGGACAAAGTTTAGAGGAAGTAAGAGATTTATTGCTTGCTCAATTGGATAGCTTAAAGTCTGGAGCATTTCCAGATTGGTTAGCAGAAGCAGTTGTAAACGATTTAAAATTAGGTCGAATCAGACAAACAGAATCTAATCGAGGAAGAACAAGCATGATGGTTGATGCTTTTATTCAAAAAAGAGATTGGAAAAATGAAGTAAATGCTGTAGACCAACTAAAAAATTACAGCAAAGAAGACATTGTCAATTTTGCCAAGAAAAATTATGGTGACAATTATGCGATTCTTTACAAAAGAACTGGAAAAGACACTACAATTAAAGAAGTTGTAAAGCCTGAAATTACTCCAATTCAAGTGAACCGCGAAGCTGCTTCTCCATTTTTAACAGAAATCAGTGGACTAAAAGTTAATCCAATTGAGCCAGTTTTCATTGATTTCAAAAAAGACATCAATGAAGCAACGCTTAAAAATGGCATTGTGGTTAGAAGTATCGACAACACAACTAACCAACTTTTTACGCTAAACTATTTATTTGAAATGGGTGACAATCATGACAAAGAAATGGCATTGGCAGTTAAATACCTTCCATTTATTGGAACTTCTAAATACAGTCCATCAGAAATTCAACAAGAATTTTATAAAATTGGTTGTGATTTTAGTGTGTACTCCGCAAACGAAAGAACCTATGTGACTTTATCTGGATTGAATGACAACTTTGAAAAAGGTCTTGAACTTTTTGAACACCTCCTTGCAGACGCTCAACCTGAAGAAGAAGCCTTAAAAAACATGGTGGCCAATATCTTAAAAGAAAGAGCTGATGCTAAATTGAACAAAGGCAACATCCTTTTTGGCGCCATGGCATCGTTTGCAAAATACGGAGACAAATCTCCTTTCAAAAATATTTTGAGTAAAGAGGAATTGGATAATTTAAATGCAGCTGAACTAACAGCAAAAATTAATGAACTCAATAATTTTGATCACAAAGTACTTTATTACGGTCCGCTGAAACAAGATGAAATCGTTCAAAAATTGAACAAATTTCACAAAGCTCCCGAAGAGTTGAAAGCAATTCCTGAAGAAATCAAATTTGAAGAGCTAGCTAATGAAAAAACCAATGTATATGTAGTAGATTATGACATGAAACAAGTTGAAATTTACATGCTTTCTAAAAAAGAGCAGTATAATCCTAAAACAGTTGCCCAAGCTGCAATCTTCAATGAATATTTTGGTGGTGGAATGGGGTCTATTGTTTTCCAAGAGATGCGCGAGTCTAAAGCATTGGCTTACTCTGTTTATTCTGTCTATCAATCTCCAAGCGATGCTGAAAAGGCACATTACACCTTAGCTTATATTGGTGCACAAGCCGATAAATTAAAAGAAGCAATGGAAGGAATGACAGATTTGTTAAACAACATGCCAGAGTCAGAAAAGAGTTTTGAATTAGCAAAGAAAGCTGCACTAGAGAAAATTAGAACTGAGCGAATTACTAAGGCTTCAAAACTTTGGAACTATGAAACTGCTTTGAAAAGAAAATTAGATTATGATCTTAGAAAAGACATTTACGAAGCGGTTCCAACTATGACAATGGCAGATTTGAAAGCTTTCCACCAAAACTATATTAAAGATGGTAAATACAACATCATGGTCATTGGAGACAAATCTAAATTGGATCTTGCTGCCCTTGGAAGCTATGGAGAAGTGAAAGAACTAGAATTAGACCAATTGTTTGGCTATTAAAATTTCTCATTGATGAGTAAACCAATATTTGAAGAAGAACAGCGTTTCCGCCAATGGTGGATATGGCTTGTTCTTCTTTTTATTTTAGCTACAATTCTTTTTAAAGGATTTGAAACTGATATGGGTGGCTTAACTACACCATTTGTTATAATCGCAAGTGTCGTTCTATTACTTTTTCTTGCTAACCTTAAAACCAGAATTGATGAGCGGGGCATCCACATTCGATTTTTTCCTTTCCATTTTTCTTTTAGAACATATGAGTGGGATAAACTCTATTCAGCAGAAATAAAAAAGTACAGTCCAATTGTCGATTATGGAGGTTGGGGTGTTAGAATAAGTTTAACTGGAAATGGAAAAGCATTTAATGTTAGTGGTAACAAAGGCATTTACTTAGTGACTTCCGATGGAAAAAAACGCATGATTGGCACAAAAAAAGAAGTTGAAGCACAAGAAGTATTGAAGCAATACATTTCACCTTCGAAGAATGAATAGAACTTTAAAATCACTTCTTTTTATATTCTTGTTTTTATCACTTGGATTAACAGCTTGTAAAGTAGGTAGATTTTTTATTTACAACTTTGCTGATATCAATGATTACAAGAAATTTCCTTCTAGACCAATTGAAAAAAGTGATAAACCCTTTTATTTTGTAAAGATAAAAGAAGAGAAGATTCCAAAAACAGTAACAATAGAGAAAGAAAAGATCTCGTTTAACGAATTTTTGTATAATACAAATACAGTAGCATTTATAGTTATCAGGAGTGACAGTATTTTGTATGAAAAATACTTATATGGATACAATGAATCTTCAATAGTTCCTTCTTTTTCTATGGCAAAATCATTTACTTCAATATTAATTGGGTGTGCGATAGACGATGGTTTAATACAATCTGTTGATGATTTTGTAACAGAATATTTGCCTGAATTAAAAAATTCTGGCTTTCAAAAAGTAAAAATTAAGCATTTATTACAAATGACCTCTGGAATTGATTTCAACGAGGGTTATTCAAATCCTTTTGGTCATGTAGCAACATTTTATTATGGTCGTAATCTTAGAAAATCATCATCAAAACTCAAATTTAAAAGTGAACCAGGAATTAATTTTGAATATGTTAGTGGTAATACCCAAATTCTTGGATTAGTTCTAGAAAGTGTTTTAAAAGAACAAACTATTAGCAAGTATTTTGAAAGCAAAATTTGGAAGCCATTAGGAATGGAATACGCTGCAAGTTGGAGTATAGATCGAAAAAAAGATGGTATTGAAAAAACGTTTTGCTGTCTAAATGCTAGAGCAAGAGATTTTGCTAAAATTGGAAGATTGTATCTAAACAAAGGAAATTGGAATGGTCAACAGATAGTAAGTGAGGATTGGATAAATCAGTCGATTAAAAAAGACAAAACGGAAGGAAGTGTAAGTTTTTATCAATATCAATGGTGGCTACCAAAACGTAGTGGAGATTTTATGGCGCAAGGAATTTTAGGTCAGTTTATTTATGTAAGCCCTGATAAAGACCTTATTTTTGTAAGACTTGGTAAGAAAACAGGAAATATTAATTGGGGAAGCTTTTTAGGCAATCTTGCTGAATCTTATTAACCAGATGCTTTATCAATATCAAAAAACAGCTAACTATTAATTTCAATGCAGCTTTTCTATTCTACTTCTATCTCAGAAAACCAAATACTATTAGATGAGGAAGAGTCCCGTCATCTATCAAAAGTTTTGCGTTTAAAAGTTGGCGACAGTGTTGAAGTAATCGACGGAAAAGGGAATTTTTACTTATGCAATGTTTCGGAAAGTCACCCCAAAAAAAGCATTCTTAACATTGATAAAAAGACTTCTAAAGCAGAGCAATTTGGAATTTACTTAGCAGTTGCACCTACAAAAAACCTCAACCGTTGGGAGTGGTTTTTGGAAAAAGTAACAGAAATTGGCATTGATCAGATTTCTCCAATAAAATGCAGTCGCTCTGAAAGAAAAGTATTAAAGATGGATCGCCAAGAACGGATTCTTATCAGTGCAATGAAGCAATCTCAAAAAGCAACTTTACCAAAACTAGATGAGCTACAAGATTTTAACAAATTTCTTCAAGAAGATTTTGAGGGGGGAAAATACATTGCCCACTGTGAAAACAGTTCAAGTAAAATGAATTTAAAAGAACTACATCAAAAAGCTCAGAAAGCCTTAATTTTGATTGGACCTGAAGGAGATTTTAGCCCTGATGAAATTTCTGCAGCAAAAGCAAAAGGATTTAAAGAAATTTCTTTGGGTACTAGTAGATTGAGAACAGAAACTGCGGCAATTGTTGCATGCCACACCATAACTTTAATAAATGCTTAAAAAAATACTGCTTCTTTTTTGGATCGTTTTTTCTTTCAGTGCTTTTGCACAAAAAGGGAGTTTTCAAATCGCTGTTTTAAAATATAAAGGTGGTGGCGATTGGTATGCTAATTTAGAAACTTCTCTACCTAACTTAATTCGTTTTAGCAATGAGCAGCTTCAAACCAATATAGAACTCGAACAAGCAATTGTAGAACCTTCAAGCCCTGAAATTTTTGATTATCCTTTTATCCACATGACTGGACATGGAAATGTGATTTTCAATAATGAAGATGCTGAAAATTTAAGTTTATACCTTCGTTCTGGTGGTTTTCTTCACATCGATGATAATTATGGAATGGATCCTTTTATCAAAAGAGAGCTTAAAAAACTATTCCCCAACGATGATTTAGTGGAAATCCCTTATAATCATCCGATTTACAATCAAAAATTTAAATTCAATAATGGCTTACCAAAAGTTCACGAACACGATGGCAAAGAACCAGTTGGTTACGGAATTTTCATAGATGGCAGACTTGTACTTTTCTATTCTTCTGAGTCGGATTTGGGTGATGGTTGGGAAGACCAAGAAATTCACAATGATTCGGAGGCTGCCCGCTTAAAGGCCTTGCAAATGGGTGCTAATATTTTATCATTTGTCTTTTTAGGTGAGTAAGTTTAGCACTGAAATAGCTGAATTTATTGAGCAAAACAGCAAGCTGAATATTGCAGAAATTGCTTTGCTTCTTAGCAAGAAACCCGATTGGCCAAAAGAATTTATTCTCAATCAAATCAACGGCAGACAAAAAGCAGTTAAGAAATTTCCATTTCTACTTCAATTTCAAGATTTTGAATTTCCCAATCCAACAGCTGTTGCACAAGCTTCATCTGAAGTTACTGCTCGTTTCAAAGCTTCACTAATAAATGGTTCTTCCATTGCAGACTTAAGCGGTGGCATGGGAATAGACAGCTATTTTTTTGCTCAAAAATTTAAGCAGGTTGTGTATGTAGAAAAGCAAGTGGAATTATTCAATTTGGTTGAGGAAAACTTAAAATTACTTGCAGGAGATAAAATACACTGTGTCAATAATTCTGCAGAAAATTTCTTACAAAAGCAATTACAATTTGATTGGATCTACATAGATCCTGATCGAAGAGCTGAAAAATCAAAAACCTTTCAAATTGAAACCTCTAGCCCAAACATAGTTGAACTTTTACCGCTGCTTTTTGAAAAAACGAATCAACTAATGATAAAACTTTCTCCTCTACTCGATCTTAAAGATGGAATTCGAAAGTTACCTTTCACAAAATTTATTTACGTAATTGCTGTTGAAGGAGAATGTAAAGAATTGTTGTTTTTATTGGAAAAAGGCTTTGAAGGCGAGCCTCAAATCGAAGCCATGAACTTGAATAAGAATGATAAAAGCAGCTTCATTTTCAAATTTTCTGATGAAATAGCTGCTCAAATATCTTATTCTGCGCCTCAAAAATACCTTTACGAGCCAAATGCTGCTATCTTAAAAAGTGGCGGCTTTAAATCTCTTGCAGTTAAATTAAAGTTAGAAAAGCTTTCAGAGAATACGCATTTATATACCTCTGAAAATAGAGTAACTGAATTCCCTGGTCGAGTTGTTGAGATTGAAAAAATAGGAAAACCCGAAAAAAAATTCATGACTTTTGCCAATGTAGTTAGTAGAAACTTTCCAATGAGTCCTGCAGATATTCGAAAAAAATACAGCATCCGAGAGGGACAAAAAGAATTTTTATATGCTTGCACTTTGACAGGAAAAAAGAAGGTATTTATTGGGGGGATGCTTCTTTCGCAAGACTTATAAAGATGCTTTGAAAGGTGAATCTAATAATACTTAAAAAAATACTTTCACCTTAATGATCCTTAATTTCTTAATGGTTTAAATTTAAGCGGCTAAGAGGGGAAACTATGGCTTCAATTCCAGTATATACTATTCCAATAAGAGCCACGATTTTTTTGTAAGAAATAATAGTGAACCATGAATTTGAATTGGTGGTTTCTGAATGAAGATTCTAAAATTGGGGAGGGTCTACCAAATTCAGTGATGTGGTTTTGATAACGTGTAGATAGTGTTACAGATTTAATCTGCCACCCGACTCCAAATTCATATCCGAAAACCATTGGTTGGAATTGAGAAGCTGCATTTTTACTTATATCAGAACCGGTTGGTCTCACTTCTGAGTAAAAAAAACGTGTTACTGTTGGTCCGGCTAAAAATCTAAATTTTTGAATTTGAGCAACAAATTTTGGACTAAAATCTGCACGATAAAAAAGATAATTTAATTCCGTCAATGAACGCAGCGAATCGCCTAAAGAAGTTGAAAAGTTTAAACGTCCTCCACATCGACAAAGTGAGGCTTCAAACATAAGTGCAGGAATTAGATTAAAGCCTTTGACTGCTTGATTTCTAGGTGGTCCGTATAAAAAATTGATTCCAAAAGTAGCACCTCCTTGAGATCGTCCATCAAAAACCGTCAAACTTTCATTAACCTGACTGCTAGTTGGTTTAAGTTTAGAGAGATTGTAGCCAAAATGAATTCCCATTTCATAAAGCTGAGCGTGAATAAAGTTTGAAAATAACAATGCTACAACCAAGGCTAAATTCCTAGAAAATACCCCTTTCATGCTTCTATTGGAAATTCGTAAGGTGATGTAAATACAAACTCATAATTTAAATCTTCTAAGCGACTGCAAATTAAAACTTTCCCTTTGTCATTATCAAATTTATTAAACTCTGGTGGATTTTTATTTACTCGATTAGCAAATTCAGTATAATAATCGCTTTTTGAAGGATGGTCCGGTGAACAAATATTATAAATCCCTAAAGGATATTCACCCTTACAAATCTTCATAACTATGTTTATAATATCCTCTGAATGCACCAAATTCACTTGCTTATTTTGACCTTTCACATTTTTTCGATCTATTAAATAATTAACCGGATGTCGATTTGGACCAACCAAGCCAGCTAACCTCAAAATAACATGATTTTCTGGTGAGTTTTTACGAATAAAATTCTCAACCGCCATAATTTTTTGAGCATTTGAACTTTGAGGATTAATAGAAGCTGTTTCGTTGACTTCCCGCTCATCTTCCCCATAAACAGAAGAAGAACTAGTGTATAAAATCTTAACTTTTGAATTTGCTTCAATAACTTTTGCAACCAATTGCTGCATTTGAGCAGCATATTGATCGGAAGCTGATGGAGGTATGGTTAGAAACACAAAGTCTGCTTTTAAAAAAGCTGCGTTTTTAAAGTTGTTTTTTTCAATTTGATTCAATTGAAACACTTCTAATTTTGGAAATTCTTTATCAAGTTGAACTTTCTTTTCTATAGAAGAAACTGTTCCATAAACTTCAAATCCCTCTTTCTTTAGTCGATTTCCTAATTGCAAACCCAACCAACCCATGCCTATAATACTTATCTGTTTCATCCAATAAATTCAATTAATTTTAACGCCCAAACACAATTGCATGGCTTTTAGTTTTCATAAAGATAAACAGACTTATATCAAACACCAACATGATAACGCTGTTAATTATGTTATTCCATTTATTGAGCAAAAATTGCCCTTATTTGAGGGAATGAGGGTAATGGAAATTGGTTGCGCTGAAGGAGGTGTTCTTCAAGCTTTCGTAAAAAGAGGGTGCATTGGAACAGGGGTAGAGCTTCAAGCTCCTCGAACTGAAATTGCCAAAGAAGTTTTTGCTAAGGAATTGAAAACAGGACAAGTTACTTTAGTGAATAAAGATATCTACGACGTTGATATCGAAAAAGAAATGCCTGAACGATTTGACTTAATCATTTTAAAAGATGTGATTGAGCACATTCATGATCAAGATAAAGTGCTTGCTAAACTTCGAGAATTCCTAAAACCGAACGGACATATTTTTTTCGGTTTCCCACCATGGCAAATGCCTTTTGGAGGACATCAACAAGTGGCAAAAAATAAAATTCTTAGCAGACTTCCCTACTATCATCTTTTACCAATGAAACTGTACAAAGCAATTCTTAAAAGTTTTGGTGAGAAAGACAAGGTTATTGAAAACTTAGTAGAGATAAAGCAAACCGGAATTAGCATCGAACGTTTTCAAAAACTGCTTAAAAAAAACAAGTTTGCTGTAGTCGAACGAGAATTTTACCTTGTGAATCCCATTTACAAATACAAATTCAACCTCAACGCTAGAATCCAAAATAGTGCTATTGCAGCAATTCCATACTTGAGAAACTACCTAACAACTTGTATGTACTACTTAGTTAGAAAAGAAAATTAGAGCAAAAAAGATGCATCACTTTTAGTGATGCATCTTAACATTATATTTTATTCCCTTACTTTATTTAAGATTAATTAGTTTGACTTTGTGCTTGCTGTAGCATTATATAACGCTGCATCAAGGTTGAATCACTTTGAATTTGCATTGCCAATTGTTGCATTTCAGCTTCTGAAATATTATTTTCAGTCAAATACGCATCAATCTTAATTTGAAACTGCTCTTGCATAGCTTGAATTTCACTTGCAATTGCATCGAACTTTGCTTTTTCCTCAGCAGTTGCATCTGATTGTACCTCTGGGCTTTGCTCAGCTTGTAAAATTTGGCTGTAGCGATCGACATCCATTCCATTTCTCTCAACTACTTTAATCATATCTGCCTGCGCTTCTTGATTGATTTCTTGAACCTTAAGGTTTACAGAAGCAAAAACAAGTAAATCATTGTCACTAATCTTACCATCTTCGCTTTGAGAAGGTGTTGCTTTAGATTGAGAGTTATCTTGAAGAGTCGTATCCTCCTTTTTATTTTGAGAATCATCTTGGTTGTTCGAGTTATTTTGATTGCATGCAAAAAAGAATGCAATTAGGCTAAATCCTATAATTGTACTTTGTAATTTCATGAATTGATTGTTTAAATTTAAATATCAACCATAAAACTACAAAACCTAAAACTTAAGAATCTTGAATTGACTTTATTTTAAAATTTACTAATTCCATATCTCTCTCATTAATAGTTATATATACTTTATGATTTATATTACCGTCATACAATTAATTACCATAATTCAAAAAAACTACTTGGTATAAATAATTGCAAATTACTTATAATTAAGCATTTAATCAAGAAAATATATGCCATTAAAGATTGAAAAACTGCCTTCAAGTTAGAACTTTAAGATTTTTAACAAGCCTTAAAGGGCATTAACATTCAAAGGTGAGAAAAGGCAGCTAATCGTAATAGAATTGATTGTTTTCAATGTCAAAATGAGTTAACTAGTATTATCAACTCAACTTAAAAACATGTCAACCAACCTACATTGATTAACTAGAAAACAAACAGACATGCTAGTAGCAATAATTTTATTTTTCATAGTTTCTATTTTTTATTAATGTAACTTTTTAAATGCTGAACATACTTTTCAAAAGCTTCAATACCTTTTGGTGTTATTTTACAGGTAGTCAGTGGTCTTTTACCCTTAAATGATTTTACAACTCTGATATAAGCAGCTTTCTCTAATTTATCAATTTGAACACTTAAGTTTCCCGCTGTAGCTGCTGTCTTTTCTTTTAAAAAGGTAAAATCAGCCTCCTCCACACTTATCAACACAGACATAACTGCTAAGCGTAATTGAGAGTGCAACAGTGGATCAAGAGATTTAAACATAGCTTTCTTTTGATTGAGCCATCATGTGACCTGGAATAATATAAGAGAAAAGAATCGCAAGCATAATTAGTAGTAGTTGATATGAAAAACTACAATAAAATGCAATGATACCACAAATCCATGCTAAAATTCCACCTACTATTAATGGTTTAAATTTTAGAATTCCTCCACTTACAAATGTTCCCAAACCATACATTAACATAAGTATTGGGTAAGTCGCTTTAATTCCAATTATTCCCATGCCCCATAAAACTGAAAATAGCGTAATTACAAAACCTAACCATAAAAATTTCAAAGCTCTTTCAGGATAAGTTTGTACTTTCTTCGTCCTCCCTTTCTTATATCCTAATACAGCAGATATAATACCCCCTAAAATCATTAGATACATCCACCCAATCCATGGATTTTCGAAAGAAGTATGGTTTAATAATACATAATTCAAAGCTGCTGCTATAAAAACCAACCATCCCCACAATAAATAAAATACACTGCTGTCGCCAATATTTCCTTTGGCATTTGCAATCATTGTTTCAATTAATTGAATCTGTTCTATCTGTTTTTCCATGATTAATAATTTATAAATAGATTACAAATATAAATTAGTTTACAATATAAACCATATTTATTTAAAAAAATCTGCAAAAAATAATTTGCAGATTTTTAGAATATTATGCTAAGACTTCAGACACTAAGTCTGCTGCTTCTTGTAATAAGATAGCTGAATGTACTTTCAAGCCTGAATCATCAATGATTTTTTTAGCTTCTTCAGCATTGGTTCCCTGTAAACGGACAATAATTGGTACAGGAATATCACCAATATTTTTATAGGCATCTACAACTCCTTGAGCAACTCGATCGCAACGAACGATACCGCCAAAAATATTCACCAAGATTGCTTCGACATTTTTATCTTTTAAAATGATTCTAAATGCTTTTTCAACACGTTCAGCATTGGCAGTACCTCCTACATCTAAAAAGTTGGCAGGATTTCCACCGCTCAATTTAATGATGTCCATTGTAGCCATTGCCAATCCAGCGCCATTTACCATGCAACCCACATTTCCATCTAGGTTGACATAATTCAATCCGGCTTCTCCTGCTTCTACTTCGGTTGGGTCTTCTTCGCGTTTATCACGCATTTCAGCTAAATCTTTGTGACGAAAAAGTGCATTGTCATCAATTGTAACTTTAGAATCCACAGCAATAATCTTATCATCTGATGTTTTTAAAACTGGATTAATCTCGAAAAGACTTGCATCAATACTTTCATAAGCTTTGTAAAGTGCATGAACAAACTTTGTCATTTCTTTAAACGCTTGTCCTGACAAACCGAGATTGAAAGCAATTTTACGTGCTTGAAATCCCTGTAAACCCACAGCAGGATCAATTTCTTCATGAAAAATTAGATGAGGAGTTTCTTCAGCAACTTTCTCGATATCCATTCCGCCTTCAGTAGAATACATGATCATGTTTCTACCCGTACCTCTGTTTAGAAGGACACTCATGTAATACTCATCTGGTTCGTTTGCACCTGGATAGTAAACATCTTGAGCAACTAACACTTGGTGTACTTTTTTACCTTCAGCAGAAGTTTGTGGAGTTACCAACTGCATCCCTATAATTTGATTAGCGATAGACTTCACATCTTCTAACGACTTTGCCAATTTAACACCACCACCTTTTCCGCGGCCACCTGCATGAATTTGAGCTTTAAGCACCCACCATTCAGTTCCGGTTTCTTTGTTCAACTTTTTTGCAGCTTCTACAGCTTCTTCAGGAGTTTGAGCTACAATTCCTTCTTGAATGGCTACCCCAAACTTTTTAAGGGTTTCCTTTGCTTGATATTCGTGAATATTCATTCTTTAAGGTTTCAAAATTTGTGCTGTAAAAGTAATTGTTTCCAATTCAAATTAAAAGTATTTTCTGAGAACAAAAGCGAGAGATTCTTTACATTCGTCAAATAATTTTTTAGAAGTGATTGTAGGAAAAAATATTCATAAAAGTTTTGGAGACGTAAAGGTCTTAAAGGGTGTAGACATTGAAATTGCTGCTGCCGAGGTTTTGGCGATTACCGGAAGTTCAGGTGCCGGAAAAACAACACTTATTCAAGTTTTAAGCAGTTTAGAAAAGGTAGATCATGGAGAAATTTACTACGACCAACAAGAAATAAGTAACTATTCCTCCAATAAATTAGCCGAATTCAGGAATTTAAACATTGGGTTTGTTTTTCAATTTCATCATTTATTGGCAGAATTTAACTCACTTGAAAATGCCATGATGCCGGCATTAATTAAAGGAGATTCCAAAAAAGTGGCAGAAGAAAAAGCGTTGAAATTATTAACCCGTTTAGGACTCTCACATCGCTTAACGCATAAACCTTCTGAACTTTCAGGTGGAGAACAACAGCGCTTATCCACTGCAAGAGCTTTAATCAACCAACCAAAAGTAGTTTTTGCAGATGAACCTTCAGGAAATTTAGACAGTGAAAATGCAGATCAACTTCACCGCTTATTTTTTGAGCTCAGAGAAGAATTCAAACAAACTTTTGTCATTGTCACACACGATAGGGCTTTGGCAAAACTCTGCGACCGCCAGATTTCAATGGTGGATGGAAAAATTGATAAATAAAAAAGCACTGATTAAACAGTGCCTTTAAATAATAAATCGATAAGCCAGATTCTGTCCTCAATTTCATTGAGTTTCTATCATTTATCTATGCAGTCTACCCTCCGAAAGAGCGAGCAACTCTAATTTCGGTTTATTTGACCTTGCAGCCCATAAGGTTTACTTTGCCTCCTCAGTTACCCTTGGAGCGGTGAGCTCTTACCTCGCCTTTTCACCCTTTCCATACCAAAGGCATGGTGGTGTATTCTCTGTAGCACTATCTGTTTCTGCATTGCAGACCCCTTGCTTTCACAAGGTATGGCGCTCTTTGCTGTCCGGACTTTCCTCCATCCGCCAAAGGCGGACAGCGATAGAATGATTTATCGATGTAAAATTAACTATTCTAAATCAGTAAACTGATGAATAATGATTTCTGTAGCACCATCTCCGAATCTCTGATAACTTCCATCAAAAAACTCAATGTTAGGATAAGCTGTTTGAAATAAGTTTCTGAGTTCATCGCGCAGCTTGCCCTTCCCTACTCCGTGAACAAAAACCAAGCGTCTTATCCTTTTTCTGCAAGCTGAAAAAATTACTTCTCGAACATAATCTAATTGAAAAAGCAAGGTTTCATGCTGACTTTGAAAATTTCGATCAGGTGCTAAATCTTCTATGTGCAAATCAAAAACCGGTACTTTTCCACTAAAAACAATTGATATAGCACGAGCTGTTTCCTGCTTTTTGGGTATTTCATCAGTCAATTCAAATGGATTTACTTGAAATTGCAACTCATTATTTTCATTTAAAAACAACAAAGCAGTTTTTGGATAAATGTATTCAAAACCATCATCGCAAATAAACTTAACTTCCTTTTCAGAAATTTCAAGCACGCGACCGCTTAAATCTTCATCTACTACTGAAACTTGGTCGCCTATTTTAATCTCCATGTAAAAAGAGTTATACCAATTCTCACTATAAAACAGTTCTTCTTTAAGACTGAATTATATTCGTAATCGGTGTTACTTTGCAAAAATATTAAATCAATGAAGACGGATAGTCATAAAAATCCTTGGAAAAAAATCTCTGAAAAGTCGGTTTATGACAACAACTGGATAGAAGTTCTGCACCACGAAGTAATTAATCCTAGTGGAAACCAAGGGATTTACGGTAAAGTACATTTTAAAAATATTGCTATTGGAATTATTCCTGTAGATGAAGAAAACAACACTTGGCTGATTGGACAGTACCGTTACCCACTAGATAGTTACTCTTGGGAAATACCTGAAGGTGGAGGAGCTTTAAATGTTGAACCCATAGATTCTGCAAAAAGAGAGCTCTTAGAAGAAACAGGAATAACTGCTAAAGAATGGAAAGCAATTCAAACAATTCATACTTCCAACTCAGTGAGTGATGAATATGGAATAATTTACATGGCAAAAGACCTCAGTTTCTTTAAACCTCAGCCCGATGAGACAGAACAATTGATTGTTAAAAAAGTAAAGTTGAAATCAGTTTACGAAATGATTCTGAATGGAGAAATAACAGACAGCCTGAGTTTAGTTGGTATTTTAAGGCTGAAATGTGAGTTTCCTGAGTTGTTTGAGTGTTAAGTTTGGGAGTAGTTAATTATTATTTTTTAAAAGACTTTTTCGATACTATTCCTTGAAGTCCAATAAATTTAATTAAGTATTTTGAACCACAAGAAAATAAATTGGCATTCCGATAGTAATGTTTACAGGAAAAGTAACTGCCAAAGCCATTGGTAAAAACAGTCCCAAGTTTGCTTTAGGAACAGATATTTTCATTGCAGCAGGAACAGCTATGTATGAAGCACTTGCTGCCAAAATCGCAAACATAAATCGATTTGAAATATCATCTGTTACCATCGAACTAACCAATGCTACTATTGATCCATTAATTAGAGGAATTAGAATTGCAAAAATTGTTGGAAACCAACCAAATGAGAAAAATGCTTTTAGCTTTCTTCCACTTGTAATACCCATATCTAATAAAAATATTGCTAAAAACCCTTTAAACAAATCATTTGTAAAAGGTTTTATGCCTTCTGCTTGTTGAGCATTTGCAAGATAGCCAATAATAAGACTTCCTAAAATTAAAAGTACACTCCCGTTTGTAAATGAATGTTGTATGGCTGTTTTTTTCTTAATTTTTTCACTTTCAACTTTATTAAAAACTGAAAGTAGTAGAAGACCCATTATTATTGCAGGGGATTCCATTAAAGCCATTATTGCTACCATGTGGCCATGTAAGCTCATTCCCAAAGCTTCAAGATATGAAACTGCAGTTATAAAAGTTACTGCACTAACAGAACCATAAGCAGCAGCTATAGCTCCTGAATCAAAAAGGTTTAGTTTTTTCCTTAAAATAAAAAAAGTATAAAGTGGTATTAATAATGAAATTAAAACACCGAATAACATTGACCAACCTACCTCACTTGTAATTGGTTCATGAGATAACTCCTGCCCTCCTCTAAATCCTATTGCAAATAAAAGATATAATGAAATAAACTTTGAGGAATTAGAAGGTATTTCTAAGTCACTTTTGAGATAAACCGCAAGGATACCGAGAGCAAAAAAAAGTAAGGCTGGATTCGTTAGGTTATCTAAAAGCAGGTTAAAATTCATAAAACAAAAATTACTGTTACCAATTAAAAGATTCAAGAAGCAAAAAAATAGCTTTTTACAAACTATTTTTAAAGCTAATTATTCTAACTTCATGTTAAAGAGGGAAGTATTTAAACCCTAAGACTATTCACTATCAGAAAATGAAATACTAACCTCTGAATTGATTACAAGCTTTTTGTTTTTTTGTTTAGCTTCAGTAATTATCTCTCTTATTTTTTCAATACTTGACTCTAATCTTTTAATTTTAGCTTGCGCTTCATCTTCGTATTTTCCATAACGCTCTAAAGAGCCAATGCTTTTAACTTTGTAAAAATTAATTTTTGAGCTAAAAATACTTAGTAAAATATCTCGCGCATCTTCTTTAGAAAATTCCCCCTCAATGAGCGTTAGTTTTTTATTTTCTTCCATGATTGTTCTATTTATTTTTACTTAATTTTATTGTCCCTGCCCTAAGGAAAATGCTTCTTTTCCATTAAACGAATAGAGGTTTTCTGTTTTTATTGTATCAATGTTTTCATTAAGCGCATTTTTCAAAAGTTCGACAATATCTAATTTAGAAACCTCATTTCCATTATCCGATTTAAATCTGCACCGCCAATGATCCGTACAAAATGTTTCTTTAAACCCATCAGGCCATACTTTTATACCTCTATTTGTTATCATAGAAAGTTTGATTCCTTTTTTTTCAAGTTTTTTTAAGTTTTTGGCTAGTTCATTTGGATTATCTCCGTTCCAATGAACAAATAAATCAACACCCAATAGAGTTTTTATTGCTGATGGTTTACGCTTATATTTTGGTAAAATTAAAGCTGAATTATTTGCATATGATACAGGTTTAAAGATTGAAGGTATATTACCTAGATTAGCTATCACTGCAGTTGCAAATTCTTTTGTACCAACTTGACTCTTACTAATTCCCTCCTTGAAAATATCAAAAGTATGGATACCTTCTTCGAGTGTTTTAAGCCATGCATTTTGAATCTTTTCAGCTGCTTTGCTTTGTCCGATATGATTCAACATCATTACAGCTCCTTGCAACAAACCTGAAGGATTCGCTATATTTTGTCCTGCAATTAATGGAGCCGAACCGTGAATAGCTTCAAACATTGAGCATTCTTCTCCCAGATTTGCTGATCCTGCCATGCCAACTGAGCCTGTTATTTGAGCTGCAACGTCACTAATTACATCTCCATATAAATTGGGCATAACTATCACATCAAATAATTCAGGGGTATCAGCTACTTTAGCTGCACCAATATCGACGATCCAATGTTCATTTTCAATTTCAGGATACTCTGCTGCAATTTCATTGAAAACCTGATGAAACAAGCCATCTGTCTGTTTCATTATATTGTCTTTGGTAAAACAGCTTACTTTCTTTCTGTTTTGTTGTTTTGCATATTCAAAAGCATATCGAATAATCTTTTCACATCCTGGTCTGCTTATTAATTTCAGGCATTGAACAACTTCATCAGTTTGTTGATGCTCGATACCTGCATATAAATCTTCTTCATTTTCCCTAACTATCACAAGATCCATTATCGGATGTTTGGTCTTTACAAAAGGATGTAGACTTCTACAAGGTCTAACATTTGAATAAAGTCCTAAAAATTTTCGAGTTGAAACATTTAAACTTTTATAACCTCCCCCCTGTGGTGTGGTGATTGGTGCTTTAAGAAAAACTTTATTCCTTCTTATAATATCCCAAGCTTTAGAGTCAATTCCTGAAGAATTTCCTGATAAATAAACTTTTTCACCTACTTCAATTTCTTCGAACTCAACTTTAACTCCTGCAGCAGTTATTATTCTCAAAGTAGCATCCATAATTTCAGGACCTATACCATCTCCTTTTGCAACTGTTATTTTTCTCATCCTAATTTATTTTATAGTTTAAAACGCTGCAAAAATGATTATTCCATCTCATAAATTTTTATTTATATTTGTAATATAACACATAAATTATTTTTATGAATTATACATTAAATCAATTGCATATTTTCCTAAAAATTGTTCAAACACAAAGTGTTACAAAAGCCTCAGAAGAGTTACATTTAACTCAACCAGCAGTTTCAATTCAACTCAAAAATTTTCAAGAGCAATTTGATATATCTTTAACTGAAGTTATTGGTAGAAAAATTTACATCACTGATTTTGGTAGAGAAATTGCCGAAGCAGCGGAAAACATTATAAATCAAGTTAATGCAATAAATTATAAAACCTTAGCATTTAAAGGGCAATTAACAGGAAAGTTAAAAATTTCAGTAGTTTCAACAGGTAAATATGTCATGCCTTACTTTTTAAGTGACTTTATGCAACAACACTCTGGAGTTGATTTACTGATGGACGTAACCAATAAAATTAAAGTTATTGAGAGCTTAGAAAAAAATGAAATAGACTTTGCATTAGTCTCTATATTGCCCAAAAGTCTAAATGTTGAGAAACTTGATTTATTAAGCAATAAACTATACTTGGTTGGTAGCACAAAAACAAAGTTTAAGACTAACATAAAAACAAAAGAGATATTTAAAGAGTTACCGCTAATTTTTAGAGAAAAAGGTTCAGGAACAAGGCAAACTATGGAACTCTTTATTGAGAAGAATGAAATACCAATTACAAAAAAAATGGAATTAACCTCGAACGAAGCGGTAAAACAAGCACTAATAGCTGAGCTTGGCTATTCCATTATGCCGCTTATTGGAATTAGGAATGAATTACGAAACAACGACTTACAAATTATCCCAATTAAAGGTTTACCTATTACAACAACATGGAGCTTAATCTGGTTGAAAGGAAAAAAACATTCTCCTGTTTCTAAAGAATTTTTAAACTACTTAGAAAAACAGAAGTCACAAATTGTTAGTGATAAATTCAGTTGGTATGAACAATACTAATTAGCTAACTAACTTAGTGCTAAGTTCAATACTTAGCTACAAGCTAATAAACTAAGATTGAATAATGCTAAATGAAAAAAATTGAATTTAATTCAAGCATTTATTATATTAAAAATACAACCAATGAAACTTATTACCACCTCCTTGATTAAATTCCATGCTTGGAAAGGGTACTTTAATCACATTGATTACTTTTAAAACTGTTTTTACCCAAGGTTTCGACGTGGGTATTTTTCTAAAATCTACATCAAAACTCAAAAAGTATTGTCGCTCTCTTGAAAAGGATTGTAAATCAGAAAAAGTATTTTTATTTGCCGACACCATCCCTTTTGCTCCATAGCCAAATGCAAGATTCAACCATTTAGGTTGGATCTTATCACTTATTTCGTTCAAGTTGATAGATGCCCAATAAATTTGTCCGTTGTAATCTTTAATTATTCCTTCTAGCTCATTGCTTCCCAATAAATTTGGTCTCACTTCACGATACTTGGTTGGCTGATAAGAAAATTTTAAGCGCATAATCTGTCGATGAAAAATGGCTTCTTGCGCATAGAAAATTCCGATTCCAGTTGTATTTGCAATTAAATCTCCCCAAGAAAACCCCCATTTAGCGCTATAGCCATCCATTAGCTCAATGGTACCAAGAAATAAAAAAGCTGAAGCAGAACTCACCAATGCGGCTTTGGAATCAAATTCCTTTTTCCCTTTTAAAAGTTCATAACTAAATGAACTCAAAGCATAGGCAGAAAAAACATGTCCTGCCTTGTCCATTTGCAACCACTCCTTGTTGTCGTTAAAGGTTCGAAAACTTCCACGCTCATAATCACTGTACCAAAGCTGGTTCAGCGCCAATAAAGAACCTGTGTAAGCAATTCCTGTGTATAATAAATAATTGCGGTACTTGTCTTCTTTTTGCTTAACTGTATCAACCTGAGCAAAAGCAGTTGTTGCAAATAAAATAGCCAAAAAAATTAAGAAATACGCTTGTCCCTTTCTACAATATTTCAAAATTTAAATGATATTATTCTGACTTGATTAGCTTTTTAGTTTGAATAAATTGATTGTTTCTCAATTGCACAACATACAATCCGGAAGCAAAAGATGAGAAATCAACATTTAATTCTTGATGAGGCCCTTCTTTCTTCAAATTATCTTCAAAATAAACTAATTGACCTTGGGCAGAATAAATTGAAATTTCATAAGTCTGATTGGCTACAAAATCATTCAAAACAATGTTAAGCTGATTATTAACAGGGTTAGGATAAATTCTAAAACTCTCTTCTTGATTAGCATTAATTGCTTCAATTCCTGTTACTACACAAGTTGTGTCTAAAATTGCTTTCACGGTTGAAAAAGTACTTTCACAATCTAAGGCTTTCACCTTCCAACGAAAAAAATAAGGATATTCTCCTGAAGGCAAGTTACTTCCTTTTAATGTCACCAAATTGGAAATTTGATAAGGGAAAGAAGCACCTGAAGTGTTTTTAAACAATCCAGTTTCACGATCACTAATTGAAATTCTGTAGTTAGTATCTGCATCAAGTGTAACATTAACAGTAACTAATAATGGGCTTCCTGGAATAAATAATTCTTTTGACTGAACTATTTCTCCTCGATTATTTCTAATATCTAAAGTTCTGTTACCAGAGCGGTTTGGAAAAAATAGAATAGACTCAATAATTATTGGTTCATGCACATCAAATTCTATGTAATCATTGTCATTTGAATAGTTTCCGGCACCTGTATTCAACATCTTTCCTCCAAAAAATGAAGTTTCTCGTGCAAGTTCTTTAACGTACAGAGTGGTATCTCTTTGAAGAAACCCAATTGTAATAGTATCACCTGTAAAAATTGAATTAGTTGTTGTATCTCTATACCATAATAATGTTTCAGTTGTATTTATTCTAAATCCTGCACGTTGTCCCAAACAGAATGTATCACTAATTGAATTGGGACCTAATGGTCGATTTATATTAACAATTGATGATTTTACAACAGTATCTGAACCAACTGAGTTAGAAGCAATTAATCTTACATCGAAATTTCCGTTCGAATTATACAGATGAGATGGATTTTGTTCGGTAGAAAAAGTTCCATCGCCAAAATCCCATATTTGTTGAGTATAAGTATTGTTTGTTAAGTTTTTAAATTTAACTTGTCCAGTACACGAAGTGTCAACATTGGCTGAAAAATCTGCAATCGGAGGTAAACTTGCACTTTGGCAAGCCCACTCAATTAAAAAGCCAGGTGCCGAATTTAATCGATCAGAGCGAAACTTAATTTTTACTTTATTTGTAGATGTTATTATTTGATTTCCTTGGGGTAAATGATTGGCACAAAACCTTCCAAGACTTTTGGCATTGGTAGCTATTCCATCAAAAACTTCAACATAATCCCGATTACAACTAAAACCTGTGCCTGCTTCAACTTCTAATTTAACAAAATCCAAGGTTATGAAATCTGCAAATGGGACATCTATTACAAATTCTCCATTAACATTTAAATCATAACTCCCATTTAATCCACCTGAATCAAACAATCTACCTTCACAATCTGAAACAATAGTATTTGTTGTATTTCCTAAAAAGTAGGCACAAGAGATTGAGGTATCTATTACGATGTAGTTTGATTTCACAATAGTATCAGAACCACAAGTACCACCATCTGCAAATAGACTCACATCGAAAACACCCAAACTATCGAACAATACGACTGGAGTTCGTGAATTACTACTATCTCCATTTCCAAATACCCAAGTGAATTGCTGCACATTTGAGCCACTACTGAAAAATTGAACAGCTACTGGAGTAAAACAAAAAGCGGTATCTAATTGTGCACCAAATTCTGCACTTACACCTGATTCATACCTATTTCCTACCCCTACAGCATGCCATGCATTAGTTGTAGCTTCCACTTCAGGAGAGCATGCTCCATACAAATCAATTGCAGATACAATGGCATAAAACCGTGCATCATCGAAATTTGAAGAAGGGTTTAAATAAATTGTCAGATTTCTATATGCAATTTGTTCAGCTTTTTGAATTCCAATTCCGTTCACTTGAAAGCTATCAGCCATATCATTTACTCCTATACCACCCTCTGATAATAAATAGAACCATTTGTTTTGAACACCACTGTTTGTATGAACTCCACAACGATCATTTCCAGATGTTGGAATACAATCTTGATCAATCCAAAATTGACCTTCGTAAGTATCTGGGTCTCCAAATTGCTTGGGATTAAGCATACTTCTAAAGGCTCCACCAATATCTTCTCCAATAGTCCAATTTGCCCGATTTGAGCGCGCCCAAAACTCTATAGTGGTTCCAAAAATATCACTGAACGATTCGTTTAAAGCTCCTGATTCATTCGCATAAATCAAGTCTGAAGTAAAATCAGTTAATCCATGAGCTATTTCATGGCCCACTATATCTAAAGTTGTTAAAGGACTAAAAGTTGTGCCGTTTCCATCACCATAAGACATTCTTTGACCATCCCAAAAAGCATTTACTAAATTATTATCTACATGCACATAGCTTTTCAACGTAAAACCTAAACCATCAATGCTATTTCGTTGAAATACCGAATCTAAATAATCATAGAATTTTTGTGTCCCCCAATGAGCATCAGTAGCATATTGATTGAGATTCGTATTAAAATTATTCCAAAAGTTATCATTATCTGTAAAATCAATAGCAGCTGCATAGTTTCTAGTTCTTTGAGCGTTATAAGTTTCCACTCCATTTCCTCTTAAAGTATCTCTCAATCGAAAAACAGTAGATAAACTATCTGTTGTTATAGATTGTGTATCACTATACCCAGTAACGGCAGTTCCTTTAGAATTTCCTTCATGAACCTGACTTTCGGTAAATACTATTTCTCCTGTTGCAGCATTTACAAAAATCAAAGTTCTGTTAAATGGTTCTTTTGCGTATAAATTAAATTCATAACACAATGCCAGGCTTTTACTCTCATCAACTGTGAGAAAGTTTGGCAAAAAACGAAGAGACCCATTTTGCTCTTTCAATTCATAGCTATAGAAATTAGCTAAATCACCATAATAACTTTCTGCTCCAACAAAGTCTAATGCTTTTTGAAAAGCAAGTTCTTTACTAATTCCAGGACTTGTTGTTTTGGGTACTTGCTTAATAAAATTACCGTTAAAAGCTATAACCTTTCCATTTTCAGAATGAGTTTTAAGCACAGAATAGGCAACTTTAATTCCGCTGAAATACTGTTGGTAATTACGATGAATTTGTCCAATTTGATCACTTACCTCATTAGCTAATACAAAATTGAAATCATTACTGATATTGTATACACTCGAAAGCTTTTGAAAAAAAGTTGCTTCGTTGATTCCATTATTTTTAGAGAATTGAACATAGCTTGGTAAAGCTCTAGTAGAATCAAATCGGTATTGAACTGCAATTTTTTCAAAGCCGTTTTCTTCTGACGGAATAACTGCTTTTTGTGAAATAGCAATAAATGGGAAAAGAAATACTGCTACGAAAAGGCCAAGTAGTGGAAGTTTTTTCATATTTTTTACTAATACTTATCTTTATAAAGAGAATATATTTTTGTTTACAGAAATTATATTATAAGTAGAGAAACAGACTTATAGTTTCATGCATTCAATCTTTTAAGATTATAAAAATAACCATAAAAACAAACGCTTTGTTTATGTTAACTTAACATTTCCATTAAACCCACTGTTTTTTTAGCTAGAAGCTCAATTCAAAATATCCGTCACTACTCAAAAATTGAACTGGAAACTCATCAGAAAATTCAAGGTGCTTTTTAGACCAAGTGGGAATTTTTGATGAAAATACCAATTTAATATTGGGTGGAATTTTATCAATTAATAGCTCATTAATAGGTATATCTTTTTGCAAAAAAACTGTATTGGCGTTCAAATCAATTAGACCATTTATATTTTCAATAAAATTAATTCGATGATTGAAGGCACGTAGTTCTTTAAAATCACTAATTCTCCTATAATTAAACAACCGATGGTTGATTGAATCTAAATCATTAAATATCCACGAGATTTTAGTAATTCCAACACTTTGTAGGTGTTGCTCTACAGTCAATTGATCGTAATAATCAAGTAAGGAATCATTAATGAAAACTGCTGCTTCTATTCCATTAACAACCGAAATCACATCTGCTTTTAAAGCATAAAATACTATTTTCTTTTTATGTAACTGCTTGTAGTCAAGTGTAAGCTCAAAGGTGAATACTACAAAAATTAAACTCAGACAGACTAGTAATGCTCCTTTCCGGTTAAAATAAAGGAATATTATAAAAAATACAGCTGAAACATAAAAAAGCAGAATACTTATTGGCTGAAACCATATGCCTGTTATAGCAGAATAGGGCAATAAAGCACTCAGATCAACTAAATAATTTAAAAATTGAAGTGTTTTATTTAAAATAGTTCCTAAATAAAAATCATTTCCAATCAACAACCAGACAATGCTTAAAATAAAACCACCTGAAACAATGACAAAAGCTAAAGGAATTGCAAATAAATTAGTTATCAAAAACCAATTGGGAAATTGATGAAAGTAATAGATTGAAAGTGGCATTGTTGCTAATTGAGCTGCAAACGAAACAACAAATAACCCTATCACCTTATTGATCCACTTATTTTCAGTTTTAAAAAGTGGAAAAAGCTTTGGGTAAATCAATACAATTCCCAATACTGCTGAATAAGAAAGTTGAAATCCAACTTCAAAAAGCACATTTGGATCTATCAACAACAGTAACAATGCTGATGCTGCCAAAGAATTTATCACATTTGTATCTCGTTTCAAAGCAGTAGCTAGAATAATAAATGAAAACATCCACGAAGCACGTTGAACAGATGGAGAAAACCCTGTGAGTAAAGCGAAAGCCCATATTCCAATTAGTAATAGCAGTGCTTTTAACCAACGCTGAAAATTCCTATTCCCTAAAAAGTTGAGTATTTGAGATAGAATTAGAAAAATAATTCCAACATGCAATCCGGAAACAGCTAGTATATGCATTGCTCCAGCCTCAGCGAATTTCGATCTCAAATCAGGATTTATTTCGGATTTATCGCCCAAAGTCAACGCTTTTAGAACTGCTAATTCATCGTTCTGAATTCCCATTTGAACAAATCCTTCTTCCAGCTTTACCCTGGAAGCAGCAGCCAAAGAATTAACGCTTTGCTTATGATCAAGTATTGTTACTCGATCTTCAAATGCAAAATAATAGCGGTATTTATTGAAATTATATTGCTTAAAATTAAACTGTGCAGGATTTAGTGGTTCTGAAAACTCTTTAAAATAAGAGGAACCTGCAATTACATCTCCAACGCTAATTTTGCTTGAGTCTGAAAAGTAAATAATTACCTCTGATTTCAGTTCTTTCCATGTACTATCGTTATAAACATGACTCAATTCTATCAATAAAGTCTGCTTTGTTCTAGCTTTTTCTTGAACGTCAACGACCTTAGCTAGCCAAATCAATTCATCATCTTGAGAAATGTATGGTTGCTTATTAATTTTTTGATTTTGAATCGAATATAAAACAGCTAGACCAATTATAAGTAGCTGAATTAAAACGCCAAAGAGAAAACGACTGTTCCATTTTTTAGAAAAATAGAATTTGTCTATTAAAAATAATACTATAAAACTAAACGCAATGAAACCTATTAAACTATTAAGCTCCACGGTATTAAAATCGATCCAAAACCTGGCTAGTAAAAGACCAATAATAAAGGGTATGAGTACCCTAACAAGTGGTAATTGATTCCAATTGAATGACATAATGAGTAAAGATAATTAATATCCTAACTAATTATGAAAATCAGTTTAAAAAGCTAAAGTAAATTGAATGAAAATAAAAGATTTGAAGCAAAGAAAGTGGTTGAACTAAAACTCCACTAAGGTTCCTACATGCTCATCAGTGCAAACAATCTTTTTTAAATTGCCTGGAGTGTTCATGTCAAATACTATGATGGGTAGCTTATTTTCATTGCAAAGTGTGAAAGCAGTTAAATCCATTACGTTTAAGCCTTTCTCATAGACTTCTGTAAAAGAAATTTTATCGTATTTGATAGCATCAGTATGTTTTTCAGGATCTTTATCGTAAATACCATCAACACGGGTGCCTTTTAAAATAACATCTGCCTCTACTTCAATTGCACGAAGACTGGCAGCGGTATCAGTTGTAAAATAAGGATTACCTGTTCCTGCACCAAAAATAACTACTCTCCCTTTTTCTAAGTGCCTTACTGCTCTTCTGCGTATATACGGTTCTGCAATTTGCTCCATCTTAATAGCAGTTTGAAGTCGAGTAAATACATTTACCTCTTCTAAAGCCGACTGCAATGCCATGCTATTAATTACAGTAGCTAACATGCCCATGTAATCACCTTGAACTCTTTCAATTCCACCGTCAACAGCCTGAATACCTCTAAAGATATTACCTCCACCAATAACAATGGCTACTTCAACTCCTTCATTTACTATCTCCTTAATTTCCAAAGCATATTGATTAATCCGATCGTGATCAATTCCAAATTGCTTTTCGCCCATTAGGGCCTCTCCACTCAATTTTAAAAGAATTCTTTTATAGCTCATATTTTGATTTTAAATAATTTAGAAATAGGTGAATTTTAGGCAAAAAAAAAGAGAATTAAAAAATAATTCTCTTTTTACAAAATTCTAAACTAAAGAACAACGCTTGAAATCTTCAACTTTTAATTCTTTATCGACACTGTTAAGGTAATCTTTTACAGATAGCTTATTGTCTACGAAGTATTGTTGATTTAACAAGGTATTTTCTTTGAAATATTTTTGAAGTCTTCCTTCAGCAATTTTATCTACAATGTTTTCAGGCTTGCCTTCTTTGATTGCTTGCTCTTTCCCTATTTCTAGTTCTCGGTTTTTAATTTCTTCGCTTACTCCATCAGAGTCAATAGCAATTGGATTCATTGCAGCAATTTGCATGGCTACATTTTTTCCAGCTTGTTGAATCATTTCTCCATCTTTATTAAAACCGATAATTGTAGCAGTTTTATATCCTGGGTGGTTATATGCAACAGTTAAATGTGCAGCAATTTTCTCGTAATCACCAATATCAATCTTTTCACCAATTTTTCCAATTTGCTCGGTGATTTTTTCTTCAACTGTAAGTGAGCTATCGTATTTAGCAGCTTTTAATTCTGTAATTGAAGCAGGCTTAATAGTCAAAGCTACATTTAAAATTGTATTAGCTACATTAATAAACTCTTCGTTTTTTGCAACAAAGTCTGTTTCACAGTTAAGTGAAATCATCACAGCAAATTTTTGATCTTCAGTTATTCCTGCAATAACAACACCTTCATTGGCATCGCGATCACTTCTTTTTTCAGCAACTTTTTGACCTTTTTTTCTAAGAATCTCAATTGCTTTATCAAAATCTCCGTCAGCTTCAACTAAAGCTTTCTTACAATCCATCATACCGGCACCAGTGTGCTTTCTTAATTTGTTTACATCTGCGGCTGTAATGTTTGCCATCTCAAAAATATTTTAAACGATTATTAAAACTTAGTCTTATTTTTCTGCTACTTCTACTTTTTCTGCTTTTGATTTAGCTTGAGCAGTATTTTTATCAGCAGCTGTTTTATTTTTATCTTTTTCTACTTTTCTATTCTCTAGTCCATTTGAAACAGCTCCACAAATAACCTCTAAAATCTTATCAATTGATTTTGATGCATCGTCATTAGCAGGGATTGGAAAGTCAACCAATGTTGGGTTAGAGTTGGTATCAACAATAGCAAAAGTTGGAATATTCAATTTTTTAGCTTCAGCTACTGCAATGTGTTCTTTCTTAATATCAACAATAAAAAGAGCAGCGGGTAGGCGATTCAAATCAGAAATACTTCCTAAATCTCTTTCTAATTTAGCTCTCTGACGTGTAATTTGAAGTCTTTCTCTTTTTGAAAGTACTTTAAAAGTGCCATCTTTCATCATGTTGTCAATAGTTGACATTTTTCTAACTGCTTTTCTAATTGTAGCAAAATTAGTCAACATACCTCCAGGCCATCTTTCTGTAACATATGGCATTGCGGTAGGTTTTACACGATTTTCAACAACCTCTTTAGCTTGTTTTTTTGTGGCAACAAATAATATTTTCTTACCTGATTTTGCAATTTGTTCTACTGCTTGTGCAGCTTCACTTAATTTCACTGCAGTTTTATTCAGGTCAATGATATGGATTCCATTTTTCTCCATGAAAATGTATGGAGCCATTTTTGGATGCCATTTTCTTTTTAAGTGTCCAAAGTGAACACCTGCCTCTAAAAGATCTTTTTGTTTAATTTCTGTCATTTTTCTGTGTTTACATTCATTAATAAATTAAAAACAATTGCAGAGTAGCGAATTTAAATTCAGTCTCTGCAATTTTGATACTAAACACCGCTATTAGTGGCATTTATTATAAGGGTAGCTAGTAAATTAACGTTTACTGAACTGGAATTTCTTTCTTGCTTTTTTCTGACCTGGTTTCTTTCTTTCAACCATTCTTGGATCTCTGGTCATCAAACCTTCAACTTTTAATTTTGGTTTGTTCTCAGCATCCATTTCAACAAATGCCCTTGAAACAGCTAACCTAAAAGCTTCTGCTTGACCTGTAACTCCCCCACCTGAGATATTTGCTTTTACATCAAACTTACCTTCATTTCCTGTTAGGATAAAAGGTTGGTTGATTTTATATTGTAAAGCAATTGTTGGGAAATACGTTTTGTAATCCTTACCATTAATTAAAAATTCACCTTTCCCTTTGGAAACATAAATTCTGGCAACTGAAGTTTTTCTTCTTCCTAAAGTATTTACTACTTCCATACTTATCTAATTGAATTCAATTTAATTTCTTTTGGCTTTTGAGCTTCAAATTTATGGCTTGTACCTTCAATAACATGAAGGTTTCCAAATAAAGCTCTTCCCAGTCTATTTCTTGGCAACATTCCTTTCACCGCTTTTTCTACCAAAGCAGTTGGCTTTTTCTTCAACAACTCTACTGCAGTTATTGATTTTTGTCCACCAGGATATTCACTGTAGGAAATGTAGGTCTTCTCAGCCATTTTATTTCCTGTTAGTCTAATTTTTTCTGCATTGATAACAATTACATTGTCTCCACAATCTACATGTGGGGTGTAATTTGTTTTATGCTTTCCTCGAATCATTTTAGCAACTCTTGAAGCTAAACGTCCTAATGTTTCGTTTTCAGCGTCTACTAAAACCCACTGCTTATTAACAGTTGCTCTATTGGCTGAAATTGTCTTGTAACTTAAGGTATTCACTATTTCCTTTCTTTTACTTATTTGTACAAAATTACCATCCTTAAAATGGGGCTGCGAAGTTAGAATTATTTTTTATTTCTGACAATATTCAAGAGAAATAAAAATCAATAAAAAAACAAATAACTTAACCTCCTCCTTAAAAGACTATTTAGATTTTCTTTTTAAGCACAAAACTCATCAAATGCAACAGTTAAATTCTCTGCAATCATTGCTGCAGGTCTGCCTTCAATATGGTGACGCTCAATAAAATGAACCAATTTTCCATCTTTAAACAATGCAATTGAAGGAGAAGATGGAGGGTAAGGCAACATGTATTTTCGTGCTTGAGCCACTGCTTCTTGATCGACTCCTGCAAAAACGGTGGTCATTTTATCTGGAACATTTGAATGCTTAGAGGCTATGATAACAGCTGGACGAGCATTCGCTGCAGCACATCCACAAACCGAATTCACCATCATTAAAACTGTTCCTTTTGTATCATTTATAATTGTATCAACAGCTTCAGCCGTTGTTAATTCATCAAAACCAACTGAAGTTAACTCTTCTTTCATTGGTGCTACTAATTCTGCTGGGTACATATATATTAATTTATTGTATTTAAAAAAACAAAGTTAATCAACTTAAAAATGAATAACAGTTTTGTGAGAGGCCGGTTTTTATAAAAAAGAATAAAAGCTAAATTTAGTATTAACTTGCTATTTTTTCTCTTATTAAACTCATTAATTGTTTAGAGTTCAAGTTTCTCAGAGTAATGGAATCTACTATTGTATCAAATGAGTCCCCTTTCTTTAATAAAACTGCAGGCAATTTAATTTGATGTATAAATTCTTTTTGCCATTCATTTTTATGAAAAAATCGAACAGGTTCATCTAAAGATTGAATGAATTTCTCCCATTCTTTTTTCATTCCAAAACTCCCATGCGTAATTGAACACAAATCACAGAAATTCGAAGTAGAAAAAAATTTATATAAACTGTCTAGTGTAGCATTTAGAATTCCTGAGTCAGCATTATAAATAAATATTAATTCTCTTTTTTCACTCATTTAAAAATTTAATTTACAATTTAAAATAAGAGTAGCCAAAAGACTTAAATCTTGGGAAGATTAGTGATTTTTATCGTTTAACTCTAAAACTACCGTTTGAAATCGATATACTATCAGTTCCATTTATATTAATGGCATCAAAGTAAAATGTTCCTTGTATGAATGATGTTGTAACACTATCAAGAACAATCTCGCCATTAATTGATAGATAAGACTCTAATTGTGTTCTAAAATAGTTACCAGAAAAGAAAGTATATTTCCTAGGTTCTGGCTCACCGGTTATTGTTAATTCAATTAAATTATTAAACCTAAATGAGCTTGACGTTAAATTTTCAGCTAAAGCTGTTTGATAAATGGGTTCAGATGAGTTAATCGAAACTCCATCAACAGTAAAACTATAAAATTCAACTATTTGATCTCCTCCTATATCAGAACCACCATTGTTCATTTCTACATTTTGGTTATGAGAGTCAATTCCTGCTTGTTGCGAATTTGCTAGGTCTTTATTTGGTGTTAGCGGCTCTTCTTTTTGACAAGAAACCAATATGGATAATATAAAAAATGAAGAGAAAATAAAGTGTAAGAATTTCATGAATCTAAAATTTTAAACAAGTTTACGAATAAGTATTGAAAAAACTTCCATTAAAGAAAAAACACTTTTATCCAGCCCAGCCTTCTCGATCGAGACTTCTGTATTGAATTGCTTCTGCTAAATGATTGCTTTCAATGGATTCACAGCCGTCTAAATCTGCTATAGTTCGAGATACTTTTAAAATACGATCGTATGCACGAGCAGAAAGTCCTAACTTCTCCATCGCTTTTTTAAGCAATGCTTGACCTGCCTCATCAATCCTGCATATTGCTCTCAATTCTTTTGCTCCCATCATAGCATTTGAATGAATCTCTTCTTGATCTTTGTAACGAATTGTTTGTATTTCACGCGCTTTAATAACCCGTTGACGAATTGATTCACTTTTTTCTGCTAAACGATGGTCTGCCAATTTTTCAAAATCAACTGGCGTTACTTCCACATGTAAATCAATTCGATCAAGTAAAGGTCCTGAGATTTTATTGAGGTATTTGTGAACCATTCCAGGTGCACACATGCATTCCTTTTCAGGATGATTGTAATAGCCACATGGACAAGGATTCATCGATGCTACTAACATAAAAGATGCGGGATAATCAACTGTAAAACGAGCTCTTGATATCGTTACCCTTCTCTCCTCCATTGGTTGCCGCATAACCTCTAAAACAGTTCGCTTAAACTCTGGCAATTCATCTAAAAATAAAACACCATTGTGTGCTAACGAAATTTCTCCTGGTTGTGGAAAACCTCCACCCCCAACTAAAGCTACGTCGCTAATAGTGTGATGGGGGGAACGATAAGGGCGCATAGTAATTAAAGAAGCATTTGCATCCATTTTTCCTGCAACTGAATGAATTTTTGTTGTTTCTAAAGCTTCGTGCAAAGTCAATGGTGGTAAAATTGTTGGCAATCGTTTAGCTAACATTGTTTTTCCTGCTCCAGGAGGTCCTATTAAAATAACGTTATGTCCTCCAGCAGCGGCTATTTCAAGTGCTCTTTTAATATTTTCCTGCCCTTTTACATCTTCAAAATCAGTGTCTGTTGATGATAAATTATTATAAAACTCCTTTCTTGTGTCTATTTCGGTGGCTTCTAAGTCTATCTTTCCATTAAAAAAATCGATCAATTCCATAATATTCTCAATACCATAAACTGTAATCCCATCCACTATTGCAGCTTCTCGTGCATTTTGTTTTGGTAAAATAATTCCTTTAAACCCATCTTTTCGCGCTTGAATTGCAATTGGAAGTGCTCCTTTCATTGCTTGTAATCCACCATCTAGACTCAGCTCTCCCATAATTAAATAGTCTCCAATTTCATCGGCATTAATTTGTTCAGAGGCAGCTAAAATACCTGCTGCAATGGTTAAATCGTAAGCCGAACCTTCTTTACGAATATCAGCAGGCGCCATGTTTATAACAACCTTTTTACCTGGAATTTTATACCCGTTGTTTTTTAAAGCAGAATCTATTCGATGATGGCTTTCTTTTACAGCGCTATCAGGAAGACCAACTAAATGAAAATTGATGCCTTGACCAATGTTAACTTCAACTGTAATAGTAATTGCATCTACTCCTTGAACAGCACTTCCGAATGTTTTTACCAACATATTTAAAATGATTTTTCTAACTTAGTAAAAAGTTAAAGATAAGTGCAAAGTTTTAAAATCATAACTTCTTTATTCATTTTAATTATCATTACTAGTACTTTGCATGCTCAAAAAATTGAATGGTTTAAAAATTCAAGCAATCCTGCGATGCCAAATGGTGGAGAAAAAGAATTAAAAGACTTTGTTAAAACAGAATTTATTTACCCGAAACAAGCACTAGAAAATAGAATTACAGGTGATGTTTTTATTACCTACAAGGTAAATAATAACGGGAAGGTAATCAATAGAGTAGCTGATTCACTAGGTAACTACTTACTAATAAAAGAAGCACTAAGAGTTTTTGATAAGATTATATGGGAACCAAATCAAGATAGAAATCCAACTGCTTTTGAAGGAGATCAATTAAAATTTATATTTAATCCAAAGGCATACAAACGTCTTGTAAAAAAGAGAGCCTACGATGCTCATCCTAAAACTGAACACAAACAAACTGATGACACTAATTACTATACAATCAATCAATTAGATGAAAAACCTAGTATTACTAATGCGAAGTCAATCAATGCTTTTATTAGTGCAAATTTTAGCTATCCATCTATCGCACTTCAAAGAGAAATTTCGGGTAGAGTAACCGTAGAATTTATTATTGAACCATATGGCTTAGCTACAAATGTAAAAGTTATAGAAGCTGTTTCAGGTGGCTGTAGTGAAGAAACAGTTCGTTTAGTTAAAGCAATGAAGTGGAAACCTGGAATTAGAAACAATGAAGCTGTTAGAACGCTATTTAACTATCAATTAAATTTCGTTCACCCAGGTAGTTCAATTCGTTAGAGATTTAATTCTTCTTCTATGCCCTGAATTAACGAATGAATAACCTTTATATGTATTTCTTGAGCTCTATCGGCAAATTCTGAATGAGGAGCCCTGATCTCAATATCGCACAAATCCTTTATTTTTCCTCCATCTTTACCTGTCAATCCAATTACTTTCAATTTTTTCTTTTTAGCAATCTCTATTGCTTTGAGAACGTTAACAGAATTTCCTGATGTACTTATGGCTAGCAATACATCACCTTTTTTCCCATGGGCTTCAATAAAACGAGAAAAGATGAAATCATAACCATAATCATTTCCTACACAACTTATATACGAAGGGTCTGAAATAGCAATAGCAGGTAAGGCTTTTCGATTACTCCTAAAGCGCCCACTCAATTCTTCTGCAAAATGCATTGCATCGCACATTGAACCTCCATTGCCACATGAAATTACTTTAGATCCATCACTAAACGATTTTGATATTAATTTAACTGCTTCTTCAATTAATTCAAAATTTTTTGGATTACTTAAAAATTGATTTAAAACGGCTTGAGCTTCCTCAAAATTTTTCTTCACCTTTAAATTACTCATTAGGGATTTGTTTAGATACAAAAATAAAATAAGTGCAAATAGGGAATCACTATTAATCTATATTTATTTTCGCAATTCAATTATAAAAAACTATTATGAAAAAGAATACGCTGTTTGGCCTGCTATTTTTAACAGGAAGCCTTTTCGCTCAAGAAAATAATTGTTACCAAAAATACATAAAAGTATTTGAGGTTAGAGGAGCAAATATTGTTGAAGACGGGAACTATGATGATGTTATAATTACGATTAGAAAGGGAAGCTATTCTGATTGCTTAATTGGCAAAGTGAAAGTATCTAATGGAATAGTAGATCCAAAAAGCATACAACTTACTTTTGTTGATGGTTCTTTTGAATCTTTTGACCGCAGTTATAAGTATGAGGATCCTATAACAATCATCAATGGCGTATCAAAAACAATGGTAACTAAAGATGAGGAATTAATAAATGTAATGTTTGTTGATGCGATTAAGCCTAAAAAGAAAGCATTTAAGAGAGCACCAGAACCAGAATTCGACCTTTAGAGCTTAATAATCTTTTTAGTTTCTATTCCATTTGGTGTAGAAAACTTAAAGATGTAAATTCCTTGTGGAAACGATTCCACATTTAACACTGTTCTTTTACTGGTAAGTAATTGCTGATTAACAATTCGACCTTGGGCATCATATATTACTACCTCACGAGAGATAAATTTCTCAAAATTATTTACTTCGATGATTAATTGATCTGATACCGGGTTTGGATATAAATCAATTTTTGTTTCAAGATTAAAACTTAACTCATTAACTCCAACAGGTTGGGCATCTCTTATAGAGAAACCATCAATTGCAATGTCGCTTCTAAATCCATTTCCTCTAATTGCTCTAAAAATCACTTTTACTGTACCTGTAAAAGCTGATAAATCAATTGTTTTTTCAATCCAACGGTCTCCTTGATTTCCAATAATTGGTAGTACAAAGTCCTTAAACAAAAAACCATTAATTTGAATATCAAAATGCAGCTCTCCCATTTGAGTTCCAAGCATGTGATAATAAAATTTAACTTCAGGGCGATTTAAATTTATTAAATCAAAACATGGGCTCATTAAAGATGCTTCAGCTCCAAGATTGGCTCCAGTAGCTTCAATGTATAAGTAATTTCCTGATCCGGATACAGTATCAGAGGAGGGACCAGTTCCTCCTGAAATGGTGTTTCCTGTTCCAACATTCCAATCGATAGCATCACTTGGGTCATTTGTCCACCCTCCTAATAATACACCAGGAACTCCTACAGTAAAATTGTCGAAATCAAAAGTGTCAGGAAAATTTGTTAAAATGGAAGCAGAAGTAGCAGTTCGATTCAATAAAGAATCATTGCTTCGATCACCGTCGACAGGTAAATTAACCCAAGTATTAAAAGTATAGCTCCCGGGAATAGACATGTTAAAAGATTGACTAAAAGTATGATTAATTGATGTGAATGGCTGAAGGTTAGCATTAAGTAAAGTGTCTAAATAAATTGTTCCATTATTCACTTGATAAGCTAAAGGAATAGTATCTTGAATTCTTCCTCCTAAATTTTCAATTTGAACAGATAAAAATTCATTTACTGACCCACTACATGAATTAGAGCTTGGAGAGATGATTGCAGAAAGTGATAAATTATTAGCAATAGGTTCAAATATCTCAATATCATCGATAGCAATATCACTTGTAAAACTTGTCCCTGTAATTCCTCTAAACCTAAGTTTTACAATATTTCCAGCGTAAGGTGTTAGAACAATTTCACGGTATAGCCACTGATTACCTTGATCACCAACAATAGGAGGCATAATATCTAAAATCCAGTTGCCACCAAAAAATATATCCAAATGTAACTCACCCATTGTTGCCCCTAACATGTGGTAATAAAAGCTGAATTTAGGAGCAATAAAAGAAGTAAAATCGTAACAAGGTGTATTTAATATAGCGGTTGAATTAAAGTTACCAGTAGACTCAATATACATATAATTAGCATCTCCGGGACTATTGTCAGCAGATGGCCCTGTATTAAAAGAGGCAGTTGCACGATTAAATACAAACCAGTCAGAATTGTCATTGGTTTCATTTTCCCAATCATTCCTAAGTACCCCAGGATTATTTGATCCGTTTCCAGGTGTAAAAGTTGCAAAAGTTTCAGTATAATTTGAAGGAACAATTGGTGAACCAATACAAGATGGTGGAGGGTTTGTGGTCACAATAAATTCAATACAACCTGAAGATGGAAATCTTGATTGATTAGAACATGTTGAAGCATCAGTGGCTTCAATAAAGTAACAGATTGTATCCCCAATAACTGCCGAAGGTATTTGAGCTTGATAATTTGAAGAAGCATTTAATGTCATTGCCAATGTTGAAGGACTTAAACTATTTTTCTGATACGTTAAACTAGCAGAAGCTATTCCACTTGGGTCTTGAATAGTTGCTTCAACGGTATATGGCCCAGTCCCAAATACCTGACCTTGATTGATTGTACCGGTTAAGCTAATTGATGGAGGAATTAACTCACATGGAGATCCTGTAATCTCAATATCATCTAACACCCAACCATAATTATTAACTGCACCGTTATTATCAGCATCAATTAAAACAAAACGTACTTTTAGCTGACTTTGACCTGCAATTGCATTCAAAGTAAAATTCTCAGTTCGCCACCATGAATTTGTTGGTATTGCGGTTGGACTTAATATATTCCATGCAGAATAACTTACAGCTGAAAAGTTATTTTGATTGAATAACCCTGTTCCATTATATTCATTTCCAGTTAACTGAGTCCAAGTTGTCCCGGCATTTGTAGAATATTGAATAATTGCTTTATCAAAAAAATCAATCTTACAAATTTGATTGAATCTTAAACTTACAAATGAAAAACCAATTGTATTAAACGTATCCGTTTCTAAAAAAAGTGAGTCACCTTGTTGAACTATAGCTGAATCAGATCTAGTACCACTAGTTTGAAGGTTTGTATTTAAACTCCAACTTGGGCTTGTCCCGGAAGATCTTGCAGTAACCGATAATGGCAGCGTATCAAAATTCTCAGAAAAAATTATTGTTTGAGCATTTAATTGTATTGTACATGCAAGCACTAAAACGCTTAAAAATAATTTTTCCATCATTTATAAATTAAAATGCTACAGCTATTTCGTAATTATCATTTTCTTTGTTATTCTTTGACCTTCAAATACCATCGAATAAAAATAAACACCTTTTGACAAATTATTTAAATCTAAGTCAAGCATTCCTTCACCCATTGGTTTATTTGAAACCTCACTATGAACAATCTGACCTAATAAGTTTCCAACAATAAATTGAACTTCTCCTCCTTTCGGTAAATAATATGGAATTGAAGTAGAATAGCTTGCAGGATTAGGGATGTTTTGTCCTAAATAAATGCTGTTTTTATCTAATTCAGCCTCGTTAATCCCAACAGGGAAACAAACAAGTGGATCAATGTTTTGAATACAAAAATCATCTACTGCCCAGCCTTCACTTCTCTTAGATCCATCGCTTCCAAAACGCCACATGAAGGAAACAAACTCATTATTTCCACTTATTGAATTAGTCGCTTTCTTCCAACCTCTTGAAGTTCCTCTCCAACCAGCATTTTGATTATTATCAGGAATAGAAAATATGTGAAGGGTATTAAACCAACCTGATTGATTTCCACCTACTGTGTCGCCTAAATAATTCCCAACTTGGAATTGCCCATTTACAAGATCTTGATCCCTAATTACTCTAAAAGTACCTCCATCATGAATTGAATCTGCAACAAAATAATTATGCATAAAACTAATTTCGTAACAAGAATCTTTTTGAAGATAAATTAAAGGTGACAGCAAAGCTGATTCATCTAAGTTTGGATAATCTTCGGTTAAACCTGTAGCAAATGCATTCATCCCACTAGTTGTTCCATTTACATTAGCTTGGCTAGGCATTCCTAATTCCCAAGAAATATCCATTTGACTAGCAGTACGAGCGTTTAATCTTACCCATTCAATATCAACATTACTCCCTTCAAAATTATCACAAAAAGGCCCATAGTAAAATGGTCTTGCCACTGAATCACCAGGAGGGATATTATTAACAATGTCCTCATTTGTAACTGTATCCATTACTATAACAACTGTTCTCAAAGTATCTTTACTCGGCAACAAATCAGCTTGCTGGTTGGGCAAGTCGGTATAAATTGTTATATTATGAAGACCTGGGCCTAAAAATTGTTTTTGAAAAGGCACTCTTTTAGTTCTGTTGTATCTCAATGGTGGCACAAAATCAACTTTTTGAACAATAGCAGGATTATTATCAATAACCAAATTAATATTAACATTATCTAAACTATCGGTTCCATCATTCAAAAGAATTACATCAAAAGAATACAAATCAGGTAATGGCAATCTTACTTTAAACGAATCCACAATTATTGTTGTTGGCATAGCAGATCTTTTTGGAGGACAAACCCAATCAAATGTTTGTATTGGAGAGTCAGGACCACCTTGTATTCCAGATCGTATTATTGTATCAACTTCTCCATCAAAAGCAATAATTGAGTAGTTTCTGATAATTGTATCGCGATCATTTAAATCTAACTGTACCGTTGAACCTGATTTAATACAAACTTGGATATCCTTTATAGTATCACCTGCAATATTTGCCCCAAAACCAATAGGGTAATTAGGGTCATTGTATGCTTTTCCGGTAGAGTACGTTCTATCTCCATTAATGTAGTTAAACCTCCAAAAGGTTGAATCACAAGGCAATTGACGAAAATTCTTGTCGACTACCATTTCAAAAATAAAATTACAACCATCAATATTTTCAATCATTTTACTAAGTGTATCATTGATTATACAGCCATCTGAATTTATTTTAGTAATGATATCCACTTCATAATCTCCAAAACTAAACATGTCAAAAGTTGGAGTAGAAGTAACATGTATAGTGTCTCTTGAAACAATTGCTCTATTGATTGTTTCTGTTTTAACTTCAAGAGTTTGGTTATTTACATCAAACACTCTGTACTCTATGTCAAAAGAAGTGATGTCTTGAGTACCTCTGTTTTTTACAACTGTTTTAAAACGTTCGTTAACTCTTAAATCACATTCAGATGTAGGCAACAATAAATGCTGAGGTTCAAGATCTACAGGCTCAGGTTGATATATTAAAAAGTTATCCATGCTGAATCCATCATCTCCATCATCATCATTTTCTGCAAAGAAATTAAATCGAAACAAAACCTCAGGTTCGTCCTCAATCACATCTGGAAGCAGCATTTCTGTTTCATACCATCCATTCCAAGTATTGGCAAAGCAACTAGATGTATCAGCAAAAACTGGAGTTCCTCCAAGACCTCCGGCAGAAAGACTAGAACTATACCACCTTTTAATTTTAGTATCTGCAATATTTTGATTCAAAAGACTCCAAGTCACACCACGATCAAATGAATATTCGATAAAAACACCATCTTTCGTTTTAGTGATACTTCTGTTGTTTAAAAACGACAATACAACATCATTCTTGTTTGTAAAATCAAAAAATGGTGAGATCAATCTAACAGTTGTTCCTTGACCTGTATAGGGCCGATTTAGCAAAACTGTCCAAGAATTTGGTTCAGAATAAGCTGAATTAATTCGTTCAAAGTTTGGTGTTCCGAGCTCCCAATTGTTATTTAATGGATTTGCATCAGCAAAAGTCAACCATAGATTCCGATCGTCAAAAAAGTCTTTTCGGCAATCAACTGGGAAATTAAATATACCATTTGATAATGAAAAGGCAGTATCGTTAGGGTAAACAGAATCTGGAACATAATCTAACCATGCTTTTACAGAATATAATCCAAAAGGAACTGAATAAGTTAATCCTGTAACATCAATATCTCTAGACTCACCAGGCTCAAGGTTTAAATTTGTCAATGTAATTGGTCCCACAGCTGGTCTAACAACATTCCCTTCTAACTCCGTCAACTCGTAATAGAATCTTATATCATCAACAGTTTGAACACTTAAATTTTGAACATTAACGTTAATGGTTTGGATTACATTTTCAGGATTATAAACTCCCAAATTAACCGAATTCATTCGGACATCAATTAATGGAGCTTCAATTATTTTAAAAGAATCTAATGCCATATCTCCTAATCCATTATCTGTCCCAGGAGTTGCATTAAACCTAAATTGTGTAACAGTATTGCTATATGGGAAAGTAGAAAACTCGAAAGGAATCCAATTATTACCTTTAAAACCAGTTATTGGAGGTATAATGTTTTCAATAAATCTTCCATTTGGGAAACCAGGACGAGGTGTAGGGTCAAAGACATCAACAGTAACAACATCATCTATACTAGAAGTATTCATATTTAAATAAAAACGGACCAAGCCATTAGGCAACGAATCGCTATTTAAGTCAAAGCAAGGAGTCACTATTGAAGCCGTACTGTCTTTATAGGAGTCAGTACCCCCAGGTTTAGCTGACTCAACATAAAGATACTTCCCTCCACCTGGAATATCATCAGAAGGCCCAGTACTTAGATTAGATTTTGTAGGCCCACTGTTGACCCACCAATCATGAAAATCACCAG
>TARA_R110002050_G_scaffold147017_1_pt1 | contig 40695 bp, 30 predicted proteins | sample TARA_R110002050 | Tara Oceans TARA_R110002050 (sample SAMEA4396988) | marine metagenome | biome: Polar Biome; feature: [DCM] deep chlorophyll maximum layer (ENVO:01000326); material: water (ENVO:00002006), including particulate matter (ENVO:01000060) such as... | depth 25 m
AAGAAAACCATTCCTTTTAAAAAAAATCAATTATGGTTAAAGCCAATCACCCTTCGACAAAAGCTCAGGGACCGAATCACTTCCACAAAAAAAGTCACGAACCGACCAGCGGAAGGAAAAAGCTATCATTTATCTAAAATAATGCTTTAAATTAAAGAACTGAACTGAAGTGCAACGAAAGAAAACCATTCCTTTTAAAATAAATCAATTATGGTTAAAGCCATTCACCCTTCGACAAAAGCTCAGGGACCGAATCGCTTCCACAAAAAAAAGTCACGAACCGACCAGCGGAAGGAAAAAGCTACCTTCATCTAAAATAATGCTTTAAATTAAAGAACTGAGCTGAAGTGCAACGTAAGAAAACCATTCCTTTTAAAAAAATCAATTACTGTTTCATTTGTAAAAATGTTCTGTGACCGAAAGCCTTCTAAAACAAGTCACGACCCAACCATTTGAAATTGCCAAGCCAATCTTCCAAAATGAACAACCTCAAATACCCCACAAAAAAAAGCGGCCAAAAGCCGCTTTTTAAAATAATGTAGTTTCTTATTAATTCACCAAGGTACCTACGTTTTCGCCTTTGGCAAGTTTCATTAAATTACCACCCGAGTCCATATCAAAAACCATGATTGGGAGTCCGTTTTCTTTACATAAAGCAAAAGCGGTAAGGTCCATTACGTTTAAGCCTTTGTCGATACATTCTTGGTAAGATACTTTATCGTATTTCGTTGCTGTGGGGTCTTTTTCTGGGTCGGCTGTATAAATGCCATCCACGCGTGTTCCTTTTAGCATTACATCGGCACTAATTTCACTGGCACGAAGAGCGGCAGCGGTGTCGGTAGTAAAGTAAGGATTTCCGGTTCCCGCACCAAAGATAACTACACGTCCTTTTTCGAGGTGTCGAGTAGCGCGTCTTTTAATGAACGATTCGGCAATTTGTTCCATTTTGATAGCCGATAGCAAACGGGTTTTCACTCCTTCGGCTTCTAACGAAGATTGCAGAGCCATACTATTTATCATGGTAGCTAGCATTCCCATATAATCACCTTGTACGCGATCTATGGCGCCATCTTCTTCTTGGATTCCTCTAAAAATGTTTCCTCCTCCTATCACGATAGCCACTTCCACACCGGCTTGGCTCAAAGCTTTAATTTCACGAGAATAGGTAGATAACCGCTGATGGTCAATACCAAACTGCTTATCGCCTAGGAGCGATTCGCCACTTAATTTAAGAAGAACTCTTTTAAATTTCATTCGATTTTATTTAGATGATACGATTTGCGAAAATTAGGACAAAAAAAAGAGAGATTGTAAACACAATCTCTCTTTTTTTAATTCAATTATCATTACGCTAAAGACACGCGATAAAACTCAGTAACGGTTAGCCCTTTACTTACGCTTTCTAAATATTTAGAAACGCTTGTTTTGTTGTCTTTAATGAAAGCTTGGTCTAACAATGTAGCTTCTTTGAAGAATTTACCTAAACGACCTTGAGCAATTTTGTCTGCCATGGCTTCTGGTTTACCTTCTTGGATAGCTAAATCTCTACCAATCTCTAATTCTTTGTCGATTACTGATTGAGGAATAGACTCTTTATTCAAAGCTACTGGATTCATAGCAGCAACTTGCATTGCTACGTTTCTTCCTGCTTCGTTTGCTTCGTCTGTACCAGCAGTCATACCTACTAAAGTAGCTACTTGGTTTCCTGGGTGATTGTAAGCAATCACACTTGCAGCACTAATAAAGTGAACAGCAGATAAATCTAATTTTTCACCAATTTTACCAACTTGGTTGGTAATTTCGTCTGCAACAGTCAAACTTCCCATTGGTTGAGCTTTCAACTCATCAATTGTTTTAGATTTAGAATCTAAAGCAATTTGAGTTAACTCAGTTACCAAAGCGCTATAGTTTTCATTTTTTGCAACGAAATCAGTTTCACAATTTAAACGGATAACGACCCCTTCGGTACCGTTACTCATTGCCATTGCTAAACCCTCTTTAGCTTCGTTGTCACCTCTCTTGGCAGCAACTTTTTGTCCTTTTTTACGAAGGATATCGATGGCCATGTCTTTATCACCTTCAGCTTCCACCAAGGCTCTTTTACAATCCATCATGCCAGCGCCAGTTTGTTTACGCAAAGCATTTACTTCTGCAGCAGTTATTTTAACCATTATAGAAATTTTTCGAATTATTTAGCAGCTTCAGCTTCTGGAGCTGGAGCTTTTGTTTCTTTTTTTGCTTCAACCGGAGCAGCTTCTTTTACTTCTTTAGCAGGAGCGGCATCTTTAGAAGAAGCTTTAGCAGAAGTACGTTCTTTCAAACCTTCAATAACTGCATCAGCCAATACACTTACGATAGCATCAATAGAAGAAGATGCATCATCGTTAGATGGAATTGGAAAATCAATTTTAGTTGGGTCTGTGTTGGTATCTACCATAGCGAAAGTAGGAATTCCTAATTTGATTGCTTCAGAGGTAGCGATATTTTCACGGTTGATATCAACGATGAAAATTGCTGCTGGTAAGCGAGTCAATTCTTTAATAGGACCTAAATTTCGGTCTAACTTTTCACGTTGACGACTCATCATCAAGCGCTCACGTTTCGCAATATTTTTAGAATTTGGATCAGCCAACAATTTGTCGATATGGTCCATTTTTCTAATCGCTTTACGAATAGTAGCAAAGTTAGTTAACATACCCCCTGGCCAGCGCTCAGTAACGTAAGGCATTCCTGCACGTTCAGCATGTTTAGTAACGATAGCTTTAGCTTGTTTTTTAGTTGCAACAAACATGATCTTACGACCAGATTTAGCCATTTGTTTCATGGCAGCAGCAGCTTCTTCAAGTTTCGCTTGCGTTTTATTTAAATCAATAATATGGATCCCGTTTTTCTTCATGAAAATGTATGGAGCCATTCTTGGGTTCCATTTACGAGAAAGGTGTCCGAAGTGTACACCTGCATCCATAAGTTCTTTATATGATACTTTTGACATTGTCTTTTTTTTAAATATTGTTCACTTTCTTTTTACCAAGCGGCAACAAACAAGTTTTGCAAAAAGCAGTCTTGAATGTTTAGATTCTGAACTCGAAACGGATTAACGTTTTGAGAATTGGAATTGTTTACGCGCTTTTGGTTGACCGAATTTCTTACGTTCTACCATTCTTGGATCTCTAGTCATTAAGCTTTCCGCTTTCAATAGAGGTTTGTACTCTGCATCAATTTTCACTAATGCTCTAGCCACACCTAATCTAATTGCTTCAACTTGACCGGTTGTACCACCACCTTTTACATTAACTTTTACATCGTATTTTTCAACGGTTTCAGTTAATTCGAATGGTCTGTATAACTTAGCTCTTTGGGTAGCTAATGGAAAGAAGTTTTCAGGTGTACGTCCGTTGATTACTACAACTCCAGTTCCTGGTGTCAAGTAAACACGAGCTACAGAGCTCTTTCTTCTTCCTAATGCGTTAATCGTTTCCATATTATAATTTTACTATTGTCGGTTTTTGTGCTTCATGCGCATGTTCCGTTCCGGCATATACGTGCATGTTTTTGAAAACGGCTCTTCCCAACTTTCCTTTTGGCAACATACCTTTTACGGCAGCTTCAAAAACTCTTGTTGGCCCTTTTCCCATTACTTCGTCAGCTGTCAAAGTTCTTTGACCGCCCGGGTAACCGGTGTGACGCATGTAAATTTTAGTTGTAGCCTTTGTTCCAGATAGTTTGATTTTCTCAGCATTTAAAATGATGACGTAATCTCCTGCGTCTGAATGAGGTGTAAAAGCTGGCTTATGCTTACCTCGTAGCAATTTTGCTACCTCTGATGCAGCACGACCTAAGATCATGTTTTCTACATCAATAATCAACCACTTTTTGTCGGCTGATTCTTTGTTGACCGATTTGGTCTTGTAACTTAAAGTATCCAATGTGTTACGCTTTAATTCAATTCATTAATCCAATTCCCCGAAATTTCGGGCTGCGAAGATAGATTTTTAATTTTGACCTACAATAGGTTATTAACATTGAATTTAAAACAAATTTAAATTCGCCTGTATTTCTTGCAATATTGTGGGTTTCAAGCCCTTTAATTCTCCTTTTTGAAAGTTGTTCTTTTTAGGAGTTTCGTTTTTCGGGTCGTTATAAACAATTTTAAAAGGGTTTTGAACCGAAAAAAACAACCGTTGCTGCGTTAAACAACCTTTTTAATGCCTAATCGTCTTTTTAACGCATCCGTATGTGCATAAATTTTGACAGCATCGTTCACTATGTTCACCTGAAATTGTTGTTAATCATTATAAATTCAATATTTTGCAACAGCATTTATTACCATAAAGAGTTAAATTGGACCGAATGAAAATATCCTTTTCCACAGACATTATTTCACCCATAGGTGCCACCTCCATTTCTACCTTATATAAAGGTATAGTTTTTCTTATTTCCTTTCTTATTTTATTCCCCCTTACCTCCACTGCGCAGTTTTGGATGCAAAGTGCCGGTGGACTCACCATCGATGAAGCTTACGATATTGCCATTGATGCACAAGGAAATAGTTACACTACCGGCTATTTTTCGGGAACTAGTACTTTTGGCGCTACCTCTTTAGTGGCATCAGGTTCTACCGATATTTTTATTACAAAAACTAATAATCAAGGGGTTTTTCAATGGGCCGTTAAGGCAGGTGGAACCGGTTCCGAACGAGCCAACGCCATTGCCGTGGATGCATCAGGAAACGTGTATATAACCGGATATTTCAATGGCACAGCCACTTTCGGCACGGTTAGCCTTACTTCTAGTGGGGTACAAGATGCATTTATCGCTAAATACAATAGCTCCGGAACCGTGCAATGGGCCAAAAAAGCAGGTGGAATAGCGAGCGATATTGGATTTGGCATTTGCGTAAATTCTACTAACGAGGTTTTTGTTACTGGTTCTTTCAAGGCAACGGCAACTTTTGGAAGCACTACACTAACAGGTGCAAATTCTACCAGCGACATTTTTATTACCAAATTGAATAGCACGGGCGTTTTTCAATGGAGCAAAAAAGGAACGGGAAATTTTGCCAACACCGGTAAATCCATTGGATGCGACAATGCCGGTAACGTTTATGTGGTAGGTCAATTTAGCGACACCCTTACCTTTGACACCCAACACAATAACCAAATGCAAAACATTAGTTTTATTGTGAAATATAATAATACTGGCTCAGAACAATGGTTTACCAAACTAACCGGAAGTTCATCGAGTACCATTAACGATATTTCAGTAGATGGATCGGGGAATATTTACCTTACCGGTGATTTTTCAGGAACACTAACCTATTACAACATCAACAACACGGTTAATACCAGCACCATTCCTACTTTGACTTACAATTTTTTCTACACCTCCATGAATGCAAGCGGGGCATGGCAAAGCTTTGGCTCTAGCGGTTCATCTAACGCGGTTTCTGCACAAACAGTTACTCATGATGCATCCGGAACCATGTATATTGGAGGATATTACAATTGTACCTTGGATGGATATAATATCCAATATGGGGCATCTACGTTTAATGCAGTGGGTGGTACCGATGTGTTTGTTTCTAAACTAAATTTAACAAGCGGCACTTGGAGTCGTAGTATGGGCGGAAGAGGTAACGATGCCTGCTACGGAATTGCGGTAAATTCGAGCGGAGAAGTGCATGTAGCAGGTAGCTATGAAAACGCTCTAAATGTTCCGGTTTCATCTCGGTTTTTAGCAACTAATTTATCGTTATGGTCTTCCAATACCTGCGCTACGAATGCAAACTTTTGTAGCGATCCGGATTATGGAAATTTTTATCAGATGACCTCCAGCGGGAATAAAGATATATTTATGGCCAATAGCATGGACCCACTCCGAAAAATTTATGATTATTTCGAGCGCTCGGGTACAGGTTGCGATTTAACCATTCCCGGAGTATGTATCGATAGTTTATGTACCGACACCATTTATGCCTGCGATTCTACCACCCTCCGTATTCATTCCAAAGTCTGCTCATCGGTTGGCCCTGATGCCACTTACCTTTGGTCAACTGGGAGTACAGATTCTACTATTCATGTAGGTACCTCAGGTATTTACACGGTTACAGAAACTTTAGGCGGTTGCCTTAGCACGGTCGACTCGGTATATGTTTCCTTGTCTGTTTCACCACCGGTACCCTTCATTACCGACTCCAAAATGGTGAATAATCAATCTCAGGTTACCACAGCCATTAATCTTTGTTTGCCAGACACCGTAACGGTTACGGCAAGTAATTTTAATACGAGTTTGTCGTATTGGTGGGACGGTCCTGGGCTAGGTGCAGGTCTATTTGATTCAACTTTTACTACCTCTATTTCCGGTGTTTTTAACTTTCATGTAATGGGTGTTAATGGATGTGAGGTGATCAATACGGTAACCGTTAGAGACAATCCGGTTTTGCCTCAATTCCAACTCGCCATGAAAACTTCCGATACCTTTACTTTATGTTTTCCAGACCCATTTCGGGTACAATTGTATGATAGCATTAGTAATCCCAACGGAGGTCCAGGATGTTTTTTCGACCCTGATTATGCCATTTTTTCGAGTTTTACCGTAACTCCTACCATTCCATTTTTAACCACTTGCGAAACCTACGCAGACTTTAGCCCAACCACCACGGGTACCTACGTTATTTCGGCTACTGCCATTCGCTTTAATGCGTGCTATCGCGATACGTTTACGGTTTCTCGCACCATTTATGTTACCGTAAACCCTACCCCTATTCTCACGCCTTTTCCAATTAGTATTAGCGGACCTAGCATTTTATGCCCTGGTGATTCTATTTCTTTGGCCGTTACTGGCGGACCTAATTATGTATGGAGCGGACCGGGTGTGTATGGCGCTACCGATAGCGTAGTTACCATTAATCAGGCGGGACAATTTTCGGTAAGGTCAACTAAAAGAGACACGAATGCATTTGGCTGTACGGCCGAATTGTTTGTCACCACTTCGGCTACGGTTACTTTAAAACCACAGCCCGTTATAACTGCATCTGCCACTGTTATTTGTCCAAATAGCTCCATTTTACTTACTTCCAACCAAGCGGCTGGAAATTCTTGGGAAGGTCCCAATGGGCCTATTGCCGGAGGCTCCAGCATTTCGGTTACCGACCCGGGCCAATATTTCACTGTAGTTAGCGATGCCGATAGTTGCGGACTCGTATCCAATACCATCACGTTATTTCAATACACTACTCCTAGTTTAGTCGCGTCTGGCAATCCGTTTATTTGCGCTGGCGATTCCAGCATTATTTCGGTAAGCGCCTCCGATGGTAGCGTGATTGCTTGGCAAGCTCCTTTGAGCGGAAACGCACTCACCCAAGTGGTGTATGCGGCAGGTACGTATACTTGCAAAATTACTTCCTGCGGCATTGAGACTTTCGCGAGTATCACCATTAATTCAGGCTCTCCTAAAGCCCAAATTGTAGGCGACACCACGCTTTGCGCCAATACCACCGCAATTTTATCCGGACTTCCGGGGTTAGCTAGTTACTTGTGGATGCCTGGTAACGATACTACTCCAAGTATCACCATAAATCAGGCAGGTACTTATACGCTTTCTATTGTAGATTCAAATGGCTGCTCAGGTACTGATAGTATTACGGTTGTTGAAACCAACGGCATCGCTTTTATCAACAGTAAATCCACCCAATTTTGCCAAGGCGATTCACTAAAATTAGCAGGAAACGCTGGCATGGCAACCTATCTATGGTCACCCACCAACGAAATCACTGCCGATATTGTGGTTACCCAACCGGGGACTTACAATTTGCAAACCACCGATAGCAATGGCTGTGTTGCCACCGCTACTCCCATTACGCTTACCCAAGCAGACACTTTTACAACCGTTACCCAAAACGGTCCGAGTTTAATTTGCCAAGGCGACACCGTGTTTTTGACCAGTTCGAGCACCCAAGCTGCCAGTTATAATTGGCTTCCCGATTCTATTACTACCGCTATTTTGCCGGTTACGGCTACTGGAAAATATTGGTTAGCTATCACAGATACTTCGGGTTGTATCGCTACATCCGACACTTTTAACATTTCGGTAAAACCAAACAATTTAACGGTTCAAATGCTATCCAACGACACCACTGTTTGTTCCGGAACAGCCTTAAACCTTACCGCAAAAGGAAATCCAGATTCCGTGTATTGGTACCAAGCATTGGGACAATCGGAAATTTATTTTGGCAACACCCTATCGACCGAAATAAATCAAACTACCACTTTTTATGTGCAAGTAGCCTCGGCTCCATGTTATTCTGCTTTTGACTCGGTAACGGTAACGACCGAAGATTGTAAAAACCCGGTAATTCCAAATGTTTTCACTCCAAATGGAGATGGCACCAACGACTATTTCCAAATCAGCATTTTGGATATTACGTGTTTTAATGTGAAGATTTTTAATCGATGGGGCGTGCTGATTTACGAGCTGATTTCGCCCGAACAATCATGGGATGGCAGAATAATAAACTCTCCAAAAGAAGCCGCTGACGGAGTGTATTATTACATTTTAGATTACTGTACCCTTACGGGAGAAGGCATTCGAAAAAATGGGTACATCACGCTAAGAAGGTAACTTGGATTAGACCATAAATTTTTCTAAGAGCCCCGCCAAATCACGGTCATTCGCCAATCGAGGAATTTTATTTTGCCCGCCTAGTTTGCCTTTGGCTATAATTATGGTTAGGCACCTTTTGCAATCCATCTAAACCGATGTTGACCTAAATCTCACGGAAAACCGTTACCAAATTTTTTGATTCGTTCCCGTTTATTTGTGGTTATTCATGAAAGGTGACAAGCGCCTTTCCGTTATAAACTAAAACTATACTAAATGAAAAAGACATTGCTTATTTCAGGGCAACTTCTTTTTTGTGTTGCCACCACCTCGGCACAAGAAGTAGTTTCAACCCTAGGCGAAAGCTACTCCAACTCATCTGGAGGAATTGAATTTACGGTAGGCGAATTGATGATTTCCACTTATCAGAATGGCTCTAACGGTCTTACCCAAGGCTTTCATCAAACCAAACTAATTGTCTCAAGTACAGCAGATTTCACATCTTCTTTTGAGGTACGTATTTTTCCTAATCCGGTCATGTATCACCTAAACATTAATTTGACCGAGGCGCATAACGGTTATCGTGTAGAGATGCTCGACATTAACGGGAAATTGGTCAAATCTCAATCGCTTTTTGGATTGACACATGTTATAGATGTGAGCCCATTGGCCGCAGGAATATACATGCTAATTCTAAAAGATGAAGAAGGCGAATTATTAAAAACCTATCAAGTTCACAAACTAAACTAATTAAAATGAAAAATATAATACTATCAATCATAGCGATACTAACGATGAGCTTTGGTGCATTTGCCCAAACTCCATACACCTTTAATTACCAATCAGTGGTAAGAGATGCGAGCGGATTATTACTTGTAAATAAAAATGTGGGGGTGCAAATCACCCTTTTAAAAGGAAGTGCATCCGGTACCACAACCTATCAAGAAACCTTTAATATAAACACCAATGATTTTGCCTTGATTAACCTTCAAATAGGCTCAGGAACGGTGGTCTCGGGAAACATGAACACGATTGATTGGGCTAATGGGCCTTATTTTATGGAAGTGGCAATGGATTTTTCGGGTGGCAATACCTACGTAACTATGGGAGCTACCCAATTGGTGAGTGTACCGTATGCGCTGCACTCAAAAACGGCAGAAAACACTTTTAGCGGGGATTACAATGACCTAAATAATTCGCCAATCAATGTGAGTTACTTTAATAATGACCAAGGTTATTTAATGACCGAATTGGATGGAGATTCTACGAATGAAGTCCAAGCGCTGAGTCTAAGTAATGACACCATTTTTTTGAGTAACGGAGGATTTGTAAAACTACCTGTATTATCTGTTGGATTTAATGGTCAGTACGCGAATTTACTAGGTGCTCCTACCAATGTAAGTTTCTTTACCAATGATTCGGGTTATTTAACCTCAGAAATGGATGGTTCGATAACCAACGAAATTCAAACCATGACTTTTAGTAATGATTCTATTCACCTAACTAGTGGCGGAAATGTAGATTTAAGCGGGTATGATAATTCCGCAGCTATTGGCGTTAACGCGGCTAATATTGCGACTAACACCACCGGAATTTCTACCAACACAACAAATATTAGTACCAACACCGGAAATATTTCGACTAACGCTACAGGAGTATCTACCAACGCTGCTAGTATTGCAACCAATGCAACTGCAATCAGCACGAATACCACGGGAATTGCGACCAATGTATCTAGTATAAATACAAATACCACAGGCATCGCAACCAACGCCACAGGCATAGGTACAAATAGTAGTTCAATTTCTTCGAACACTTCAACTATCGCCACAAATGCAAGCAACATAGCCACAAACACTTCAGGTGTTGCCACCAATTCTACGGCCATTAGTTCCCATATAACAAATGATTTGGATACCGATAGTACCAATGAAATTCAAACGCTCAATTTAACAGGAACAACCCTTTCTTTATCCGGTGCAAACGCTGTAGATTTACAAGACGCATCCGTATGGGACACCAATTCTGTAGGCGCTTTTTATGATAAAAAAGTGAGTATCGGAGGGACTCCCTTAACCAATAGAGCCTTGACTTTACACACGGACAGTTTAAACAGTGCAGGTATAATTCAATATGCCCGGTCTAATCAATTTAATTATATCGAATTCCAAAACAGAACCAATGGGAAGAGAATATCTGTCGGCATGTCGGATACCGGAAGTTATCAAGGTGCCTTTTCGATTGGAACAAATTCGGGAAGTGCATGGACAGACCCAATTATTGTGGCAATGGGGGCACCTACCAATTCAATACGAGTAAACAGTAATGGTAACGTAGGTTTTGGCATGGCTAACCCAGAAAATAGAATCCATGCGGTAGGAGACTCCGTAGTAATTGCAGGCTATTCTAACGCTCAACACACTAATAATTGGAGAAATGCAGGTGTATTTGGCGAGTCAAATACGACTTCAAACGCGGGTAGAGGAGTGGTTGGTCATGTAATAGGAGCCAATTATGGTCATGCCGTACGTGGTGAAGCTGAAACGGATATGCAAAATCAAGGTCTATCCGGAATCGCACTTTCAAAACCTACTAATGGGAATAATCAATTTGGTGTTTATGGGGAGGCTCGTAAAGGCTGGGCTTCAACTAATTCAGGTACTGGAACGCATTGGGGTGGATACTTTTTATCTACGGGAGAAGGCGCCTTTAACGTAGGAGCATCCGGAGTTGCAAACACCCCTGGAACAGGAACCAACAGAGGTACTGCCGGATTGGCAAATAGTAATACCGCGTCCGATAATTTTGGAACTATTGGATTTGCTGTAGGAAGCATACCTGGAACTAACCGAGGAGCTTACGGTCAAGCTTCGAATAGTACAGGAACTAATTACGGGGTTCATGGGGTAGCTACAGGTACAACGGGTGTTAACTCTACCGGTGTTTACGGTTTTACCGAAGGAAACACCGCGTACAATACAGGTGTAGATGGAACTGCACAAAGCACCGGGGCCACAAATATTGGGGTTGGCGGTTACGCTTACGGAACCAATACCGGTGCAAACAAAAATTATGGTTTATATGCGTATGCGCAAAATGCAGACACCAATTATGGCGTCTACTCCACCGTGACAGCTGCCAATAATGTAAATTATGGCGTTTATTCTACCGTAAGTGGCGGCACACTAAATAGCTACGCAATGTATGGCGAGAACACTTCTACCGAAGGAACCGCAAACACCGACAACCACTACGGAGTGAGAGGAATTGCTAATGGAGTGAATACAAACGCACGGAATTGGGGAGTGAGTGGTTTAGCATCTGGTTCGGGACTTCAAAATACAGCGGTTACTGGATACACCAATGGAACTGCCACCCATAGCTTAGGAATTCAAGGTACTGCAAATGGGACTGGAACCAATAATTATGCAGTGTATGGTAGTGCTGCGAACGGCACAAATAACTACGCAGGTTTTTTTGCTGGTAATGTTACTATTACCGGAAATCTGAATGTTACAGGTAGTATTGCCAAGGGTAGTGGTACTTTTAAAATAGATCACCCAATTGACCCTGAAAACAAATATTTGGTGCATAGTTTTATGGAATCGCCCGATATGATGAATGTATATAGTGGCAATATTACTACCGATGCGTACGGGTTTGCTACCGTTGATTTACCAACCTATTTTGAAGCCGCAAATAAAGATTACAGGTATCAACTTACAGTTATTGGTTCTTTTGCGCAAGCCATAATCAAACAAGAAATAGCGGGCAATAAGTTTGTAATTCAAACCAACGACCCCAACATAAAAGTGAGCTGGCAAGTTTCTGGAGTTCGTTCAGATAAATATGCAAATGCACATCGAGTAATTCCAGAATTGGAGAAAACAAAAAAAGGAACATACCTACATCCTACCCTTTACGGCAAAAGCGAAGACAAGGGTGAAAATGCAGAAGCTAAAAAGCTAGGTACTACAGACGATAAATCCACAAATAACGATGGTTCTTCGTCTTCTAACACTGGCGAAGTGGAGAAACAAATAATTCTAAAGAAAAAGGCAAAACAAGTAAAAACGAATCCTCAAATTGAATCGAATACGACACAAACCACTCAACATACAAAAATTAAAAAGGTGGAGAAAAAACCGGTAGTTGATACTAGAAGATAAAACGTTTCTATTTGAAAGTATTAAGGTGGAGTTCTAACGAGCTTCACCTTTTTAATGGTTTTGGTTTACTCAATAATCAGCAAATCAGCCAAATCACGGTCATTCGCCAATCGAGGAATTTTATTTTGCCCGCCTAGTTTGCCTTTGGCTTTCATCATGTTTTTAAACCCATCTTTGGGTACGGATGTCACCACCAAAGGTTTTAATACCGACCCGGTTATGAGATCTTTGTAATACGGGTTTTTAGATTGCAACACCGCATCCAATTTAAGTCGAAACGCATCCATATTTGCCGGAGGACTATCAAACTCAATAAACCATTCATGATACGGAAGTCCAGCTTTTGGGGCAATTTGCGGAGCTAGATGAAACTCTCTCACCTCCACATCAAACAACGGCATGATTTCTTTTAACGAGGATTCTACTTCTTCGGCAATTACATGTTCGCCAAAAGCAGAGGTAAAATGTTTGATTCGACCCGTTACCACAATCCGGTACGGATTATCATTTACAAATTTCACGGTATCGCCAATATTGTACCCCCAAAGTCCGGCATTGGTAGATAAAATCAATACGTAATTCACTCCCAATTCCACCTCATCCAACATGATACGTGACGGATTTTCATCATGAAATTCAGACACCGGAATAAATTCAAAAAAGATGCCCGCATTCACATTCAGTAATAATCCCTCTTCGGTTTGAGAATCTTGAAAAGCAATAAATCCTTCGCTAGCAGGATAGGTTTCAACACTCGGAATTTCTTTTCCAATAAGTCGCTTAAAAATGGCTTCGTAGGGTTGAAAATTGACTCCTCCGTGCACAAACAGACTAAAATTAGGGAATATTTCTGCGACCGTTTTTTTGTCCGATTTTTCGATTAACCGCTCAAAATACATTTGCACCCAAGATGGAATTCCGCTGATTAAGCGCATGTCTTCCGCGGTGGTTTCATCCACAATGGCGTCTACCTTGGTTTCCCAATCTTCTATCCTATTGGTTTCCCAACTTGGCAAGCGATTTTTTTGCAAGTAACCCGGCACCCAATGTGCGGTAATTCCTGATAAGCGACCTAGCGGCACCCCATTCAAATCGGTTAATTCTGGACTTCCCTGAAGGAAAATCATTTTGCCATTTATAAAATCAGATTTACCCGTTTCATCCACGTAGCAGAGCAAAGCCAATTTGGCTGCATCCACATGATGACGCACAGATTCTTTAGAAATGGGGATGTATTTTGCCCCGGAGGTAGTACCTGAAGTTTTGCAAAAATAGGCTGGTCGACCAGGCCAAGTAATATTCTCCGCTCCTGCTACCACTTGGTCTATATACGAACGCATACCCTCGTAATCACGAATAGGCACATGTTTTTTAAAATCTTCGTAAGTCGAAATTTCTGTAAAATTATGTGCTTTTCCAAAAACAGTATTTTGCGCTTGGGCTACTAAATCTGTCCGTGTTTTGTGCTGCCAAAGCAAGGGTTCAGAAACGGTTTTACGTAACTTATCCACTAATAATTTGGCATATATTTTTCCTGCGGCAGATTTTAAGCTCATAGCGACAAATCTACAACAGTTATTGATTCAATAACACCGGAATATTACTAGCAAATAGTTTTACGGCTATGGCTAAAAGCACCACCCCAAACACCTTTCTAATAATGGTAATTCCGTTAGGGCCGATAAGCTTTTCAATTTTTTCGGACAGTTTTAATACGATATAAACAATTAGAATGTTTAACATGATAGCCACCACAATGTTTACTGGTGCATATTCCGAACGCAGGGATAAGATGGTGGTTAACGAGCCTGCGCCTGCAATTAATGGAAACGCAAGTGGAAAAACAGCTGCCGATGCGGGCACATCATCTTTAAAAATCTCCACCCCGAGCACCATTTCTAGAGCTAAAGCGAACAATACAAAAGCGCCCGCTACCGCAAATGAGTACACGTCAATACCAATGATATGTAGAATACTTTCACCTACAAATACGAAGGCAATCATAATAATAGCCGACACTATACTCGCTTTAGCGGATTGAATATGGCCTACTTTTTTACGTAAATCAATGATTAATGGAATGGAACCGGTGATATCTACTACCGCAAACAAAATCATGGCGGCTGGTAATATTTCTTTAAAATCTAATCCCCACATAGCGGAATACTTAAAAATTTAAACTGATTGATTGAAAGTGATTGGCTGGTGAAATTACGCTTTTAAAACGTTTTCAATTACCGATGGAAAATATTTGTGTTCAAGTACATGAATATTTGACGCCAATGAATCGGCTGTATCCGTACTAGAAATGGCACATTTATATTGCGCAATAATAGCTCCGTCATCATACTGTTCATTCACATAATGAATGGTGATTCCGCTTTCGGTATCTCCTGCGGCAATAACGGCTTGATGAACGCGGTCGCCATACATTCCTTTGCCTCCGTAATTGGGCAAAAGCGCTGGGTGAATATTGATGATTTTATTAGGAAATGCGTGCACCATGTTTTGAGGCACCAACCAAAGAAACCCTGCCAAAACGACTAAATCAATGGCATTCTCTTTCAAAATAGTCACAATCACATCGGATTTTGAAAATTCCTCCCGATTAAAAACACGAACCGGAACATTAAAGTTTTTGGTTCGATTAATCACTCCAGCTTCGGCATTATTAACCAAAACCAAACTTACATGTACATCTGTGCTAGCTTCAAAATGCTCCATTATTTTTTGCGCGTTTGTACCCGAACCGGAAGCGAATATTGCTATGTTTTTCATAAATCAATTCCTTTATTAGCGGCTGCAAAATTAGGCATATTAGGTGTTTGGCAATCAATTATTCAATATTGTTAGAATAATTTTAGTCCCCCGAACAATTTATTTTGAAACATGGTAAAGCCTTGAAAACAGGATATTGACTAGCCTACCAAATTAATCTTCTTGCATAAGACCTTTTAACTCTTCAGCAGTTGGTAAAGCGTTTTTAAACTCCTCTGGTAATACCGTTGATGTTTTAAACACAGATACACCCATTGGCTTATTAAAATCTCTAAAACTATATTCAACTTTGTTATCGTCCTTTTCCTTACACAGAATAATTCCAATGGATGGATTTTCGTGAGGCTGTTTAACTAAATCATCTAATGCAGAAAGATAGAAATTCATTTTCCCAACATATTCCGGTTTAAACTTCCCTTTCTTTAGTTCGAATGCGACAAGTGATTGTAAGCCCCTATGAAAAAACAATAAATCTATAAAATATTCATCTTCAATGATTTTTAATCTGTATTGATTCCCCATAAAAGTGAAATCGTTACCCAACGACATCAAAAATTTTTTTATGTTTTGTACAATTTCAAGTTCCAATACTCTTTCATCCATTTCTTCATCACCATCTTCTACATTAACAAAATCTAATAGATACTGATCCTTGAAAGCGTGCATGGCTTTGTTTGATAAAGAATTGTTTAGCGTATTCTTGAAATTGTTTGGTAATTTCTCCTCCTGTAAATGACTTTGATTCTTCAGCTCAATTCTGAGCTGTTTTACCGTCCAGAATTGTTGTGATGTTTGTTTGATGTAATACCATTGATGTTCTTCTGCTTTAATTTTCTGAATAATTTCATAATGATGGGTAAATGACACAGATATAAAACTATCAACATCGACACTATTCATTTTGCTGGTTCCTGTCGATCTAACTAAACCATGGTCACTTTCTAAATTTCTCGTTGCTGACGAGAAATTTAGTTCCCAATGCTTCCAATTATTATAAAACTGCCTCATTTTGTAAATATTCTTACCCGAAAAGCCCCTTAGACCAGGAAGTTCTTGTTGTAACTGATTTGATATGACATCCATTACATTAGTCCCCCATTTCTTTTTGGTAAATTGGTCATCTACCATTTTCCCAATATTAAAATAGAGTTTCAACGACTCTGCATTAGCAACCTTTGCAACAATGTACCTACTCGCAATTATTTGTTGCTTTAATTCTTTAATAAAACTTGATGAAATTTTTAAATCGGTCATGTTTATAGTCTGTTAACCCGGTTGTGTATGGGATAAAATAAATTCAGCACAATATTGCTGATTAGTTGCTCAAATTTAGGTCTTTCGGAAGTAATTTAAAAGTTGCTTCGCCCTAAAACTGCAAATAATTAGAATCCCCGTAGCTCAAAAACCGAAAGTATATCAGCAATCTCCATAAAGGCAAATTAATTAATTTACTGATATCAGGCACTTTAATGGTTTTAGAATGAAATCACTTTAATGTATTTGCAATATATATCACAAAAAATTTGCACAATTCATTTTTTTTTTTTGATTTGCCTAGAACTTGAAAATAAATGCTAGCTTTTTTCTTTTCCGCGACAACCGAAAAGCGTACGAGTAGGTAACAATTCTAAATACCCATCAAATGAACAACATTAAAAATATAATCTTAATTACTGTAGCAGTTACACTTTTCGCCTCATGTGAAAAGGTAAATACAAATAATACTTCAACTCCAATAAAAAATAATACGTTAGATTTATCCCTTTTTGAAACCAAAATACAATCTTCTGACGATTATATCTCATTGATCAATAATTTAAAATACTTGCCTAATCAAGGTAACAGTAGATCGGATTCAATTTCCTTATTCTTAAATAACGAAGTTAATTGGTCTTCGCCTCTTTTACAAACAAATGCGGATGGCAGTTATATTGTATTATATAATGTGTACTCAGGAGATGGTTCTTTGAAAGGGAATTTGGTTTCTGTTAATGCTAATGGTTTGACGAGAACCTTTTATGAATCTTTTAACGAATTAGATGTCACGGTTGGGGGTAATATTAACCTATATTATAAAAACATGGAAAGCAAATTTACAATGAAAATAAGTGTTGTGGAGGGGAAATTCCTTGAGGGTGATGTAGATGTCCCTATTGGGGTTGCTCAAACATGGTGGGGTTGCACGACCGATTGTTATAAAACGGCTAAAGATGCTTGCGATGGGAATGGGGAATGTAAATTTCTGTGTGATATGCTTGGCAACATCTGTGTTGTTGAAATATTTGTTGCTTGCGGAGTCAATTGTATTTAATATCTTTGAGAACTATGAACGAGATTATTGGAATATTATTTATAGGTTTAATACTAATGTTATGGTTAATTGTAATTATTGATTTAATAATAAATTTCAAGACGCTAAACTTACGACCAGTTTATAGGTTCATCTTAATAATAATCCCAGTATTTGGTCCAATAATTTATTTATCAACAAAGAAAAGGGAGGGTAACTCTTCCCTTTATTAACTTATGACTAAAAGATCAATAATATACGGCTTTTTAACTGGACTATTAGCTTTTATTATTTTATCAGGAATAATATTGTACTTCTCTATACAGCAGATCAACAATTTAATGGCTAACACAAATAAGAGTACCGAAAGGAATAAGTTTATAGGTGTTATTACAAAAACAGAATTAGCTAACATAGAAAGTATTGAAAATAATGAAATACAAAGATTGAACTGGACATCTGAAAACCCTATATTCATCAATTTTTGGGCAACATGGTGCGTGCCTTGTGTTAAAGAATTAGAGAGTATTAACAAATTGTATAAAGCTGAGAAAGATAATGTCGACTTTTATTTAATTACCGATGAAAGTAGAGAGGTTGTTGAAGCATTTTTACTAGAAAAGGATTGGGAATTTCCAGTTTATTTATCCCATGACACCACTGGATTATTGATAGGTTCTGTGTTACCACGCTCTTATGTAGTAAAAAACAGAATCCTATATCTATCACACACCGGAAAAGAAAACTGGAATGATAGTTTAGTTATTTCTTTTATTAATGGATTAGTTGAAGAACCTAAAACCGTAAATAATTAGAATCACCGTAGCTCAAAAATCGAAAATCGTGGTCCAAAGCATATTGGTACACGGTTTTCCAGTGGTCACCAATCACGGCAGATACCAGCAGCAACAAAGTGCTTCCTGGTTGGTGAAAGTTTGTGATTAGCGCACCAGCAACTTTGGGCTGATAACCGGGAGCAATGATTAAGCGTGATTTGGCCATTAGTTTTTCCACCCCTTTTTCTTGCAGGTGGGTGGCTAGCGCCAACAAAGCCTCTTGTTTCGTGTAATTCTGGGGTAAATCATACGCATCCCATTGCATTAGCTCTTGCAATTCAGGGTTTTCGGGAGTAGTCAAAACCTTCACTCCAAACCAATACAAACTTTCAATGGTCCGCATAGAGGTGGTTCCTACAGGCGTAATTCGTTTGGTAGAATGGGCTAATTCCAAAATGGTGGAGACATCTACATCTATCCATTCGGCATGCATCGGGTGGTCTTTCATGGTGTTGGACGATACCGGTTTGAAAGTCCCTGCACCTACATGCAATGTAATTTGAGAAGATGTAATTCCTTTTGCTGCTAGTTCATTCACAAGCGCATCGGTAAAATGCAAGCCCGCAGTTGGCGCTGCTACCGACCCTTCTTCTTTGGCAAAAACGGTTTGGTACCTTTCCTTATCGCTATTGGTTACTTCTCGTTTTATGTAGGGCGGCAACGGAATGCGACCCACATTTTCTAATACTTCCGAAAACGTTAAATCTTGAGGAGTCCATGAAAACGTGATTAGAAATTCGCCCTCCAATCGCTCGGTTAATTGTGCTTTAAGTTCAAAGCCCTTGTCATCGGTAATGGTTAGAAATTCTTCTTTCCATTTCTTCACTCCTCCCACCAAGCAAATCCATTGCGAAGTTTGCTGAGCACCCATGGCTAAACTCAAGTCTATATTCTTCCCAGCGGGTTCCAGACAGAAAATTTCAATGTCACGTTGGTTACGGTTTTGAAAAATAATGCGTGCTTGAACCACGCGAGTATTATTAAAAACCAAATGCGTGTTTGGGTCCAGAACGGTTGAAATATGCTCAAAAATCGTTTCCGAAATTTCTTGATTTTCATACACCAACAATTTAGATTCCGCTCTGTTTTCAGCTGGTTTTACCGCGATTCGCTCATTCGGTAAATCGTAAGTGAAATCTGAAATAGATAGATTTTGAACTTGCTCTTTCATTGCCGCAAAAATAGAACTCACGTTTGTTTAGGCAATACTATTTTTCTAAAAGGGAGGTGAGGTAACTTATCGTTGACTCTTCGCTTACATGGTATTTGTTCTTCACTACATCCCCATTTTTATCAATCAGCACGCTATGGGGCAAAGCACTAATATCAAAATCAAGTTTTAGTTGTTTCGTAACTTTAGGATTTGCAAACAAATTGTAGGTTTTGAGCGGATACCGTTCGGTATAATATGTAAAAATACCCCAATCTGTTTCAATACATATATTAATGATTTTTATGGGTTTACCCTTAAAGTGTTCCACCAATTGATTCTCAAACGGAAACTTTCTAATGCATGGAGAGCAGTAGGAAGCCCAAAAATTTATTAGAATAATACTATCCTTAAGTACCGAAGGATTGAAAAGGCTGCTATCCGTATTTACGGCCAAAATTTTCGGTATCGGTGCTCCATTGGGTAACACATCTTCCTTTTCAAATTCAGCGTGTAGAAAATTTTTATATGCCGTATCGGAAATTAATTCCATCCACTCGGGTTTAAAACTAGATTTCGCAACTCTTAATGAAAGAAACATAAAGGAAGTTAGCGCGTAATCGTTAAATGGATGTGGTATAAAGGCTTTTGTGTGCGCCAATAAACTATCGGTATAATGGTTTTTAAACCGGTAAGCAGAACTTTCGTTTAGCGGATTAAAACTTTGAACCCGATAGTCTCGCATAAAATTCTGATATGCACCAAACCCCAATAGATGTTCATCCAAATAGGGAACATCTTTCATAATGGATTCAACGTAATTTAGTGGGAGTTCATCGTCAATTTGTAACATACTCGCTCGGTAAGAAAGAGAATTCAATTTAAACCCCGCGCCCATAACTGCAAGTCGCTTATGCTCCAATAGCACGTACCAATCGGGCAAATACTGTCTGTCATTAATTAACTTCCGTTGCGCTTTTTGAACCACCTCATCATTTTTAGCAACTAGTTTTTGATAGGTAAAATCTTCTCTTCGGGTAATGTTAATCAAATTCATCAATACTTCATGATTCCAATAATACGAACCAGAAGATTTTTGGAGATAGTTGTTTATGCTATCTAGGTCATTTGAATAATAGCTAGAATCACTTTTAAAATTAAAAACAACGGCTGCATTAGGCGCACTAAAAACTTTGTAGTCAACCTCATTTATATCAAAATCATAATAGCAAAAACCTTGCGTAGTTAAGTCCAAATGGACCGTATCATACGGTGCGATTGTATTTTCAAATTCTTGCACACCAACTGGGAAACGATACCAATTTGTCAAACTAAAGTTTAGACTATCGGCTGTGTAATTAATAAAAGTAAACTGACTTTTTCCATGCACGTCAAGGGTGGTGTTTTGAAGTTGATTTTCTGCAGGCGTTTCCGCACATGAAGAAATCAAAGCAATTAAGAAAACTAAGAATAAAAGGTTTTTCATAAAATAAAGCCTTGATTCAATTTGTATCCATAAAACTGGTACACTAACTAATTTATGAAGCCTTTATTATCCTCATAATTTTCAATTAGCAAGGCCAATATCTCCGCCTCATCCCCCTCTTTTGTATTGCTAGGAGCATGGAAAATCTGCTCAAAACGCTTTAACCCATTTTGGTAATCTTCTTCTGTTTTTATCACTTTAATTTCCATACCTAAATATTTTCTGCATCAATTTTATCATAGTCAGAATGTGTACCCACAAACCGAACGAAACACCAATTCATTCGGTAATTTATATCAACAATTAATCGATACCTATTTCCACAAACATTAAAGACTACTCTCCCATTCTTTTAAATACTAGCCCATCCTACCATCAAGCAACATCCGAAAAGTAAAAAGATTCTAAATATTTTTTAGAGCCCACCTCTTCGTTTTCGTTGGCTTTTAATTCTTTTAAAATTCCAGCTACCATAATCTTTTTTGCAGGTAATTTAAGACCTCCTTTAGCGTGTGCTATCAGAAAGTTAATATCCGTTTGCTCATCGCGAATTTCATACACATCATATTCATCCATAATAGGAATCATTGCAAAGGTCATTACCTTACCAGCCATAATTGGAACCATCACAAAACCCACAAACTCAGATTTTGAATCAATCATTTTCGGGATTCCGGTGACAATGGTATTCGAAGCAATTTGACCTATTTCCGTAGCTTGCACAACGGTTAAATAGTGCGACTTATACTTTTCGTAGGCCATTTTTAATCCATCGGATAACGCGGATAAGATTACTTTTTTATCGGATGCATTCAACTTAGAAATTGCCAAATCCAAGAACAAAATCATTTTTTGTTTTTCACCAAATACGCCTGCGATTTTTCCTAATTCAGAAATTGAAATCTCCCCATCATTAGCATTGGTAAATAAATTAAAAAAGCGCCCACCATTATCTAAATCCAAATTGGCTTCGGTGCTATTTCTGTATGGTTCAATTTTTTTCATGTTATTGCTTTATAAATTCCAAACAAGTTACCATTACGGTTTCGCCTACCATGCAAATACTTGCCGATTTAACCAATCGATATTCCACTTTCACTGATACACCTGTGGTTCGCGGAATATTATTTTCTTCAAAAAAACTTTCAATATTTAATGGTTCCAAACGCTTACCGTCTGGTAATTCTAGCACCCAATTACACCCATCCAAATTTAGCACTTTTAGCGTGGCTTGCACTCCATGTTCGCATCCAGCGGCACTGTCAGCAAGTAGGGAATCTGATGTTATAGGAATTGGTGTGGTATTAAATATTCTAAAATTTCCTTTGCCGTGTACTTTCGTTCTTCGGGTACTGAAATAATACAACACCAATCCAGAACCCACCGTGATGGCGGCAGGAGCCCATACCGAATTGCTAAACACATATCCTCTAGCGCCATAATTCAGAATATTATTGACGGCATCTATTGAAAAATAAAAAGCACCCGAAACCATCATCGCTCCTCCAATAAATCGCATTACAGGTCGCGTACTATAAACAGTGGCTACCTCCGACAACAGGATTTTTCGGCCATCAATAACAAAACTGGAATCGTAAATGGCAAAAATTCTACCCGATACTCGCTCCTTATCTATCAATTTTATTTTGATACGACTTCCTTCATAAAAATGGAGGCGCTTTACCTTCCCCTTTTTATCTAACCCAATCGACCTTTGGCTCATTCCGTTTAGAGACACCAACACCAAAAAAACTGTTAGCAAGCTTAAGATAAATGTGTTATTTGAAATTCGGTTCTCTTTCATTTTGTAAAGATATACATCACAACCTAATACGATTCAATGCTGATAGAAATCATGTTTTTTTGCAGCCATATCGCGCATATTTGCCGCATACGTAAAAACACAGACAAATATGCCATTTTATCAAAAACTAGGGAAACTTCCCTTAAAAAGACATACCGTTAATCGTAAGGCAAATGGAGAGTTATTGAGCGAACAAGTTTTTGGAACTGCAGGTTTTACAGGAATAGCTTCTATTTTATATCATTTGGAGCCCCCAACAAAGGTTTTAAGATATGGTAAAGAGTATTCAGTTGCACCAGAAATTGCCATAGAACGTAATTTAAAAATGACACTTCTGAAGGGAATGGAAATTAAACCCGAAGATGATTTTTTAGATAGTAGAAAGACCGTTCTTACCAATGCCACAGTCAATATTACTTTAGCTTCTCCTCGTAAATCTCTAACCGAATATTTTTACAAAAATGGAGATTCTGACGAGGTTATTTTTATTCATAAGGGATCCGGTACGTTACGAACCTTAATGGGTAACATTCCATTTGAATATGGCGACTACTTGGTTATTCCAAGAGGCATGGTATATCAAATAAGCTTTGACACCGAAGACAATCGTTTATTCATTGTAGAAAGCACCGACCCAGTGTTTACTCCAAAAGGGTATAGAAATAATTTTGGTCAATTATTAGAACATTCTCCATTTTGCGAACGTGATATTCACGGTCCATCAGAGTTAGAAACCCATGAGGAAAAGGGTGAGTTTTTAATGAAGATTCGTAAGCAAGATGTAATCCATGAGGTTTATTACGGGAATCACCCGTTTGATGTAACCGGATGGGATGGATATAATTATCCTTACAAGTTCTCAATTCACGATTTTGAACCCATTACAGGTAGAATCCATTTACCGCCACCAATTCACCAAACTTTTGAGGCAGCTTCGTTTGTAATCTGCTCATTTGTACCTCGTTTATACGATTATCACCCAGAATCAATGCCTGCGCCATACAATCACAGCAACATTGATTCTGATGAATTACTGTATTATGTTGATGGAGATTTCATGAGCCGTAACAATATTGAGAAAGGTCATATATCTTTGCACCCAGCTGGATTAGTTCACGGACCTCATCCTGGTGCTGCAGAACGTAGTATTGGTAAAAAAGGGACCGAAGAACTAGCCGTAATGGTAGACACTTTCTCTCCGTTAATGGTGACTAAAGTTGGAGTTGAAATATCAGAACCAGATTACTATAAATCTTGGGCAAATCATTAATATTGCGCAGACAAAAAACAATACATGGCAGATAAAAAAAATGTAAAAGACATACAAAACGTTGAATACGGATTAGAAAAAATATTTGAAGGAGCGCAAGATTTCTTACCTCTTTTAGGAACTGATTACGTAGAATTTTACGTAGGAAACGCAAAACAAGCCGCGCACTTTTACAAAACCGCTTTTGGATTTCAATCTCACGCTTACCGTGGATTAGAAACAGGATCTAAGGACGAAGTGAGTTATGTTTTAAAACAAGAAAAAATTCGATTGGTTTTAACTACCCCATTAAATAGCGCAAGCCCAATTAATGCGCATTTAGCGAAACATGGTGATGGCGTAAAAGTGATTGCTTTATGGGTGGAAGATGCCACTTCTGCATACGAAGAAACAACCAAACGGGGTGCAAAATCGTTTATGGAACCTACCGTTGAAAAAGACGAGCATGGTGAAGTAGTACGTTCAGGTATTTATACTTACGGAGAAACCGTTCACATATTTGTGGAACGTAAAAATTACAATGGGGTGTTTTTACCAGGTTTCAAAGAGTGGAAATCTGATTACAATCCAACATCAACCGGACTAAAATTTATTGACCACATGGTAGGTAACGTAGGTTGGGGAGAAATGAACCAATGGGTTGCTTGGTACGAATCTGTTATGGGCTTTGTCAACTTCTTATCTTTTGACGACAAGCAAATTACCACCGAATATTCCTCTTTAATGAGTAAGGTGATGAGTAACGGAAATGGTCGTATTAAATTTCCAATTAACGAGCCCGCCAAGGGAATGAAAAAATCACAGATTGAAGAATATCTTGATTTTTACGAAAGCCCAGGTGTGCAACATATTGCGGTAGCTACGGATGATATTATCAAAACGGTAAGCGAGTTAAAAGCAAGAGGTATTGAATTTTTACCACCTCCACCGCAAGCTTATTATGATGCAATTCCTACCCGTTTAGGTTCGCATATGGACTTTATGCACGAAGATATTGCAGAGCTTCAAAAACTTTCCATTTTAGTGGATGCAGATGAAGAAGGATACTTACTTCAAATTTTCACTAAACCAATTGAAGACCGTCCTACATTATTCTTTGAAATCATTCAAAGAATGGGTGCCAAAGGTTTTGGTGCAGGTAACTTCAAAGCGCTTTTCGAATCGATAGAAAGAGAACAAGCAAATAGAGGAACGCTGTAAGAATACGCACTTCGCCTGTGCTCAGTGAGCAGATTGTTAGGAGCGGAGATTAAATAAAATTAGGAAGCCATTCACTTTTATAGTGAGTGGCTTTTTTCTTGGTTTTAACTTGTTTCGGGTAGTTGGATTTTGGCATCCTACCTTGTGGGCAGTCGATTGAGTTGGTGTTTTTTATACCTAACGTTTTAGCTTAGCACATAGAAATATATGGCTACAAAATGACAGGCTGTTCCTAAAAGCACAAACAGGTGAAAAGTAGCATGCATGTATTTAATGGTATCAAACAGATACAATACCGCACCAACAGAATAAATAATACCACCAATTAGTAACCATAAGAAACCCGCTACTCCAATGGCATCCATTAGCGGATAGATAGCGAAAACGATGTTCCAACCCATTACCACATACATGATGGTAGACAATAAATTATACCGGCCAGTATAGAATATTTTCAATACAATTCCTCCTATTGCTAAGCTCCATGTAATTCCAAACAACACCCAACCAATGGTGCCGTGGAGGGTAACTAAAGTAAAAGGCGTATACGTACCTGCAATCAAAACATATATGGAGGAGTGGTCAAAAACACGTAGTTTTCTGCGTTGGCTTTCTTGAGTGGCTCTATGATAAAAGGTGGATGCAGCATAGAGTGTAATCATAGAAGCCCCAAAAACAAGACTTCCAACAATAGCCCAAACATTGTGTAAGGGGATCGCTTTAAAAAGTAATAACCCTGTACCCAAAATAGCCAAAACCAAACCTACTCCATGCGAAATAACATTTAGTTTTTCTTCTAACGGATGATATTCTGCTTTGGGAGCTTTCATAAACTAACGGTGCTATTGTGTTTGCAAAACTACGTTATCAAAGTCGGATATGCCTGTTTCATTTGTTCACAAAAAGTGAATAACAAACCACTTCTTCTGTATGCTAAAATAATTCCTGAATCTACATTTGGAGGCTAAAAGTTAGTAGCAGTTTTGAATAAATACGCATCATTTAGAGAAGGCAAAATAAAATACACCGACACCGGGAAAGGTAGAGTTGTGGTTTTTTTACATGGTTTTTTAGAAGATAAATCGATGTGGCGTTACTACCCCACTCATTTACCTGCGCGCATTCGCTCTATATGCATAGACCTTCCCGGTCATGGAAATTCCGATAATTTTGGATATGTCCATTCCATGGAGTTAATGGCCGAAAGTGTACGCGCAGTACTAAAGCAAGAAGGAATTCGAAAAGTTATTTTGGTAGGCCATTCGCTAGGCGGATACGTAGCTTTAGCATTTGCTGAATTGTATCCTGATATGATGAAGGGACTTATTATGTATTTTTCATCGGCAGCGGCAGACACACTCGAAAAAAAGAAAAACCGAAATCGGGCCATCAAATTAGTGGAAAAAAACAAAACTTCTTTTGTGCGCGCTTCTATCCCGTTATTATTTGCGGAGCATAATCGAACTAAACATTTGAAACGTATTTCCAGCCTGGTAGGGAACGCAAATAAAATGGGTGTGCAAAGTATCATTGCCGCTTTAGGGGGAATGCGAGATCGCTCTGATAGAGAAATTGTACTGAAATTCGCTCCTTTCCCAATTACCTTTGTTTCAGGAGATTTGGACCCTGTTTTACCAATCAAAATGTTAGAAAAGCAATCTCAACTTCCTCGAAATTCTTCCATTACCATTTTAAAAAACACGGGACACATGGGATATATCGAAAATAAAAAAGAAACGTTTTTAGCGGTAAAACGGTTTATTGACACCATTTACCCTCACTAAAAATTACTATTTTCTTCCATAATTTCATCAAATTCGAAGGCAAATTTGCGCTTTAAAAAAGAGGAGATGAAACATTCAAAAAAACGATTAGCAACAGATCAAATACGTTATTTTTGAATTCATTAGGTATTATTCCAGCCTAATCTGTTTAACCCTCCAAAAAGTATTGTCTAAACCAATACTTTAATTAATTTTGCAGCCCCATATTTGGGATAGTTAAATTAAACACTAGAAGAATGTACGCAATCGTAGAGATGGCAGGGCAACAATTCAAAGTTGAAAAAGATCAGCAAGTATTTGTTCACCGTTTAGACAGTAAAGAAGGATCAAAAGTTACTTTTGATAACGTTTTATTGATTGACAACGGAGGAAAAGTAAATGTTGGCGCCCCAGCTATAACAGGTGCTACCGTAGTAGCAACCGTTCTTGAACACGTAAAAGGCGATAAAGTTATCGTTTTCAAGAAAAAAAGAAGAAAAGGGTATAAAGTAAAAAACGGTCACCGTCAATACTTAACCTCAATCAAAATTGAAGCTATAAACGAGAAAGGTGCTAAAGCTGCTGCTAAACCAGCTGCTAAGAAAGAAGCCGCTCCTAAGGCTGCCGCTAAAAAAGAGACTGCTCCAAAAGCAGAAACTAAAAAAGCTGCTCCTAAAGCTGCTGCTAAGAAAGAAGCCGCTCCTAAAGCTGAGACTAAAAAAGCCGCTCCTAAAAAGGCTGCTAAAAAAGAAGATAAATAAACTTTAAAACTATAAGACATGGCTCATAAGAAAGGTGTAGGTAGTTCTAATAACGGACGGGAATCAGCAAGTAAACGTTTAGGCGTGAAAATTTTTGGTGGACAAGCTGCAATTGCAGGTAACATTATTGTTCGTCAAAGAGGTACAAAACATCACCCAGGAGATAACGTAGGTATTGGCAAAGACGATACTTTATATTCTCTAGTTGACGGAACAGTACAATTTAGAAAAAAAGCAAACAATAGATCATTTGTATCGGTAGTTCCAGTGGAGAATAACTAGTCGAATGATATTATTACGATAATTAAATCCTCGACTTCGGTCGGGGATTTTTTGGTTGTAACCGTTCCCCTTGATTGAAGTGAGCGACCGTTCGCCTCAATCAAGGCGAAAAAACAGAAAACGAATAAAACAAAAAAATGCTTCAAGTACCATATATCCGCGAAAACAAAGATTTGATAATCGAACGTTTTAAAGTTAGAAATTTAGACGCTACAGAAACGATTGAAAAAATCATTGAAACCGATAAAAATCGTAGAGAGACTCAACAAAAATTAGATGCTGTTTTAGCTTCCGCTAATGCAAAGGCTAAAGAGATTGGGATACTTTTTAAGCAAGGTAAAGGCACTGAAGCAAACGCATTGAAGCAAGAAACTTCTCAACTTAAAGAAGATTCAAAAACGCTTCAAGAAGCACATAACCAGTATGCCGAAGAATTAACCCAACTGTTGTATTTGATTCCGAATGTACCCAATGCACTCGTGCCTAGCGGAAAAACGGACGAAGACAATGTGGAAATTTTTAGTGAAGGAACCATGCCTACATTATATGATGGCGCAGTACCCCATTGGGAATTAATCAAAAAATACAATTTGATTGATTTTGAATTGGGCGTAAAAATATCGGGCGCTGGATTTCCTGTATATACCGGTAAAGGAGCACGTATTCAACGAGCTATGGTCAATTTCTTTTTGGATAACGCCACCGAAAAAGGGTACCGAGAAGTGCAACCCCCTTTATTAATTAATGAAGCAAGTGGCTACGGAACGGGTCAACTTCCAGATAAGGAAGGTCAAATGTATGAAGCTACCGTGGATGGGTTATTCCTAATTCCAACGGCAGAAGTTCCGGTGACCAACATCTATAGAGACACCATTGTAAGTACCGATGATTTACCGATTAAAAACACCGCATATTCTCAGTGTTTCAGACGCGAAGCAGGTTCTTACGGTAGCGATGTAAAAGGATTAAATCGTTTGCATCAATTTGATAAGGTGGAGATTGTTCGCATTGAGCATCCATCAAAATCATACGAGGCATTGGACGAAATGGTGGAATATGTAAAAACCTTACTTCAAAAACTGGAGTTACCTTACCGCATTGTACGTTTATGCGGAGGCGATTTAGGTTTTACATCAGCTCTTACTTACGACTTTGAGGTTTATTCTGCCGCACAAGAAAAATGGCTGGAAGTAAGTTCTGTATCCAACTTTGAATCTTTTCAAGCCAACCGATTGAAATGTAGGTATCGGGATGAAAACGGCAAACCACAATTGGTACACACCTTAAATGGTTCTGCTTTAGCATTCCCAAGAATATTAGCGGCATTGCTAGAAAATAACCAAACTGCCGAAGGCATTAAAATTCCAAAGGCACTTGCAGCTTACACTGGTTTTGACATGATTAATTAGTCGTTGGTAAGCTAACCAACTCCGAATTTATTGCGTCATTACTCACACCTACAGATACATTGATTGGGTAGTAAAATTTTGAAGTATGAAAAAATTTGTTGTCATTCTAAGTTTGATTATTGCAATAGTTTCTTGTAAAAGTGAACTCACTCAAACTCGATTAGGAGCCATTAAATCGCTTCAAGCGCAAGTGGATTCATCTGCCATTATGTTTCAAACCATTGATATTGCTAAAATCAAAGATTATAAAACCAATGCCAAAACGCAATTAGATTTTTTGGAGAAAAACAACCACGACACCATTTTTGACCATTTAAAATACATTGACGTGTATTACGCTAATTTTAAATTGATGCGAAAATTAGTGAAAGGGCATGAACGGTTAGCTGCGGAAATTGAATTCTCTACCTCTCAACTTACGCATTTATACAACGATGTTGAAAATGGATTTTCGGGTGATTCTAACTACGTGAAACACTTTGATTCCGAGTCGAAAGCGGTTTCAAAAATTGTAAATTCTACTGCGGTATTAAAAGATTGGGAAGAAAGAACAGTGAAACGCTATAACGGAATGGTGGCGCCTATTGATTCTATTATTCTAGTGCAACAAAACCTGGGATATCGGTAAAGGCTTGCGATAAATGAAAATAAAAAAGAAAAAGGTACTACCCACTTTGGCATTTCTATTCGCTGAAATAGTGCTCCTTTTTTATTTCAACCAACATTGGGTTCAGTGCCCTCCTAATGAATCACACCAAATGGGCATTTGTTTAAGTGCCCCCCAAATCTATTCTATATGGAGCGCAGCAATCATTTGCGCCACCTATCTTATTTACTTAATCTTCCGTAAATAGAACAAAACGTCCACTTAAAAATCGGTTATATACTTATGGGTCACAGCGTAAATAAATCCTCATTTTAAAGTTACATTTGCAAGGAATGAGTCTATCAAAACACTTTATTTTAGGTATTACCATTTTCCTTTTAGTTGGAATATCCGTAGGTGCAACTGCACAAAATCGGGGCGACTACCAATTGGCAGAACAGTATTTTAAACAAGGTGAATTTGAAAAAGCTGCCGAGTACTATTTAAAGGTTTATAAACAGAATAATTCAACCGGTTATTTTGATAAGTATATTGTTTCGCTAGTTAGTGCAGCAGATTACAAATCGGCTGAAAAAGCGCTGAAAAAAGAAATTAAAAAGCGTCCCGACCGACTTGCCAATAGGGTTACCCTAGGAGACGTTTACTTTCAAGCGAAGGATACCGAAAGCGCCCATAAAACGTGGGATGAAGTCATTCATTTACTTAAAAATAATAGCAATGAAATTGTACCTGTAGCCTATTTATTTACCAAAATAAACCAACCCAGTTATGCTGTTCAGGCGTATGAATTGGGCGACAAAAACATTCCTGGGTTTTACTCGTACTACCCACAAATGGCTGAACTATATGGACTTTCGGGTGATTACGATAAAATGATTGACACCTATTTGAAACTTATTGGAATTAATTCCGGATATGTTCAAACCGTACAAAACTTACTCAATCGAAACTTTGATTTTACGGATGACAATGCCAATACGCGTTTGCTAAAACAAAAGTTACTTCAAAAAAGCAATCAGAATCCGGATAATTACATTTATGCGGAAATGCTAATATGGCTCAACCTGCAACAATCTAATTTTAACGGTGCTTTCACGCAGGTAAAAAGTCTGGATAGGCGATTGAAAGAAAACGGAAGTCGTCTCATTAATTTTGCCCGTTTGGCTACCAAAAACGAAGCCTATACTGTGGCCATTGAAGCCTATCAAACCGTGATTACTAAAGGCTCTAACCAACCGTATTACGAAGTAGCCGAAGTGGAAATTTTAACTACTAAAAAAGAAATTCTAGACCGTAACCTATTGGCTACCGAAGGTGATTATTCCAACCTGCTGGCCGAATACCAAGCCACGATAACGCTAATTGGAGTGAGCGATTTTACCACTGTTTCTATCCGCGAATTGGGGCAGATTTATGCCATCAACCTACACCAACCCCAAAAGGCGATTACATGGATTGAAAATACGTTAGAAAACGGTTCGGTGAGTAAGATGGAAATAGCTCTGCTTAAAATTGATTTGGGAGATTACTTATTGATGCAAAATGAAATTTGGCCTGCCGTATTGTATTACATGCAAGCTGAGAAAGCTTTTAAATATGACGAATTGGGCGATGAAGCAAAACTCAAAGCCGCTAAAGTATATTACTATAATGGTGACTTTACGTGGGCTGCCACCAAATTGAATATTTTGAAAGGATCCACTTCCAAGTTGATTAGCAATGATGCGCTCTATCTATCTAATTTAATTACCGACAACACCACCATCGTTACCAATTTACACCCCATGCAAATTTATGCGCGTGCAGACCTGTTATTTGTACAGCAAAACTACGCGGAGGCACTTTTGACTTTGGATAAGTTGCAAGAGTTTTATCCTGCGCATGCATTGGCAGATGAAGTGCTTTTACAGAAATATAAAATTCAAATGGCGCTGCGTAATTTCCCACAAGCAGCGAAAGAATTGCAATTGCTTATTGATGCCTACAGCTACGATATTTTAGCGGATGACGCCTTTTTCTTGCTCGCTGAATTGTACGAAACGCACCTTAATGACCCGGAAAAAGCCATGGAATTGTACCTGGTTTTAATGACTGATTATTCGGATTCTGTATTTGTGACCGAGGCAAGAAAAAGGTATCGAAAACTACGGGGCGATTCCGTCTAAATCTCGTTTATCGTTTCATTTTTCTAGGAAGTGTATCTTGACCTAAAAGATTGCAGGTAGCTTTATACAACATGGGGTTGTACTCATAAAACTGAACCGTTTGCTCAAAGAAAACTTCTACCGAAACTGCCAAAAACTCTTCAATATTGGTGGCGGCATATTTTCTAAAAATAGAATTGTTGGTCGTTCTTATTATGTTCATTTCGGTAACGGCCAATTTATGCCAAACGCGATATGCCGAAGGATTAATGAAATTAGAAACGCCATTGCTTGCAAAACTATTTTCTAAACTCATGGCATGGGTCATTTCATGCAGCCCTAAATTTATTCCGTCTGAAGGATTTTCGAAACCTTTCAAAAAATTGTTCCACGATAGTTTTATCACCCGTCCCATGGGATGCACTTCTCCTTTGTGTTTCTTTTTGGTAATTCGAGAATAATATTCCTCCGGAAAAATAAATATTTTGGTGAATCGCGGTAATTGAAAAAACTTAAACCCAAACGTTATTTGCACTCCCGTTGCAGCAATTAAAACCCGCATTTCATCGGTCACCTCTAGTCCGTGTTGCCCATAAAAATCTTTGGCCCGAACAAATAAAGACACCCTCCTTTCAAAAACACCTTTTAATGCCGGGGTGAGATTATTGTAATACACAAAATACTTTTCAAGAACGCGTTTGTATTGCGGCTCAATGGGCTTTATATTGTACCAATAAAAATACCGAACGGTCACATATATCAGGTAACTTAACCCAAAAAGAAAAGGCACCAATAGGATTAAAGCTCCCAAACTTGCGAAAATAGAATTTGGAGACATAAAGATGGTTGCGATCATATATGGTTTACTATTTGTCCTACTTTATGGTATGAACTCACCAAATAGGTTTTGCCCAAATTTAAAATAATTACTTACAAAAATCTCGAAATATCACGGAATACCATTAGAAAAAAACCAAACCCGTTGCTTCATCTTTGTGGAGTAAATGAGAACAATGAAAAACAAAGAATACAAATTTAGATGCCTCCCATTAAACGACTTTCAGTTGATTACCGTTACTGCCGTGGCGCTAATTATTCTTATTTCCACTGAACTTCTTTTGAGCCTATAACCAACAACTATACAAAAAAAGCCCTGATTTCAAAATTGAAATCAGGGCTTTTGCTTTAATACTAATCTTGTAACTAACCTTGCGCTATTTTCAAGTAGCTTCTAAAATCGGTTTTTTCTTTAATAATTCCGGCTACTTCCGTAATCGCCACACGAATCTGCTCCATGGTATCTCTATCACGAATCGTCACGGTGTCGTCTTCTAGCGTTTGGTGATCCACCATAATACTAAATGGCGTTCCTATTGCATCCTGACGTCTGTAACGTTTTCCTGGAGAATCTTTTTCATCGTATTGACAATTGAAATCGAATTTCAATTCGTTCAATATTTCACGTGCTTTTTCTGGTAAGCCATCCTTACGCGTAAGTGGCATAATAGCCGCTTTGTAGGGTGCCAACATAGCCGGAAGCTTTAATACCACACGCTCGGTTCCGTTTTCTAATTTCTCTTCCGTATAAGCAGACGACATAATAGCTAAGAAAGTACGGTCCAAACCTACCGATGTTTCAATAACGTAAGGCACGTAATTTTTATTGATTTCTGGATCAAAATACTGTAATTTCTTACCCGAAAACTCCTCGTGTTGTTTCAAATCAAAATCCGTACGTGAGTGAATTCCTTCTAGCTCTTTAAAGCCCATTGGAAAATCAAACTCAATATCGCTCGCAGCATTTGCATAATGCGCTAATTTAAGATGGTCGTGGTAACGGTATTTTTCTTGCGGAATGCCTAGCGATTTGTGCCAGTTAATACGTTGCTCTTTCCAGTACTCATACCATTTCATTTCTTCGCCCGGACGTACAAAAAATTGCATTTCCATTTGCTCAAACTCGCGCATTCTAAAAATAAACTGACGTGCCACAATCTCGTTACGGAATGCTTTACCAATTTGTGCAATGCCAAACGGAATTTTCATTCTACCCGTTTTCTGCACGTTCAAGAAATTCACAAAAATACCCTGAGCTGTTTCCGGACGTAGGTAAATCGTGTTAGCCGATTCAGCAACCGACCCTATTTCGGTGGCAAACATCAAGTTGAATTGCTTCACATCCGTCCAGTTTTTTGAACCACTGATCGGACAAGCAATACCCAAATCTTCAATAAGTGTTTTTATGGCCGGCAAATCATCGGCATCCATCGCATCCTTAAACTTACCATTGATTTCATCAATTTTTGCTTGATTACGTAACACGTTTGGATTCGTTTTTAAAAACTCTTCTTCATTAAAATCATCGCCAAATCGCTTCACTCCTTTCGCTACATCCTTGGCAATTTTAACGCGGTATTTCTCCACATAATCCTCAATCAGCACATCCGCACGGTAGCGTTTTTTAGAATCTTTATTGTCTATCAACGGGTCGTTAAACGCATCCACATGACCCGAAGCCTTCCAAGTGGTAGGATGCATAAAAATAGACGCATCTAGCCCCACAATGTTTTCATTCATCTGCACCATGGCCGTCCACCAATAATCCTTGATATTGCGCTTTAACTCCGCTCCCATTTGGCCGTAATCATACACCGCGCTAAGTCCATCATATATTTCACTACTCTGAAACACAAAACCATACTCCTTAGAGTGGCCAATTATTTTTTTCAGATTATCTTCTTTTGGTGCTGCCATTTTACTTGTTTTTTTGAGCTTGCAAAAATAGTTACATCCTGCAATTTTACACGGATTTTCAAAGGTTTGTTTTGTCCTCCTCTTTGGGCATTTCCCAACGCGCGAAAAGCTCCTTGGGCCACGCTTTCCGCTAAATCTTTTTTTCGTACCTCTAAAAAGGATACCGCTGCAATCGTTAATGCGAAAAAAACGAATTATCAATTCATCAAAACAATTTTTATGCTAGCCACGCCCCATTTTAGCCGAAAAACCATGTTTTTTTGGTCGTTTTATAAAAAAAAGTAAAAAAACTTCCAAAAACCTATCCGCACGATAGGTTGGGTCTGAGGGCTTTATATATACATTTGAGAATTATCTAAAAAAATAGTTATGAAAATGTTAATTAAAGCACTGCTAACACTACTAATGTTGATCCAGATTTCTATTCATCAAACGCAGGCACAAACGGCTTTGCCAGATTTCAAAACAATGATGAGCCAAGGTGTACCTTATGACAGTATTAAAGTGAAAACGGAAGCGGCTATAAAATCATCAACTGTTCTTGATACAACAGAAGGAGGTGAATTAAATAAATACAAACGATGGTTGAATTATTGGGAACCTAGAATATCTAGTCAAAATAATACAAATGGAAATACGGATACTTATGCTGCAGAAATCAACAAGTATTACAATTTATATCAGTGTAATTCAATTAACACTCCTAAATGGAAATTTAGAGGCCCCACTGATATTCGAGATGATTTAAATAATCCAATTTGTGTTATGGGGCGAGTAAACGCTGTTGCTATGCATCCAGATAATTTAAATATTATGTACGCAGGAACATCTAGCGGTGGAATTTGGAAAACTACAAATGCCCAAGATGCAATGCCAAATTGGATAAATATTAGCGATGGTTATGGTTTCGATAATATTGGGGTTACAGATATAGCAATAAACCCTCAAAATCCAAACAGAATTTATGTTTCAACCGCACATGTTAGCTATGGCTATGGAATTGGAATATTGATATCAAATGATGGAGGAAATACTTGGGAAAAAAGCACACTAGAATATTTTAATGATAATCCCAAAAACTACAACTATGTCTCTCAACTACGTGTAAATTATGCGGACACGAATATTATTCATGGATTATATAACGATTCGGTAATTGTTAGTACAGATGCTGGTCAAAGCTGGCAAAACATGGGGTTGCCATTTTCGGTAACTGGATTGAATCTCAAAGATATTGAGCTTAATAAAAGTGATCCAAGTATAGTATATGTTGCTGGGAAACAAATTTGGAGAAAACAAGGCGCGAACAGTTGGACTAGATTGGATAACCTACCATCCTTTAATATTGTACTACCTCCAGGAGTCCAAGTACTAGATCGTTCATTTCACATCTCGGCAGATAGTGTGGGATTGTATTGTTTAGTTCAAACTTTAACAAATGACACGGCTCAATATGGAGACAATAGGAAACATTGGTTTAAATACCATGAAAGTCAAAATAAATGGGTGTATAAAAGAGGCGCTACTCATTTTTGTGAAGGAATTGCGGTGTCTTCAGTTGACACCAACATTATATATTACTGGGATTTAGAGTGGCGTAGAAGGGTAGGTAAATCAGTCGATGAAGGTGCTTCATTCGAAAACCAATCAGAAAGACAGGCTTATACTTTATACAATAATTCGGTTTCTGAGCATATGGACATTCGTGATTTTCAATTGGTAAAAGGTACCAATGGTGGATTCAGTGATGTAATTATTTTCGGAACCGATGGGGGTATTACTTTTTCCAAACAAAGCAAAATTAATATGAATGAGGTAATTCGAGAAAATAAAACGGGAGAGGGATTAAATATTACCGAGTTGTATGGCATTACAAGTGTGAAGTATGAGCCTGAATTAGTTTCTCTTGGTGCACAAGACAATAGTACGTTTACACTTGTGAATAGTAGTTGGAATCATTTTTTAGCAGGAGATGCATATGATGGTTTTATTACTCCAAATCACATAATATATGCACAAAGAGAATACCCCTATAGTGTTTTATCATTGGATACTGGAAAAAGTTATGTAGACAGAGGTATTACTTTTACTGGGATAAAGAATAACTCAATTCATGGGAATGGGTTTGTGAAAAACCCCAGTTTCTTTAACGCTAGGAAAAGACCCACCTTTATAACGAAAAATGAAGATGTTTATATTGGCAGGTATGATTTAGCGAAAAAAGTAAAAGGTGATTCCAACTATATTTTCATTTCAGATTTTCACGCTTTAAATGTAATACACAATTTTGCATTAATTGATGTTTCTGTTTACGAGCAAAATGACAATATTATTTTTGCTGCCTTCCCAGTTGCTACTTTTGATTCTACTACTATTCCTAACAAAAAACTTTTCAGAACCGTGGATGGCGGTGTAAACTGGACAGACATTTCAAATTCATCCTATATTTGTGATTCTGTTTTAAAATGGCAGGGTGTTAAAAGCCTAATCGTTCACCCTAGGAATCCCAATATTTTATGGGTGACATTTGATGGTATTGGAAGAGACACTACAGGGTCAATTATAGGAAAGAACCGTGTGGTATGGACTGAAAATGCGCTTGCTCCGGTTCCAACTTGGAAAGATTATTCGGAGGGGCTTCCTGTATTTCCAATGGAAGAAATTTTATTTGATGAAAGTTCAAATGGCAGGTTGTATGTAGCATCAGATGTAGGTGTATTCTACCGTGATTCGGATGTTGCTAATTCAAAGTGGGAATGTTTTAATAATGGTATTCCTGATATCACCGTTTCTGATATTGACATCAATTATTGCAACCGTACTATTTATGCCGCCACCCATGGCCGTGGATTGTGGAGTGCAGATCTATTGACATCCGAAGTTTTTTCTGTCAATGTGGGCTCCGTTAACGGGGTTATATGGAACTCTGATACCGTGTTAAGACAGTCTATTACTATAAAGCCAGCACACAAACTCACAATTAATAATGCTACAGTAAAAATGATGGCTGGCGCAAAAATTATAGTAGACCAAGGAGCCGAGTTGGTACTCAATGGGGTTACCATTACCAACGAATGCGGTGCTTTTTGGGGTGGTATTGAAGTTTGGGGAGATAGTGAATTTTCTTCAAGCACTCAGTTTTGTCCATCGGGTTCTTCTTGTCTTACGGGTAAATTAACCATGAATAACTCCACACTATCTAATGCCGATAATGCCGTTTCTTTATGGAATCCAAAAGACTGGACAATGCGTGGTGGAATGGTTTACGCTTATAACTCTAATTTTCTTAACAACCGAAGAGATGTAGCATTCATGGCGTATGAAAACCATACGAATTCTGGATCAACTCGCATTAGACCTTACCGAAGTGAGTTCACTAATTGCACCTTCAAGATTGACAATAATTTCCGTTTTGATAGAAAACAACCCTTCCCCGCACGGGTCACTATGTGGCAAGTACGGGGTGTCCCTTTTAATGGCTGTACGTTTATTAATGAAACCGACAACAAGCAACAATATGCGGGCATCTATTCTTGGGATGCCAATTATATTGTGAAAGAAACGGTATCTGGATTAACAACCATACCTACTTCCTTCGAAGGATTTAGCGCAGGTATTGATGCCACAAGTACGGGTTTAGGTTATAGTTTTGTGGTAGACACTACTCATTTTACTAACTGCTTAGTTGGTATAGCTGCTATGGGTGTTAACAATCCTGTAATTACCCGTAATGTAATTAAACAAGATGGATCCAGACCCACTTTTAACATTGGGTCTCAATTGGGTATAGCTCTTGTAGGAGCAGATCAATTCTTGATTCAAGAAAACAATATTGATAACTGTTACTTTGGCGTTATGGTGGCTCAATCTGGTGGAGCTATAAACAACATTTATAACAATGGCATTGAAAACTCCTTTTACGGCAATTCAGCTTACGGTGATAATAATGATCCAAGTGCAACTGAAAACGGATTGAAATATTCATGTAACATTCATAAAAATCCTGGTATTTTTGACATCCTTGTGTACGGTGGCTCTGGTATTTCAGCATATCAAGGGTCTATGAGTAAGGCGGCAGATAATAGCTTTACCGCTGTTGTTTCTCCTTCGGTAGCTCCGTTCCAGTCTATTGCTAACCCCAACCCAAATGCCGCCATTATTAACTATTATCATCATCAAAATTCTTTAGGTTATACGCTAGACCCACCTGCTGTTAACCCTAATAACGTGGTTAAGCATGGTGTAGTGACTATATTTAACCCAAATAACAACTGTCTTTCAAAAATTAGTCATTTCAAAAATGGAGGATTACCTAGGGGGAGAATGACCGGAGAAGAAAGTAGTGAAAAACGTGCTGAGTTTAACACGGCTAAAACCAACTTTAATCAAGCAAAATATGTATATACCAGTACTATAGATGGGGGTGATACCTATGCCTTATTACACACCGTGCAAACTACTGATGCGCAAGGGGCATGGCAATTAAGAACAGACTTAATAAATAATTCTCCGTTAAGCGATGATGTTATTATTGAGATTATTGAACAAGATGTTTTGTCGAATGCTCTGCTATTAGATGTGCTAATGGTAAATGGAGACGCTTCTCGTAACGCGTATATCATAAACCTGTTAGAAACTAAGGCTACACCCATGCCAGCATATATGTTGAATACCTTTTTAGGGTTATTTGGGAGTCAATCACAAAAAGATATTTTACTCTCGCAAATGACGTACGAAAACGGGTTAATGCATGGATTGGCACGTATTTTAACCACGCATTGGTATGCTGATTCTACCGGTAATGATTTGGATAGTATTGCACCTTTATTGGCTGAGTTAGCTAATCCTTTAGCCGATTTACAAAGTGCTGCTTTTTTAAGAGGAACAAATAATACGGGTAGTGCCAATGAGCTTTTAGGTACAATTCCAGCTAATTATACGCTTACCCCTTGGCAGCAGAGCACCCTTGCAGGAGTCCAAAACATTTATGGATTGTATGATACCACTACAGCAAATGGATTGCAAAATGTACTCACATTACCTACAGGTGTTCAAAGTAATTTAGAACAATTAAGCGTTACGGATAATACCCGAGAAACCATTTATGCCAAAGCATGGTTGAAATTTAGCAAAAACGAGCTATATTTACCCGAGATTGTAGCATACACACCAATGTCAAACAAAAAAGAATCGGCTAGTATTTTTAAATTACGAGAAGTAAAAGAAAATGCCATTTTTAAGGTATATCCAAATCCTGTAAAAGAGGTGTTAACGGTGGCTGTAGAAACGTATGAGCCGACAGGCATTTTAAAAGTGCAACTCCTAAATAGTTTAGGTACGGTGGTTTTGCAACAACGCATTTTGGTAGGAATAACGAATATAAATACATCTTCA
>TARA_R110002050_G_scaffold184989_4_pt1 | contig 40633 bp, 39 predicted proteins | sample TARA_R110002050 | Tara Oceans TARA_R110002050 (sample SAMEA4396988) | marine metagenome | biome: Polar Biome; feature: [DCM] deep chlorophyll maximum layer (ENVO:01000326); material: water (ENVO:00002006), including particulate matter (ENVO:01000060) such as... | depth 25 m
GAAGCAACATCGCTATTGCGGATGCAAATTTAAAATTTTTATATGAACTGCAAAGCCTTTTTTAAAAATAAATGAAATTATTTTTAAACACGCTTTTTCTTAACCAACATACGCTTAATTTCATTCAATTTCATAAGCGCTTCAACGGGCGTAAGTGTATCAATATCAATGTGTAATATTTCTTCTTTAATATTTTCAAGTAAAGGATCGTCTAAATTAAAAAAACTGAGTTGCATCTCATCTTCTATCGATTTTACCTTATCGGTAAGCTCTTCACTTGAATGTGACTTCTCTAATTTCTTTAAAACTTGATTAGCACGACGCAAAACTTGCTGTGGCATACCAGCCATTTTTGCCACATGAATACCAAAACTATGCTCACTACCTCCTTCTACAAGTTTACGTAAAAAAAGCACATTGTCTTTTAATTCTTTTACAGAAACATTGAAGTTTTTAATACGTTCAAATGTTTCACTCATCTCATTAAGCTCATGATAATGTGTTGCAAAAAGCGTTTTTGGTTTTGCAGGATGTTCATGTAAATATTCACTAATAGCCCAAGCTATAGAAATACCATCATAGGTGCTTGTACCACGACCAATTTCATCTAACAACACCAAACTTCTATCTGAAATATTATTTAATATAGAAGCTGTTTCATTCATTTCTACCATAAACGTAGATTCTCCCATCGAAATATTATCACTGGCTCCTACTCTCGTAAAAATTTTATCTACTAAACCTATCCGCGCTTCATTGGCGGGAACAAAACTCCCCATTTGAGCCAGTAATACGATTAATGCTGTTTGACGCAAAATAGCCGACTTACCAGACATATTAGGCCCTGTAATCATGATAATTTGTTGCGTGCTTCTATCTAAAAATACATTATTAGCAATATAAGCTTCTCCAATTGGTAATTGTTTTTCAATAACTGGATGACGACCATCTTTAATATCTAAATCGAAAGAATCATCAATAACGGGATATACATAGTTATTATCTTTAGCCAATTGTGCAAACCCACACAAACAATCTAACTGCCCTACTAAAAAGGCATTTTGTTGTACTGGTTTTATATATTGACTTAACCAACTCACTAATTCTGAAAATAATTGTTGCTCTATGGCTTGAATTCTATCTTCAGCACCTAAAATTTTAGCTTCGTATTCTTTAAGTTCTTCGGTAATGTAACGTTCGGCATTCACCAAAGTTTGCTTTCGTATCCACTCTTCTGGCACTTTATCTTTATGACTATTACGCACTTCAATATAATATCCAAATACATTATTAGATGCTATTTTAAGCGACGTAATACCGGTGCGTTCGCTTTCACGCTTTAGCATGTTATCTAAATAATCTTTTCCAGATTTAGATAGTCCTCTTAATTCATCTAGTTCGGCAGAAAAACCAGCAGCAATACTATGTCCTTTTAAAACATTTACAGGCGCTTCCTCGTTAAGTGTTTCTTTTATTTTTTCGCGAAGCACTTCACAGCTTTGTAAGGTGTCTCCAATATTTTTTAAAGAATCATTATCGCAGTTTGATGCCAATGCTTTTATAGGCACAATAGCTTCTAAAGAATTTTTAAGCTGAATGACTTCACGCGGATTCACTTTTGCTGTAGCCACTTTAGAAATTAAACGTTCTAAATCGCCAATAAGTTTAATATGATTTTGAACTTTTTGAAGAACCGTGTTTTCCTTCGTTAAAAAACTAACCACTTCATGACGTTGCTTTATTTTTTCAACGTTTTTTAAAGGCAATGCCAACCAACGTTTTAAAAGTCTTCCACCCATAGGCGAAATCGTTTTATCAATAACATTTAAAAGCGTAACCGCATTATTATTGGTAGAATTATAAAGCTCTAAATTTCTAATGGTAAATTTATCCATCCACACATAATCATCTTCTGCAATTCTAGAAATTGACGCTATATGCTGTAATTTATTATGCTGTGTTTCGCCTAAATAATGTAAAATTGATCCTGAAGCAATAATACCTTCATGCAAATCGTCAATACCAAAACCTTTTAGGGTTTTAGTATCAAAATGTTTTATCAAGGTTTCGTTTGCATAATCGGTTTGATACACCCAATCTTCCATATAAAACGTATGGTAATCATCTCCAAAAGTATCTTTAAATGTGGTTCGCTTTTGTTTAGAAACCAACACTTCACTGGGACTAAAATTTTGCAATAACTTATCTATATATTCAGCATTTCCTTGAGACGTTAAGAACTCTCCTGTAGAAATATCTAAAAATGAAATCCCTATATATTTTTTATCAAAATACACCGAACACAAAAAGTTATTAGATTTAGAAACCAACACCTCATCGTTTAAAGCAACGCCAGGTGTTACCAATTCGGTAACCCCACGTTTTACAATGGTTTTTGTTTGTTTAGGATCTTCTAACTGATCGCAAATAGCAACACGTTGTCCTGCTTTAACCAGTTTAGGCAAATAGGTGTTTATAGAATGGTGCGGAAATCCTGCCAACTCTATTTCACTCTCGCTACCAGCACCTCGTTTGGTTAAAATAATACCTAAAATACCAGCTGTTTTAATAGCATCTGCTCCAAAGGTTTCATAAAAATCGCCTACACGAAACAATAATAAAGCATCAGGATATTTTGCCTTAATGGCATTATACTGTTTCATTAACGGTGTTTCCTTCTTAGTTTTGGTTTTTGCTGTCAAAAAAGTAAAATTTTAATTCAGATTTTATCTCATGGCGAATTTAGTCAATTCAATAGATGTTATAAAATTATGTTAAAAATAAAATTCTATTTGCTAATACTTAAGAGCATTAAATAAGTTTTCTTAGTTTTGACATAGATTAATATAATATTCCCACATAAACATGAAAAAAATAATTTTATTAAGCTTTGCTTTACTAGGAATGACAACCATAAGTATTGCTCAAACCGTCACAAAAACGGCACCTATTGAAGAAATTGTGACTAATAAAGATGGTGCTAAAATTGAATTTGAATCTGAAACTATAGATTACGGAACCATAGAAAATAAATCTGACGGAAATAGAGAATTTAAATTCACGAATACAGGTAATGCGCCTTTAGTCATTACAAGTGCCAAAGGATCTTGCGGGTGTACCGTTCCTACATGGCCTAAAGAACCTATTGTTCCAGGAGCATCTTCTGTAATTAAAGTAAAATACGCAACAAACAGAACGGGTGCTTTTTCTAAAAGCATTACATTAATTTCAAATGCTGTTAATGCACCTACAAAAGTAATTCGCATTAAAGGCACTGTCAATCCACCTGTTGTAGAAGCTGAAAAATAATTTCTATTTTAAAACATCATATTAAAAACTTCCTTTTCAAAAGGAAGTTTTTTTTTGGATATTTGTAATATGCGGAAACTAAAAAATAACGAATTAGACAGATTAAGTATTGATGCGTTTAAAGATGCAAAAAAAACACCCATCATTATTGTACTAGACAACATTAGAAGTTTAAATAATATTGGTTCGATATTTAGAACGAGTGATGCTTTTTTAATTGAAAAAATTTATCTCTGCGGAATAACAGCAACACCTCCACATAAAGACATCCATAAAACAGCTTTGGGTAGTACTGATGCAGTAGATTGGGAATATGCGGAAAACACGTTGGAATTAATTAAAAAGTTGAAAACCGAAAACGTTAAAATTTGTTCAATAGAACAAGCCGAAAACGCTACGATGCTAAATAATTTTACACCAAAGGAAAATACAACATACGCTTTGGTTTTTGGTAACGAGGTAAAAGGCGTTGCACAGGATGTCGTTTCTACAAGCGATGTAATTATCGAAATCCCACAATTTGGCACCAAACATTCTTTAAATATATCTGTGAGTTGTGGCGTTGTTATTTGGGATATATTTAGTAAATTGGAAAGACTTACATAACAAAATGTCTTTCATTTTATTATTACAAAATAAACCATTGAACAAAACAAGTACTTTCATAGCCATTAAAAGCATATTTTTATGTTTTAACAGCTATTTAAACACTTAAAATGAAACCTTTTTTCACCTTAATAACCTTAATTTCAATTTCTTTCTTTTTCAGTTGCAAAAACAATGCGCATTCTGGAGTAGATTATAGCAAACTAGAATCGATCCCTACAAAAGAACAAGTAGGACAATTAGTGTTGCCAGATACTATCGCCCCTGTATCTGCCCCTTTTAGAATGCCTCTATTTGAAAAACCTACGTTTCCAGATAGAAGTATTAATATTTTAGAGCGAGGTGCCGAAGCCTCAAAACTAGTTACTTATAATATTCAAAGCTCTATTGATATAATAAGTGAATTAGGTGGAGGCACAGTAATTATACCTAAAGGGAACTGGAAAACGGGTCGTATTTCTTTAAAAAGCAATGTCAATCTTCATCTTGAAGCAGGTGCCGTATTAAGGTTTAGCACCGATGTAAAAGATTATCAACCTGCCGTATTCACACGTATTGAAAGCTTAGAAGTGATGTCGCTTGCAGCTTGTATATACGCAAACAATCAAGAAAACATAGCCATAACTGGAAAAGGCAAACTTATAGGTCCGTATGGAGGCGAAGTAAAAGAGCGTTCTTACATGAAACCTATTGAGAGCCTCGTAGATTTAAATAAACCTGCTAATGAACGTATTCACGACGGATCAAAAGAAGACTGGATATTTCCGCCTAAATTCATATCTCCCATTAATTGTAAAAAAGTATATATAGAAGGTATTTCATTAGAAAACACGGCCTTTTGGAATATTGTACCAGTGTACTGTGATTATGTCATTATTCGCGGAGTTTCTATTAACTCGGTTGGCATTCCTCGTGGCGATGGTATTGATATAGAATCATCAAAAAACGTACTCATTGAATATTGCACGTTGAGCACTGGAGACGATGCGTTTACAATGAAATCTGGCAGAGGAGAAGACGGATTAAAAGTAAATAAAGCGACCGAAAATGTCGTTGTGCGTTACTGTTTGGCTAAAAAAGGCCATGGAGGCGTTACTTGCGGAAGCGAAACAGCAGGAACAATTCGTAATGTATATGTGCATGATTGTGTATTTGATGGCACTGGTGTAGGTATCCGATTTAAAACACGCAGACCAAGAGGTGGCGGTGGTGAAAATTTATTTTACGATAGAATACGTATGAATCTTGAAGCTACATGTATTAAATGGGATATGTTAGGCACACCCGCTTATGTTGGAGAATTAGCAGAAAGACTACCAAAAAGAGCTGTGAATAACTTAACTCCTTTTTACAAAAACATTAATATATCGAATATTATAATTGAAAATGGCTCACATTTTTTAAAAGTATACGGCATTCCAGAATCGCCATTAAAGAACTTAACCATAGACAATGTAGATGCAAACTGCTCGAACCTTATTATTATAAATGACGCTAAAAATATAAACATTAAAAATACCAGTATAAAAACATCAGATTCTTTAATACATGTTCTTAATGGCACAAATATAGCTTTTGAAAATGTGCTATTTAATTTAAATGGTGCTGAATTGAAAACCAAAAACAAAAATGGCTTACCGAATAACATAAGCTTTAAAGATTGTGAATATAAATAGCAATATCGCTTTTGCTTGTTTTCATTATAAACCATAACTTAGCTACTTACCAAGCTTTTAACACCTAAACTTTTATCATGAAAAATCTATTCTTAAATCTGTTATTATTATTTACAGTTTGTTTTACATTATCAGCTCAAGAAACAACAGATGCTGAAAAAACTAAAACAAAATACTCTATTGAAAATTGTGTTTCAACACTTGCAATGGATAAAACAATACCCACAAAAGTTGGTTATCAATATTGGTTTGCCGATAAAGATTTTTTAGACGGAAGAACCTTAAAAATGAGTGTTGTTGCTCCAGGTAAAGCCACTCACCCACCTCATAAACATGTTGAAGATGAATTCTTTTTTGTTGTAGAAGGCACTGCCGAGTTTTATTTAGATGGCAAAACCACAATAGCAGGTGCATATACTAGCTTTTACTGCCCATCTTGGATGGAACATGGTATTAGAAACGTTGGCGACACTGAATTAAAATATTTAGTAATTAAAAAATACCAGAAATAAGCTTCGTTTTACTCTTTAATTTGATTCTAAAGTTTGAAAAAACGTCATTAATCATTAAAATGAATTGATATCCTAAACGATAACGGTCATTAGAAAGCACCTATACAACCTTCTGAAAAAATAATTTATATGAAACATAAAGTAAGTGATGGATTCCCATATTATATTGAATGTGCAGGCAACAAAGATTACAAGCAACTTTTTAGTTCTAAAGAATATATAAAATTACTAGGCGCTTTATCAGAAGAACAATCAACATATCGATATACTCAAGGTAAATGGAGTATCAAGCAAATAATTGGTCATATTACAGATCATGAAAGAATAATGACCTATCGGGCGCTGAGATTTAGCAGACGAGACAACACGCTTTTACCTGGATACGAACAAGATTTATACGTTAAAAATAGCAGATTTGATGAATTGACATTAAAACAATTATTAAATGATTTAGATAATGTAAGGAATGCTACCCTAAGTTTTATCGAGTCACTTTCTCCAGAGCAATTATTGCTAACTGGAAAAGCTTGGAAGTTTGAATTGACCATTGAAGACTTTTTGAAAGCGACTATTGGACATGAAATACATCATTTAGAAATAATTAAACAAAAGTATTTAATAAAGTAGGTGACAAAAAAAGCAAAAACACCTTGGCCAACAAAAGATGTGATGAACCAGATTTATAACATGCATCTGTGGGGCGGGAATGAATTCGATTTTTATTCTGGAGCAGGTTCTCATAATCCGGAAATTATAAATCCCTATTTAAAAAGTTTAACCGCCTTTTTAGAATCTCAGAAGAACTCATTAGTCGTTTGCGATTTAGGTTGTGGCGATTTTAATATTGGAAAACACCTCACTAAACACACCAAAAAGTATACTGCCGTAGATATTGTTGAAAATCTTATAAATAGAAATAAAACATTATACAAAGAAGATAACTTAGAATTTTATTGTTTGGATATTATAGAAGATGAACTTCCACATGGAGATTGTATTATACTAAGGCAAGTACTCCAACATTTATCTAATAAAGACATAGAAAAAGTAACCCAAAAATTAAGCCCTTATAAATACATTATTCTAACGGAACATATCCCGTTTGGTGACTTTACACCAAACAAAGACATTATTTCTGGGCAAGGCATCAGACTAAAACAAAATAGTGGTGTAACCCTATTAGAAGCTCCTTTTAATTTTAAAATTAAAGACCAAAAATGCCTTTGTGAGTATATTTTAGAGAATGACAAAGGGAGAATTATGACGACTTTACTCGAAGTGTTTTAAATAGTACATTTATTTAAAATTAAACCTTTTTTGTCATTCGGTGCTTGACACGGAATCTTGTAATAATTGAAACTAGAATGTGGATTCCTGCCTGCGCAGACAGGAATGACAACAACATCAATTTGACTTGATTCTAAAGCTTAAAAAACATAACTTCGCTTATCAGTGAATATAAATCATTGGAACAGATTCATATTTCAAACAGCACAAACAATTTGAAAAACTAATATGACAAAATTGAAAAATAAAAAAGCAATAATTACTGGAGGAGGAAGAGGACTTGGAAAGGCGACTGCTATTGCATTTGCAAAAGAAGGAATTGACATCGCTATAACAGGTAGAAATAAAGCTGTTTTAAAAGAAACAGTTTCTGAATTAGAGACGTTTGGAATAAAGGCTATTTATTCAGTATTCGATGTAGGTGATTATGAAGCTGTTAAAAATGGTATTAAAAACATTGTAAACGAACTAGGTTCTGTCGATATTTTAGTAAATAATGCAGGAATTGCAGCCTTTGGAGCTTTTAATGAAATGAAAGTTGACAAATGGAGTCAAATAATTCAAACCAACGTTATGGGCATGTATTATGTGACTAAAGAAGTTTTACCTTACTTAATAAATCAAAACGAAGGTGAAATTATTAATGTTTCATCTACGGCTGGATTAAGTGGAAATGCAAACACTTCTGCCTATTCTGCATCAAAATTCGCAGTTATTGGAATGTCTGAATCTTTAATGAAAGAAGTTCGTAAAAACAATATTAGAGTTTGCACATTAACACCAAGCACCATTGTATCTGATATGTCAATTGGATTAGGTATTGCTAATAAAGATTCTCAAGAAAGTGTTTTACAGCCTGAAGATTTTGCAGAATTAATAGTAGCTGGATTAAAACTACCAAGAAGAGCAATGCTTAAAAGTGCATCTTTATGGTCTACAAATCCTTAATTAATGTAAAAAATAGTTTGTAACAATGTGTAAAAACATAGGTGTTTCATGCTTTTCGAAAGGTTTGTACGTATTTGTAGAGACCTATAAGTGTACACAAAAAATCACTCCCCACAAATGGCATCTAAAACCCATAAATAATCAGCTCGATTTTGAAGAAAATCTTTATCAGAAACATCTATAATTTTAACATTGAAATCGGTTTGTGTTTTTAAAAACTCAAGATAGCCTGTGTTTATTTTTTCAAGATAATCATCGGCTATATTTTGCTCATAATCGCGTCCGCGTTTTTTAATATTAGCTTGTAAGCGTGCTGTATTTTGATATAAATACACGTATAAATCTGGTTTCCGCAACTCTTTATACATTAAATAAAAGAGCTTTCGATATAACATAAACTCATCACCTTGCAAGGTGATTTTAGAAAAAATGAGTGATTTAAACACATCGTAATCACTTATAATAAAATCTTTAAATAAATCGAGTTGCGATAAATCGTCAGAAATTTGTTGATACCTATCTGCAAGAAAAGACATTTCTAAAGGAAACGAATAACGCTGTGCATCTTCATAAAATTTTGGTAAAAATGGGTTATCGGCAAAACGCTCTAAAATAAGTTTCGCATTAAAATCATGTGCTATTTTGTTTGCTAAACTGGTTTTACCAGCACCTATATTACCCTCAATAGCAATGTAATTATACTTAGCTAAGTTACAAGCCTTACTTGGGTTTTTTAACCAGATTTTAATAGGTTCTAAAACCGATGTATCTTTACATTCATTTAATAAAACAGACACTTCTTTTTCAAATTTTGGGTGTTTTACTTTTGAGGCAATATCGCTAAGTGGTTGCAAAACAAACTTGCGTTTACTCATTTCTGGATGTGGTACTTGCAAGGTTTCAGTCTCAAAAATTTTATCTTCGGCAAAAACAATATCTAAATCTATAGTTCTAGCTTCGTAACCAGCACCTTCGGTTCTTGTTCTTCCCAGTTTAGTTTCAATGTCTAACAAATTATCAAGTACTTCTTGAGGTTGCAAATCGCTTTCTAACACCAAACAACAATTAAGAAAATCGTCACTTTCAAACCCAAATGCTGGAGATTTATAGACTTTCGAAATCAGTTTTATATTTCCAACACGAATATGAATAGCATTGGCAGCAGCTTGTAAATGCTTCAATTTATCGCCTTTATTACTTCCTAATGCGATATGATATGTTGTTGGTTTCACCATAGAAAGGCAAAATAATGAAAAGTAAATGGTTTCTTTTATATTTACAGAAGCTATTTATTCACAAATTGTCTTGATACAATATTCTTATGTCGTATGACTCTAACTGACACCATAATGAGAAATCTAATGTCACTTCGAGTGATTCCGATTTTTCTATCGGAATTGTATCGAGAAGCTATATAACTATTTACATGAAAATTTATTATGTTTATATTTTAAAATGTTCAGACAACACCTATTACACAGGTATAACTTCTAATTTGGATAAACGAATTACAGAGCATAAATATGGAAAACATATAGATAGTTATACTTATAAACGCAGACCAATTAATTTAGAATTTTATGCAGAATTCACGAATGTTGAGTTAGCAATACAAACAGAAAAACAAATTAAAAAATGGTCGAGAGCTAAAAAAGAAGCATTAATTAAAAATGAATTTGAAAAGCTTCCTAACTTAGCAAAAAAGAAGTTTAGTTAACAATTAGTTCTCGATACAATGCTCCTATCGTCGCATCACTCGAACTGACAAAAAATATTTATTCACAAATTGTATGACATTAAAAGATAAACTTACTGCACAGCGTATTTACATCCTTTTAGGCGCTTTATTTATAACTTCATTAGTAGTTTCTAATCTTATTTTTCAAAAATTCTTTTATTGGTACCCTTTTGAAATCGAAATTTTTGGAAGTAAACTTTTTGAAATATCCGTTGGCATTTTGCCTTACCCTATAACCTTTTTAATAACCGATTTAATAAGTGAAATTTACGGCAAAAAACGTGCTAATGATGTTGTTATTACCGGCATTTTTGCCTCATTATTTTCACTTTTAATTATTTACACGGCCAGTAATGTACCAGCAACCTCATGGTCTTACGTAAAAGACGATATGTTTAATACTGTTTTTGGTAATTCTGCTATTGCTGTTTTTGCAAGTATGCTTACCTATTTATTTGCGCAATTTGTAGATATTCAAATCTATCATTTCTGGAAACGTATTACCAAAGGCAAACACTTATGGCTGCGAAATAATTTTTCAACCTGGTTTTCTCAGTTTGTAGATACCTTTACCATTGTAACACTGCTTTGTGCTTTTGGTATTATTGATTGGGCAAATTTTAAAGGACTTCTTATTAGTGGGTTTTTATTTAAAGTAATAATAGCTGCTTGCGATACACCTTTTTTATATTTAGGCGTGTATTTATTCAAAAAACGTTTTAACTTAAAAATGAATGAAGAAATTGATTTGCTATAATAAGGCTAAACCTCAAAACTTTTTTCCGATTTAACAATAAATTCACTGTTTTCAGTCTTTTAACATCTTTTTTGCGTATATCTTTGCATACAGATAACCTAAATTCTACACCTTGAAAAAAATTTTAAAAATTACAGGTATTACTTTACTTATCATTATTGCTCTTTTAGTAGCTATTCCTTTTGCTTTTCAAGGACAAATAAAAGATATGATAAAACGCGTTATTAATGAAAACCTAAATGCCAAAGTTGAGTTTAGCGATGTTAGTTTAAGCTTTATTAGAAGCTTTCCGCAAGCGCATGTTAGCGTTAACGATTTGGTTATAATCAATTTTAAACCTTTTGAAAATGAAACTTTTGCTACGGCTAAAAGTATTTCGTTTACCATGTCGGTTAAAGAATTATTTAAAAAAGCGAGTGAAGATCCAATAGTTGTTAATTCTATAATTGTTGACGAAGCTCTTTTAACACTTAAAACTGATAAATTTGGTAATAATAATTACGATATTACTAAAGAAGCAGAAAACCCTGCAACAACGTCAACAGACCAAAGTAGTTTTTCTTTTAGTTTAGAAGATTATAGTATCAATAAAAGTGCGCTTACTTACATTGATGAAGAGTCAAAAACCACTATTTATATTACAGAGCTGAGCCATTCTGGACATGGTATATTTTCAACAGATGTCTCAGAATTAGACACAAAAAGTGAAGCCAACGTAAGTTTTTCTTTAGACAGCACTAATTACCTAAGCAACAACCCCGTTAAATTAGACGCTTTAATTGGTTTAGATTTAAATAACAGTAAATATACCTTTAAAGAAAACAAAGGGTTTATAAATCAATTGCCATTGGAATTTCAAGGCTATGTGCAACTGCTTGAAAATGGACAAGAAATTGATATTACTTTCGAAAACCCAGAGTCCGATTTTAAAAATTTCTTAGCAGTAATTCCTAAAGCATATTCAAAAAACATTGAAGACGTACAAACCACTGGGAATTTTAACGTAAAAGGAATTATTAAAGGTATGGTAACAGATAAAACCATTCCTAATTTAGATATTAGTATTACGTCTAATAACGCATCATTTAAGTATCCAGACTTACCAAAACGCGTTGAAAACATTGTAATAAATACCGAAATAAAAAACACAACGGGTAATATTGATGATACTTATATAGACATTAAAACCCTCAATTTTAAAATTGATAATGATGTTTTTAAATCTTCTGCTACCATAAAAAATATTACAAAAAACATGTTGGTAAACGCCAATATTGATGGTGTTTTAAATTTAGCTAACATAACTAAAGCATATCCTATTGAATTAGAAAATGCCCTTACAGGTATATTAAAGGCGAAATTAAATACGGCTTTCGACATGAATGCAATTGAAACAAATGCTTACGAACGTATTAAAAATAACGGATCTGCTAGTATTACTGATTTTGTTTTTTCTTCGGAAGATATTGTAAACCCCATTCATATTTCACAAGCAAATATGACGTTTAATCCTGGAACAGTATCATTAAACAACTTTAATGCGAAAACAGGTGATAGCGATTTAAACGCCACAGGAACTATTAACAATTTACTTGGTTTTATATTGAGCAACAATACTTTAAAAGGAAATTTTAATGTAAACTCAAACTTATTTAAAGTCAGTGATTTTATGTCGGAAGATGAAACTTCAGAAGAAAACAAAACAACAAGTGATGCTGAATCGTTAAAAATTCCAGCTTTTTTAGATTGCACTATTAATGCCAATGCAAAAACAGTTATTTATGATAATTTAAACTTAAAAGAGGTTACAGGAACGCTTTTAATAAAGGACCAAAAAGCAACGCTTCAAAACATGAAATCTAACATTTTTGATGGAGCGTTATCCATTTCAGGCGAGGTTTCTACCAAAGATAAAACCCCAACTTTTAATATGGTTTTAGGAGCCAATGGATTTGATATAGCAAAATCATTTAAAGATTTAGAACTTCTTCAAAACCTAGCTCCCATTGCTAAATTGCTTCAAGGAAAGTTAAATACTAGCATTAATTTATCTGGAAATTTAGACAATGAATTTTCACCAAATCTAAGTACTGTTTCTGGTAATGCTTTGGCTGAATTATTAGCCACAAGAATTGGAGAAGACCAAAGCGGGTTAATGAATAAACTTGAAGGTGCTTTGAGCTTTATTGATTTTAACAAACTGAATTTAAAAGATTTAAAAACAAAGCTAGAATTTGCAAACGGTAAAGTAAGTGTGAAGCCTTTCGACTTAAAATATGAAGATATCGCCATTACCGTTTCGGGAAGCCATGGTTTTGATAAAACATTAGAGTATAGTGCTATTTTTAATGTGCCTGCAAAATATTTAGGGAGTGAGGTAAACCGACTTATTGGTAAAATAAATGATAGCGAAGTAAACAAAATCACGATTCCTATAACGGCTAATATAGGCGGAAGTTATACTAGCCCAACTGTAAAAACCGATTTAACAAGTGGTATTTCAAACTTAACCAAACAACTTATTGAGATTGAAAAACAAAAACTACTAAATCAGGGTAAAGACAAAGTAAAAGGTTTAATTGGTGATGTTATAGGAGGAAATAAAACAAAAACAGATTCTGTTAAACAGCAACAAAATAATGCTGTTAAAGATGTATTAAATGATATTATTGGCACCAAGAAAACACAAACTGATTCTACAAAAACAAACTCAACTAAAGACGCGGTTAAGAATGTATTAGGTGGTTTATTAGGCGGAAATAAAAAACAAAAAGACACTATTAAATAACCCTATAAGCCTTTATAACTTTTTAGTTATTGATTACTAAAATAAAACCTTATCTTTGTAGCGTTCTTTTTCAAGAAAAAAATTTCTACAGTAAGAAATATTACATTTTTAACTTCACAGAAATGACGCTTTTGGATTAATAGACAAAATCGTTTTAACAAAGAAATTAAAGAGGTTTTTTATTAAATTAAGCAACCTCGATTAAGAATTCATTTTAGGACAATCCTAAAAAAACAAATCAATTAATTAAAAATTATATATGTTAAAAATTATTATTAAAGACGGCGAAAACATAGAACGCGCTTTAAAACGTTACAAACGTAAACACAGAAACATTAAAGTTATGCAGAACTTAAGAGAAAGTCAATTTTTCACAAAACCTTCTGTTAAAAGACGTCGCCAAATTCAAAAAGCTGAATACATTCAAAACTTAAGAGATCAAGAAGATATTTAGTCTTTAATTCTCTACCCTATATATATCCCGTTTATAATCCCTTTATAAATGGGATTTTTAGTTTATAGAAATTTCAACAAACAATCCCTCATTAGAGCGAATATTAAAAACCGTATTATCTTCAAAAATAAGATACTGACCTTTTATTCCAACTAATTTTCCTGAGTATTGCTGTTCTTTAACTAGATTTAAACTTTTTGGCTTTTCAGGATATTTATATACTGGAAATTCTAAATTCGTTTCTATATTATTTTCAATAAAATAATCTTTGGCTTCATCAGGAATATATTGCTTCAACCGCTCACGCCACTCTACTAAATTTTCATCTTCTATCTCATTTTTTAGCATCTTACGCCAATTGGTTTTATCTGCTACATAGTTTTTTAAAGCAACCTCAGTAATACCTGCTAAATACCTATTAGGTACTTCAACAATTTCAATAGCCTCATGCGCACCTTGATCTATCCAACGTGTAGGTACTTGATTTTTTCTAGTAACACCTACTTTTACATTACTAGAATTGGCCAGATATACAATATGAGGTTGTAATTGCACTTTCTTTTCAAACGCTAAATCACGATCTTCAATACCTAAATGTGCTTTACTCAGCTCTGGTCGCATAATCCAATCGGCTGCTTGGGGCACTTCATAAAAGCAGTGTTTATCAAAGCCCTGTCTATAAATTGGCTTATCTAATCCGCAATTTAAACATTGATATTTAACAAACAGAATCGTAATATTCTTGTTCAATAACTGATTCATATTTAAGAAATCATTTTCAAATACTAAATAGTACTGAATAGGACTTGTAAACTCTGTTTCCATTTTTGTTAAAACACCTTGGTAGGTCATAAAAAAAAGTATTATTTTTAAGAACTTAAAGATAAAACAAATATGCCAATACCATTAGTGAATTCTGTTGCTTCTTGGTTTTTAAAAAAACGATTTCATCAAATAGAATTGTTTTTAAAATACCCTAACGAAGTACAAAACGAATTACTTTTAAGCCTTATAGATATAGCTAAAGACACTGAAATTGGCAAGGAACATGATTTTGCTTCTATAAAAAACTATAAAGCATTTGCTGAACGTATTCCTATTAAAAATTATGATGGTTGGCAAGATGTTATAGAACGCGCTATGAAGGGCGAAAACAATCTCTTTTGGCCTACACCTATTAAATGGTTTGCGAAATCTAGTGGCACTACACGAGCAAAAAGCAAATTTATTCCGGTAAGCCAAGAATCGCTTGAAGATTGTCATTATGCAGCAGGTAAAGATTTATTGTGTATGTATTTAAACAATAATGAAGGCTCACAATTATTTACAGGAAAGAGTTTGCGTTTAGGTGGTAGTAAAGAATTACTTAAAGAGAATGGTACTGTATTTGGCGATTTATCGGCTATTTTAATTGACAATATGCCCTTTTGGGCAGAATTTAGTAGCACCCCAAGTAATAGAGTTTCTTTAATGAGCGATTGGGAACATAAGATGCAAGCTATTGTTGATGAAACCATTAATGAAAATGTAACCAGTTTAGCAGGCGTGCCATCATGGATGCTTGTATTACTTAATAATGTTTTAGAAACTACTGGCAAACAAAGCTTACATGATGTTTGGCCTAATTTAGAAGTATATTTTCATGGAGGGGTTAGTTTTACACCCTATAAAGATCAATACAAAAAAATACTCCCTAGAAAAGATTTTAAATATTACGAAATATATAATGCTTCGGAAGGCTTCTTTGCTATTCAAGATAAAAACAACTCTAGCGAATTACTCTTAATGCTAGATTATGGTATTTTCTATGAGTTTATCCCAATAGATATTTATGCCACCCCTGAAGAAAAAGCTATTCCGTTAAGCGACGTTAAACTAAACCAAAATTACGCAGTTATTATTACTACCAATGCTGGCTTGTGGCGTTATAAAATTGGTGACACCATTAGGTTTACCTCAACAGACCCATACAAAATAAAAGTTACAGGGCGTACTAAACACCATATTAATGTTTTTGGAGAAGAACTTATTATTGAAAATGCTGAGGACGCTTTAAAAAAAGTATGCAAACAAACTAGAGCGGAAATTGTAGATTATACAGCTGCTCCTATTTTTATGGAAGGTAAAGAAAAAGGAGCCCATGAATGGCTTATTGAGTTTAAAACACCTCCAGAAGATATTCATTATTTTAATGACTTGTTTGATGATGCATTAAAATCACTAAACTCTGATTATGAAGCAAAACGTTATAATAACATCACGCTAAATAAACCAAAAATTAATATCGCTCGTGAAAATTTGTTTTATGATTGGTTAAAACAAAATGATAAATTAGGTGGCCAACACAAAATACCGCGTCTTTCTAATACTAGAGATTATATGGAAGATTTATTAGGACTAAATTTTTAAACCTTCACTAGAACCCTTCAGAACTTTCACCAAAACAATTAGTTAACGAATTAATAAACCTTTAGTCTAATAAGTTTTTTTAGGACTTAGACTAATATTAATTTAATAGATTAATTAATCTATTAAACCCTCTCAAAATATGAAAGCCAAATTTTGCATTCTTATTTTTATTTTGTCATTTTTTTCATACAGTCAAGAATCTTCAAATTATATTGCTGAAAACAATTTTTCTCTCAATAATAAAACTTTTAATAAGTATACCAGTAGGGTAAAAAATAAATCGGAAGAAATTGGTTCTAACGGATTTAATTTTGACCTTTTAAAATTAAGTATCAATAGCGAATATTCTGAAATTAGTTCAGGCTTTTTTAGAAATAAAGCTATTATAGTTTCTTCAAAAAAATTAGGTCCCTTAGCGAAAATTGACCCAAAAACAAGTGAAGGTTACAAAGATTTATTTTGTTTAGATATTGATAAAAATGGGCGTTTAAGCAAACCGTTGCTATTCTCTAGAATGCTTAATTCTAAGTATAATGAAGGTCAATTATCATTTTCTCCAGATCAAAATACGGTATATTATACAAGGAGCATTAAAGGAAATTCTTTAATTTATAAATTATACAAAGCGATTCTTGAAGAAGACTCTCATGGCAATTGGATAAATCAGGAATTATTAAGTTTTAATAAAGAAGGGGTTTCTATAGAAAATCCTTATGTAAATCATCTTGGAGATAAATTATATTTTTCTTCAAACATGCCTGACAGTGTGGGGGGATTTGACTTGTATGTTTCTACTATTAATGAAGATGGCTCACTTGAAAATCCTGAAAATTTAGGCAATTTAATAAACACGCCATTTGATGATAAGTATCCTTCCCTTTCTAAAGATGATAAATATTTATACTTTTCATCTAAAGGTCATGAAAACATAGGTGGTTTTGACATTTTTGTAAGTAAGATTATAAAAAATGAATATAAAAAACCAAGAAACCTAGGCGGAACTATTAATTCATATTACAATGAAATTGCCTATATTCTAGCAGCAAAAAACAAGGGCTATGTGTCTTCTAATAGAGAATATAAAAACGGCAGACGTAGTTATGATCTTTATACTGCAATTAATGAAGAAGTCATTCAAACATTAAAGGGTAAAGTTTTTGACATAAAAGCACGAACTATTCTACCTAACTCTTTGGTTATATTAAAAGATGAAGAAGGGGTTGAAGTATCTAGATATATTACTGATAATGATGCCGCTTATAGTTTTAACGTTATGCCGTTTGAAAATTATAGTATTTCAATATCTAAGGAAGGGTTTGATGATTTAGATTTAAATTTTCTAGCAAATAGAGGTACAGAAACAACGTATTTTAAAAACTTAGAATTATTATCAACAAAGCCCGCTTACGATGTTGAAAGAGAATTAAGATTAGTAGCAGATAATATATTCTTTGACTCTAATAAGTCAAACATTAAAAAAGAATTACACCGTATATTAAACAAGATTATTTATGTTCTAAATGAGCACCCAGAAATGAAATTAGTTATTAATGCGCATACTGATAATGTAGGGAAAGATTCATTTAACTTAAAACTATCAGATGATCGTGCTGCGTCTGTATTAAATTATTTAGTAACTAATGGCATTTCAAAAGACAGACTAAGATCTAAAGGTTACGGTGAAACAGAACCTTTGATTGATTGTGGAAGTAATTGTTCTAAAGAAGAGCTTCAAACTAACAGACGTGTTGAACTAGTGATAATAAATAAGTAAAACACTTAGTTAATCTACTTTTAAATCGACTAAGTGTTTACATAAAAGTTTTTAAACGAGTATTTTGCCTAATCATCTAAAAGGAAAAATATAACTTGCCTGCTTTACCAAATAAATATACTTTTAACAACGTTTAGAAAAACAAAATAAAATAAAGACAGTAAATATTCAAATCCCTCACTAAATATTTACATCAAATGATGATTTAGATTATCCATAATGTCCTTTATTAATTAACATCCATAAAACAAAAAAACCACGCTAATAGCGTGGTTTTTTTATAATCCAAAATCCAACTTTAATTATGAAACTGCTTTAAGTTTCTTTAAAGTTGTTTTACTTAATTTATCTTCAGCATAAAGTTTTGTAACATTTAAGCTTTTCTCTTCACTACTAGGTAATTCAAACATCGCATCTGTTAAAATTTCTTCGCAAAGCGAACGTAACCCTCTAGCTCCTAATTTATATTCTATTGCTTTTCCTACTATATAATCTAAAGCACCATCTGTAATAGTAAATTCAATTTCGTCCATAGTAAACAGTTTTTTATACTGCTTAATAATGGCATTTTTAGGCTCTGTAAGTATGGCTCTTAATGTTTTAGCATCTAAAGGATCCATATAAGTAAGTACTGGTAATCTTCCTATAATTTCAGGAATTAATCCGAAATCTTTTAAATCCTTTGGAATAATATATTGAAGCAAATTACTTTGGTCTACAGAATCATCAGACATAGAAGCGCTATAACCAACCGCTTGCATGTTTAATCGTTTTGAAATATGACGTTCAATACCATCAAAGGCACCTCCTGCAATAAATAAAATATTTTCAGTATTAACTTCTATAAATTTTTGATCTGGATGCTTACGTCCTCCTTTTGGCGGTACATTAACAACAGTACCTTCTAAAAGTTTAAGTAATGCTTGTTGTACACCTTCACCAGATACATCTCGTGTAATAGATGGATTATCACTTTTTCGCGCAATCTTGTCTATTTCATCTATAAACACAATACCTTTTTCGGCTTTCTCTAAATTATAATCGGCAGCTTGTAACAAACGTGTTAAAATACTTTCTACATCTTCACCAACATAACCCGCTTCTGTTAAAACAGTTGCATCAACAATAGCCAAAGGTACGTTAAGCATTCTAGCTATAGTTTTAGCCATTAATGTTTTACCAGTTCCTGTTTGACCAACCATTATGATATTACTTTTTTGAATATCAATATCATCATTAGTAGGAGGTTGTAACAAACGTTTGTAATGATTATAAACAGCAACAGACATCACCTTTTTAGTCATGTCTTGCCCAATAATATATTCATCAAGAAAACCCTTAATTTGTTGTGGCTTGCGTAATTTTAACTCTGCAGATAAATCGCTACTATCTGTTTGTTTAGATTCTTCTACAACAATACCGTGTGCTTGCTCTATACATCTATCACATATATGAGCATCTAAGCCTGCTATTAATAAGTTAGTTTCTGGTTTTTTACGACCACAAAACGAACATTCTAATTCTTCTTTTGCCATTAATCTTATCTATTTCGAAAGGAAAGTATCACAAATCCCTCTGTAACAATTCTTTAAAATTACAAATTTTTATTTAATTACGAGCTAAAATCTCGTCAATCATGCCATATTCCTTCGCTTTATCGGCCTTCATCCAATAATCTCTATCACTATCTTCGTATACTTTGTCGTAACTTTGACCTGAATGCTTGCTAATAATATTATACAATTCTTCTTTTAAAATCAAGATTTCTCTAGCAGTAATTTCTATATCACTTGCTTGTCCTTGCGCACCTCCTAAGGGTTGATGAATCATGACACGAGAATGTGTTAATCCACTACGTTTTCCTTTTGCACCAGCACATAATAAAACAGCTCCCATTGATGCCGCCATACCGGTACAAATAGTTGCTACATCTGGTTTTATAAACTGCATAGTATCATAAATACCTAAGCCAGCATATACGCTTCCGCCTGGAGAATTAATGTACATTTGAATGTCTTTATTAGCATCAACACTTTCTAAAAACAATAACTGTGCTTGAACAATATTTGCAATATTATCATTAATTCCTGTTCCTAGAAAAAGAATACGATCCATCATTAAACGAGAAAACACGTCTAATTGAGAAATATTCAATTGACGCTCCTCAATAATATACGGAGTCATGTCTTGAGGATACATACTACTTATAATTTTATTATAATACGTACTACTTATACCTTGATCTTTTATCGCGAATTTTTCAAATTCTTTAGCGTAATCCATAATTTTATTTATTCTTTTTTAGGTTAAGGTTCTATTTTTTTAAATAAGTGACTTAATTACAAAACCTTTTTCATCTTAATAACTAAAATTCACTTAACAAATTAGGCGCTTCAATTTATAAATTGAAGCGCCTAAATATAAGGAATTATTATATAAAAGGCTTATTATTTATCACCATAAACTTCTTTCACAAAGTTTTCGTAGCTCAATTCTTTAAGCTTAATATTTGCTTTCTCTTTGTAAAGCGTAATTAACTTTTGACTAACTAATTGTTCTGATATACGACGTGCTTCATCTTGATTTGATAATACACGAGCTGCAATATCATCTAATTCTTTATCTGAAGGATTCATTTGACCAAATTGAGCCATTTGACCTTTAATCATTTCTCTTGCATGATTTTTAATATCATCAATCGTTACTTGAATATTATTACCTTCAATCAACTTACCTTCAATTAATTGGTAACGTAAGCTTTTTTCAGATTTCTCATATTCTTCTCTAGCTTGATCTGCATCAATTTGCTTCTCGCCTGCTGTTTGCATCCATTTTGTTAAAAATTCTGCTGGAAGATCAAACTTTGTATTATCAACTAAATACTCGGTAACATCATTTAATAATTTTTGATCGGCTTGTTGTACAAATTGTTTTTCAGCATCTTCCTTTATTTTTGCTCTTAACTCGGTTACAGTTGTAACACCATCTTTACCAAAAAGCTTATCAAATATATCTTGATCTAAATCTGCTAATTCTCTTTTGTTAATTTCAGAAATAGTGAAAGACACTTCAATATCTAAACCATGAATGGCATCATGATCTAATTTTAAAGCATGCATCAAATCATGATCATCTTCAAAAAGTCCTTTTGTTTTCAAAACAATAACATCGCCAGCTTTAGCTCCAACAAATTGTTTTGCAGTTGCTTTTCCTTTAAACTTATCTAAAGTGATTGTAACCGTGTTATCTATTTCTTGTTCTTCATTTGTATACGTTCCTGTTATTTCGCTATCTGCTTCAACAGTATCTTGAGAAACTAATTTACCGTATTGTTTTTGAATACGTTCAATTTGCTCATCTATCATTTTATCATCAGCAATAATATTATATTGTGTGATTGGTTTTTTACTTTTTAACTCCACATCAAATTCTGGAGCTAACCCTAATTCAAATTCAAAAGAAAATTTATCGGCATCCCAATCAATTTCATCTTGTGTTTTTGGTAATGGCTGTCCTAATACATCTAATTTTTCTTCAGTAAGGTATTTATTTAAAGCATCTTGCAATAATTTATTTACCTCATCAACTAAAACAGCTTTTCCGTATTGTTTTTTTACCATTCCCATTGGCACATGCCCTTTTCTAAAACCAGGAATATTTGCTGTTTTACGGTAATCTATTAAGATTTTCTCTACTTTATCGCTATAATCTTCTTTAGCGATATCTACTTTTACTACAGCATTTAATGCATCAACGTTTTCTCTTGTAATATTCATTTTAATGATATAAAACCTTTACAGGCATTTAACAAATGGTTTTTAACCTAAATAATAGACTCCCGCTTTTGCGAGAATGACAATTTTAATGGAAACTCCAAGATAAATACTCGAAGTGTTTTTTGCTACTAAAATTGGGATGCAAAAATAATATATTTTTACATCCCAACAAAGTTTTTAATCGCTTGATTATAAGCTATTTTTTATCTTCTTTTAAAAGAGAATGCAGGATAGATTGCAGGATAGAAAGTAGAATACTAAATAATACAGCAATCCAAATGCTGCTTACTGAAAATCCATCAATTAATTTATCGGCTAATAAAATCATAAGCGCATTTATTATTAATAAAAACAAGCCCAATGTTACAATAGTTATTGGCAAAGTTAATATGACTAATATTGGTTTTACTAATAAGTTTAAAATAGATAAAACAATTGCTACGATAATAGCTGTTGTATAAGAGTCTACATTAACACCTGTTAAAAAATGAGCGATAATAAATACGGCTATGGCATTTAATAAAAGTCTGATTATTAGTTTCATTTGTTTAAATTTATTGTTTTTTTATCGGTCATATTTAATTCACCATTAAACATCTTGGTTAGTATCAAAAAATTATTTTTGGCTCATTTCATGATTGAATATTTTTATTAAATGTACAAAAAAAATCACTTAATAAACTGCATCACAGCATCAAAAAAATCTTTAGGATTTTCGGCATGTAACCAATGTCCAGCATTCGCTATAATTACAATATTAGCTTCTGGAAAGTGATTAGCAATAATATGTTCATCTTCAGCTCCTATATATTCAGAGCGATCGCCTCTTACAAACAACGTATCTTTATTAAAAGTAGCATAACTTGGTAATGACTCACCAACTTCAGCGACTTCATTTTTTAAAACACCAATATTAATTCGCAAAGCAAGTTTTCCTTTTTCTATCCAATACAAGTTTTTAAGCAAAAACTGTCGAGTTCCTAAATCAGGCACATAATTACTTAGTGCTTTATCGGCCTGCCCTCTACTTTTAATAACATCAAAATTTAAAGCACTCAACCCTTCTAATATAGCCTCATGATGAACAGGATAGAATCGCGGCGAAATATCTGCCACTATTAATTTTGAAACAAGTTCTGGATATTGTGTAGCAAACAACATGGCTGTTTTACCTCCCATAGAATGACCTAGAAGGACTATATTTTTTAGTTTATGTTTGTCGCAATAATATTTTAAATCTTCAACTAAAACCTCATAATTAAATTCATTACTATGAAAACTATGTCCGTGATTTCGTTGATCGACTAAATGCACTTGAAAATCTTGCTCACTAAACTGTATACCTAGTGTTTTCCAGTTATCACTCATTCCTAAAAAGCCATGTAGAATAATAAATGGCTGCCCTTCTCCTATTATATTTGAATGTAAAAGCATTATTTTAATTTATGTAAATACATTTGAATAACATTCTCGACTCCTAAATACAAACTTTCTGCAATAAGCGCATGCCCAATTGAAACCTCTAATAAATTAGGAACATGTTCTTTAAAAAATGCAATATTATCAAGCGATAAATCGTGTCCTGCATTAATTCCTAAATCTAAGTTTTTTGCTAAAACTGCACTTTCTGTATAAGGTTTTATAGCGTCTTTATTTCCTAAACCATATTGATGCGCGAAGGCTTCTGTATACAATTCAATACGATCGGTTCCGGTGGCTTTTGCGCCTTCAATTTGTTCTAAAACAGGGTCGACAAAAATAGACGTTCTAATACCATTTTGCTGAAATTCTTTAATAACATCTACTAGAAAATCTTTATGTTTCAACGTATCCCAACCTGCATTACTAGTTATAGCATCAACAGCATCTGGAACTAAAGTAACCTGTGTTGGTTTTACCTCAAGTACTAATTTTAAAAAGGATTCAACGGGGTTTCCTTCAATATTATATTCAGTATAAACTTCTGGCTTTAAATCGCGTGCATCCTGATAACGAATATGGCGTTCATCGGGTCTAGGGTGAATAGTTACCCCCTCTGCACCAAAACGTTGCACATCTTTTGCAAACTGAACCACATTAGGCAAATCGCCTCCTCTTGAATTCCTTAAAGTTGCTATCTTGTTAATATTTACACTTAACTTTGTCATGTATCACTATTTTAAATGACAAAAATACAAAGTAGAACAGGCTTATGTACTTTTTTTTTGATTAATTTGCATAGGTATTAAAGCGAAACAATGAAACTTTCAGAATACATTATTAACGACATAAAACCTTTAAATAGTAATAGTAAAATTAAAGATTTGCAATTACTGTTTAATCAGTTAACTTATTCTCACATCCCTGTTCAAGATAATCAAGGTGTGTTTTTAGGTTCTTTTTTTGAAACAGATGCGCATTGTTTTGATAGCGAAAAGCCTTTAAGCGAATATATCTATTCTCTTGAAGTTTTTTTTGTTCGCGATAACACATTATGGCTAGATGTTTTAGAAGTTTTTGCTGTAAATTCGGCTAATATTATGCCTGTATTAAATAGTGATAATGAGTATTTAGGGTATTATGAACTTAATGACATTATTAGTTTGTTCAGCGAATCGCCTTTCTTCTCTGAAGCTGGCGGCATATTAGTTGTTGAAAAAGGCATTAATGACTATTCGTTTAGTGAAGTAAGTCAAATTATAGAGTCTAACAACGGCAAACTACTTGGTGCTTTTGTATCTAAAATGACCAGTGATTTAGTTCAAATTACTTTAAAAATTGGTAACACAGGTCTTAACGATATTATTCAAACGTTTAGGAGGTACAGTTACAATATTGTATCAGGGCACGAAGAAGATGGATATATAGAAAGTTTGAAAGAACGATCAGATTATTTAAATAAATATTTAAACATGTAAATGATGAAGGTTGCTATTTTTGGACGATTTTACAATAAAACTACCTCAACTTCGGTTGAAACACTTTTTAATTATCTTTTAAAGAAAAATTTTGATGCTTATATAGAAACCGAATTTTCTAATCTTATTAAATGTGAATCAAAAAACAAAAAAGACTATTCATCATTTAAAACCTTTGATGTTTTAGATACCTCTTTTGATTTATTAGTAAGTGTTGGTGGTGATGGTACTATTTTAAGAGCCATCACTTTTGTAAAAGATTTAGGCATTCCTATTATAGGTGTTAATACTGGACGATTGGGTTTTTTAGCTACCATACAAGTCAATCAAATTGAAAAAGCCATTCAAGATATTATTGATGGCAACTACAAAATTTCGGAGCGCAGCTTACTTTCTATTGAAACATCTCCAGAAAATGACGATATCACATCTTTAAATTTTGCTTTAAACGAAATAGCTGTTAGTAGAAAAAACACCACCTCTATGATTACCGTTGAAACCTATTTAGACGGTGAATATTTAACATCGTATTGGAGTGATGGTTTAATTGTTTCAACTCCAACGGGTTCTACAGGATATTCACTAAGTTGTGGCGGCCCAGTAATTACACCTAGCACAAATAGTTTTGCATTAACACCTATTGCGCCTCATAATTTAAGCGCACGCCCGCTAATACTACCAGATTCTACAGAGATACAATTAAAGGTTGATGGTCGTGAAGAGCAGCATTTAGTATCATTAGATTCCAGAATTGCAACTTTAGATAATGGCACCATTATTAAAATAAAAAAAGCCGATTTTAAAATTAAAATGATTGATCTTCTAGACGAAAGCTTTTTAGTAACACTTCGTAAAAAACTACTTTGGGGAGAAGACAAACGTAATTAAACCCATTTTATGCATAAGAAAGTCGTCATGAAGATTAAAAGTATAATAAAATATGACTTTTTATAAGTTATTAGCATAGCATCGCTACGGTTAAACTTAAAAAAGTAGTGAAACGTTATATTTTGCAATAGCTTCAAGATGTAATAAATTTTCTTACACATAATTTGGGTTAAACAATAATTTAATAGAAATACTGTTTTAAACTCATACAAATTAGCTCAAATTATAATAGGCTAATCTTATTTATTATATTTGCAAACTTTTGAACATCTATGAGGCATTTAACCGTATTGATTTTAAGCATTTTAAGCATCCAATTAAGCCATTCTCAAATTAATGAAATAGGTATATTTGTTGGTGGCAGTAATTTTATTGGAGATGTTGGAGCAACCGATTATATTTCACCAAACCAATTGGCATTTGGAGGCATTTATAAATGGAATAGAAGCAGAAGACATTCCTACCGAGTTTCTTTAATTTTTAGTGACTTAGAAGCTATTGATGTAAATTCAGATGACCCAAGACGTATTCAAAGAGGCTATGAGTTTTCAAGTAAAATAATGGAAATTTCAGCAGGTATGGAATTTACTTTTCTAGATTTCAATTTACATTCCGGAAAAAAAATAGCAACACCCTACCTATATACAGGCATAAGTGTTGCACACCATGATAATCATTATTTTTTAAATGGTTTGCAAACTCCTGAAAACAATTCTAGCTGGGCATATGGCATCCCCATGGCATTAGGCTTTAAAACTAATTTCATGGGCAAACTTATTTTAGGAATTGAAGTTGGTGCTCGCTATACATTTTCTGACGAGTTAGATGGTAGCCTTCCAGACACCCAATCGCTTCAACCATATAGATTTGGAAATATAAACAATAACGACTGGTATGTGTTTTCTGGTATTACATTAACCTATACTTTTGGAGAAAACCCATGTTACTGCGTAAACTAAAATGGATTTAAAAGAAAACATAATAAGTACAAAACTTCCAGAACACATCGCTATTATTATGGATGGCAATGGGCGTTGGGCTAAACAAAAAGGTATGCTACGCGCTTTTGGACATAAAAATGGCACAAAATCAGTTAGACAAACCGTTGAAGCTTGTGCTGAACTTGGTGTTAAAAACTTAACACTTTATGCTTTTTCTACAGAAAATTGGAATAGACCCAAACTAGAAGTGCAAACTCTGATGAAACTTTTAGTATCTTCTTTAAAAAACGAAATTAAAACATTACTAGATAACGATATAAAACTAACAGCTATTGGTAATTTAAACACCTTGCCTAAAAAAGTTTATAAAGAACTTAATGAAGTAATTGATCAAACAAAAGGTAATAATAGAATGACACTGACACTAGCGTTAAGCTACGGTTCTCGTGAGGAAATCATAAATACTGTTAAAGAGATTAGTATTAAAGTTAAAAATAATATAATTTCGCCCGATAAAATTGATGAATCAATTATAAATGAGCATCTTTACACGCAAAATTTACCAGATGTAGATTTACTTATAAGAACAAGTGGCGAACAACGTATAAGCAACTTTTTACTTTGGCAAATTGCCTATGCTGAATTGTATTTTACTAGTGTGTTGTGGCCAGATTTTACAAAGCAGCATTTGTATGAAGCTATTATTGAATATCAAAAAAGAGAACGACGATTTGGGAAAACAAGTGAACAACTTAACTAGCATTTTACCTTTAACATATTTAAAGTATTTTTTAATAACACTCTTTTTTGTTAGTAGTGCTAGTATTCATGCACAAGAATTACCATATAGCAATGGCAAAAAATACACCCTTGGTGGTATATCTGTATTAGGAAACACTAGCTTTAACGAGCAAACCATAGTTACCTATTCAGGGTTATTAAAAGGAAAAGAAATAACCATTCCTGGGGAAGAAATAAGTGCCTCCATAAAAAAGCTTTGGAACTCAAAACTATTTAGCGACATTGAACTTTACATTACTAAAATTGAAGGTGATGTTGCCTATTTAGAAATACGCCTTTCTGATTTACCTCAATTAAATGAATTAAAAATTAATGGTGTAAAAAAGTCTAAATTCGAAGGAATTATTGACGAAAACAAGTTAAAAAAGGGAACTAAAGTTACCGAAAACCTTATTACAACTACCAAGAATTTTCTTGAGAAAAAATACAAAAAAGAAGGTTTTTTAAACTCTAAAATACATATTAATACCATTGACGTAAAAGACTCTATACAAACAGCTAGAGTTAATATGGTTCTTAATATAGACAAAGGTGAAAAAGTTAAAATAAAAGATATTGTATTTAGTGGAAATGATATTTTAAGCGACAAAAAGCTTAGAAAAAGCATGAAAAGCACAAAAAAGATTAATCGTTTTCGATTATTAAAACGCTCAAAATTTATAGACTCAGCTTATCAAGCCGACTTAGGCCATATTATAAATGCATACAAAGAAAATGGCTATAGAGATGCCCGTATTTTATCAGATAGCATTATTATAAATAATAACAAAACCATATCCCTTAATATCAATGTAATTGAAGGAGAACAGTATAAATTTGGTAATATTACATTTATTGGTAATACTATTTATAGCAATGAATATTTAAGCAGACTTTTAAGAATAAATAAAGGAGACACTTATAATGGTGTTTTGTTACAAAAACGAATTGCAGACGACAGTAAACCAGATGCCTTCGATATAACAAATCAATACCAAAATAATGGTTATTTATTTTCTAGTATTAACCCAGTTGAAGTTAGTGCAGATGATAACGTAATAGATTTAGAAATTAGAATTTCTGAAGGAAAACCAGCTTATTTTAATAACGTGTCTATAGTAGGTAACGACAAAACAAATGACCATGTTATTTACAGAGAAATACGTACACGACCAGGACAATTATACAGTAAAGCTAATGTAGTACGTACCGTTAGAGAATTAGGACAATTAGGCTTTTTTGATGCTCAAGAAATATCCCCAAACTTTAACAACCCTAACCCTAACGAAGGAACTATTGATATGGAGTATTCTGTTAAAGAAACAGGGTCTAGCCAAATAGAATTACAAGGTGGTTATGGTGGTGGTGGTTTTATAGGTACACTTGGTTTATCATTTAATAACTTTTCTATTAAAGATATCTTTAAAAAAGACGCTTACAAACCAATACCAATGGGTGACGGACAAAAACTTGCGCTACGTTTACAAGCCAGTCGTTTTTATCAAACCTATAGCTTTTCTTTTTCAGAGCCTTGGATGGGAGGCAAACGACCTGTACAGTTTTCTACATCTATTTCGCATACCAAACAATTTTTATATGATTATCAAACTGGAAACGCAGATAAAAGCAAAAGCTTTAATATTACAGGAATCACTTTTGGTTTAGCGAAACGTTTATCAGTTCCAGATGATTTCTTTACATTATCTCAAGCTGTAAGTTATCAACGTTATGACTTGAAAAATTACAATACTGGATTATTTACTTTCGGAAATGGTTATTCTAACAATTTATCCTATACAGTAGGTCTTAGTAGAAACAACACGAGTGTTGATCCTATTTACCCAACTGGTGGATCTAGCTTTTCTGCCACAGCAAAATTTTCTGCACCCTATTCCTTATTTAATGGTATAGATTACAAAGCAATTGCTGAAGACCGTGATGCGCAACAATCTATTATTAACGATGCCACAACAACTGATGTACAAAAAACGAATGCATCAACTAAAATAGCCGAAATAGATCAAGAACGTTATAAATGGTTAGAATTTTATAAAGTGAAATTTAAAGGCGAATGGTATACACAAATAGCAAAAGACTTAGTTTTAAGACCAAGTGTAGAATTTGGTTTCTTAGGAGCTTATGATAATGATAGAGGTGTTATTCCTTTTGAGCGCTTCTTTGTTGGTGGTGATGGTTTAGGAAGCTATAGTTTAGATGGAAGAGAGTCTATTGCATTAAGAGGGTATCCAAATCAATCTTTATCTGATCAAGACGGAGGAACTATTTATAACAAATTTTCGCTAGAGCTTCGTTACCCAATAACCTTAGCCGCATCTGCAAAAATTTACGCCTTAGGTTTTTTAGAAGGCGGTGCATCTTTCAATAATTTTAGAGATTATAACCCATTTAGCGTTAAGCGATCTGCAGGATTAGGTATTCGTATTTTCATGCCTGCTTTCGGATTATTAGGTATCGATTTTGGTCATGGATTTGATTCATTACCAGGCGAAACTGGTATGCATGGTTGGGAGACACACTTCATTATTGGACAACAATTTTAATTTTGGCACGATATTTTCTAATAACACTATGATGATTTAAATAAGAATTGAAATTTTTAAGATTAAAATTCGTTAATTTTGAAAACACAATTCAAAAAAGTGACAGACACAAAATAAATCATCTGTCTTTTTTTTAGAATTTAGAAGTTGATAAATTATAAAAATATTAAACAGATGAGAAATAACGTTCTTTTTTTACTGATATTAGTTTTTATGATAAGCCTTTCTTCATATGCACAACGTGGAGTACGAATGGCTTATATAGATACAGAGTATATTTTAGAGAATGTTCCAGAATACCAAGAAGCAACAGCACAATTAAACGCTAAAGCTGATAAATGGAAAAATGAAATTGAAGCTCAATTAAATACTGTAGAACAAAAACGAAAAAATTTAAGCAACGAAAAAGCGCTTTTAACAAATGAACTTATAAACGAACGTGAAGAAGATATTTCTTTTGAAGAAAAAGAAATTTTAGATTATCAACAAAAACGTTTTGGGCCTAATGGCGATTTGTTCATTCAAAAAAAGCAATTAATGCAGCCTATACAAGATCAAATTTTTGCCGCAGTTCAAGATTTGGCTGCAAGTAGAAAATATGATTTTATTTTTGATAAATCGTCTGATGCTGTTATGCTATATTCGGCAAAACAATACGATTTAAGCGATCAAATAATAAGAAGTATTACAAGGTCTGCTAAACGTACACAAGCAACATCTAAGGCAGAGAGAAAAGCCGCTGAAGACGAAGAATTAGTTCCAGAAATTAATTATGAATTGGAAGCTAGAGAAAAAGCCCTAGAAGAGAAAAAACAAACACGTGAAAGTGCTATTGAAAAAGCGAGACAAGAAAAATTAGACGCCAGAGAAGCAAAAGTAAAAGAAGCTGAAGCTAGACGTCAAAAAATATTAGACGACAGAGAGAAAGCAAAGCAAGAAAAATTAGACAATAGAAGTACAACAACAGAAGCAACTGAAAATGCAGATGAAACAGCAAAACCTGAAACAACAAAAGTTGAAGGAGAAACAAAAACAAGAGCACAACTTATTGAAGAGAATAGACAAAAAAAATTAGCTGAAAGAGAAGCTAGAAAAAAAGAATTAGAAGAAAGAAAAAAGAAAATTTTAGAAGACCGCCAAAAGGCAAAAGACAGTTTAAACTAAAAACAATTAATAATTTATAACACATTAATACTATTTAAAATGAAACAATTAAAAACTCTATTATTAGCAACGGCATTATGTATTGGAACTATCAGTTTCACACAAGCTCAAAGTAAAGTTGCCCATATAAACACACAAGAATTAATTGCTGCAATGCCAGAAATGAAAGCAGCACAAACAGAACTTGAAAATTTAAGTAAAACATATCAAACTGATATGCAAGCATCTATAACAGAATATCAAAATACTGTAAAGCAGTACGAAGCTGAGGCATCTACAAAAACTGATGAAGAAAACCAAAAGCGTGGTGTCGAGTTGCAAGAAAGACAACAACGTCTACAACAATTTGAAACTGAAGCTAGAAAAGATATAGCTTCTAAACAAGAAGAATTAATTAAACCTATTTCTGAAAAAGCTAAAACGGCTATTTTAAAAGTTGGAAGAGCACTAGGCTTTGATTATGTTTTAGATTCTTCTTTAGGAGTTGCGATTTTAGCTGATGGTAAAAACTTACTTGATGATGTTAAAAAAGAATTAGGCATATAAATTAACAGTACACAAATAAATATATTAAAAGCTGCCTTTTCAAGGCAGCTTTTTTATTTTTGCTAAACTATGAGTAAACAACCTATTGGCATTTTTGATTCAGGTGTTGGTGGCACCTCCATTTGGAAAGAGATTCATCATCTTTTACCAAATGAACATACCATTTATTTAGCCGATAGTGCTAATGCCCCTTATGGTCCAAAAGGAAAAGATGCTATTATTAGCTTAAGTATTAAAAACACCGAATACCTAATTAATAAAGGTTGTAAACTTATTGTTGTAGCTTGTAATACAGCAACCACAAATGCTATAGACTTTCTTAGAGCAACATATCATATTCCTTTTATTGGTATAGAACCTGCCATAAAACCAGCTGCTTTAAGTACTAAAACAAATGCTATTGGTATTCTAGCTACTAAAGGCACTTTAACTAGTGCGTTATTTTCTAAAACTTCGGAATTATTTGTTAGTAACGTTACTTTAATAGAACAACAAGGAGAAGGTATTGTTGAGCTTATTGAAAATGGCAAACTGTTTTCTGAGGAGATGAAAACACTTTTAGACATATATTTAAAACCTATGATAGATGCCAATATTGATTATTTGGTGTTAGGCTGCACACATTACCCCTACTTAATGCCGTTGCTTATTGATATATTACCAAGTCATGTTAAAATTATAGATTCTGGTGAAGCCGTAGCAAGACAAACTAAAGCTATTTTAGAAAAAAACACGTTGTTAAATACTGAAATAATCGCTTCTAAAAATGAGTTCTACTCCAATGGAAACCCTGAAATTATGGCATCTCTATTAAATTCTAAATTTGAAGTACAATATCTAGATTTTTAATTGAAGTTGAAACTACGTTAGCGATTATTCATTGGTTAATATTTTAAATTAATGAAATCATGAATGCTTTGCATTTGAAGCATGTGTTGGAACTCCTTGAAAAGAGCGACTGCTGAAAGCGCGACCCAAAGGGTAACGCCCTACTCTTCTTTAAACCAGCTTGAATATTTTATATAATTGTTGGCAATCCTATCTATTTGTCCTGAAATTAATTCTTGACTAATATCTTTTATTTTTTTTGCAGGAACACCAGCATAAATACTACCAGATTCCACATGCGTGTTTTGAGTTAGTACGGCTCCTGCGGCAATTATACTGTTACTTTCTACAACGCAATCGTCCATAATAATACTTCCCATACCCACCAAAACATTATCGTGAATGGTACAACCGTGCACTAAAGCATTATGCCCTATAGACACATTATTACCAATAGTGGTTGGGGCTGTTTTGTATGTAGCATGTATAACAGCACCATCTTGTACATTTACTTTATTACCCATTTTTATAAAGTTTACATCACCTCGTATCACAGCACTAAACCAAACACTACACTCGCTCCCCATGACAACATCGCCTACAATAGTTGCGTTTTCGGCTATAAAACAATCGTCTGGTATTTGAGGTGATTTTCCTTTTACTGGTTTTATTACTGGCATAATTTATATGTTTATTTAAAATATGATAATAAATCGGCTTTTTTTGAAGCGGATACCATAATCTCTTGTCCGTTGCTTAATATCACGCTTCCTCCTTTTCCTTTTAGGTATTTTACCACTTCATTTACGTTGACTAAATACGATTTATGTACGCGTACAAAATTAGCATTGTTTAAAGCGTCTTCAAAATATTTAAGCGTTTTACTTACTAGTTTCTTCTTATTATTATTTAGGTAGATATCTGTATAATTATCGTCGGCTTTACAATATAAAATATCCGCCGTATTTATGACTTCAAATCCGTTTTGTTGCGGAATGGTTATTTTACCATGAACACTATTTGTTTTTGGTATTAAAACCTCGTCTTGAAGTGCGTCTTCTTTAGTTTTAATTTCGGTAACATAATCGACTGCTTTTATAAGTTCGTCTATAGAAATGGGTTTCATTAAATAATAGGAAGCATGTGCATTTAATGCCTCAATAGCATAATGATTATACGCTGTTACAAATACTGTTTCGAAATTTACATCACCTACTTTATCTAATAAATCGAACGCATTTCCATAAGGCATTTCTACATCTAGAAACACTAAATCTAAATCATTATTACGAATTAAAACCAGGGCTTCTTCAATGTTTGCTGCTTCTCCCATAACATGTACATTAGGGCAATACTTTTTGAGATAATTTTTTAAAATGTCTCTGCTTGTTTCTTCGTCTTCGACTATGATTGCCGTTAGTTTCATTTAATCCTTTTTTAGCGTTACAACAACTTTAGTGCCTGCGTCTTCTTCATTTTTATAATCATCAATAAAAACATCGACTTTGTCTTTATACATATCATTTAAAATAGAAACACGTTTTTTTATATTACCCATACCTTTTGAGTTCTGTTTTTGCTGGTTTTCAGTTTTTAAAGCTTTCGATTTTTGTCGCCCAATACCATCATCTGTTATTGTTATAACAATAACATCTGTATCAGGTTGTGTAATTCCTATTTCTAAATGCCCTTTTGTTTTCTTGTAACGCAACCCATGCCAAACGGCGTTTTCAATATAGGGTTGTAAGAGCATTGGTGGAATTACAAAGTCGTTAATTTTGATATGTTCATCTACATGAATATTATAATCAAACTTATCTTTAAATCTAAAATGCTCTAGTTTGGTATATAATTGCAGGAGTTCAATTTCTTTTTCTAACGGAATAAAATCTTGTTCGCTATTTTCTAAAACAGCACGCATGAGCAATGAAAAATCGGTTAAATATTTATTAGCTGTTCGCTCGTCATTAGAGGCTATAAAGCTATTTACCGAGTTTAAAGCATTAAATATAAAATGTGGATTCATTTGACTTCGCAAACTTTTTAATGCCAACAAATTATTTGCTAAACGTTGCTGTTTAATATATTTAATCATTAAAAAGGCTGCAATCAACAATAAAATTAAACCGCCTATGAGTGAGTAAATAATTAATTCTTGTCTTTTGGCTTGCTCTGTAGTTAGTTGGTATTTACTTTCAGATAATGCTCGATCGCTTTCTAAACTGGTTATTCTATTTTGCTTACTTACAATATCTTTACTAAATCTGGCTGCTTGAGCTATTTCTTGTTCTTTTTTAATATAAGCCTTATCTACCAAACTTACATAGTCTTGATAAATACTTAATGCCTTTTTGTAATCTCCCGCGTCTCTATATACATCCGACAACTTTCTGGTGGCATCCTTTTGCACAATAATGTCTTCCTTTTTATCTGCTTCAGCAATACTTTTTTCTAAATAAGGAATGGCATTAGTAAAATCATTTTGTAAAGCATAAGCATTACCAATTTTGTAGTTCTGCTTTTGAGATGTTAAAGGACTTTCGTTATCAAAACCAGAGTCTTTTAATTCACTAATCGTATTTAAGGCTTCTTTCCTTAATTCAATTTCGTCAGAATAATTATTATTTTCATTTTCAAAATCTGCTACTTTAATTTTCTCTTCAACTGATCGTTTTTTGTTTTCTGTATTAGCTAATCTTAATGAATTTTTAAAATAACCTTGTGCTTTATCAACCTCTCCTTTATCATTATAAGTCTGAGCTATTTTTGAATTTAAATCGGTTATTTTAGGCGTTATCACATAAGATTGTGCCACTTTTAACCCTTCTTTATATGCATTAACGGAAAGCTCATAAGATTTAGTTAAAAGATAAACATCGCCTAACCCTTCATATAAAGACACTAACTGCCAATTTGAAAGTTCATTTTTATTAATACCCTTATAGGTTTCTATACTTTCTTGGTAGTTTTTATTTAGTTTATAAGCACTTGCAAGCTTCAAATTAACGGCATTAGTTTCTCTATTTTGAATACTAATTCTATAGTTTGAAACCGCTAAATCATACTGTTTCCAATGCATGTAGGTATCGCCTAAAACCTCATAAGCTTCGCTATTTTCTTTTACAGAATTGCTTTCTAATAAAGCATCAGCAATAAATTGAATACTTTTTTTTGCATCTTTTTTTAAATACGTATCAGCAGAATCTATAAGTGATTTAAATATAGGAATCCTAGATTTTGAAAATTTACTTTTATAAGTATCAGATTTGTTGGGTTGTACTTCAACTATAATACGCTCATTACTTTGTATGGTATAATAAACGGTTTCAAAATCTTTATGTCTAATAGTAAGCTCATCGCCTTTTTTTGCTTGAATTCTAAAATCACCAAACATATCAGTCGTGGTGTAACCACCTCCATTTACCTCTATATTCACATTTGGAATAGGGTCTCTGGTATCACTTTCAATAACAGAGCCTCTTACAGAAAACACCGACTCAAAGCTTGTCTTATTCTTTTCTTGCGCAAAAAAAACAGTCGTGCTAAATACAATACCTATAAACCATATATGTTTTAAAAATAATCTCATCTACTATTTTATAATGATAAACTTACGCACTTTACTTGGTATATTAAAATGATAATTATATAAAAAGAGCTTCGTTTAAGCATAAAAAGGATACTTCACACATTCAAAAAATCTCTTTACTCATTTAAATACCGACTTCACTCATTTTGCCTTTTTTATGAAAAAGGTTAGGTTTAGTTTTACATGAATCAAAAAACGTAAATATCATGAAAACACATTTTAAAACATTCCTTTTTAGCATCGCTTTAATAAGTCTCACAGCTTGTCATGCTAATAACAAAAAACAAGCTTATAATAATACAGAAACAAAAACCATTAATCACAACCCAAGTAAACAGTATATTAAAGTCGCTCTTCTACTTGACACCAGCAATAGCATGGACGGATTAATAGACCAAGCCAAAGCACAACTTTGGGAAATTGTTAACGAGCTTTCTTATGCTAAATGTGGAAATCAAAAACCAAATTTACAAATTGCTTTGTATGAGTATGGAAACGACCGTTTAAATAGTGATGAAGGCTATATTAAGAAAGTATTAGCATTTAGTGATGACTTAGATGAAATCTCAAAAGAATTATTTTCTTTAACCACAAATGGTGGCGAAGAATATTGCGGACAAGTTATACAAACATCATTGAATCAATTAAATTGGGGTAAAAATCCTGATGATTTAAAATTGATTTTTATTGCGGGTAACGAACCTTTTACACAAGGAAAAATTAACTATAAAGATGCCTCTACAAATGCTAAAGAAAAAGATGTGACTATAAATACTATTTTCTGTGGCGATTATAAACAAGGCATTTCAAGCTCTTGGAAAGATGGTGCTCAATTAACTAATGGTGATTACATTGCCATCAACCAGAATCGAAAAACCATATACATTGCGTCGCCTTACGATGATGAGATTCTTATTTTAAATAAACAATTAAACAAAACCTATGTTATTTATGGTTCTAGAGGAAAAGAAAAAATAGCATTACAAGCAGAACAAGATTCTAATGCAGGCTATTTAAGCAAATCGAATGCAGTGAGCAGAACAGTAAGTAAAAGTTCGCATTTATATAAAAACCAAACTTGGGATTTAGTAGATGCTGAAACATTAAATGAAGTTGTTATTGAAGACCTTAAAGATGATGTTTTGCCAGACGAACTGAAAGGAAAATCGGCCAATGAAATTAAAGCTTATGTTGATACTAAACGTAAAGAACGCGAACATATTCAAAAAAAGATTCAAGAATTAGACTCTAAACGCAAAGTCTATATTGCTGAACATAAAACTGAAAACACAAATGGTTTAGAAAACGCCATGACTAAAGCGATTAAAGAACAAGCTAAAAAGAAAAAATATACTTGGAAATAATATAAAGAGGCTCGTTTTTAAAAATGAGCCTTTTTTAATTTACAGCAGGACAGTTACAACTATACTTTTCTCGCTTACAAGCAAAATTATATCCTAAAGTAAATTGATGAAAACCTCCGCTAGTAAATACCACCGAATTATTTTGGTATGTATAGTTATAAGCAAACATAAACTCATTATAGTTTACCCCCAAAATTGGTGTGATTTGTTGAAGCTTTTGACTATTTACAGCTCCTGAATTTGTTAAAAATTCGGCACCATCAAAACTTGCTCTATAAGATAAACCTCCCCAAATTTTGCCAAAATCCATTTGCTTGTATGCTTTGGCATTAAAATCCATTGAAGTCTCTTTTGTCCCATCTTTATATTGAAACATTATAGAAGGTTCATAACTCCAAGCGCTTCCATACTTTCCAAAAACACCACCTAGGGAAAGCAAATAGCGTCTCAAATTACTAGTAATTTCAATGTCGTTATTAACACCTGAATTTTTAAGTACATTTTTTATTGTACCGTGCGCATAATAATCTAAGCAATGATAAGAAAAGCCAAAGTCTATATTAAAATTTGTTTCACTTTGTACAATACCATCAATTATAGGGTCTGGACCATCAAACAAAAAAGTAGTTTCATCTAATTTATATTGAATAACTCCTGCACTTAAACCAAAAGAAAGCATATTTAAATCTGCCGTACTTCTAGAAAACATTAAATGATGTGCATAAGTAAAATAAGCTCCAGACTGAGAATGATATCCGTTTTTATCAGTATATAAAATCCCCCCAATTCCAGAAGGCGTATCTCCTATTCTTCCATTTATGTTCAACGTTAAAAGTTTTGGTGCATCTTCCTGTCCAAACCATTGCTGGCGAGCGGTTAATCTAACCTTAGAACAATTAGCGGCACCTGCCATAGATGGGTGAATTAAATAATAATTATCTGTAAGATAATCTGTATATATAGGCAAGCCTTCTTGTGAGGTTGCTATGTTTATAGAGAACACTGCAATTGCTAGCAGAAAAATATTTTTTAATTTCATATACTTATAACAACGTAGGTTCGGTTTTATATAAACGTCTTGATTATTAAAAAATTACACATAAAAAAACGGACATTAACAACTCTCTTTTCCAACCTTTTAAAAAGGCAACAAAACTCAAATATATGGATATCTAAAGTTTTCTTTTAGTATTTTTGTAAAAAATTAGCTAAAATGAACACTTTCAAGGTTTCTGTGCAAGAAACAACCAATAACGCCATAATAAAGTTTGAAGTAAATCAATTTATAACACAACACCAAAGCTTTGAGTTTAATAATATAGATGAAGCTAAAGCGTCGCCATTAGCACAACAATTATTCTATTTACCATTTGTAAAAAAGGTTTATATCTCAGGGAATTTTATTGCTGTAGAACGTTATGATATTGTTGAATGGAATGATGTTAAAGATGAAGTTGCCGAACAAATTGAAGCCTATTTAAATGATGGCGGTATTGTGGTTGAAAGTACAACTGAAACAAAAAAAGTACCTGTTACAGTATATGCCGAAAGTACACCAAACCCATCAGTAATCAAGTTTGTTGCCAATAAAAAAATAGTGACTGCTCTTTTTGAATTCACCTCTATTGATGATGCAAAATTATCGCCACTAGCAACTGAATTATTTCACTTTCCATTTGTAAAAAGCGTATTTATTGATGAAAATTATGTTTCTATAACGAAATACGACATCGCTGAATGGCAAGATATTACTATTGAACTTCGTGAATTTATTAGAAATTATATTGAAAATGGAAAAGACATTGTATTACCAGAAGCAGCTGAAACTTTAAAAAAATCTACAAAACAAATAGATTCACATTTTGATAGTTTAGACGATACATCAAAAGAAATTATAAACATTCTTGAAGAATATGTAAGACCAGCTGTAGCAAGTGATGGTGGTAATATTCAATTTATATCTTATGATGCTGACACTAAAAATGTAAGTGTTATGCTTCAAGGAGCTTGTAGTGGTTGTCCATCATCTACCTACACCTTAAAAAGTGGAATAGAAAATACTTTAAAAGAAATGCTTCCAGGTAAAATTGAAACGGTAGAAGCTATCAATGGATAACAGGTGACTTTTTCCTACTTCATGTGTCTAAATTATAGCTATCTTTAAAGAGGTATTTATTTTAATTTAAAAAACAGAAATCATGGCAGTATTAAAAGTTATTGAAATTTTATCAAACTCTGAAAAAAGTTGGGAAGATGCAACTAAGAAAGCAGTAAAACACGCTTCTAAAAGTTTAAAAAATATTCGTTCTGTATACGTTCAAGACCAAAGTGCTAGTGTAAAAGATGGTGAAGTATCAGAATTTAGAGTGAATTTAAAAATTACTTTCGAAGTAGAATAAATACTTCTAAAAAAATCATAAAAAAGCGTTCATATTCTGAACGCTTTTTTATGCCTAAATTTAGCTAACTTTGAAACATGAAATACATAGAACTACTATTATTAGCTATAACGGACAAAATTCAAAATCAATAGACAGGAATACTTGGAGCAATAAAACCATAGAAAAAACTAAAAACAATGAGCACCATATCAATACTCTTAATAACCTTAGTAGCAATTGAACACGTGTATTTTTTAATATTAGAAATGTTTTTATGGACCAAACCAAAAGGTATGAAAGCATTTGGTTTAAAATCTAAAGAATTTGCAGAACAAACAAAAGTATTGGCAGCAAACCAAGGTTTGTATAATGGGTTTTTAGCTGCTGGATTAATCTTTGCTGTCATTCAAAACGGCATGCAAGTAGCTGTATTTTTTCTTATTTGTGTGACTATTGCAGGTATTTATGGGTCTTACTCTACAAAGCAAATTAAACTATTTTACATACAAGCAGTTCCAGCTATTTTGGCTTTAATAAGCTGTTTATTTTAGTGTAATTTTCAAGGCTAAAGATTATAATAGCTTTAATTTTGCTTATCTAATTTAACTTTTAAAATTTATTGTATATCCGTAAATAACCCTAATTTGAATTAATTTCCGT
>TARA_R110002050_G_scaffold66462_4_pt1 | contig 40396 bp, 40 predicted proteins | sample TARA_R110002050 | Tara Oceans TARA_R110002050 (sample SAMEA4396988) | marine metagenome | biome: Polar Biome; feature: [DCM] deep chlorophyll maximum layer (ENVO:01000326); material: water (ENVO:00002006), including particulate matter (ENVO:01000060) such as... | depth 25 m
TGGCGAGCCACCGCGTGATTTTTGAGTTTGATTGTCTGGCCTGACCTCTTGCGCAAAAGGCCTGTGACTGCACGTACTATCTAATCCCATCTGAGCGGGCGAGTAGCGCAGAACTGCCGGGAAAAAGGCGCTTGCGGTGTCTGAGGTGCGTAGCGCCGAGTTTGCAAGCGTCCCCGGCAGATCGAGCAACGCAGCGTACCCGCAGGGCCGCGCAGCTGGGTGCCTTGGGGGATCGCTAAGGGGGCATGGGCAAACATGCCCCCTTGGCTCGCCTAAAGGCGAAAACGTAAGTGAGTTAAAACACCAGCTTCAAGCATCATGAGCGAGTTTCGTTGGACGTTATGCCAAGCCTAAACAAGGCGGCGAAGACTACTCCAACAATTCCTCAATCTCTTCCGCATTAGACTCAGGCCGCAACTGAGGCTCTTCCGTCTTGAGCGTCCCACTCAACTGCTCTTCCCGAATCTGCGCCAGATAATCCCGAAACAGCGTACCCAGTACATGGGTGGCGGCACTCATTTCCTGCTGATTCATCTGCAGTGCGACCAGGTCGGCACTGTCCATGGCGGCGTCATGGCCGTTAATGGACGCCATTTTCAGAATGACGTAAGCCTGCGGCAGGTTGCGCTGCACCCCTTCACCTTTGAAGTGCATCATGCCGAGGCGGTATTGCGCGCGGGGTTCGCCTTGAATAGAGGCTTGTTCCAGCCATTGCAGGGCAGTCTCGTAGTTCTGCTCCACGCGCTCGCCACTGAAGTAGAGTTGGCCCAGTTCGTATTGCGCCTTCATGTCGCCCTTGTCTGCCGCACTGATACAGGTATCGATCGCCAGCTGCAGGCTGTCGTTGTTCACGCGCTCGAAGGCGCAGCGATCGTTGGCGCTGATCAGTAGTGTATTGTCAGTCTCTGCATTGGCCTGGATGGCGGGCGCGAGCAATAAACCGATCAGTGTGAGCCTTGGCAGCAGGCGGTGCATGGTGTTTTCAGATCCTCTCGGCAGTCGGTTCTTTGGCACTTCGATTAGCGCTATTGTGCGCCTGTTCGCTGAGCAGGCCAACAGTCAGTCCTGCACCTAGTAGCGCGGGGAATAACCACAGCGCCAGTGCCGAACTGCCGAGGAGGCCAGCCAGTGCCGCCGCGCCGGGGCTAAATAACGGGGCAAGAATGCCGATTGTGGCGATAATGCCGGCTAATACTGGCCGCAGATCACGGCGTAATATCAGCATGCAGGCAAGTATCAGCAGAGCCAGGCCGATCAGGCTGATGCTCCATTGATAGCCGTGTTGCATATCCATGCGACGGGTCAGCTCAAAAGCGGCCATCAGGCCGAGCAGGATGCGCCCCCAGTTTGCGGGCTGCCAACGCAGGCCAAACGCCAGGTAGAAGGCGGTCAGGCCCAGCAGTGGCAAGCTGATACTTTGCGCGGCCAGACCGAGAATCCGTTGGATATGGGTAACAGTTTCACCCAGCGCCAGGCTGTCCAGAGTCAGCAGCAGACTGCTGGCAGCCGGTAACAGCAGCGCCAGCAACGACGCGGTGATGGCGCCGCGGGCGTTCTCGTGCAGTGTGTTGCGGCGTTGCCATAACCATAGGCTGAGCCCTAGCAGGGCTGCGCTCAGCAGCCCGTATAGCAAACTCATCATAAGGCGGCGAAGGCCTTCTCGGCCGCGTCCAGGGTGAGCTGCAGCTCGGCATCGCCATGGGCGATAGAAGTAAATCCGGCCTCGAAAGCGCTGGGCGCCAAATACACACCACCGTCCAGCATCAGGTGGAAAAACCGCTTGAAGCGTTCACCGTCGCTGGTCATAACGTCATCGAAGGTAACGATCTTGTCTGCGTCAGAAAAGTACAGACCAAACATGCCACCGGCCTGGGTCGTGACGAAGGGCACGCCAGCGGCGTCAGCCCGTTGTTGCAAACCAGCCAGCAGGCGGCTGGTGTAATCGGTCAGCTCATCGTGGAAGCCGTCGCGGCTGATCAGTTTGAGCGTAGTCAGACCCGCCGCCATGGCCAGTGGGTTGCCGGACAGAGTGCCAGCCTGATAAACCGGGCCGAGCGGCGCGATCTGTTCCATCACTTCGCGTTTGCCGCCGAAGCAGCCGACCGGCATGCCGCCGCCGATAATCTTGCCGAAAGTAGTCAGGTCCGGTTTAACGCCGTAGAGCGCCTGCGCGCCGCCAAGGGCCACCCGGAAGCCGGTCATTACTTCATCAAAAATCAGCACTACGCCGTGCTCGTCACAGGCGTCGCGCAGACCTTGCAGGAAGCCCGGCGCTGGCGGCACACAGTTCATATTGCCTGCTACGGGCTCAACAATGATGCAGGCGACATCTTTACCGACCTCGGCCAGGGTTTCGCGCACTGCGTCGATGTTGTTGAAGGGCAGGGTGAGCGTGTGCTTGGCAAAGGCGGCGGGTACACCGGCGGAATTGGGCACGCCTTGGGTCAGTGCGCCGGACCCAGCCTTGACCAGCAGGCTGTCGGAGTGGCCGTGGTAGCAGCCCTCAAACTTGATGATGCTATCGCGGCCGGTGTAGCCGCGCGCCAGCCGGATGGCGCTCATGGTGGCTTCGGTACCGGAGCTGACCATGCGTACCATATCCATGGAGGGCACCAGCGCGCAGACCAGATCGGCCATTTCGGTTTCCATCGCTGTTGGCGCGCCATAGGACAGGCCATGCTGTAACTGATTGCGCACGGCATCCAGGACGTCCGGATGGCTGTGGCCCAGAATCATCGGGCCCCAGGAGCCGACATAGTCAACGTAGCGCTTGTCGTCTTCGTCAGTAACGTAGGCACCTTCGGCGTGCTTGAAAAACAGCGGCGTACCGCCGACGCTTTTAAAGGCGCGCACCGGCGAGTTGACGCCGCCTGGGATGTGTTTCTGGGCGCTGGCAAACAGGGATTCGGAACGGGACTGAGACATGGTGAACTCTCTCAACAGGCATTAATGAGTTGGCTGAAATTGCTGGCACGCTGTTGCACGGCGCCAGCATCAGAAGCGCCGAACAGGCCGTTGATCACGGCCAGGTAGTCGGCGCCGGCGCCGAGTAGTTGCGGCGCGTTGTGCAGGGTGATGCCGCCGATAGCAATGATCGGCAGGGTGAAGCGTTGGCGCGCCTGCTGCAGCAGTACGGGTGTGGCTGCTGGGGCGCCGGGTTTGGTGACCGACTGAAAGAAGCGGCCAAAGGCAATATAGCTGGCGCCTGCGTTGACGGCCTGGTCGGCTAGCTCAAGGCTGGCGTGACAGGTGGCGCCAATCAACGCCTGGGAGCCAAGTTGCTGGCGCGCTTCATGCAATGAGCCGTCTTCCTGACCCAGGTGCAAGCCAACGCCAAGGCGGCTGGCCAGCGCCAGGTCATCGTTGATTATCAATTGGCAGTCATAGCGCTTGCACACTTGCGCCAGCTGGCTGGCTTCGTCCAGCCGGCGGCCCTGATCACCTGATTTATCACGGTATTGCAACCAGCGAGCACCGCCTTGTAGTGCGGCTTCGACAAAAGGCAGCAGCTTGCCATTGGCCAGCAGTGCGCTGTCAGTAATGGCATACAGGCCGCGTTGGCTCACGAGCAGAAGTCCAACGGCAGGCGGCGCGGCACGTATTGGCCGTGGCCCGGTTGTTCGGCGTCGCGCAGGGTGCGCCAGGTGTAGTCGAGCGCTGACCTGACAGCGCTGACCAGATCTTCGCCGAGAGCCAAGCGGCCACTCAGGGCACTGGCTAGTGTGCAGCCGGAGCCATGATAGCTGCCGGGCAGGCGCGCGCAGGTAAAGTCGTGTTGGCTGCCGTCCTTGCAGTACAAACGGTTGTGAATGTCGGCTTCGTCGCCATGGCCACCGGTGATCAGCAGGTTCTGGCAGTAGGGCAGCAGTTTGGCTGCGCACTCATCGGCGCTGCCTGTAGGCAGCTCAGCGAGAATGCGTGCTTCGGGCAGATTCGGGGTGGCGATCAAGGCGAGCGGCAGCAGGCGTTCACGCATGGCAAAACCGACATCCTCTTTACCCAGTGATCCGCCGCCACCGGCGCGTAGTACCGGGTCGCAGACCAAAGGCAAGCCCGGGTTGGCCTGCATGATCTCGATAATGGTATCGACCATGCCGACACTCCCCAGCATCCCCAGCTTGACGGCAGAGACGGGCATGTCGCTGAGTACGGCATGGGCTTGGGCCAGTACCCATTCGCGATCAAGCACGCGGAAGTCTGTGACATCGACGGTGTTTTGCACCGTGAGTGCGGTCACGGCTGGCGCAGCGTGACAGCCTTGGGCCAGCAGCGCTTCGATGTCAGCCTGCAAGCCGGCGCCGCCGCTCGGGTCATGGCCGGACAGGCAGAGAACGACCGGCTTGAAGGGATTGGGTTGTGGCATCTATCTGGATTCCAACTCGTTGGCTATGCATTGGGCAGGGCTTGCGGCATGCGTGCGGCACAAGCCCTGCGAAACAGTGCGCTAGCTTATCATCTCAGACCGCTGTCGGGCAGCGGTGCGACGTCTCAGCGGTGGTGATAATGCAGTTGCTGTTGTGCGGCGTCGTAGCGCCAATGCGGCTGCGCGGGTGTTAATTTGACTCCGCCAACCCAATAGCCGCTGGCGCGGGCGGCAAAGCCATCAGCCTCGCCAAGCAGCACCGCCTGGCCTTGCGCAGTGAGGCGTAGCGGACGTTGTGGCCAGTCTGGCTGGTGGTCGTCGATTTGCAGCAGCGGTGTGTCGCCGAGCAGCAGCGGCTGTAATAGCCACCAGAACATCATATCGCCAAGGTAGGGCAGCGGCTCGTGCGTGACCATCAGCTCACGAAAGACCTGCCCGACGGTCAGCGACTCGCTTTGCTGAACAATCTGCAGTGTTAGTCGCTCGGTCAGGCCCAAGCCATCGTGCTGGCCAGGCAACTGCTGCAAATGCCGCTCCAGCGCCTTGCCCAGCATGGGTAACGCGGGTGTGCCCCGTTTTATCAGCCGTAACAGGGCTTCCGGACTTGGCGCAGTCAGTGCGTGCCAAGCTTGCGTACCCAGTTCCAGCAACGCATCACTGACTGGTTGGCGCTGTGGCCACAGCCAACTGAGCAGGTCGGGTGCCAACTGGCCAATACCGATGAAGCGTTTTACGCCTGGAATCTGGTCGACGGCAACGAGTTCGATTTTTGCTGTTGGTTTTAGCTGCTGTAATTGCTGCAGTAGATACGCAAGGATCAACTGGTCGTAGCTGTCGTGCTCAAACCAGAGCACGATGCGTTGGTAATGATCCAGCTGCTGCAGACACTGGTAGCTCTTTTGTTGGCGTGCGAGCGCATCGGCGGGCGCCAGATCAAAGGCCTCAGCGAGAAAGTCAGCGCGTTCGCGTAAAAGCGCTTCAGGTGCCTGGTCGCTGAGCGGGCCGATGCAGTAGGGATCAGAAAATTCCAGAAAGTCGCCATTGAAGCCGGCGATAGTAAGACTGTGCTGAATATCACTGCCGCAGCGGATGTGCAGAGTACGCAAATCCTGGTCACCGTGGCGCAGCAGTTGGCGGCTGGCATGATCAAGACTATCGATATGCGCTTTCAATTTGGGCCAGCTGCTGAAGCCGGCTTCGCGGGCGATCACCAACTGGGCTTCGGCCAAACGCAGTGCTTCGCTGCGCGGCGGTAACCAACGGCTGATGCGCAACAACGCTTCGTTGTCACCCGCTTTGAGCGCTTTCAGCAGCTCTTTGGCGCGCTTGCGCTGCTGTTCGAGGTTGATGCGGCCGTGACTAATCGGGTTGCTTGGTGCTTTGGTCGTGGACATACGATTCCCTTATCGGGCCTGTGTCCGCCAGGCAGGCTGGGTGTCGTATGAATAAACAGGTGTTGGGTACAGCGGGCGCAGCCCTTTCCGCGAACGGGGACGCCAATCGGCGTGTGTTGCAGATGTTCACTGCTTGTCTGCCGGTTGTCAATGATGTCGCCTGTGGCGCCTTATAAGCTTGTTGACTTACACTGGTCCAACAATGAACACCTGACTAAATCGATAATAAGGGTGCGACATGAAAGCGATAGATCAATGGTTCGACGAGTACGGCGAAAGCCATCTCAACCCCGTCAACAAGTTGCTGCACTGGATCTGCGTACCGCTGATCACCTTTAGTGTGCTGGGCATTCTGTGGGCGATTCATCCCTGGGTATCCATGCTTGCGGTAGCTGCGGCTCTGGCCTTTTACCTTACGCTCTCATGGCGCATTGCTGCTGTGATGCTAGTGATCTCGCTCTTGATGTTGTTGATTTTGAGCATGATGACCTACGTGTTCTGGCCCTGCGTAGCCGTCTTTGTAGTGGCTTGGGTTGGCCAGTTCATTGGTCATCATCTGGAAGGTAAAAAACCGTCTTTTTTCAAGGATGTACAGTTCCTGCTGATCGGCCCAATCTGGCTGTTGGGGTTTGTGTTTCGTCTGTTTGGCTTGCGTTACTAACATTTTATCAGGTGGTAATTGCCAGCTCTCGCCATTGGCCGGGCTGCAACTCACCTAGCTGCCAATCGCCAATACTGACGCGTACCAGCCTCAGTGTCGGCAAGCCTACGGCGGCAGTCATGCGTCGAACCTGGCGATTGCGTCCCTCACGAATCGTGATTGCCAGCCAATGGGTCGGAATGCTTTTGCGGAAGCGCACCGGGGGATTGCGAGGCCAGAGGGTGGGTTCGGCAATGGCTTCAACGTCAGCGGGGCGGGTAGGGCCGTCATTCAGCACGGGTCCGGCGCGTAATTGGTCAAGCTGCTCTGGCGTCGGCTCGCCCTCTACCTGAGCCCAATAGGTTTTTGCCAGTTTGTGCTTGGGATCGGTAATGCGTGCCTGCAATTGTCCGTCGTTGGTCAGCAATAACAGACCTTCGCTATCACGATCCAGGCGTCCGGCCGGGTAAACCCCGTGCAGGTCAATAAAATCCTTGAGTGTTGCCCGCCCCTGTCCATCGGTAAACTGCGTTAACACGTCAAAAGGTTTGTTCAGCGCAATCAACTGCGGATTGGCAGGCGGTGGCGCGGGCTGGCGTCGCGGCTTGCTGTTAGCCTTCTGGTGTGGGCGTTTTGCTGGAAGAGGGCGTTGGGCCATGCAATCTAACCTTGTGTAATCAGCGCGGCTGGGTGTCGGCAATAGGCATAACGGCGAGGGTCACAGTTGCTTTGCTGAACAAGCGTTTTTTGCCGTCTGCCCATGCAAAGACCTCTGCTTCGACCACGCAGATCTGTTTTCCGGGCTTGAGGACCTCCGCGCGGCATAACAGGGTAGCGCAAAGTGCGGGGCGTAGCAGGTTGACTTTGAACTCCACACTTAGCACGCCGAATCCGTCAGGGATCAAGGTCGCTGCTGCTGCGCCAGCGCTATGGTCGGCGAGGGTGGTTTGCACCCCGGCATGTACGAAGCCGTTCTGCTGGCTGTGGCGTGGCAGGATTTGCAGCTCTGCCTCAACCCAACCGGGCCCGCAGGCGGTCGGGCGAATACCCAGATCATTGATGAAGGCGGCCTTGGCGAAGCCTGCCTGTACACGAGCGTCGATATCTTGCTGTGCTAGCGTCATGCCTTACTCCTGAAAACCGGCTGGTGTGGAGCGCGCAATCAGCGCCGCTAGGTTCAGGCCGCGTGGCAGCGTCCCGTAGGCTTGACCATGCTGGCCCAGACGGCTAGCGATAAAGGCGTCGGAGACGCTGCTGTTGCCTGCCTCAAGTAATAGTTTGGCCTGTAGCGCGGTAGCGACGTCTTCGGTCAGTTGGCGTGCGCGGTGCTGAATTTCATCGGTGTCACCGAACTGTTGCTTGAGTTGCTCAATTCGTTGCTTTAGCACTGCCGAGCCGTGCCCGTCGCCCAGTTCGGCAAATAACACATCAAGTACGCCTGGCTCTTTGGATAGGGCGCGCAGCACGTCCAGGCACTGCACATTGCCGGAGCCTTCCCAGATCGAGTTGACCGGTGCTTCGCGGTACAGGCGCGGCAGTATGCTGTCCTCCACATAACCGGTGCCGCCCAGGCATTCCTGTGCCTCGTTGATCATGCCCGGTGCGCGTTTGCAGATCCAGTATTTGCCAATTGCTGTTACCAGGCGTGCGAACTTGTCTTCCTGTTCGTCATGTACGGAGTCGAGCGCCTTGCCCATGCGCATGGTCAGTGCCAGCGCCGCTTCGCTCTCCAGTGCCAGATCGGCGAGTACGTTCTGCATCAGCGGCTGCTCATTGAGTACGCGGGTGCCGACCATGCGGTGCGCGCAGTGGTGCGCTGCCTGGGTGAGTGCCTGACGCATCAGCGAGCTGGAGCCGATCATGCAGTCGAAGCGAGTCAGTGAGACCATTTCAATAATAGTGGGCACGCCGCGGCCCTCCGCGCCGACCATCCAGGCCAGTGCACCGCGAAACTCGACTTCGCTGGAGGCGTTGGCCCAGTTGCCCAGTTTGTTTTTCAGGCGCTGAATATAAAATTCATTACGCGAGCCGTCCGGGCGGTGGCGTGGCAGCAGAAAACAGCTCAATCCCTTGTCGGTCTGGGCCAGCGTCAGGAAGGCGTCGCACATAGGCGCCGAGCAAAACCATTTGTGGCCGACCAGTTCGTAGGCTTGGCCGGGACCGCCGACGCCCACGGGATAGGCGCGGGTGGTATTGGCGCGTACGTCGGTACCGCCCTGTTTCTCGGTCATGGCCATGCCGATAGTAGCGCCGGTTTTTTGCTCGACTGGCAGATTGCGTGGGTCGTATTGGCGCGAGAGTATTTTCGGCAGCCAGTGCTCTGCCAGGTCGGGCTGTAGACGCAGCGCGGGCACACAGGCGTAAGTCATGGTCATGGGGCAGCTAGTGCCGGCCTCTGCCTGATTATGCAGGTACATGGTGGCCGCGCGCGCCACTTGGGCGCCGGGGCGCGGGTCAGTCCAGGGCGCACTGGTCACTCCTGCGCCAATGCCCGCAGCCATCAACTCATGGTAAGCGGGATGAAACTCGACCAGGTCAATGCGGTGCCCGCAGCGGTCATGGCTCTTGAATACCGGCTTGTTCTCGTTGGCCAGAAAACCGGCCTGCATCAGGCTGCTGCCCGCTAGCTGGCCGTAGGTGTTTAGCGCTGCGTCTGCCCAGTCGCCCTGATAGCGTTTGACCCACTCCTGCAGCGGCAGGTCATCGCGGTACAGGTTAATAGCGCTGAGTGGCGGTACCTGGTTGGTGACGTCGTGGGTTTCGGCATAGTGATGTAGGTTCATTGCGGTAGGTCCTTCGCACCGAGTGCGCGTAGACAAAAACGGGTGATGGTGCGCGTTACGGCTGCCAGCGTTTCAGTGGGTAAGCCGCTTTCCCGGTCGGCGCGCGCCTGCGGCGAGAGCGGGCCAACGAGTGACTCGGCGACAGCGCCGACCAGGCAGGCTGAGGTGAGTGGGATGTTTTCAACTACAAAACTGCCGTCTGCAACCCCGTCTTTCAGTAGCTCGCCGTAGATGGTGGCGTAGGCCTGACGGTAATAAAGACGCTGTGTTTCCACCTGTTCTTCGGCAGGCTCGGCAATCAAGGCGTAAGCCAGTTGGCGGCTATGCCAGGCTCTGGCGGCAAATTGAGCGATACCATTGCGCAGGCGGTCATGCGCCAAGCCAGGCGCAAGAAACTGCTCTTTGAGCGTATTGAGCTCAATGCGGGTAGCCTTTACAAAGACCTCGGCTGTCAGCGCGCCTTTGCCGGGGAAGTGCCGATACAGGCTGCCGGTGGCAATGCCTGCAGCGCGGGCCAGTCCGCTCATGGTCAGGGCGCCGAAGCCACTGTCTGCGACCTGCTGCAGGGCGCAGTTGAGTATGTGCTCGCGGGTTACTTCGTCACGCTCGAGGCGGGTGGCGGTGGTACGATAAACCATAAGCTGAATCCGGATTCATTATTTGTTGATAGTGAATCAGGATTCAGGCTTTGATGCAGGCGGTAAAATGGTCAGACTCAGTGGCGTTCTGGTCGTTGGTGCTGGGTCGACAGGGATAGGGTGAGCGGCAGTGTCTCAGCCAACAACACCGATCACCACTTCCTTGATCACAAAGGCGATAACGCCCAGGCCCAGAACTGAAAACAGGACGAAAGTGCCGTAGCGCCCGGCCTTTGATTTTTTTGCCAGATCCCAGACGATAAAGCCCATAAAGGCGACCAGGGCAAAGATCATTGTTGGCATGGCCAGGGCTTCAAATTGTTGGTAGGTCATGGGGCATGCTCCAGACAGTGAAAAAGGGCGCCCAGTATAACGGCTCTGGTTGGCATGCGCGCGAGTCGGTAATTAGTTCAGGCCAAGATGTTTCAATGGCAGTTCGGTGCTGGCCAGTACCTGGCTGAGTACAAAGCTGGAGCGCACGCTCGATACCCCTTCGATACGCGTTAGGGTGCCTAGCAGCAGTTGCTGGTAGTGCTCCATATCCGGTACTACCACGCGCAGGTGATAGTCGGCATCCATGCCGGTCACCAGGCAGCAGTCGAGCACTTCCGGGCAGTCGCGAATAGTCTTCTCAAACCCGGCAAAGCGTTCAGGGGTGTGCCTGTCCATGCCGATCATAACGAAGGCAGTCAGTTTAAGGCCGAGCATGGTTGGATCGAGCAGGGCGACCTGTTTTTTGATCAGTCCGCTGTCTTCCAACTGTTTCACCCGGCGTGAGCAAGGAGAGGGGGATAGCCCGATGCGCTCGGCTAGCTCCTGATTGCTGATGCGAGCGTCTTGCTGTAACGCGGCCAAAATCTTTAAATCGTAGCGATCAAGATTGACAGAATTCATGGGGTTTTACCTTATTGCGCATTTATATTTATTTTTAGCTATTTATTGCTGGATAGGCAAGTATTTATGCAATATTAGAAAAGTTATTTCGCTCTTCTCGGCTTACTATAGTCAACAGTTTCAGCCAGAACCGATCGTCCAGCCAGCTCGCTTATCCGGCGAGTTGGGGCAAGATCACCTACCAGGTGTGCTGCCAGTCGGTTACCCAGCTCACAAGGCACGGGAAGAAGGCAACATCCCATCAGGATGCAGGAGGACGCATAAAAAAGGCGAGCTACCTTTTCGGTGGCTCGCCTTTTTTTGCCTGTTTTACTCAGGCTGGATCTTTGTGTACCAGCACGTCGGCTTGTGGGTAGCGCTCAATTATGGCTAATCGCACCTGCTCGCCGCGCGCGTGCGCATCCGCCAAGGTTAGCGTAGCGGGCAGCTCAAGATGCAGCTGCATGAACCAGTGGTGGCCCGACTGGCGAGTGCGCAGATCGTGCACATCGATGACGTCCGGCACCGCGCGGGCGATTGCCAGAGAGGCTGCGCGCACGTCGTCCGGCAGTTCGTGATCCATCAGTATCGCAATGGCTTCCAGGCCGATGCGCACGGCGCCATAGCCGATGAATACCGCAATGCCCAGTCCGAATAGAGCATCTGCGCGCTGAATGCCGAAGTGCGCCAATAGTAAGGCGGCGATAATGCTGACGTTAAGTATCAGGTCTGAGCGGTAATGCAGCGAGTCTGCGCTGATGGCGGTGGAATGGGTGCGTTTGATCACGTGTTGCTGGATTGCCAGTAGGCCGAGTGTTGCGACAATGGAAAATACCATGACGGCGATGCCAGCCCAGGCGGTCTCCAACGGCTGGGGATGCATAAGCCGGTTGATACCTTGCAGCAGCACCAGCACCGCAGAGCCGGTAATGAAGGCTGATTGCGCCAGCCCGGCCAGCGCTTCGGCCTTGCCGTACCCGAAGCGATGCTCTTTATCCGCTGGCTTCAGCGCGTAGCCGACGGCAAACAGATTGATGATGGACGCACCCGCATCCATCAATGAGTCGATTAAACCAGCCAGCAGACTGACCGATCCCGACATCAGCCAGACTCCGCTCTTCAGCGCAATAAGCACCAGTGCAACGGTGACCGAGGCACGTGTAGCCAGCCTGAGTAGGCGGGCGCGCTCGGTGGCATCGTGGGTTTGCTCGGTCATCAGGCGCGCGGTGTGCTGTGCAGTATGGCGATATGGCTGGGCAGTGGCTGCCGGCTTTCCTCGGCCTGCTCAATCGGCAGATCCAGGTTCAATTCCTGGCGAATGATCGCCTGGAGCTTGGCTTTGTTAACCTTTCCATCTGCATCGATAGCAGGCTGCAGTTGTTCTGGTTCCAGGCTGTAACGGGCGTCTGGCAGGTATATGGCGCCGGTAGCGAAATCGACAGCAAAGGCGATTACACCAGGAATGATATAGAACAGCAGGCCAATACCGTTGAGAATCGCCACGCCGGGATCGATTTCTCCACTGATCTGGCCGCGGCGCTCCGGATAAAACACGGTACCGCAGGCGCTAAGTTGGGTGATGACAGTAGTGGCAAGCAGAATGCTGGCTAGGGGCTTGAGACGCATGACTGCGGGACTCCTGAAAGCAGTGAGGGAATCGGTAGGTGCTATTTGCAAGGCCACGGCAAACACGGCGTTCTGTGCGATGCTCTGGTTGTGCATAGCATATCTGCGCCTTGGGCTGACTGAAAGCCCGTAAGCCGTATAATGCGGCCTCTATTTTCGGTACGGTTTAGCCATGAGCGAATTACCCGTCACGCAGATTCTGCCTGAGTTATTGCAGGCATTGGAGTATAGCCCCTCGGCGGTGCTGCAGGCGCCCCCCGGCGCGGGTAAAACCACGCTGGTGCCTTTGGCGCTGTTGGACGTGGATTGGCTGGCAGGGCAGAAGATTATATTGCTTGAGCCGCGCCGGCTGGCAGCACGCGCTGCGGCGGAGCGCTTGGCTGATTTGCTGGGTGAGCCGGTGGGGCAGACTGTGGGCTATCGTATTCGGCTCGACAGCAAAGTCAGTGCGGCCACCCGCATTGAGGTCGTAACCGAAGGTATTTTGCAGCGCCAGTTGCAGTCGGACCCCGAGTTGCCTGGGGTGGGCATAGTGATCTTCGATGAATTCCATGAGCGCAGCCTGGATGCTGACTTGGGGCTCGCGCTCTGCGTTCAGACCCAGCAATACCTGCGCGATGAGTACCCCCTGCGTTTGTTGGTGATGTCGGCCACACTGGACGCTGACGCGGTCAGTCAGCTATTGGATGATGCGCCGGTGATAACCAGTATGGGTCGTCAGTATCCGGTGACGGTGAACTACGGTACCCCCTGGGAGCCGCGCCAGTTTATTGAGCCACTGGTTTGTCAGACGGTGATGCAGGCGCTGGACTACGAGCACGGCAGCGTACTGGTGTTTTTACCGGGCACGGCGGAGATCCGCCGAGTGCAGGCGCAGTTGGAGCAAAGCCTGAACGGTCGTGCGGATGTGCTCTTGACGCCGCTCTACGGTGAGCTGGATTTCGGCGCTCAGCGACAAGCAATTCAACCGGCCCCGGCGGGTCAGCGCAAGGTGGTGCTGGCAACCGCTATTGCGGAAACCAGTTTGACCATCGAGGGGATTCGGGTGGTGGTGGACGCTGGTTTATCGCGCGAGGCTGCCTTTGATCCACAATCGGGTATGACCGGCTTGCATACTCGCCGGGTGTCGCGTGCAGCAGCAGAGCAGCGTGCAGGCCGAGCGGGCCGTCTGGAGCCCGGTGTTTGTTACCGGTTGTGGTCGGCACAGCAGCATGAGCAACTGGCGGCGCAACGCGAACCGGAAATAAAACAGGCTGATTTGGCGCCGCTTGCATTGCAGTTGGCGCATTGGGGCGTGCAAGACGTCAGCGAGCTGGTGTGGCTCGATCCGCCACCCGCTGCGGCGCTGCAGCAAGGCAGAGACTTGCTGCAGCGGCTCGGTGCCTTGCAGCTGTCTGCACAGGGCTGGCAGTTAACCCCGCACGGTGAGACGCTGACACGCTTGCCTATGCACCCGCGGCTGGCACATATGCTGGTTGAAGGGCAGCGTCTGGGCCTGGGTCAGTTGGCGGCCAGACTGGCTGCAGTGGTTGATGAGCGCGATTTGCTGCGGCGCGCACAGAGCGCGGATATCAGCCGCCGCGTGGCCCTGTTTGACGATCCACGTGGCGCGGATGCTGACCGTAACGCGTTGCAGCGGGCGCGCAAGCTGGCAACACAGTGGCAAGCATTGCTCAAGCGACTCCCGGTTACCTCGCCGGTCAATGATGCGCAGGATGAAAAGTGGATTGGTGTGCTGCTGGCGCTGGCTTACCCGGATCGCATAGCGCAGCGTCGGGGGGAGTCCGGCACTGAATACCGTCTGGCCAATGGCCGGGCGGCCGTGTTTATGGAGCCGGACTCGCTGCAGCAGTGCAACTGGTTGGCGATCACCGCGCTCGGCGGTCAGGCCAGTCAGCGTAATGCGCGCATTTTCATGGCGGCGGAGCTGGATGTGCCTGCCTTACTGGCAGTGCAGCCCGGCCTGCTTAGTCAGCGTGAAACCCTGTCCTGGGATGCGCGTACAGAATCCTTGCTGGCCGAACGGCAGGAACGTATCGGTGAGTTGGTCTGGCAACGCGCAGCATTAGCGCAGATCGATCCGCAGCAACGTCAGCGCGCGCTCTGTGATGTCGTGCGTCGGCAAGGGATCAACCTGCTGCCGTGGACGCCAGCGCTGCGCCAGTGGCAGGCACGTATCGATTTGTTGCGTGCCCTCGATCTGGCTGAAAAGGGTGATAGTGCCTGGCCGGATCTTGCTGATCAGACGTTGTTGGACACCCTGGAAGACTGGCTCGCGCCCCATTTAAACAAGATCACCCGCTTGGCTCATTTCGCCCAGCTGGAGTTGTCCAATATCCTCCTTGGGCTCTTGCCCTGGCCCTTGCCTCAGCAATTGGAGGAGCAAGCGCCGACCCATTGGACGGTGCCCACCGGGTCACGTATTCGTATTGATTACAGCGAAACGCCGCCAAGTCTCTCGGTACGCTTGCAGGAGCTGTTTGGCAGCGCCGACACGCCGCGCATTGCGCGCGGCCGCCAGGCGCTGAAGTTACAGTTATTGTCGCCCGCGCAGCGCCCGGTGCAGGTCACTCAGGATCTGGTCGGCTTCTGGCAGGGCAGTTATGCCGAGGTAAAGAAGGACCTGAAAGGCCGCTATCCCAAGCTATTCAATAAATTAGACCCATGGGTTGAATCACTTAACATTCAAACATTGACGGATAAGAAGGGGAAGGATTGACGGCTATCTTCTAACGTGTAGGATTGACTCCCTTTGCCTTGGGGGTGTCAGGTGGCTGCGTACGAAAATCCGAACCATGTCAGCCGGCTTGTGATCATCCCAAGGTTACGAAACGCGTTCGCAGACCTCTATATCTCCGCTCAGACACATGGTGCTGTGCCTACCCTCTTGGAGAGCTCCGATCCACCGGTGGTAATGTTCCAGGTAAATGAACACGGCGCTAAAGGGCGAGAGGGGGATGTTTATAACTTCCCTATCATAATGCATGCTGATGGTCTTCCATGGATAGAAGCGAATTCGTTTTTGCTAAATTTGGTCGCGAACAAACATTCAAAAAGTAGGCCTACAGATGAAGCGCGGCGGAAAGCTAGTAAGCTGCTTCATTATTTGATGTTCTGTGAAAATAATAAGATAGATTGGAAAGACTTCTCAGGCAAAAGGCCTTCCCTTCGTCCAACCTATAGGTATTACAGGCATCTTTTGGATGAGGGTAATAAGTCGGCTGCGGTAATAAACCAGTACACAGGCACAATATACGACTTCTATAAGTTCGTAGCCCAATATTGGCTCGATATCGATATGGAGCGCGTCGACACCGTTAAAAAGCTGAAGCTGATGCTGCAAAGCACCACAGGCCATAGAGCTATCGATATCGAAAAAAGGAGTCAAACGAGACCTACTGCTGGCGTTAGCCCTGTCCCAATCGGTTTTGTCCGTGATGACGGAGAAGATCTGAGACCCCTTACTAATTCTCAGCTTTCCACCCTCCTTGATGTTATGTACGGGAAGGAGTGGTCTGCGCTGGAGAGGCTCATAGTTCTTACCGCATTGATGACTGGGGCGCGAAAGCAGACTGTCCTGACACTCCGGGTTAGGCACTTGGAAGGGTTTACATCAGATAAGTTGCGTTCGGACGGTACATACCTACTTCGTGCCGGCCCTGGGACTGGCATAGATACCAAGTTCGGCAAGGATCAGAGACTATATGTGCCAAAGCAGTTGGCTGAGGACTTGTTGTTATGGTCGGCTAGCCCGGCAGCGAAAAAACGGAGATCTATTTTTCTAACGGGCATTTCTGATCACGAAAATGGTCAGTCTTACAGTGAGCAAGATTGTTATTTGTTTTTGTCCGATCAAGGAAATTGCTATTATATGGCCGAAGATGACCCTAGATATTCTTCCGTTAAGTCCCGGCCTATAGGGCAGGTCACTGAGACTATTAGGAAAAAATTGATGAGGACGGTAGACAAAAACTTTCCGATCAGTTTTACATACCATTGGCTGCGAGCGACATTTGCCTTCCAGTTGTATCAGCAGCTTGTTCCGCTATTGCAGGCTGGAAATCTTCAATACGGAGAGGAAATTTCCATCATTCAGCATCGTCTGCATCATGCTGACAGAGAGACTACTGAGAATTATTTGAAACTGTTCATGATGTACTCAGAGAAGCTTGTTGCTCAGGAACGATATGAGGACTGGTTGATTGGCTTTGGTGGATATAGTGACCTCAAGCTGGATGATTTGAATGCCTGAGCTTATTTACCGCGAGACTGATATTGTGTCCCTTGGCCAGCTAGGGCAGGAGTTTATTCATCCTGAGCGTCTACGGATACAGCTTGACTCTATTGCGCGTAAAGCTCCGATTGATATTGGCGCATTCGCCTACTCTCGTAGGGATTGCTCGGGGAATCATGTTGCTGCCAGCAAGCCAATTTCTGTAGATCCAGAGAGTTTCATTCCGGCTCGACGCGACCTGATTAGAAATATAATTGATTATTTCTTTATTAGCGGTTCTAGAGATAAATCAATCCTGACAGAGTTTAAAAAGCTCAAGGTAGTAATGGATTGGTGTGATTCCAATGGACACTACAGATGGCTAGAAAATATCGATGAAGGATCAAAAGCATATATAGCTTTTTCTGACTTTCTGAAACATGAGGTGTTGGCCATGGGGACGCTATCACCGAGAACTTGTGCCCATCGACAACAGGCTTTTCAGAAGCTGTTGGAGCTTGTGTTCAGGGCGGATGCTATACACGCTATTAAACACGTTCCTACTATAAGCGTCCATAGGAACCCACCAGAGCCTCCAATCGAACGTGACGTTAAGAGGTATGTTTCGGTTTGCCTCGATATCGCTAAGAATTTTTCTGATTTTGTGGTGGAGGGGCGCGAATTTCCGTTCAAGGCTTCTATTGGCGGTATTGACGTTGTTGTTTTTCCTAGCGGAAAGGGTATTAAGACTCCTTACACGCCTGAGGAGAAGTTTGCACCTTCCTATAACGCGGAAGAGTTGAGAATAGCCACAAAAGAAGAATATATGGCTAAGACTGGGTATTCCCCATCGGTCTCTGTTAGAGCGCTGGAGGAAGCCCAAGAGAACGTTGACGCCGCAAATGTCGTACTACGCCACGAGCAAAGAATGCGGCTGGCATCAATGGCAGCAAGCGCTTACGCATGTCTATTTGTGCTGATCACCGCTGCCAATCCGAGTGAGTTTCTTCAGTTTGAGCACTTGGACGCATTGGAGATCGAAAAATCAATGGTTAAAAAGGAGCTGACATCCATCAAGTTTCGCGCCAATGGTAAGTCGACTCGGTATGCTATTGGGCGTCGAACTGGCATCCACCTCCTTCGTGACTACCTAAAACTGCGTGAGTGGATTTTGAATGGAAATGAGTGCCCTTATCTTTTCTTCAAAATGCAACGCACTGGCGGGTATACGGGAACGTACTGCCAACTAACTGAAGCATTTTCTAGTACCTTTTTCAAACGCATAAGCGGCATATTTCTCCCGTCTGAATTCAAGAATATTCCTGGATCGCTCGCTAGGAAGCTAAAGAGCCTGGTACTCCATGAGCTAAGGGTATCGCCATCAGTCGTCGCCGATGTACTGAACCACACGCAGACTACCAATGCCTCCAGCTACTCAGAAACGACTCCAGATAGGCTTAAGCACGAGTTTGGGGTGTTTTGGGAGTCTGTACGCAGTGCCGCAAGTGTCGTGAGGGAACGTGCCTTAGACAGCACGACAGGGATCGCTGCTGGGCACTGTGCCGATTTTCGGAACCCGACTAAGATCATTACCTCAGTGCCTATTGAACCTGATTGCCGCTCCCAGTACGGCTGCCTGTACTGCGAACACTATGTTTGTCACGCGGATGAGGAAGATACCCACAAACTTCTCAGTCTTCAATACGTCGCCAACGCTGTTAGATCAGGGGCTTCGGATATTAGTTACGCAGAAGAGCTTTTTAAGGAACTTTCCATAAGGATCGAATTCATTTTGCAATCCATTTCTGAGCGCTCAGAAACAAGCGCTCTGCTAGTCAATAATTTGCGAAATCGCGTTCAGGAGCTTGGTGAGCTGACGAATTTTTGGGAATCAAGATTGCAGCGATACGAAGCCATGGGAGTGGTGTTTTGAACAGCGATTTTTTCAGCAATATACTATCGGGTGAAGCAAACTCGGTTCTTGTCGACATCCCAAAAAGCCAAGGCGGATTTGTTCCAAGCGATGATTTCGTAATGTGCAAGGATAGACAGGGTGATCCTACAGCCGTTTATGGGCAGGCGCGATGGGATTTTAACCCGCTACGCCTTAGCGTGAAACGGGTGAGTATACTGAACTTCTCCAGCATATTCAGTGTTGATACGGACGCCTGTACTCGGTTGGTGGGCGAGTCGAAATTTATCATATTTTGTCTCTTGTATTATACGAATAATGGTCGAATAGGCAGTATGAGCGTGGCCACGCTGTATAATTTTTTTCCGATTGTTAAGGCCTTAGCCCGGTATTGCTATGAGCAGAGAATGAATAAATTAGTTGGCGTGTTGACCTTGGAACAGGTGCTTACTACTCCCGTATACCTTGCCGACTTTATCCGTACTTCGAAGCTTAGCAAGGCTAGGAAAAAAATACTGCGTTCTTTGATCGTTAATCTGGTGTCCGTGGGTGAGGAGAGGCTGGGTTACCGCGTGCAAGGGCACGAACTTGATTATGGGAAGTTTGAGTTTAAGCAGCACCCTGTCATACCTACCAGAATTTACTTGGGTGTCATCAATAATCTCGGCGATTCCGTAGGGCATGTTTCCCAGTATCTTGAGAGGCTAGAAAACTTTATCCCTTGCTTCACGGATCGAGAGTATGGCAGAAACCATTCCGAGAAAATTTCCAAAACAATGTCCAAGGCTGGAACCTTGAGGCCTTCATTCTATGAGGCTGTAAAGCTTCACGGATTGGAAGGTTTTTTTGTTGGTGACTTTGCTTGCAATCAGCGCCGTCAGTTTGTCGCAGTTCTTTTTAATATTCAGTACATACTTAAAACAACCGTACATTGTTACACAGGTATGCGTGATCAAGAGGTCATGAGGTTGCCTTTCAATTGCTTGTCGTCGGCTGAGGTAAGTCCGGATTTGGCTGATAGAGACGGGATCGTGCGTGACAAGGCCAAAATAATTAATTTGGTATCTACAACGACTAAATTCACTGGTTATAAAAGTGAGGCTTCATGGTTGGCTACTAGCGAAGTTGTAACAGCTATAAATGCTGCCCAGTCTCTCTGTAGGGGAATTGCTCGTGTGTATGATGCTAGCGTAGAAGATGTGCCGCTCTTCTTGAGCCCGTCCATTATTTGGATGAAAAAAATGAAGATCAGCGGGTCTAGTTTGGCGGGAGAGAACCGTTCAAGTTCCTTCAAGTTAGCTACGATTATACGGGACGAGGATTTGAGTGAGCTTAAGGATTCTGATCCGAGCAGAGACTTTGAGTTGGAAAAATCATTCGCTGTAGGAAGTTCTTGGCCGGTGACAAGTCACCAGTTTAGACGGTCGCTAGCATTTTATGGAAGTAACAGTGGTTTCGTATCACTGCCTAGTCTGAAAAAGCAGTTTAAGCATCTAACCGCGCAGATGTCTCGGTATTATGCAAATAACTTTGAGAAGATGAAAACAATATTTGGTTACTACGACCCGGAAAAGAAAGAGTTTGTTCTTCCGAGGAATCATTTTGCTTTTGAATTCCAAACCGGTGTGCCAATTGGCGTCGCTTATGATTTGTTGTTTGAGGTTTTGGGGGGCGATAGTAAGCTTACAGGTGGTGTCGGGTCTTATATTGAAAAACAACGTGAACGCTTGAAGGGTGGAGAGGTATTGCTAGCTGATTTAAAATCTGAAACTCTGAAAAGAGTGCAGGATGGGCATATCTCCTATCGACGCACGTTTCTTGGTGGCTGTATGAAGTCAGGTCGTTGCGATGCCTATATGCTCGGAGATTATGCCAGTTGCTTGCACTGCCCAGAATCTATTATTAAGCCCCAAAACCTCGATGAGGCAATAACGCTTGCTGAGGCAGAATTGACCAAATACGAAGTTGGTACTGGAGAGTATCAAATTACTAAAGGCGATTTGGATTCCTTAATTCGATATAAAGCAAAATATATTGTTTGTGTCGAGGAGGCGTAATCATGTCGAGCAACTCTAAGAGTGGCCTGGATCAATGTGTAGAAGCCTTTGATAGGCTCAAAGCTGGCCAGCCGAGAGTCATCGAGCACATAGGCATCGCGAAATCTAAGATCACTGCCGGCATTGTCAGTGTCGAAGCTGGTTTTGACAGGGGCTATCTAAAGAAAGCTCGCTCAGCCCACGCTCCTTTAATATCGATGATAGAGGCCTTTCGTAAGGAGTCTGTTGGCGGCAATGACTCTGGCCGGCTTCAAGTTCGCCGTGCCAGGGATAAGGCTGAGAAAGCAGCCTCTGAGCTAGATCAGGTACGTGAGCAGCTATACCGAGTGTTATCACAGAATGTTCAGCTTGTTGAAAGGGTGCGGTCGCTTGAAGCCTCGCTGCGGAAAGCGCAGAAAATAACCAAATTCCCCAGCAACTGATTGACCAAACAAAAGTCAATGGCTGCATATTTTATGCAGAGAAAATGTCAATCTACGCCCTGGAAGGAGTCATGGTCGTCAATCATAAGCTCCACGATTGACTGTCAATCAAAGAAACAATAAATCGATAAAAGCTAATAGAATCAATATTCTATATGTGTCAATGCGTGCAACATATATCTGTTAAGGTATACTATTGGCCGGATGATCCGTTGCAGGCCGAGCCTACCAGGCGCGCAAAGCCGCGCAAGTAAATAGTCCCCTGGCGTTCGCCGTACCTGCTGCTTTTACTATCGGGCCAGCAGCCCGATTGAGTACTGCGCCGCCTGTCCTTTGTTGCGCGGAAAAAGCACTAGTTTGCTGACGTTGCTGCACCCTTGTTATGTGCTTGATCAATCGTCTGGTTGACCCGCTTGTCGCTGTGCTTACAATGCCCACTTTGCGCAGACCGCCCCGGAGTAGACGATGGACAACACCAGCCAGATTCTTGAACGTAGTGCCGAGTTGTTTAGCGGCCAGCGCCTGCTGCTGGTCAATCCCGCAGCAGATACCCTGACTCGCAGTCTGGCGGCGGACTGGACGCTATGGAGCTGGGATTTTTCGGTCGCGCACGGCCTGGCCAACCAGTTGCCTGCAGACAAGCTGGTATTTTCTCACCTGTGCCCTGCGGTGGATGCGCTGGATGCTGCCATTCTGGTGATGCCCAAGGCGATAGAGCGGGCGGAATACGCGTTGGCGCAGATGGCACCGTTGCTGGCCGCTGGTAAGCCGCTTTATCTGGTGGGTGAGAAGAAAGGCGGGGTCACGCGTGCCGAGCGATTGTTGAGCCAGTTCGGCGCGCGGCCGGAAAAGCTCGATTCGGCGCGGCATTGTCAGCTGTGGCGCGTCGTCGTTGACCGGGTCGCAAAACCCTTCAATCTGCAAGACTGGCAACAGCATTACACGCTGGAATTGGCTGACCAGAAGATTGACTTGCTCAGTCTGCCCGGCGTATTCAGCCACGGCCGGCTGGACGAGGGTAGCGAGTTGCTGCTTGAAGAGCATTCAGCGTTGCGCGGCAAGGTGCTGGATTTCGGCTGCGGTTCCGGCGTGCTTTCTATCGCGTTGGCTCGTCGCAACCCGGATTGTCAGTTTGAGCTGGTGGATGTTGATGCGCTGGCCATTTATTGCGCCGAGCAATCGCTCAAACTCAATGACGTTGAGGCGCAGGTTTATGCATCTGATGGGTTGAGTGAAGTGCACGGTCGTTATACGTCGGTTATCAGCAACCCGCCGTTTCATACCGGCATCCGCCAGGACACCAGTATCGCTGAGCGCTTTTTCAGTCAGGTGACGCGTAATTTGCAGCCACGCGGTGAGTTACGGATTGTGGCCAACGGTTTCCTGCGTTACCCGCCATTGATCGAGCAGCATATTGGTCCCTGTCAGGTGTTACGCGAGAACAACCGCTTCAAGGTCTACTCTGCGGTGGTGCCGGGCTGATTTGTAGTTGCCTGGTGTTGGCGATACTGGTAAATTTGCTGCTGTCTTAGGGGAGTAGTCTCTCCGGAAGCCTGTCTTCCATTGGCGAACGTCAACATAATTGATCCGCAGATCATGGCGTTCGCAAACCTCAGTCGCCTGGCGCGACACGGGTTTGACGAGACCTATGACATACGAACACCAGCCGAGGGCGGGGGTGTCTGTATGTCATTGGTATGTCTGACCCGCCCTCCTTTGGAACCTCCGTGGAAGCTTTTTTTGTATCAACCGGGATTGTCTCGCTGGCAGAGATCGGCGACAAAACCCAACTGCTGGCGCTCTTGCTGGCTGCCCGTTTTCGTCGTCCCTGGCCCATTATCTGGGGCATTCTTGTTGCTACCGTGGTCAACCATGCCCTTGCCGGTGCGGTGGGACAGGTGGTGGCCGATATGCTCAGTTCGCAATGGCAGCACGGCCTGCTGGCAATCTCCTTTCTGGCTGTGGCGGCCTGGACGTTGGTGCCGGATAAACTGGATGAAGACGAGGCGCCACCGATAGGAAAATACGGTGCCTTCATGGCAACCCTGGTGGCATTTTTCCTTGCTGAAATGGGCGACAAGACACAAATTGCGACTGTGGTTTTGGCCGCGCAGTTTGATGCCTACATCTGGGTGGTAATGGGTACGACGCTGGGTATGCTACTGGCTAATGTGCCGGTAGTGTTATTGGGCAACGCGGCGGCAGACAAGTTGCCGCTGGCCTGGATTCGCCGGGTAACGGCGTTCGCCTTCCTGTTGCTGGGTCTGTACGCCGCTTGGTTGTTTATTCAGGCAGGTTGAAGGGCGAGCTGGACTCGTATCAATCGAGTCCGCACACCGCACGATTACGGCCTCTTTGCTTGGCCAGATACAGGTTGCGATCCACCGCGTCGATAAAGGCGCGGGGATCGTCTTTCTGGCTTGGTACTATGCTGCCCAACCCCATGCTGATGGTCAGTATCTGGCTGACCTCTGAGGCATTATGTGCGATCTGTTCCTTGAAGATCAGGTTACGGCAGCGCTCGGCGACCAGCTCTGCAGCATGAGCATCGGTTTCAGGTAACACCAGAATGAACTCTTCTCCGCCATAGCGGGCGAAAAAATCCCGTGAGCGAGCCGCGGCAGTATTCAGTGCCTTGGCTACCCGCTTGAGGCTATCATCACCTTTGATGTGTCCATAATGATCGTTGTATTGCTTGAAGTAGTCGATATCTATCATGACTACCGACAATGGCTGGCCTGTGCGCCGGGCGTTCGTCCACTCCAGCTGTAAAATAGAGTCAAACATGCGGCGGTTGGCAACGCCGGTTAGGCCATCCTTGAATGAAAGCTCTTCCAGTTCCTTCTGCAGGTTGAGTAGCTTTTCTTCGTTCTTTTTGCGCTCACTGATATCGAACATGAAGCCAATCAGCGATTCGACTTCGCCGTCGTCGTTGCGAACCACATGCACGACATCACGGATCCAGACATAGTTGCCGTCGCTCGTTAGCGCTCGGTAGTCGGCCTCATGGTCAATGCCGGACTGGGATTGAGATACGCAGAAGTTGACTACCCACTCGCGATCTTCGGGGTGCATGCGATCGGACCAGTCGTTCACGCTCAGCCAGCTATCCTGGGACCAGCCCAGCAGTGATTCTATCTGCGGGCCGATATAGGCAAATGCCATGGTTTCCCAATCAATTTTCCAGGGAATGGCCTTGGTCGATTCCAGCAGTGTTTTATAAACCGCGCTGTCCTGCTCTATCTCTCGGGCTATGTCTTTCATAATCCTTCAACTCTGTTTGTTGACGTGCCAGAGTGCAGGGCTCAGCCATTTCCTTGGCATTCAGGGCTGATCCGCTACGGGCAAGATCACTGTTGCGAACTGTGCGTTAGCGCACGGAATCACTATAACCTTTTGTTTTATACCCTGATCGGGGTGGTTGTAAAGCCCGACATGCAGGATATTGCTCAGGCTTGGCCGCCGGCACGTTGATATAAGGCCATCAACTGTGTTGGTTCATCGTAGACAATACGCTCGCCGGCACGCAGTTCACGTCGCATGAGACGCACCATTTGCTCCAGCACCTCGGCCGAGAAAACACTGGAAGGCCGCCCGGTCACCTCGCTCAAACGCCCGGCTATCACGTCTGGATCGCTTACCACCGGGCAGATACGATAGCCGTAGCTACCGCCGATAGCCTCGGGTACCAGGTCCATGAAGCGGTCCGGGCGTTGGCGGAAAAAACTCAATGGCAGGCGATAGGCATTGTGGCCCAGGATCGGCAGATCATCCGGAACCTGTTGCTCCTCATCCATGATTTGCAAGCTGGTTGCCAAAGGCATCAGTTGATCCAGCTGGTAGTTGCTCTGCATGTGCTGGTTACCGACGCGCACCAGATTGGCGATGAGCTCACCCAGTGACGCATGGCCAATAATGGCTGCACGCTTGGGCAGGCCTCCCCAGGCACCGTCGGCGCCTTTTAGCAGCGCTTCCAGTACTGAGGCATTTTCAAAACCGCCGCCTGCGTGCATGTGCACCAGCAACTTCAAAGGCGGGGGAATGACGCAACGAATAGCCTCGACGAAGGCGCCAACCTGAAAGGGCAGGTAGGTACCACGATCGTCTTCGATGCTGATGCCTTCAATGGGTTGCTGGGCCAGCATGGCGAAAACGGTGCAGGCGCTGTCCGGGTTTTCAGCCAGTGCGTCGCAGCCATCCACTACGTTGATCAGTATCCGTGGGGCGCCGCCATGATCTCCGCGGATATTTTCCTGTAGCCATTGAATGCTGGCAGGCAAACTCCGCAGCAAGGTAACCATGTCGTATTGCCCCGCCATGCCGTCTTTGCTCAGGTAGATCTCGTGCAGTGTGTTGGGTACCGCGTAGTCGCGTAGCTTGAGCATGGAGGCAGACGGGGTGAAGTGACCCTGCGCATCCACCAGGCCGATATCGGTAAAGGCGTAACAACCGGTGGTGTCGATGTGGTGATCACGCAGGTAAAGCATAAAGTCATCGTCGACTTCTAGCTCGTCGGGCATTGAGTAGTCGAGGGTGCCGAGCAGGATTTTATCGAAACCAAACGCACGTATTTTCGGCAGAATCGCCAGCTTGTCCGCCAGCGTTTGCCCAACGCGCGCACCAACTGGATTTTCTCTCAGGGATAGATCGATGAAGAAGGGGTTTAGTGCGCGCAGTTGCTCTATTTTGTCTTGTGCGCCAGTGAGAATGGAATCTATCTTGTTTTTAGTAGCGGGGTTCAGTGCCATGTTTGATCCTGTCCTTGGATGATCTTTTGCACTGTATAGCATGTTTACATGTCAGCTTCGAGTTAGCTCACGCACCGAGGAGCACTATCGGTTATGGCCGTATTTACTCAAGTGTCCAAGATCCAGCGCTGGGCATCTGCCAATTGGTCAAAACCAAAGGATTTTATTTCGGCTGCGACAAGATGTGATCCCAGCGTCTCTGCCACATTACCCAGGTTGGAGTCGCTGGTAACGGCAATGCGCTTAATCTTGCGGTGGTGATCCTGGATGAAGGTAAGGTGTGAAATCATGGCGCTGAGGGAGTCCCAGCCCGGGAATGAGTGGACATGAATAATCATGCCATTTAAGCCGCCGTGTAGTTCGATGAAAGGGTCAACAGCGGCGCGTACGCGGCGGAAATCCTCTTCGCTCAGAGTGCCCTGTGGTTCCAATACAACAATGGCGTTCTCGGGATCAAGCGTAATGCTGAGCATGCGGCTATCCTCGTTTTGGTTTCGGCGGATCTGGCCGCCGTCGGTAGTGTCTTCAAAGGCCTCGGCACTGAGCTGCTGCTGGATGCTTGAGGAAAAATTCATGACCCAGCGGTTGTAGGGATTTATTCGACCATCTTGGTAATCCAGTTGCTCACTGCTGTGGTAATGAATGCTGTAGCGCTTGGCTGAGTACGGAATCTCGATGGTAGCTTGATAATCGCGTAGCTGCATCCTGGCATGAATCAGCCCCGGCGCTATTAGCTCGCGTACTTCATGGCTGTTCCCTTTCAGTAGACTGTGTCTGCGCGCTGTGCCAAGGGCCTAAGGTAATTTAGAACCCCTGCGCGGCTAATTGTTCGGCAATCTGCTGCAGTATTTCTATCCCCTGTACGTCGGTTTCCAGCCAGGGCAGTTGTGGACGTGGCAAATGGCCCAATTCCTGATCTATACGTTGCAGGTAGGTTGCTTCCTGCTCACGCCGGCGTTGCAAAAATTGGCCGTCTGCGGTGTCAGGTATTACCCGGTTGACCAGCGCTGCAACCACCGGAATATCGACAGACTGCAGCGTGCTGATTGCCCGCGCTGTCTCCAGTATAGGCAAGCGTTCTGGTGTCAGTACAAAAAGGAACCCGCTTTGCTGGTGGTCCTTTAGCACCCGTCTGGCCTGATGGAACAAGCGTCGCCGACTAAGTAGCGTTTCGGCGACATCGCGGGTTTTGCGATCAAACTCGCTTAGCGCATCATCTTGTGGGTTATCAAAGGGGCTATCGATATCGCGGCCACGCTTGGGCGTCAGATGCTGCAGCACTTTGCCCAGTTCTTCGGATTTTCGATTATGGCTCAGCAGGCCATCAGTCCAGGCGGCCATGGCTTCAGGTAGCGTGAGCAGGCGCAAGGTGTGGCCGGTGGGTGCAGTATCAAAGATGATCACGTCGTAATCAGGTTGCGGGCTATTGATTAGACGAGCGATGCGCTCGAGTAGCGCAGCTTCCTGCGTGCCTGGAGATTGACGGGTTAATTTGAGCTGCCTTTCCAGCTCCGGCAGCATTTCGGCACTGGCGAACTGACGCATCTGCGCAGTGACTCGCGCCAGATGTGCTTCCACCTCAGCGTCCGGGTCTATCTCCATCGCGTCGAGGTTGAGCATTAGTCGACGCGGGTGGTCGTTTAGTTGAGTTGCAAAGACATCGCCCAGGCTATGGGCCGGGTCAGTGGAAACGATCAAGCAGCGTTTGCCGCGCGTTGCTGCCAGCACTGCCAGGGCGGCGGAAACGGTGGTTTTACCAACTCCGCCTTTACCGCCCACCCAAATCAGGCGGCGGTCAAGCAGATCAAAGCGTGGGGGTGTAATAACAGGCACTCCAGATTAGCAGCAGCGGAAATGGTCCAAGGGCGAGTGTTCCATACCCATACGCCGATGCCAGTCATGGAAGCGCTGCAGCAATAGCGGTTGCAGCTCCAGGGTGTAATAGCTGGCCGGGTTGGGTACGCCCATCATTTCCGAGAACACCAGCAGCATAAAGAGATCATCTTCATCACGCCTGGCACGGGCGATGGCGCCGCGATAGCGAGTACTGTACGTCTCCTCAAGGAAAAAGCGCGCCTTACCAAACCAGGCGCGCCACTCTCGGGCTTTCTGATTACGAGGCATTGTTGTCCTCGGTGGCAGCCAGTGCGCGATGGCGCTTCAGGGCCGAGCCACACTCCATGGCAACCAGGATGGCGGCAATCAATACCACAATATCCAGAAACAGCAGGAAGTAGTTTTCCTGCTCATAAAAAGTGCGCAATTGAGTGACTAGGGCAACGACGGTCATGATCAGCAGGAAACACAGTGGTGCCAGCGTGTACCACATGGGGCGTCTGAGGTGCACCAGCATCACGGTGATGACCAGTAGCGTTAGCCCGGCGAGCAGCTGATTGGTGGTACCGAATAACGGCCAGATGATCATCCCGCCGGATCCGTCGGCACCTGCGCCAAAGGCCAGTAGCATGCAGCTACCAACGGCCAGCAGGGTGGCGACCAGTGGTTTTTTCATCCACTCCTGATTATAAATTTCGCCCCACTCCTGGAAAATATAGCGCTGCAGGCGTAGGCCGGTATCCATGGTCGTGCCCGCGAAGAGTGCAGCCATCACAGTCAGCAGAGTTGCAGCAGTCACCTGCGGTAAGCCCAGGCCGTTATGGATGATATAGGCGCCGCCCTCAACGAAGGCGGTCACGCCACCCTGGCCGAAGGCTGAATACATCGCTTGCCAATCCGTCAGGCTAGCGAAGCCAGCTGTGGCGACCAATATCGCCGCGAGGGACAGGCAGCCCTCGCCGATGGCGCCAAAGTAACCGACAAAACGGGCATCGGTTTCCTTGTTTAGCTGCTTGGAGGTGGTGCCGGATGCGACCAGGCCATGGAAGCCGGAGATAGCACCGCAGGCGATGGTCACAAAGAGCAACGGTATTATCGAAGGTGTTCCGGGTGGCACGGCGTCGTTGAACATGGGCGCAACCATGGTCGGATTCAGCAGCAGGATGGCGCCGTAAAGGATCAACAAACCAACAAAGAGTTGCAGGCCGTTAATGTAATCGCGCGGTTGTAGCAGCATCCAGACGGGCAGAATAGATGCGACACCCGCGTAAACAAACAACAGCACAATCCAGACTGCGTTGCCTGATATACCAGCTACTTCTGCTGGCATTTGAATAGGTACGGAGGGGCCGGCGAAGATCAATGCATAGAGCGCCACCACGCCGATGACCGATACGCTAACCAGGTTGATAATGCGCCGGTAAATCAACTGGCCAACTATCAGGGCCACGCCAATCGCCCCCCACACGGGTAGCACCGCAGTCGGGAATTTCATCATGAGCTTGGCGATGACAACGGCGAATACCGCGTTGACCATCAGCAGTACCAGGAAGATGACGATCATGAATATGCTGCGAGCGCGCTTACCCACTACATCGCCGGTCAGCGAGCCGACCGAGCGCGCTCTGTTGCGCACGCTGGCCCAGATGGCACCCATATCGTGAACGCCAGCGAAGAAAATAGTCCCGCATACCACCCACATAAAGGCGGGCGCCCAGCCCCAGATAACGGCGATGGCTGGGCCGACAATAGGGGCAGCGCCGGCTACGGAGGTGAAGTGGTGGCCCCAGAGTACGAATTTGTTGGTGGGTACAAAGTCGATACCATCTTCAAATTCGTGCGCTGGTGTTAGAAAGTCAGGATCCAGCCGGTAGATTTTTTCCGCAATGAACTTGGAGTAGATGAAGTACCCCAGCGTCATCATGGCTAACCCCACCAACAACAGTATTACAGCGCTCATGCAAGACTCCCGTTTTTTTATTTTGACGGAAATGGGCGAACCAAGCGTTTACAGTCTCGATTAACTATAGACGAGGCGATCCTGAAGGGTAGCGGGCTACGAGAATTAAAACGATGGCTCTGTGACTAAAGTCTAAAATCGTGGTTATTAGCGGTATTCACGATACGTTGCCACAGGGTTTTTGGTCTCTAACGATTCGGATAGTTGCGGCTGGGTTTGCCGCCAGCAGTGCTGCAGGACGGATCGGGCGTGCGACAAGACCGCCGCCACAATTGGGACAGAGCCATCGCAACCGGTGTTCGGCGCATTCGCGGCAGAAAGTGCATTCAAAGGAGCAGATAAGTGCATCTGTCGCACTGGGCGGCAGATCCTTGTCGCAACACTCGCAGCTAGGGCGTAATTCCAGCATGGCCATTACCGTTCAGATGAACTCAGGGCAGTAGACAGCAGTCTAGCTGTGTAACGCGTTTGTATTCACCAGACTTTTCGTTCAGGCATTCGCACGCACGTATCAAGCCTGGTTAAAGGTGAAAGCCGCCACTGGGGCGTGTACGCTATGGCCATTAACAATGACTCGGAGTGAGACAGTTCATGACTAATTTACATGTTGATATCGTATCTGATATCGCCTGCCCCTGGTGTGCTATCGGTTATGCCCGCCTGGAACAAGCCATGGCTACTCTTGCCGGTGAGCTGGAGCTGGATATTCAATGGCACGCCTTTGAGTTGAACCCCAATCCTGAGAGCAAACCGCAACCCATTCTGCAGGCTTTGAGCCGTAAATATGGCCGTAGCGAAGCAGAAATGGAAGCGGCTCAGGCCAATATGATAGAGGTTGCCACGGGGCTGGGTTTGAATTTCAGCAAAATGCAGGAGCGCTATACCGCCAATACGTTCAATGGCCATCGATTGGTCAAATGGGCGGCAGAGCAGGGCAAGCAGACCGCGATGAAGCAGGCGCTGTTTGATGCCTATTTTGGCCATGCAGAAAATGTAGAAGATACCGAAGTGTTGCTGCGCTGCGTGGAATCCATTGGATTGGATACCAAGGCTGCGCAGCAGGTTTTGGACTCCGACGCCTTTACTGATGCCGTACGCAGTGACGAAGCGCGTTATCAGCAGGCGGGTGTCTCGTCAGTACCTGCTTTTATCGTGAACAATCAGTACCTGATTTCCGGCGCGCAGGAGCCAGCCTATCTGGTTGAGGCTCTGCGCGAGATTGCGCAGCAGAAAGAGGCGGGAAGCCCGGCCTAACCAGCTGTTTTTCTGACCGCTGCTTCAGTGCCTGGCCAGCCTGGGTGTTGAGGCAGGTTGTCAGTAATCTGGTGCCAGCTCGCTTTATTGTCGGTAAAGATATGTGCCTGTGGCTGCGCATCGGTCAAGCCTTCCAGGGCGCCCAATGGAATGCCCAGAACCTGCGGGCGGTCACGATATGTACTAATCAGAGGTGAGCCGCAGGTACGGCAAAAGTAGCGGGTGACGTTGTCCGACGAGTCGAAGCGCGACAGTTGATCTTCACCGCTGAGCCATTGGAACTGATCGATATGGATGGACGCTCGGGTGCGGAAGGCGGCGCCATGCCAACGTCGGCACTTGCTGCAATGGCAGTTGAAAACGGGCCCCAGCGACCCCGTTATGCGATATTGCACTGCTTCGCAGAGGCACTTGCCATGTATTGCGCTCATAGCCTGCTCCTTTTCCATGATGTGGGCTAATTGATCAATTTTCTCCAGCTGGCTTTTTAGGCCTTGGCGATAGGATTATCTTGTGCAGTAAGTCGCCGCTCCGCTTCACTTGCAGCCAGACGCAGCACTACTTCCTGTTGGAATGCGGCCGAGGGTTCAACTCTGTTGGGCGGGAATAGCATGGCGTAGCCGTTACGCAGCAACGCCAGCGGCGTGAAAATCAGTCCAAAAGGTATACCCCACCAGCCAGCCAGTAACGACAATGCGAAATCGCTTCCCTGTTTTTTTAGCGCACAGGTGCGGCAGCATAGGAGGGTGTGACTGCCATGCCGGGTAAACAGTACGAATGACATGACGTAGTGGGACTTGTAAAGATCAATACCGCCGCGTTTATCGCATTGGGGGCAAGGTCCGCGAAACAGGGTCTGAGCTGCACGTACGCGATCTGCTTCCGGCATACTCGCCGCAAGCATCACTACCTGGCCTTGCGCTAAGCAGTCCTTGTTGCAGAAGCGAAAGCCCTCTTGGTGGACCCCGCCCATCAGAATGGTTTTTTTGCAGTATGCACAGCTTGCCATCGTTTTTATCCTTGTTGATTGGCTGTCTGAGGCTTTGATCTTGTTATGCTTTTGTAATGACCGGACGCTATCGAGAACAGTTATTCGCACGCCAACACTTCATGCTCGCAGCAGAATCATCATTGTGGTTCTGCAATCGGTGCGCGCGAATGCCGGCAACAGGCCGGGTCAGTAGATAGCAGGAAGGCAACGTGTCGGGGCATCCATGCCGCAAGGAAGGGCCGCGAGGCAGTGCCTGCGTTAGCAGAATAATGCCTGCGGTCAGGCGTTTCGCCTAGCCCAAAATAGGGTTTTTAATATTGCAATGATGTTGCAACCTTCGCTTGTCATACTCAGGTATTGAGTTAACCCGTTTGAATATATCCTTATGATAAGCGCCCAACAGCAGTGCCAGAGAAGATGACTGACAAGCAGGCATTGGCCGCACCAGCCGCTGCAGCACCCGCTGCGCCTTTCTATCAAGCCATGCTGTTCTGGTTGAAACTGGGTTTCATCAGTTTCGGTGGCCCGGCTGGTCAAATTGCGCTCATGCATGAAGAGCTGGTTGATAAGCGCCGCTGGATTTCCGAGCGGCGTTTTCTGCATGCGCTCAATTACTGCATGATGCTGCCTGGCCCGGAGGCGCAGCAGCTTGCTACTTACCTCGGGTGGTTGCTTCACCGCACCTGGGGCGGTGTTGTGGCCGGTTTGTTGTTTATCTTGCCTTCGCTGGTCCTGCTGATTCTGCTGGCCTGGGTGTATATCGCTTATGGCGATTTGCCCTGGGTGGCGGGGGTGTTTTACGGCATTAAACCGGCGATTACCGTGGTGGTGTTTCAGGCGGCCTGGCGCATTGGTGGGCGCGTACTGAAGAACCACTGGTTGTGGGCGATTGCGCTGAGCGCCTTTGTGGCGATTTTTGTGTTGCGGCTGCCGTTTCCACTAATTGTCCTGGGAGCAGGTGTGGTCGGATATCTCGGCGGACGGCTGCGGCCCGAGCTCTTTCAGCCGGGTGGGGCAATGCCAGTGCAACCGCTGGATCATAGGCCGGCGCTAATTGATGACGCGACGCCAACGCCCGAACATGCACAGTTCAAGTGGTCCTCACTGTTGTGCTTGCTGGTTGTTGGTGCGCTGCTCTGGTTGCTGCCGATGGCACTATTGATCGCCTGCTATGGCTGGGGTGGTGAGCTGACGCAGATGGGCTGGTTTTTCACCAAGGCGGCGCTGTTGACCTTCGGTGGCGCATACGCTGTGCTGCCCTACGTTTTTCAGGGCGCAGTTGAACAGCATGGCTGGGTCACGCCGGCGCAAATGATTGATGGGTTGGCATTGGGTGAAAGCACGCCCGGGCCGCTTATTATGGTGGTGACCTTCGTGGCTTTTGTTGGTGGCTATGTGTTGCAGGTGTTTGGTCAGGAACAAGCTTTTCTGGCGGGCGTCACAGCAGCCATATTGGTCACCTGGTTCACCTTTTTGCCGTCGTTCCTGTTCATCCTTGGCGGCGGGCCGTTGGTTGAGTCGACTCACAACAAGCTGTCATTCACGGCCCCGTTGACCGGCGTAACGGCGGCAGTTGTGGGTGTTATCGTTAATCTTGCCTTGTTTTTTGCCTGGCACGTATTTTGGCCAGAGGGATTCACTAGTGGCCTTGATGTTGGCTCTCTGGTGATTGCGGGCGTGGCAATCCTGCTGTTGTTTGCTGCAAAGTGGTCGGTATTGAAGACGTTGGCTTGTTGCGCGCTAATGGGGCTGTTGATTAGCCTCTGGTAGCCGCGCTCTGCTGAACGCGGCGTCCCACTTGGGCGGCGTCTATCGGGATGCTGTAATAGTGGCTGGCCCGGTAAAGCGGCGCATTAACGCTTTGAGCAAAACGCCATATAGTGGCAAAAACAGTAGCAGGCTGATGCCGAGCTTGATGGCGTAATCGATGGTCGCAATCTCGACCCAGTGGGTAGCCATAAACTCGTTGCTGCTGCGCCAGAAGGCGACCGAGAAGAACGCGAAGGTGTCAGCCAGGTTGCCCAGTACCGTCGATAGACTGGGCGCAATCCACCAGCGTTTGGATTGGCGCAGTCGGTCGAATACCTGGATATCCAGCAATTGGCCGATCACGTAAGCGACAAAGCTGGCCAGCGATATGCGCAGCACGAAATCATTAAACGAGAGCAGTGACTCAACGCCGCGATAACTGCCTTCCTGAAATAACACCGATACGGCGTAAGAAACCACCAGTGCGGGCAGCATGACGCGGGCTATCACCTTGCGCGCAGCGCTTTTACCCAGCAGGCGCACGGTTAAATCGGTGGCGAGAAAGATAAAGGGAAAGCTAAAGGCACCCCAGGTTGTGTGGTAGCCGAATAGGGTGATGGGCAACTGCACCAGATAATTGCTGGCAATAATAATGGCAATATGGAAGGCGATCAGCAACGCCAAGGCTTGCCGCCGGCGCGCGGAGGGGAGGGTCGTCATCTTGTATCCTTTTTACGGGTTCGGAAGCCGCTGCCTCCGCCGTTGTTTGTAAATGGGGTTAGGGAACCCATGCTGGTCGGAATGACCTTGAGCGGCGCATATTCTAATGATTTCTCAATAGACAGCCAGAATTTTCCCTGACAACAGATGAACGGCGTCTTACGAAATCGTATTTAGGCGTCAGAAGGCCGGGCGCACTTGGGAGCCCGGCGACAGCCTTTACTTATTGGCCCGGTACAGCGGCTCGACGCTTGGCGCAGCGGCGCGCAGTGCTTCTATACGGCCAGCAGAGGAGGGGTGAGTGCTCATGAATGCGGGCGGCGCACCCTGCGAAGCAGCTGACATTTTCTGCCATAGGCTAACTGCTGCATCCGGGTTGTAGCCTGCTCGGGCTGCCAATTCAAGACCGATTAGGTCAGCTTCGCTCTCATTGCCGCGGCTATTGGGTAATGTCAGACCATATTGAACCGCCATCTGGGCGGCTTGTTGGCTGCCAGAGCCCAAGCCGAGCAACGCACCTGCCAGCTGAGTGCCCATTTGTGTGGCGTAGGCACGCGACATAGCCTCGCGGCCATGCTCGCGCAGGGCGTGAGCAATCTCGTGGCCCATGATTTGGGCGATTTCGTCATCGGTTAGATTGAGCTGGTCGATAATGCCCGAGTAGAACAGGATCTTGCCGCCGGGTGCACAGCTGGCATTGAGCATGTCATCCTTGATCAGATTCACCTCCCAGTCCCATTGCGCCGCATCGGGACGAAAGTAAGTGGCTTCTGCTGTCAGGTCGTCGGCTATTTTGCGCAGTCGACGAACGGTCGCGGCATTAGTGTTCAACACCCCGGCCTTCTTGGCTTCCGCCAAGGTCTCGTCATATGATTTGGCTGCCATCTCATTCACTTCTTCACTCGACAGACCGCTCATCATGTACTGGGTGCGGTTTACCCCTACATTACCGCCTTGAGTGGTTTGTACGCTTTGGCAGCCTGTTACGGCTATAACACCTACACACAGCAGAAAACGCAATCGCATGGTTCTTTAATCCTTGGAGGAACTGGGCGTGGCGAATGATCGCCACGCTGCTTTGGTTCTTATCGATCAGCAGAGTTTTCTATGCCGTCGCCTACCTTTTGCACATCCTTGCCAAACCCCTCAACCGTATTGCAGCCAGAGAGAACAGCTAGACCGAACAGTGTTGCTATGATCACAAGCGTCTTTTTCATTACGTTGTATCTCCAGGATTATCGGATGCAAATAAGAACCCGAATCTTTAATTTAGCAGAGCAGCAGGCAGCACTTGAATAATTTCTGCAACTGATGGCCGGCCGGGCTTAGGTGAATTTAGGCGGGAACGGCGATGCCTAATCACGATGAAGCGCGCGGTTGTATTTTGACTATTATCAGTTTCAGGCAATTTGACCGTATTAAAGCGCTAATGTCATCACAGGACTGAAGTTTATTTGTCGTTCGCCGATATAATGAGAAGCCCCCCAAGAGGGCGCCCTTATTCTGCCGTTAAGCCGAGGTAATTAATGAAATTCAAGTCCATTCAGCTATCCATCGCAGTGCTTGCTGGAGCTTGTCTGTTCATCGCAGTCGGGGTCATGACCCTGTACTCGGTCTATTCATCCGAGCGCAGTCAGACCTACGTTCAGGAACGTAGCGAACAGCTGCTTGAGGGGTTGGTAAAGGATCGACTGCTATCCATTGCCAATGGCGAGCGATCACGTATTCAGCGCCGCCTGGAATATCCTATCGCGGTTGCCCAGCAGGTAGCCAATCTCAACGCGATGTTGGGTGAGATACAGCCTGACGGTATGCCTTCGTTGATGATGGGTCGTGAAGAAATGACGCGCGTGCTCCGTATGACCTTGGCAGAGAATCCCGATCTGTGGGATGTCTATGTTGGTTGGGAGCCGAATTCGCTGGATGAAATGGATGAGTTTTATCGGGGGATAGAAACCGATGGCTATAACGGTAGTGGCCGTTATATGCCGGTCTGGTTTCGAGGTGAGGGTGGCGAGCTTGAGCTTGAACCCCTGGGTGACATGGAGAGTACAACGCTGCTTGATAGCGGTGTTCGCACCGGCGAGTATTACTTGTGCACGAGGGAAACGCTTAAACCCTGCGTGATTGATCCTGCCTCCTATGAAATGGGTGGCAAGCAAGTATTGCTGTCATCGTTCACCGTACCCATCATCGTCGACGGTGAGTTCAAGGGCGCGGCCGGCGCCGATTTGGCCATGGACTTTCTGCAGAATATGTTGACCGAGAGCGACAGTGAACTGTACGACGGTCAGGGCGAACAGGCGCTGGTCAGCGACAAGGGGCGTCTGGTTGCTTACACGGGTACGGATGCTCGTCCGGGTGATCGTGCCGATACAGTGCTCGATCAGCACGAGCTGGCGAATATGGCATCCCTTGGTGATGAACCCATTTACGATATTGACGAGGAGGGTGGGCATATCGAGTTGATCATGCCGATCACCTTTGGTGACAGCGATACGCGTTGGTCCCTGTTGATCACGCTGCCACTGGAAGCGGTTATGGCTGATCTCAACGCGCTCAACGCAGAACTCGAGGATCAGCGCGTTGCCTCGGCAGTATGGCTGGCGGTGATCGGGTTTCTGGTTGCGCTGGTGGGGCTGGTCGTTATGGTCTTCGTTGCTTATGGTCTTGCCAAGCCTGCGCGCAGACTGGTCTCCATGCTGGATGATATTGCCAAGGGGGATGGCGACTTGACAAAGCGGCTTGAGGTCGATCGTGCGGATGAGTTGGGCGCCATTGCCAGCGGTTTCAATGCTTTCCTGGACAAGTTGCAAGGCATGATTCGCGAAGTGGTCGGCTCCGTGCAGCAGGTTACTGACGCCTCCGAGCACACGGCTGATATTGCCATGCGGACCAATGATGGCGTTCAACGCCAGCTCAGTGAAATCGATCTGGTCGCTACCGCTGTTACAGAGATGACAGCTACTGCGCAGGATGTGGCGCGCAATGCGTCGCAGGCAGCCAGTGCGGCCCATAACGCAGATGGCTCGGCGACGCACGGCCGCGAGGTAGTCAAGGCGACCTCCGACACCATCATGGCGCTCTCTCAGGATATTCAGCGCGCTGTTGAAAGCGTGCGCTCGCTGGAGCGTGATAGTGAGAATATCACCGGTATTCTGGACACCATCCGCGGTATTGCAGAGCAGACCAACCTATTGGCTCTGAACGCTGCAATCGAGGCTGCTCGCGCCGGTGAGCAAGGGCGTGGCTTCGCGGTGGTTGCCGATGAGGTGCGTAACCTGGCCCAGAAAACGCAGAGCTCGACGGCTGAAATTCAGACCATGATCGAGCAGTTGCAGAATGGCACCAAGGAAACGGTAAAAGTGATGGAGCAGAGCCGGTCGCGGACCGACCAGAGTGTGCTGCAGGCCGAAGAGGCAGATGCTGCACTGACCTCAATCACGCAAGCGGTATCGGTCATCAACGATATGAACAATCAGATCGCCAGCGCTGCTGAAGAGCAAAGCGCGGTAGCTGAAGACATCAATCGCAATGTCATGACCATCGATACCGTTGCCAAGTCGGTTGCCAAAGGGGCTGATGAAGCATCTGAGGCCAGTGCGTCACTGACCAAGCTGGCCGAGCATCAGCGTCGTCTGATCAATCAGTTCAAGGTCTGAATCGGGCCACTGGGGTTGCAGCAATGCGGCCCCTTGGTTTCTGGACTGCTGACCGCGCTCGCAACCGGGTGGACCATTTCTACCTGGGCGTCAGCATTGAGTAATAAGGGTTGTAGTGCACTGACCGGCGTTGCCTCTGCGAGCCATATTGACTGTTCGCCGCTGTTGAGTGCCACTGGCATGCGTTCAGCCAGCGTGGCTGGCAGTCCTTTGGATGGCACTGTGATCAGTGCGCAGCTATCCCAGTAGTGCTCTTTATCCAGTTGATAGCGCTCCCAAATGCCCGCCAAAGCCAAGCCACCCTCGCGACGACGCAAATACCAGGGGTGCTTGCGCGAGCCGTTATTTTTCCAGAGATAGTAACCGTTGATCGGGATCAGGCAGCGCCGTTTAGCAAACGCTTGCTTGAACATAGGCTTTTCGTGCAGAAACTCGGCCCTGGCGTTGAAGCTGGCGCGGCTCAGATCCTTGAGCCATCCAGGCGTTAGGTTCCATAACACCGGCACGCATTCCAAGCGGCCCTGCTGCTTACGCAGGATCAAGACACGGCCGCCTGGGGGCAGGTTCCAGTCAGGCTTCCAGTCGGTCGGAGTGCTTGCATGCGGAGGGGTGAACTGGGCAAGGCGTCCAGTCATTGGTTTGCCGGGTCCGATGAAAGGCTATTAACGTTCTCTTCAAACGGACTGGCAGCCAGGTAGTCATTGATCAGTTGGCTGGCGCGCTGGGCATCCTCGTCAGTCAGCCAAAGAGCGAGCAGGTCTTGTGCTGGCAGGTCCCCTACCGCACCTTGCAGGTATTGGCCGCTGATATGGCAGCTGATGTGGTGATCAGCCAGCATACTCTGTAGCAGCGTGGCCTCGGTCATATCCAGTGGACGGTAAACGCACTGCATGCTTAATCCTGTTCGCGGCGCAGATCGACATGGTAGTCGTCCTGCTCGTGGTCAATCCACAAGCTAACGTGGATAGGTTGGCAGCAGACCTCACAGTCTTCTATATAGCTTTGAGTGCCGCTGGCGATATCGAGTAGTAGCACAATAGGTTCGCCGCAATGCGGGCAGGCGAGGGTGGCTTCTTCTAGGGCCTGCAAGGTAATGGCTCCGCTGTTTTAAATGTGACAGCCAGTGTAGCCCCATCGTCAATTTGGCGAAACCGCTGCGCACATCGCATAATGCGCGGCCAACGCAAATGAGATTGAGGAATACATGGGCGAGTTTGATGCTATTCGGCCGTATAACGACGCTGAGGTGCCTGCTGTAATGGAGCGCCTATTGGGCGACCAGGAGCTGATGCGGATGCTGGCTGCATATCGTTTTCCGCTACTGGCACGCTGGTTTCCGGGTGTGGTGCGGCGCGCGGTGCAGTTTGCTCTGCGGCGCGAGGCAAGGGGTATCCAGTGTGTTGATACCTTGCAGCACAAGCTGGAGCCCTACCTTGATCGTGTGATCGAAAGCAGCACTCTCAACGTTACCTACAGTGGCCTCGACAATTTGCGCCAAGGTCAGGCTTACCTGTTTCTGGCCAATCATCGTGATATCGTGATGGATCCGGCCTTCGTTAACTACGCCCTTTACCATACCGGCCATCCAACTCCGCGTCTGGCCATTGGTGACAATTTACTTCAGCGCCCCTTCGTTGCCGACCTGATGCGGTTAAACAAGTGTTTTATCGTGCGCCGTTCACTGACCGGGCGCCGAGAGAAGTTGCAGGCTTATCAAATGATGTCCGCTTATATCAGCCATTCACTGGCAGAAAGCGAATCAATCTGGATTGCGCAGTCTGAAGGACGTGCCAAGGATGGGCTGGATGAGACTGATCCGGCGATCATAAAAATGTTTTGTATGAGCCGCAAGGGAGAAGAATTTGGTCCGTTGATTCGCTCTCTGAATCTGGTGCCCGTGTCCATTGCCTACGAATGGGATCCTTGTGACCTGCTGAAAGCTCGTGAATTGGAGCAGAAGGCGCGGCTGGGTGAGTATCACAAGGAGCCAGGCGAGGACGACAGATCTATCGCTATGGGGCTGACGGGCTACAAAGGGCGGGTGCATGTTGCGTTTGGTGAGCCGCTGCAGGACGACTACGCTGATGCCAAGGCAGTAGCGCGAGCAGTGGATAAGCAGATTCTGACGAATTACCGACTATCGCCAAGCAATTATTTGGCGATAGAGCAGCAGGGCGAGATTCCCGCGCAAGTGGCTGCCTGGCGCAATGACTTCACTCCGACTGAGGTTGCCGCAGAAGAGCAACGCTTTAAGGCCAGACTGGCTGCCTGCCCGAGTGATCAACGTGCTTACTGGCTGTTGCAGTATGCCAATCCGGTCCACAGTCGCCTGCGAGTCTTAGAGCATCAATAGTCGTGCGCCAGGATGATCGGAGCAGCCTATTAGAGCTGGGTGCTAATCAAACTCAATAGCAGTCCGAGTGCAAGGGATGCGCCGCCAACTCGGTAGAAAAGGCGGTCTGCGCGCCGCGATGCATTGTCATCGCTGTCGATAGCCAGATTCTGTGGCGTTGCAGTCATACGGTTGGCGCGGCTCGCCCCACGGAGTTGGGTAG
>TARA_R110002050_G_scaffold382_1_pt1 | contig 40046 bp, 53 predicted proteins | sample TARA_R110002050 | Tara Oceans TARA_R110002050 (sample SAMEA4396988) | marine metagenome | biome: Polar Biome; feature: [DCM] deep chlorophyll maximum layer (ENVO:01000326); material: water (ENVO:00002006), including particulate matter (ENVO:01000060) such as... | depth 25 m
TTGATCCTAGAACTGAGATTCAAGGAACATACGACTCAGTAAAAGACATAGAAATTAGATTAGCAATCCTTGAGTCGCAACTAAAGATAGGGCGATAAATAAGGTATCTACCATGTGAACTTTGATCAAAACTGAAAAGGATGAATAGCTTTGAATCGTCATACAAACAGAACCCACTACTTAAGCAGCGGGGAGTACAAATCGATTTTACGCGCGAACAGGTCGCTGAAGTCATTAAGTGTAGCGGAGATCCAGAATACTTTCTTGAACATTATATTAAAGTTATCAGTCTGGACGACGGCATTGTTCCTTTTATTCCATATCCGTTCCAGCGGAACCTGATTGAAAGTTTCCATGGTAATAGATTTACCATATGTAAACTTCCAAGGCAAAGTGGTAAGTCAGTTACGGTGACTGCTTATCTAATTCACCAAGCATTATTTCGAGACAATATCAACGTTGCCATCCTAGCAAACAAGAGAGAAACCTCTTATGAGCTTATGGCTAAACTCCAAACCTCATATGAGAACCTTCCTAAGTGGTTACAACAGGGTGTCATCGCTTGGAACAAAGGATCTATTGAACTTGAGAACGGTTCTAGAATTACTGCAAGTTCCACTTCATCATCGGCTGTTCGTGGTTTCTCGTATAACATCGTTATGCTGGACGAATTCGCGTTCGTTCCAACAAACGTTGCTGACGACTTCTTTAGCTCTGTATATCCTACTATCTCCTCTGGTAAAAGTACTAAGGTAATCATCGTCTCCACGCCCAATGGCATGAACCACTTCTATAAGTTGTGGCATGATGCTGAGACAAAGAAGAATTCTTATAATGCAATTGAAGCACACTGGAGTGAAGTACCAGGAAGAGATGAGAAGTGGAAACAAGAAACAATTGCGAACACTTCAGAGCAACAGTTCCAACAGGAATTTGAGTGTGACTTCATTGGTTCTGCTGGTACACTGATTCATCCCACAAAACTTAAGACATTGGTTTATGAAGATCCAATTGAAAGTTCTGGTGGATTGGATGTGTTTGAAAGACCTATTCAAGGTCATGAATACTTGATGACTGTGGATGTATCCAGAGGAATGAGACTGGATTACTCTGCATTCTTATTATTTGACATCAGTCAATACCCCCATAAGTTAGTTGCCAAGTATAGAAATAACACAATCAAACCAATGTTGTTTCCTGACATCATTGTTCAGGTGGCGAAACAATATAATAAGTCTTGGATCTTATGTGAGGTGAATGATATCGGTGATCAGGTTGCTTCTATTATCTTTTATGATATGGAGTATGAGAACTTATTGATGACATCAATGAGAGGAAGGGCAGGTCAAGTTCTGGGTCAGGGATTCTCTGGTGGTAAGACTCAACTTGGATTGAAGATGGCAAAGGCACCTAAGAAATTAGGAACTTCTAACCTGAAACAGATGATTGAATCTGATAAAGTCTTATTCAAAGATTTTAATATCATTAACGAACTGACAACTTTCGTTGAGAAGAGGAATTCATTTGAGGCAGAAGATGGGTGTCATGATGACTTGGTGATGTGTATGGTCATCTATGCTTGGGCAGTAGCACAGGATTACTTCAAAGAAATGACAGACCAGTCGGTCAGACAAGAACTTTATGAGAAAGATAAGGATTCTTTAGAAGAAGATATGTCACCATTTGGGTTTATTAATGACGGTACAGAGGACGAAGTCATTGTTGAAAAGGAAGAAGGACTGGTCTGGAACAAGGCAGAAGTCTATGATGAGTATGGTTTGACGATGGGAAACTGGGCATGGGGTAGTAACGAACCTGATTATTATTGATACGGAATACAACTTAGTGGTTATAAGGGATTTCAAAGAAAAACAAAACAACTTAACTAGAAATAAAGTATTCCGAAGGATACCTGTAAAGTAAGATTATTCTAAATAACTTTGAATATCTTATATTCGGGAGTCAAAAATGGTTATTAAGACCGCGTCTCCAGGTATTATCGTCAACGAAGTCGATCTTACCAGGGGCACTAGTGACGCCATCACTACGAACATCGGTGCTCTCGCTGGTCCTTTTCAAAAAGGTCCTGTGGGACAAATGGTTCTCATCGAGACCGAAGCCGAGTTCCAAAGAGTGTTTGGTGATCCTAACGATAAAAATTATGAGTATTGGTACAGCGTTGCCAACTACCTTGAGTATGGTGGAGTTTGTTACGTCATCAGAACTGATGATAGTGTAGGTGATTCTTCAGGTACGTTCCTTCAAACAATGAAGAACGCAACTGATGAGATTATTACAGATGAACCCATCTATGTTAAGAACGAAGAAGACTTTGAAGAAAACTGGTACCTGAGTGCATCTGCACCTGGCCACTTCATTGCAAAGAACCCTGGTACTTGGGCTAACGGTCTTGCCGTTGCTATCATCGACCATGGTGCTGACCATCAGATGGCATTGAAGTCAACTGGTATCGTTGTTGAAGCTGACGGTAATGTCGTTGCTGATAACACAGCTTTCAAGTCTGATACCGCTTTGGGTGAGGACGTTGGTACTTACGTGAAGCTTACCGCTGCTGTTGGAACTTCTACTCTGTCTGCTGGTGATAGAGTTGAGGAGTATAATGGAGCTTCTGCTTCTGGTACTTCTGGATACGTGATGGAAGTCAGTTCAGGTGTTTACACCATCTTTATTGCAGTTGGTGAATTTACTGTTGGCACGACACTTTCCGCAGATTCGGGTGCTACCGAAACCGCAGTAATTACAGCAGTTGATGCTATCGGAACCAATACCCTTTATGGAATTGGTGGCGATTTCCAAGTCGATACAATCTTCACACCTAACACAAAAACAAAGGCAGAAGCTGAGGCTATTGGTTGGACAAAGTATCCTACCGCTAACTTCAAGCAAACAACTGCTTCTGGTATCACTTACGTCTACAATGCTAGTAGAGCGATTTGGATTGCAAGCAGAAGTCCTGTTGAAGATGATTTGATTACTGACGGAACTAACGTCTTCCAGGTACAAGCAGGTGCTGATTGGTACACCCAACAGATTGCATTCGCTGGTATTCCTTGGTATCGTTTCGCTTCTCGTCCTGACACCAGCCAGAACGCTCTGGACAAAGGTGCACTGAATGACGAACTGAACATCATTCTCTATGATGCAACTGGTGATTTCACTGGAACCAAAGGTAACACTCTTGAGTCTTACTTTGGTGTTTCTAAACTGAAAGGTGCTTTGACACAAGAAGGTGACAGAAACTACTATACAGATGTTATCAACATCCGTTCATCGTACATCTACTCCAACCAAGACCTTGACGGTCCTGCAGGCGGAGTTAACAACACACTGAACGCACCTGGAACTACCATTGCAGACGGTGTCTTTTGTCAATACGTTAATGTTGAGTCTCTGACTCTTCGTAATGGTGTTGATAACTACAATGTTTCACTTGGTGAACTCCAAGATGCTTACAATAAACTGACCACTGAGAACGTTCCTGACCTGGATTACATCATCCAAGGTCCCTCAATGGGAACTCTCACCGATGCAGTTGCTAAGGCAAACTTCATCATCTCAATCGCCGAAGAGCGTAAGGATTGTATCGCATTCCTTTCACCTCCTCGTTACATGGTTGTTGGACAACCCGATTCTGAGACAATCACCGACAGTATTGTTGAGTGGGCAAAGGAACTTTCCTCCTCTTCATACGCTGTATTTGATTCTGGTTATAAGTACATTTACGATCGTTACAATGATCAGTATCGTCACGTTCCTTTGAATGGTGACATTGCTGGCTTATTGGCTAACGCGTCTCTGGTTTCCGAACCCTGGTATTCACCAGCAGGTCTTGCCAGAGGTCAGATCCGTAACGTAGTTCGTCTTACTTACAACCCCTCCAAAACCCAACGTGACAATCTTTACACGGCTCGTGTGAATCCCGTAGTTACGTTCCCTGGAGAAGGAACTATCCTATTTGGTGATAAGACTGCACTAGGTTACTCCTCGGCTTTCGACAGGATTAACGTCCGTAAGCTCTTCCTGGTTGTCGAGAAAGAGATCGCTAAGATCTCCAGAACGACACTGTTTGAGTTCAACGATGACATCACACGTTCACTCTTTAAGAACAACGTGAATCCTTTCTTGAGAGATGTCCAAGCTAAGCGTGGTATGTACGACTTCTTGGTCGTATGTGATCAGACCAATAACATTCCTGAAGTCATAGACCGTAATGAGTTTATTGCTGACATTTACATCAAACCCGCTAAGTCCATCAACTTCATCACCCTCAACTTCATCGCTACTAAGACTGGCGTGACGTTTGATGAGTCGGTTGGCCTTTTCCGTGGTACCTGATCTGACACCATCATCTAAAAGGTAACTAACATGGCACAAAGAAGTATTGAAGACTTTAAGGCAGTCCTTCAAGGTGGTGGCGTAAGACCCACCATGTTTGAGGTCGAACTGACCTTCCCTGACACAGTGGTCTCTGACCCTAACCTATCTACTAACGAAGGTATCTTCCTGATCAAGGCAGCTCAACTTCCCGCATCTAACGTGGGACTGATTGAGGTTCCTTTCAGAGGACGCAAGTTGAAAGTTTCTGGTGACAGAGTTTTTGAAGATTGGGCAGTAACAGTCACTAATGATGTCTCTTTCGGTCTCCGTAAGGCATTTGAAGAGTGGTCTGAGAGAATCCAGAATCATAACTACGCTCTGGGTTCCAACAGCTTGAACGATTATTTCGCTTCTGCAATCGTCAGACAGCTTGATCGTGACGGACAACAACTTCGCGCTTATCGTTTTGAGGGCATCTGGCCTCAGACGGTTGACGCTATTGATCTCGACTTTGATTCAACTGATCAGGTTGAAGAGTACGGAGTCACATTCGCAGTCCAGTATTGGAGTGCAATTGACAGTGGAGATCCTGTCACCTCGGCGGTGGCAAGAGATCCTTCGGCCAACCTGAATCAGATTTCTTCCTGATTCATTTGGTACAACTTAGGGAACCTCAAAAGAGGTTCCCTTTTTTATGCTCTAAATAAGTTATAAGGAACAAGCAGTAGCCAAGTGAATCCCAATCAAGATAACAAAAGATTGTTTGGTTTTTCCTATAAAGAGGACGAACTAGAACAACTATCCAAACTTTCCCCAGTTCCACCTAACGCAGATGACGGTGTTTCCGTATCCGCAGGTGGACTTTATGGTTACGGTGTTGAGTTTGATCAGCAATCCAGTAAAGATTATGATCTAATCAGAAGATATCGTTGTATGGCACTTCATCCTGAAGTTGATAGTGCCATTGAAGAGGTTGTAAATGAAGCGATTGTTTCTGATACCAATGACACTCCTGTTGCCATTGACCTCTCTAATCTGGATGTGAGCGAGAGAATCAAAACTATTATTAGAGAAGAGTTCTCTTATATTCTTCATCTTCTAGATTTCAATAATAAGTGTCATGAGATGTTCCGTCGTTGGTACATTGATGGAAGACTTTATTACCATAAGGTTATTGATCTCTCTGCTCCCGAAAGAGGTATCACTGACATTCGTAACATTGACGCTCTAAAAGTAAAGCCAGTTAGAGAATACAAACCAAGAAACGGCGAGGATCCACGTTTCAAGTCTGTTGCCCCTCCAGTATCACAGAAAGATTCTTCTACATTTGGAACTGGTTCTCAGTATCTTCCAGCAAGAGTTGAAGAATACTTCCTTTATAATAAGAAAGGAATCAACTACATGGGTAGAGGTCCTGGAATGTCAGGTTCTCATAATAACCAATCACAAACAGTCAAACTGGCAAAGGATGCTGTCACTTATGTGACTTCTGGATTGGTTGATGGCAACAGTGGACAGGTTCTTTCTTATCTGAATAAGTCAATCAAGTCTCTCAATCAACTCCGTTGGATGGAAGATGCGATTGTGATTTACAGAATGGCAAGAGCACCTGAAAGAAGATTGTTCTACATTGACGTGGGTAACCTTCCTAAGCAGAAAGCAGAACAGTATCTCCGTGACGTGATGGCACGTTACAGAACTAAGATCTCCTATGACCAACAGACTGGTGAGATCAAAGATGATAAGAAGTATATGTCCATGTTGGAAGACTACTGGCTTCCACGTCGTGAAGGTGGTAGAGGAACTGAGGTTACTACTCTTCCTGGTGGACAGAACCTTGGTGAACTTAAGGACCTTGAGTACTTCAAAGACAAACTTTATAAGTCACTAAACGTTCCCGCTTCTCGTCTCCAGGGTGACCAAGGTTTCTCTATTGGTAAATCCGATAACATCATGAGAGACGAAGTGAAGTTCTCCAAGTTCGTTGGTCGGATGAGGAAGAAATTTGGATACATGTTTACGGACTTCCTGAAAACTCAACTGGTTCTTAAAGGTGTGGTTTCACCTAAAGAGTATGATTCAATGCAGGAACACATCCAGTTTGATTTCATCTATGATAACCACTTTGCAGAACTGAAGGACTTGGAGATCCTCCAAACGAAACTCCAGGCAGCACAGATGTGCGAACCATATATTGGTAAGTACTTCTCCACTTATCAAATCCGTCATGACATTCTTGGTCATACTGATGGACAGATTAAGGAGACGGATAGGCAAGTTTCTTATGAAAGGAACGTTGGTATTATTCCAGATCCAAATGCCGCAATGGCACAGGAAGAGGAAGGTGGAGGAGAGGAAGAGCCAGCACCTGAAGATGCAGAGATTGGTTTGGAGGGTGACATGGATCTTTCTGGTGACCCGAAACAGGCCATGGCTCAACAGTTAATGTCGAGACTCGGTCAATAAACTAAATAAAGAAGTAGGTTACTAATTATTATGTCTAGAGTATCAGAACTTATTGATCTTATTGTACAAGGAAAGAACTCCGAAGCATCAGATGTCCTTAATCAGGAACTGATGTCCCGGTCTTATTCCGCAATCAATGACATCAAGCCAGAAGTAGCATCAAACTACTTTGCACCAGTCGTTGATATGCCTAACAACGGTGAACCTGTAGAATTTTCAAACACAACATCCGCGGAGGAACCATCAGATGAAACTGATACGTGAAGAGGTAGAGGCTGTCGAAGTCCTCTGTGAAGAGAAGTCTGGAAAGAAGACTTTCTACATTCAAGGACCATTTCTTCAGGGAGACATCAAGAACCGGAATGGCCGGATCTATGAATCCCGTATCTTGGCTAAAGAAGTCCAAAGATACAACGAAGCTTATGTCAACAAGAACCGAGCAATGGGAGAGTTGGGACATCCTGATGGACCAACAGTCAATCTCGATCGCGTGTCCCATAAAATCACACAACTGAGACAAGAAGGGAGCAACTTCATTGGAAAAGCAAAGATTCTTGAGACTCCAATGGGAAGAATCGCCGGAGCCCTCCTCAATGATGGGGTTACACTGGGTGTTTCTTCACGTGGCATGGGATCTCTGGTTAACCGCGACGGCACTAACTACGTTGGTGAGGACTTTATGTTGGCAACTGCTGCTGACATTGTCGCAGATCCCAGTGCTCCAGATGCTTTCGTTCAAGGCATTATGGAAGGACGCGAATGGGTCTGGGACAACGGACTTCTCAAAGAGAATGATGTTCAACGAGTGAAGGACAGCATTGATAATGCTCCTGCCTCTCGTCTCGATGAAGCCATCCTTGACGGCTTCCGTGACCTTCTTATGGGTTGAGTTTTCCGTAACTTTACTTATCATAAGAAATCTTTATTATAAATAACCTTGACTAAATAATTAAAATTAGTTTTCTGTAAAAAATGGCACAATCACGTACCGCAGTAAATGCAAAGGCGTCAGGCGCCGAGCCCATGAAGAAGCTGACAGACACCGGCGCAGTTCCTGCGGGCGGTGAAACTCAGCAAGTTGGTGGGCCAACTCCTGAAAATTACAAATCCGATGACGAGAGTGCAAAGCTTAGTGCTAATGCTCCTGGTCAATCGAAGACAGCAGTAAACAGCAAGGCAGCAAGTGCTGGCGACATGTCCGCCCAGCCAACCGTAAGCCCTTCCGTAGTACCTGGTGGTGGATCCACTGATGGTACTAACTCCGGCAGAGGTGCCGGTGGTGATCCTCAACCCACAGTGGGTAAGGAAGCCAGTTATGAGCACGTTCAAATTGATAGAAACGCCGCAGCTCACCTCGATGAACTTGCAGAAGGCCAAGACGCCTCTGATGAGTTCAAGATGAAAGCTAAGGTTATCTTTGAAGGTGCCCTGAACCAAAAGCTCCAGCTGGAAGTTTCCAGATTGGAAGAAGAATTCTCTACTCGTTTCGAGCAGGAAATCATCGACATCGCTGAGAAGGTCGAAGCTTTCCTGAACTACACAAGCCAAGCTTGGTTAGAAGAGAACAAACTGGTTGTTGAGAACGGCATCCGTAATGAGCTTTCTGAAAGCTTTATGGGTGGCCTCAAGAGCCTGTTTGAAGACCATTACGTTTCTCTCCCTGATGAGAAGTACGACATCTTTGAGTCGATGGTCGCTAAACTTGATGATATGGAAGACAAGCTGAACGAGCAAATCGAAGCTAACGTCTCCCTGAGCAGTTCGATGAGTGGTTTCCAAAGACAGAAGGCAATCGCCGATGTCTCATGGGACCTGTCAGAGACCGCTAAGGAGAAACTCGCTGGCCTCGCCGAGAACGTTGAGTTTGAAAGTGATGAAAATTATCGCCAGAAGCTGAGCATCCTTAAGGAATCATTCGTTGAATCACCAGTTGGTGAATCAACAGAAGTTCTTTCTGAATCGGCAGACGCTTTGGCACCAACGGCAGAAGAAGGTTATACACCTTCAATGGCCGCTTACGCAAGGGCGCTCGGTCGCTCCCTTCGTTGAACTACAACCCCCCTAATTAAGAAACATGTCTACCCAACATCTTACAGAGAAGTGGGCACCTGTTCTGGGTCATCAAGATCTTCCCGAGATCAAAGATTCCTATAGAAGACAGGTAACCGCTCAACTCCTTGAAAACCAAGAAGCATTCCTTAAAGAGCAAGCAGCTCTCGGCCAGGGAACTGGTCTCCTGACAGAAGCCCCCACCAACGCTGTTGGTGCTAATGGTTTCGAGCAAGGCGCCGCCGCTGGTGGTCCTGTTGCAGGTTTCGACCCTGTGATGATCGGACTTATCCGACGCGCAATGCCCAACTTGATGGCCTATGACATCTGTGGCGTTCAGCCCATGTCCGGTCCAACTGGCCTCATCTTCTCGATGAGATCCATGTATGCAGCTAACGACGGCTCCGGTGGTAACACACTGAGTAACGAAGCGCTGTTCGACGAAGCCAACCCCGGTTTCTCCAATGCACTTGGAGCTACTGGCACCACTGATCAAGCTCCTTCTGAGACCAACCCTGGTCTTCTGAACAACGCCACTGGTGGTGGTGTTACTCCTGGTGAGTACGATCCCGTTCTCGCCGCTATGGGCGGAATGGACAAAGGCGGCGGTTCAGGTTTGGAGGACGCTGGTTCTTCTGCTGGAACAGCTTTCCGTCAGATGGGATTCAGCATTGAGAAATCAGTTGTTGAAGCTAAAGGCCGTGCCCTGAAGGCCCAGTATTCACTGGAACTGGCACAAGACCTTCGTGCTATTCATGGTTTGGATGCAGAAGCCGAATTGGCTAACATCCTCAGTTCAGAGATCCTGGCTGAAATCAACCGTGAAGTTGTTCGTACCGTTTATCAGACTGCAGTCTCCGGTGCTCAGAACAACGTGGCTAACGCTGGTGTATTTGACCTCGACGTTGACAGCAATGGTCGTTGGTCCGTTGAGAAGTTCAAAGGACTTCTTTTCCAAATCGAGAGAGATTGTAACGCAATCGCACAAAAGACTCGTAGAGGAAAGGGCAACTTGATCATCTGTTCTGCTGACGTGGCTTCCGCGTTGACGATGGCAGGTGTTCTTGACTACACCCCAGCACTTAACGCTAACTTGAACGTCGACGACCAGGGTAACCTGTTCGCTGGAACGATCAACGGCAAGTTGAAAGTCTTCATCGACCCTTACTCGGCTAACGTTTCCGACACCCAGTACTACGTTGCTGGTTATAAAGGCACCAACGCCTATGACGCTGGTATCTTCTACTGTCCTTACGTTCCTCTCCAGATGGTTCGTAGCGTTACGGCTGATACGTTCCAACCAAACATCGGGTTCAAAACCCGTTACGGTTTGACCGCTAACCCATTCGCACGTGGAGCCGCTGCTCCTAACAACGCACTCGCTTCTAATACCAATGAGTATTACAGACGTGTGAGAATTGCCAACCTGATGTGAGGCACTTCACATAAACTTCAAGGGAGGAACTTAACAGTTCCCCCTTTTTTTATGCCTTGCGCTATAAATAGTTATGTCCTGAAACGAACACATTATGATAGCGCCAAATGAACATGAACAGACATGGGATGCAGTGGAGGAATACTTTGAATGTATAGTTGAGTGTAGCTTAGAAGATAAAGAATGTGTTGAGAAGTGTCTGGTGACACTAAAGGAGGAGAATTAACAGGCCCCTAAGTATAGTACATACCAAAAGACATCAGTCTCATGCATGAAGAACTCCAAGATGGTTATGGTGGTGATGAGTGGTTATGTTCAATGACGATGAACATTCATATGATAAGATCATTGTATGATACTATCTGTTATTCTTATCAAATGTGGCCAGGGTCGCCTGCTCGTCCCTATGAGGAACAGGAGTTCCTTATTTCTATGAAAGAAAGATTATTCGCAATGATAATGGAACATAGCTTTGAGATGCTTGAGGTAGATAAAGATAAATAAAAGAAAGCGATAGTCTAATGGCGCAACAATCTAATCCATCTTCGATGCATCCCAATGATGTTGCGCTTGGTGGCATTGAGAATAGAAACTTCCTGTCACCAGTTGGTTTCAAGTTCAACATCAGGAAGATGAAAGGTGTAGAGTTCTTCTGTCAGTCTGCATCCATTCCTTCTATCTCAATGAACTCTGCCAATACATCAACGAGATTCAATAAGATTCCTCAACCTGGAGATGAGTTGACTTATGAGGACTTGAGTATCAGGTTCCTGGTTGACGAAAACATGAAGAACTGGTATCAGGTTCATGATTGGATGAGAGAGATTACCACACCTTATTCCAGTAAGGAGTTTGGTTATAATAGAGGAACTCTTGAGAGTCAAAACAAGAAACTGAATAACAGAAGCGACTTAGCAAACTGGGATAATCAATGGCGTTCTGATTGTTCTTTGTTTATTCTTTCCAGTAACTATCAACCTGTTGCTGAGTTTGTTTTCAAAGATGCGTTTCCTGTGAACCTTTCCACTCTGGTGTTTGATTCTTCAGTGAATGACATTCAGTACTTCCAAGCAGATTGTTCTCTAAGATACACTTATTACGATTATTTCATCTATCCAGCAGCAACCGCAACGGACTCATCAATGCCTACCAACTATCAGAGATCTGCAGAAGGGGTTGACCTTCCTCTGAGTTGATGTTATAATAAAAAGAAAGCATGAACTTAGAAATCATCAACGAGATGTGGCTGAAAGACAGCAAGATTGATGATGTGATGTTAGATAATGCATCACTTGCTATCCCTCAACTCCATCAGAAGTATCTCACTCTATTGACTGAGTTCAATCTTCTACAGAAAAAGAAGTCACAAGGACTAAAGAAACTACAACATAAGAAATGGTTGTATTATTCAGGCAAAGCGATGCCTGAGGAGTATGAAGATAAACCTTTTCATTATAAAGTAATGAAGTCTGATGTCCCTAACTGGGTATCAGTGGATGATGACATCTGTAAGGTAGAAATGCAACTGGATTATTATAATGCTGTTATCAGAACTTTAGAAGAGATACTGAAACAAGTTCACCAGATGAGTTATAATATTAAGAATGCAATTCAGTGGAGATCTTTTGTGGGTGGTGGAGTATGATTGACGCAACTGTAGACAAGAGAGGGCCCATCAGTGATGATGAGTTGATTTATATTTGTCTAAACAATGCCCCCGAGGGTACTGATAGACATCAGGTACTGAGGATGATAAGGACATATAAGATACTCCTTCATCGTGCCACAGGTCCTTACAACCTATATCCACAACCTAAACCCAATGACGAGCTTAAGTAATCGAGCAGGTCTTACCCTTCTTGCTGTTTATTGGATAGCAATGACAGGAATGACAATCAATCTTATTAATCATGAAAACATTCACAGCAACATGCAACAAACCTTACGACAGACACTCCTATAAGATAGTGTTAAAGAATGGGAAGTCGATTCAGTTCGATAGTTATGAAACAATGAGATACCATTGGTATCAATTTAGAGAACATGCTGAAAGAGTTGAGATCATCGATGTCACTAACGGAAAGGGATTCTGAGTATCTAAGTGGTGATTCTGAATGGAATCAGATTCACCCTGATGACTTATGGGTTTATAATAAACTTATCCTCTCAACCAAACTAGGTTATAAGTGTGGACCTGCGGGAACAACTGTACCTGGTCCTAATGATTACATTGTGCGTCCCACAATGAATCTAATGGGAATGGGAATCAACGCTAGAACTCATTGGATTCAGGACACCACAGATCATCTCAATCCTGGTAGTTTCTGGTGTGAGATCTTTAAAGGAGAACACATCAGTGTCGACTTCCATAACAGACAACCAGAACTTATTGTAAAGGGTCTGAGACATAAGCACAGTCCCCTGTGGCAGTGGGAGAAATGGTATAAGGTAGATAGGTTGATAATGTTCCCAAGTATCCTACAGAACCTTTCTGGTGATTATGAGTGGATCAACTGTGAGTTTATTGGAAAGAAACTTATTGAGGTTCATTTCAGAAGAAACCCAGACTTTAGATTTGATAATTCAATCGCAATTCCTGTATGGAATGAGAGTGAAGCACATGGAAAGAACTTTGTTGAGGACAGGGATTATAAGAGATTTGGATTCCATATTGACGCTAAATAATAATAAGTTATTATTATGATTCCGTGGCGGAAGTATTCATTTCCAAAAAGAACGAGAATGAGATTCACATAGATTGTGAACAGCATGTTCTTTATGAGTTACAGGAAGCATTCTCTTTTGATGTAGAGGGTGCTTCATTTTCTCCTGCCTACAGAAAGAAGTTCTGGGATGGGAAGGTAAGATTATGTAGTGTTGTAAAACAAACACTTCCAGCTGGACTAACATATCGCCTCTGCAAATGGTTAGATAAACACGACTATAAGTGGGACTTCAGGGAAAGTAAGTACTATGGAGTTCCTTATGAGGTGGATGAGAGAATCTTTTATGAGGGTGTGGAACTCTTTATGAATAAGATTTCTGGTGTGAAACCCAGAGATTATCAAATAGAAACAGTCTTTCACGCTCTAAAGGAATACAGAAAGACTATCGTGTCTCCTACTGGTTCAGGTAAGTCATTGATGATTTACTCCATTGCCAGGTATCTAAAGTCCATCGGTAAGAGAGTATTGATTGTGGTCCCTTCCAAGGGTCTTGTGGAACAGATGACAGGAGACTTTGTAGATTATGGTTGGGACGTAGAAAACATTCATAAGATTTATCAGGGTCATTCGATTGACACTAAGGCACCTGTCACTGTCACCACCTGGCAATCTGTTTATGGATTAGATAAGAGTTGGTTTAGACAGTTCGATGGAGTCATTGGTGATGAGTGCCATAACTTTAAAGCAAAGTGTCTTCAAGGAATCATGAAGAAGATGCCTGATGCCAAGTGGCGTTATGGTTTCACGGGAACACTGGATGGTAAGAATGTCCATAAACTTATTCTGGAGGGTCAGTTTGGACCTGTGTATCGAACCACGACATCTTCTGACTTGATGGATAAGGGGTTCTTGGCACAACTGAAGGTGGAGATTATTACTCTGAAACACGAACCTCAATCCTTTAAGACTTATAATGATGAGATTGAACTCATCGGTCTTATGGAAGAAAGAAATAGATTCATCACCAATCTCTCTTGTGACCTGAAAGGGAATGTGTTAGTCTTGTTTAGTCGTGTCGAGAAACATGGACTTCCACTCCATGAGATGATAAAATCAAAGACCAGTAGACCTGTTCATCTCATCTATGGTGATACCAAAGTTGATGTCAGGGAAGACGTTCGTTCTATAGCAGAGAAATCAAATGACAATCTTATCCTTGGTAGTTACGGGACTATGTCCACTGGCGTTAATATCAAGAATCTGCATCACGTCGTTTTTGCATCCCCTTCTAAATCCAGAATCCGTGTTCTCCAGTCCATCGGTCGTGGCCTCCGTAAAGCAAAGGGAAAGGAATCAGTTCTTCTCTATGACATTGCCGATGACTTCAGAGGAGGTAAGATTGTCAAAAACAACTTCACTTTGAATCATCTCGCAGAGAGAATCAAGTTTTACATTGATGAGGACTTCACTTATAGGATTACAGAATTGACACTAAATAAGAGTGTAGGTCGACTAGACATATGAACGATCCATTCTTCGCCACATTAAAAATTAGCACCGGCGAAGAAGTGCTATCAGAAGTTATGGTGACAGAAGAACATGGTGTCACCTTTTATTTGTTAAGAAACCCAATCATTGTTGCAGAAAACACAACTGTTGATCCATCCAGAGGTTTGGTGATAAGTGGGCTCGTCCCCAAGAAATGGTTGATGTATTCAGATGACGACATGACGATTGTCCATACTCAACACGTTGTAACGATGTCCGAAATGGACAAGTTTGGTGTTGATTTTTATAAGAAAGCACTTCTTGCCGCTAAGATATCATCCCCAATCAAAAGAAAAGTAGAGTCCAAGAAACACAGTGGTTATCTTGGTAAGATAAAGGCACAACGAGACCTAATCAAACGGATGTTTGATAATTCTCATGATGTACCTGAAAGTTAAATGATCGCGTGTTCGTGATCACCCATATCATAATAAACACATTCAAGAAATAGGAGTTCATTCATTGCATTTCCTATTTCTTTTTCGTTGTATGGGTTGACTCCACTCCATTCAGTACATTCTTTCACTACTGATTGGGGAATAGGGTCATGTCTAAACATTGTGTCAGGTCCTTCTTTGATATGAATATCCCCATTGAGTACAATAATAAGAAAGATTGTTTCAATCATAGTAGCTACTATGCCCTTCTGTTAGTGACATTAGTATTGTAGCATGTAAAGAGAAGATATGTCAAGTGGACATTAGTTCACTAATCCTTTATAATAAAACCAACGACAAATAAGTTATGACTATTAAACGTAAGAAGAAGAATAACTTTATTGATAATAAAGAGTTCTATTCTGCGATGGTAAATTATAGACAACAATGCCAACGGGCTAAAGAACAGGGAGGACCCAAACCCCTGATTCCCCGATACATTGGTAAGTGTTTTCTAGACATTGCAGAACACCTATCCATGCGTCCTAACTTCTCCAACTACATGTATCGCCAAGATATGGTGATGGATGCCGTTGAAAACTGTGTTGTTTACTGTTACAATTTTGACCCAGAGAAATCCAAGAACCCCTTCTCCTATTTCACTCAAGTTTGTTGGTATGCTTTTATACGTCGCATTGGTAAAGAAAAGAGACAAATTGAAATATGTGATAAGATTATTGCCAAGTCTGGTTTCGAGGAGTTATTTCAATCCGATGCTATGGGTTCCTCAGCTGATTACAACTCGATTAAAGATGCGATAGATCAAAAGAGAAGAGGCAATAAATAAAAAGAAAGTCTTAGTCCAATGTTACTCAAAGAAGCATGTGAGTCTATTAAGTTGGAATGTGCCCTTAGAGATCTAGGTTTTGTAGAGATTGGTTGGAAGACTGTGGCTCACGCAGGAATCTACTTTCTAGAACCAATTGGACTAACGATGCATTATGGACCTGAAGATAAGGTACTTGGATTTGTTTTAGGTGAGGAAATGTTCTCACGTAATCCAAACAGTCTTCATTACATGTTCGCTTCAGCAAAAGATGCGTTTGATATGTCTGAGACATTAGATAAATAATAGAGCCTACTTTCGCTACCTAGGCTGAGATGTCATGGGGAGCGCTACGTTCCCCCATCTCTTTATGGATCCCCTACAAAAGCTTTATGACTTATATGAAGATGAGATGAGACCTCAACTTCAAGAACCTATGAGTCCCACCGTGTCAACCCCACAGAGGGATGACCATCAACATCCAGTCATCCAACAGAGAAACCAAGTGGACTCCCACAGAGAGGGTGGTGCTGAGGTTGCAGACGCACATGAGTTGGTTCACGGGGCAGTTGATACTGCTGATGTAGATTCAAAGGCGAAACTTGCTGCCACCCTAAGTCGGGTTCAGGATGGAAAAGATAAGAAAGGAATCACTATTGAAAAAGATGCCGAGTTCCAGTCACTCTTGGCAAAGGACGCAGCAGTTGAGAAGAACCTTGGTCAGGTCACTCCTGATGACTTGAAGACACCGATGAATCAAGAGATCCCTGACATGAACCAACAGGATAATCCCGAATCGATTGACAGAATGGAAGAATATGATTATAATGAGGATGTGAGTTATCTTCAAAAGTATGGACGCGCATAAGGTTGCGATCTTAACGGACACACACTTCGGTGTTCGTAAAGGAAATCAAATCCTCCACGATTATTTTGAGAAGTTTTATCGTGATACTTTCTTTCCTGCCATTGATAAAGCCGGAATTGATACCGTTATTCATCTTGGTGATGTATTTGATGTTCGTAAAGGGATTGATTATTGGTCTCTTGATTGGGCCAAGAGGGTCTTCTTTGATCCTTTATTTGAGCGAGGAATAACACTCCATGTCATTGTTGGTAACCATGACATCTTTTATAAGCAGAGTCTAAAGATCAACGCTCCTATGTTGAATCTTGCTGAGTATACAAACATTGTTACCTACGCAGAACCAGTGACAGCTAACATCAAAGGGACTTCTGTCTTTATGGTTCCTTGGATTTGTGAAGACAATGCCGCTGAGTTCTCAGAAGAACTTGCGTATTCAAAGGCCAAGGTCTGTATGGGTCACCTGGAGCTGGCTGGATTTTATGCCAATAAAGACTACCAATGCCAGCATGGCACAAATTCTCAGGTATTCTCCCACTTTGATACGGTCTTCTCTGGGCACTTTCATAAGAAGTCCACTCAGGGTAACATTACTTATCTTGGGAATACGTATCAAATGTACTGGAATGATGAGGGAGAGACAAGAGGGTTTCACTTCTTTGACTTGAAGACTGGAGAACTTGAGTTTGTTCCTAACCCTACTGGACTCTTCAATAAGATCTATTATAGTGAGAAGGATTCTAAACTCATCAATCCCCATAAGGTTGCTGGATCTTATGTGAAGATCATTGTGGAGGATAAGTCCTCTCCAGTCAAACTCTCACAGTTGGTAGATAAACTCTACTCTGCTGGAGTTCATGACGTTAAGATCATTGAGAACTTTGATCTTTCTATTGATGAAGATGTAGAAGTCGAAGCGGAAGATACCTTAACGACACTAACTAACTATGTCGTATCAATGGAGGAGGACTATAACAAAGAGAACATCATCAACATCTTCAAATCATTATACGTTGAAGCACAGGAGGTGTAATGTTTTTATTAACCAAAGAGAGCAATGACATTGAGTCAGGTGCTTATGCTACAGTTGACTCTGACGGAACGACCATCGTTCAATTCTTTGTTGACAAAGACGACGCAATCACTTATAATACACTATTGGAAGCGATAGGTGAAGACCTTCATGTAACAGAAACCAAAGATGATAACGTCGATAAACTCTGTGACGTTCTTGGTTTTGCTTACACTGTGGTTGAACCTGGAGAGGTTGTCTTTCCTCGCATCGAGACTCTACAGAGTGATTTATTTAATTCATGATTATTTTCAAAAAGTTAACATTCAAGAACTTCCTGTCCGTTGGTAATAAGGAAGTATCTATTGATCTTAACGATACAAAAACAACACTTATTCATGGAACCAATGGGAGTGGCAAGAGCACAATTCTAGATGCTCTTTGCTACTCCCTTTTTGGTAAGAGTTTCCGTCGTGTGAACCTTCCTCAACTTATCAACACCCAGAATAAGAAAGGACTTCTCACTGAAATTGAATTCACTATTGGTAATAATGAGTTCCGCGTGGTCCGTGGAATTAAACCTAAGGTCTTTGAAGTTTATAAGAATGGAGAACAGTTAGATAACGTAGCAGCAGACAGAGATACCCAGACACTTTTAGAACAGAACATTCTGAAACTGACTTATAAGAGTTTCACTCAGATTTGTGTTCTTGGTTCTTCTAACTTTGTTCCTTTCATGCAACTTCCTACAGTTGGAAGACGTGAATGCATTGAAGACTTCCTGGACATCAAAGTGTTCTCCACGATGTCATTGATTGCTAAGGAGAGACTGAGAGGACTTAAAGATAATGCAACCAGACTCAAAGGTGACATTGGGAACCTTGAGTATAAGATTGAGATTCAAAAAGAAAGAATCCAAGAATTAGAAAGTCAATCTGATAAGAACATCAAAGACTTAGAAGGTAAGATTAGTAATCATAAAGAGAGTCTGACAGAACTTACTATTGAATTAACATCACTTATCCAAGAAGAGGAGGATGTGATGAGTCAACTGAATCTTCTTATGCAATCCAAACCTGATAAGAAGCACGGAGAGTTCAATAAGATTATCATCAAACTTGAGAGTAAGATTGAGAGACTGAAGAAGAACATTACCTTTTATGAAACCAATGACTCCTGTCATTCCTGCAAGCAACCTCTCTTAGAAGAAACAAAAGAGAAGTACATTACAGAATCTCAGACAGAGATGGATCAGTATCTGGATGCCGTCAAGCAATCCAATGAGAAGATGGAGGAACTCCATTCCGTTCTTGCGAGTGTTTCTAACTATCAACAATCTGTTAATGAGATTCAAAAGAAGACCTTTGAGTTAAATACTCGAATGAGATCTTATAACCACAGCATCAAAGACTGGGAGAACCAGATCACTGAGATTCAAATGTCTTCTGGATCTGTGGATAAAGAAAGAGGTAAGTTAGAGATTCTTCAGGAGGAACTGAAAGAAAGACAGAATGAATACTATGGACAGATTACTGGAGTTGGTGAACATGAAGTTGTGGTGAATCTCCTGAAGGACTCTGGTATCAAGACCCAGATCGTCAAGAAGTATCTACCTGCAATCAATAAGTTTACAAGACATTATCTTCAGGTACTAGATCTCCAGATTCACTTCCAGTTAGATCAAGAGTTCAATGAGAGTGTATCATCACCTCTTCATCAGAACTTCTCTTATGGTTCCTTCAGTGAGGGGCAGAAGGCACGTATTGACCTGGCATTGATGTTCACGTGGAGAGATGTAGGCAAACTAAAGAACTCAGTAAGGACTAACCTCCTGATTCTTGATGAAGTATTCTCATCCTCATTGGATGACGTAGGTAAAGAGAACCTCTTTTCTTTATTGAAGTATCGTTTAGATGATGACCAGAGAATCCTAGTGGTCGATCATACCTTATCTGCATCCTTCAAAGAGAAGTTTGATCGTTCTATTGAGGTATCTCGTCAAGGCGGATTCAGTCGTTATAATTAATGTCCAGCATAGACATCATCACTACCTTCTGCAACTGCAGTACATCCTGCGACATCATCCGTAATTCTACCTGAACCTAATCCATTCACGAAGACTTTGTATGATCCTCTAGCGATGGGTGCTGTATGAATGACACAATCATCACCACCTGGTTTTAGGTGAGCATCATTAGTGTGAGACATTAATGACCACGGAATGCCATTGACGAATACATCATCTGACCCTTGTGCCCGATGGGGTTGGGAACAATGGACGAGATCGGCGTCTCCAATCCTGGTTGCTGGTTGTGCCATTAGTGATAAATCCCGTGAGTGAAGTAACAGGTTTGTAATAAATCATTCATAAGACCAGCCCAGTTTGAAGTTGGTTGATACACATCTTGAATGACTGTTGCTGTTCCTGTGATTAAGCTGGTAGTCAGTGTTGCTGTGTATGTGATAGTGACAAACTCTCTATCATCTGGTTTGAACTTGGTGATAGAGTCCATAGGGTAGATGTTTCTTTCTTCATCCATAGGTTCAAATGGGAACCATCCAACTGCATCTATACTTACTTCACCTTGATATGTGTCTTGAGTACTTCCAGATAGACGAGTGACGTATCTGAAATCGGATCTATCAAACACAAGACTGTAAATATAACCACTCACATAAGACTTTCTTTCCTCTTCTGGGATTATGACACCTGCTCCTATTCCTTGAACAGGTCCAATGTTTAACCATCCTGCACCACTTTTCTGATAGATCGTACCATAAACACCGTTGGCAACCAATGCCCAATCACCATCTGGTGAATCTGTTGGTAGATCATTCACACTACCAGCAGCTCCTGTATTAATTTGTGCTGGATCTTTGACGATACCTGCTCTACACCATTGCCAACTCCCCCCTGCAGGTCCACCATCTGCCCAAACATATCCAACACCATTCTCCAAATTAATATAGAATGTATTATCACCGTATACTTTTCCTGAGGGAAGTGATGATTCATTCAACACAAAACCAGCAACGATGGCTTTATCATTCTTGAGACCAACTCTGGTGTCTCCGGCAGCTGCAGCTGGTGGTTCACTAGGCAAAAGAACATATTTCAACGGACCACCAAATTGTTTTGGCTTTGCGGGGTTGGTAGAATCAACCCAGTCGTTTGTCATCGTACTGGTAAGAGCCATAGATGTCAGCACATATGGAAGATAAACTCTCATTACAATATCAGATACTAATTCTCCACCACCATTGCCTTCCGCATCGGGGTCAGTCGTAGTAATAGTTCTAGTATCTTCAAATACTTTACCTTGAATCCAATAATCGTATAGAGGTTCTGGTCCACCAACGAGACGAGCACTTACATCATTCCAAGTGAACTCTGTTGCTGGTTCAAATCCACCAAAGTAATTTGGATTCTCTACTGGCTCTGGAGGATTAGCGACAGCTCCATTATTGACGCTCCACTCGATACCTTGAATTTTAGTGATTGCGACTGCCATAATTAGTTCAGGAAGATTTTAGCTGCTTTGACTGTTTGGATGCCTTGAATTTCGACTGATTCTGATCCACCAACTGTTCTTGTTCTTGTGAGTCCAACGTCCTCTAATCTGTTCTGTCCAATTGTGTCAGTAGAATTTAGTGAAACTCTACCAAGATAGTTTCCTTTCTGAACATCGAAATTGGCATCTCCATTGGTAACAATAATTTGTTGTCCATAAGGAATGTACTTTGGATCAACCATTGTACTGGCAAAGTTATAATGTGCCGATGATTCAGATTCAAAGTAAACATCTCCACCTGGACGAGAAACACTGAGTGTTCCAGGTTCTTCTGGTACAAATACTTTTGTGGTGAATGTTCCAATAGCTTCAGTGGAAGGTCTATCAGTCCATTGTCCTACTAAGTCTACTCTCTCCTGTCCACAGACAAGATTGAGATAACCTTTAGATGAGATTGTGATGCCACCATTGACATCATCATTCTGAATAATGGTGTTCCCGTGAACATTCATCACGTTCACACCACCTGGAGCTCCTTGTTCTTTAGTTCCTGTTTCTGATTTCCGAGAGACGATTCTTTCTGTTAACTCCTTAGAGTCAAGATAGATTGACTTTGTTGATTCTAAGGAGATAGATTCAGTCGCCTTATTGATCATGTTATTGGAACTCATAATCAAATCAGTACCAGCAAGGATACGACCTGTAGATCCAATTTCAAAATCAAGTTCAGAACATTTGATGGTAAGTTTACCTCCAATTTCCCAACACTGATCTGCATCCTGACGAGTAGTTCCAGCATCGGAACTTTTACTTTCTCCACCAGAGGTTGATAGAACACTACCATGAGTATGAATATCAGTCATTGACTTCAGGAAGATGCTACCATCTGCCTTGAACTCGATGTGAGAACCACTGGTGTGTCTGAGGATTACTCTTTGGTTATCGGGTGTGTCATAGAACGTAAATTCATGACCGGATGGAGTGACAAACGGAAGGGAATATTGATATTCCTGTTTATCATCATCAATTTTAGATCCAGCTGGCATATCAATACAGGTTCTTATGTCTGGGGTTTGGACAGTAAACTACTTCAATTGGTATCTTTGATGATTTGGCAGAAGGTTTAGGTGTAATATTCATGATTGGATAAAGACGAGCTCCAAATCCACCATCTGTTCCACACCTTTTGCCATCATCATAAACACGAACTTCTGGTACTCTTTTGAATCCAGTACCACTATTTATGATGTCTACAGCAACGATACGACCCTCAACTACAACTGGTCTAACTTCACCATTTTGATTAGTTTCTTTATCTAAGTCCCATAATTCAATCACTGGATCACAATAATCGAATCCAGTATTAGCAATATGAAAACCACCAATCGAAATATCATAGTTTGGATCATCAGTTAAGATTCCAATCTCACTATCATCAGGAATAATAGTTATAGGAGGTTGTGGTTTAGTCGGCCAGGAAGAACAAGAGGTTAGAATAGAAACTAATTGTCCAGACACTTTGTCTAGAACTGGAACTGGACGACCAACATATCCAGGAATATAAATTGTTGGGAATCCTTTACCTGGATTTAATTGATTATTATAATAATATTTCTTACCGCCTCTAATAACAACAATGGTATTTGGTACACCATTGATGAAGTTCTTGGCGCAGATTTCGTTATCACTGGGAAGAGGTAGAGGAAGAACTGATCCACCATTACCATCAGGTTTGACGTCAGGAATGATTTCGGTTCCATCAGGATACTTGATGGGTGTGATTGGATAGGGTTCCTTCGTTACTGGATCATAACCAGGATCTGGAATCACTGGAGTCTGAGCTTCTTCACATGGTGTATTATTTGTCTCTGTGGGTAATGGTGTGGGAAGTCCACCAATTCCTATACCTGGGAAATCTTCAGCATTACTATATGCACCATTGAAGTCACTGCCTCCTCCACCGCCGCCACCGCCTAAGAATCCCATAGCTGTGTTGTATAGTCTTTCTGGATTGCATCCTTGAATTTTGGTTTTGATGTCTTGAGATCTGGTACCGGCAGTGTTATGGACTTCAGTTTGTGATGAGTATTTTTGATCCAAAATGAATAACATTCCACCAGTTAACGCGCTAAGAATACTAGCGATAGCGTTATCGTCTCCTGAGGAATCGGAATTGTTTTCATCATCAATGTAAGCTTGAGATAAATCTTCAGCAGCACCAAGAGTACTATCAATGATGATGTTGATGTTACCTAATAGATTATCAGTTAAACAAATTGCTTCTGAGTTCCTAATCTGAGTGGGCCCTGATGAACCAGCATCTCCTCCAAAATTATCATCACTATCATCTCCTCCACCACCACTATTCATTGACTGTAGCAATTGCATGATGATTTGACATAACAAATCGATCAGAGTTTCCTGGAAGATGGCGTTCTTCTGATCTCCTTTCTTTTTCTGTTGTTGTTCTGCCTCTACCCTAGTGGGCCCATCTCTGTCTATTGCTGCCGCAAGTGCTATACCTTCGAGTACTCTATCTGCTGCATTTACTTCTGCCTTCGCTACATTAGCAGGTTGCTTCAGAAGATTACAGATAAGTTGTGCTAACTTCTGTAAGACTCCATTGACATCTGTATAGTTACCAGAAAAGGTATCCCATACTGCATCATTGTAAATAAAACGAGACAACTCAGAAGGTACCATCTCCTTCATGTTTCTTTGTATGTCCTCACGGGCGTGTTTCATAGGACCACAAAGTCCATCACCTTTTACAACTTCATACTTTTGTGCGTCTTTAGCTTCACCCTTCAAATCACCTTTTCTTCTCGTTGAGGCAACAGACTGATTCGCCTGTTTGCCATCACAGTCTGAGTCTGAGTCATCAGTAGAAGTAAGAGCACCGGCGGGATCTCCTTTATGACTAGTTCCTTGTCCGGTTTCTCCTACTACTTTTCTATTATCGTTATCTACTTCAGGACCTGCAGTCACAGGAACAAAGGCCCCGGCAGATTCTGATGCTGTCGCTTTGCCATCACCTTTCTTTCTGTTATCTTTGTCGACTGCCTTAGCAGTGAAAGGAAGCGAAGAGAGAACCACAGGAGCATTTGCCTCATCTCCATCTAAGAAGAATCCAAATACAAATGAACCCACTAGGAGTCCGTGTTTGCCACCAATTCTATTCTGTTGAGCATGAGTAGTAGGAGAACCAACCTTTGCCCATGGAAGATCTTCAGTCTTCAGTTCCTTTTTATCTTTTGGGTGCCATCCAATACAACGAACCTTCACACGACTTGCATGTTTAGGATCATCTACATCTTCTACAACTCCAAGGAATGGAGTGAAACGATCCTTACCAAAGAAATCTGGGCGTACATTAGGTGATAATTCTGTCATGATTCGGATGTCTTATCGTCTTGTTGTGTGGTGGATCTAATAGTAGTTAGTTTGGTATACGCTCTCCCATCTGCGAAGAAGTGATGACCAACTTGTCTTATAATGTATTTACCAGAGTGTTTCTCATCAATTCCCTGACCCTTCTCACTTTCCACTTTAGGGATTCTAATTTTCATTGAATCTCCCGCTCTTACCGTCAGTTGAGGAGGAAGAGTAAAGGTTCCACATTGATCATCAAAGGTGTTCTGACTGACTTGGTTTTGTGCTAGGAACTGTTTTGATTGATCCCACTTTTCTTTTTGTGCCTTATCACAAGAGTTCTCAAATCTTTCATTGGAGAACATACGAGTCATAACCCTGGTTGGAGTATCACCAGCATCTTCTAATGCTTTCTTTTGCTTCTCTGACATATTCTTATCATCTTTGTATTCAAACTCCACATACTCACCTTTATCTACATCAAAAGTAATCACTGTGTTTTTGAATGCCCCAGATCTTAACTTAGATTGAAAGTCTCCAATCCTCTTGAAGTCATAATCAATAATACCTTGCATCACCTCATCCATGGATAGGTTCTTATTCTGTAACTGATACCTAAACTCACCAGCGTCTGTTCCTCCACTCTCTCCCTTTCTTAGAGATTGAACATCAGCGAACCTATACCCATCCAAGGTTTCCCAACAAAGGAAACCAGTGGTTCCTTTGGTTTCACCCTCCTGTGACCCCTCTTGTTCTTGTGTGGAGGGACTGTCTTGACCAGAGGTAACTCCATGGGTTAGGACATACTTGATGACCTCTGTGGGTCTCTTACGAGCGGCACTGAAGGTCATGGGAAGTCCAGTACCATCAATCTTATCTTCCTGTCCTTTTACTACTGTAATCATTTCCCGAATAATCTCTTCAGGTTTCTTACTTTTGTATGCTTTGGTGATAAACTTTGATTCATTCTGTCTGACTGACTTAGAAGTAAAGTCAACATTGTAAACCTTTTTACTATCCTTAATCATTTTATTGGTGAGTCCATTCAGGACACCTTCAAACTCGATAGTTTCCTCTTTGGAATTCTTGAATGAGAACTTGAATTCTTCTAGGAACTCGATCTCATTGTCTTCAACAAATCCAGAACCATCAGTATCAAAGATAGTGATGTTACCAGTGATAACAGGACTGAAGATGTTCTCATAGATTGAGAGAGTCATGAATAAACCAACTACATCGACACCATCAATTTCAAATGTATCGACCTTAAATTGTGTTGGATTTGAGAAATCGCTATTTGTCATTAGAATGCTGTACCCATGTTGAGACGATAGAAGTATTCAGCTGACTGGATACTGGAAGGGCCATCAGGAAGTGATGGTGGAGCTGGAGTTCCAATAGAATTAACAGAAGGACGAGCCCCACTAGAACTACCTGAAGGAACAGGAATAACAATAGGAGAAGATGCCGCGGCAATTTGTGATGCGAATTGTTCTTGTGCCTTTTGATACCTGCTGTTTCCTGAACTGGTGGTTCCTGACATGTTTACCACGCCGCCAGTTTGCTTTCCTTGAATTTTACCACCGTATTTGGTGTACATTGCCATGAATTGTTCAGCACTGTATTTGGCCTGTCCTCCATAAGATCCTCCTTTAGTTCCAGAAGGTCCACCTTCAACAGATGCCCATTCCTGTCCAAGTCTGTACACTTCTCTCTTTGATAATCCATCAGACATGTCCACTCTTCTCTTCTTAGAGATGAGATCGAGTGCCACAGCATCTTGATTGCTTGGACTCATGTCCCTACCATTAGCGTATTCGTCCCAAGTGGTACTCAGGAATTGATATCTGCCAGCTGCATCTGAACCATATCTTCCAGAATTGATTACTTGTCTTGGGTGTTTCTTTCCTGTGAACTGTTTACCAGTAAACTGAGTATTATAACCATTGTTTCCATACTTGGTAGTTCCTTCGGCATCGGCGAGTGCATTCAACACAGCTTTTTCATTATTACTAAGGCTTCCGTTTGATGTTGAGGAACCACTAATTGCACCAGTGATTGCTCCTCCAATAGCCTGAGCTCCACCACCAAGTGCGTTTGTTATTGAAGACAATCCACCCAATCCAAGAGCTGATGATAACCCACTACCAAGTCCTTCCGTCAAAGCACCCAAAGCTGAGGTTACGAAACCACCAGCTCCACCTAATCCTTTCAATGCAGCACCTATCGCACCACTTAATCCTTGTTTGTTGTCTTGTTTAATTCCAGATTCATTACCTTGTGGAACAGATGTTCCACTATTCTTACCAGTGTAATCCCAATGCCAACCTGATGGGCCCAGATAATCGTTCCAATTCCAACCATATTTGCCACTGTTTGATCTCATCCAATTCCAACTACTAGAACCAGATTGAACATCAACTCCATTACCATAGAGGTGATTGGAATTGGCAGCGCCACCAACCGATGAATTCTTTGATGGGCTTCTTTGAGCACTGTTGATGTCCTTCGGATTCACCGCACCATCGGATGCCTTCATCATCTTCGAGAATGATTCCGCACCACCTTTACTGAAGATAGCGGGTCTTCCCTGTGCGTCTGTACCAACAGACCAACCTGGACCTGTTTCTGAATGATTTCCTTCAACTACACCACCACTTTGGAAGCGAGGTATCATGGAGTTCATAGCCAGAGCAGCACCTGCTCCTGGATCATTAGGTCCAAAGACTTTCTCTCCTTGCTCAAGCATGGTAGGAACCATTCCTCCATTTTGCATGTACCTTGAGGCATTCTGGTTTAGAACAACAGAACCCGGAGAAAGCATCGAAGCAAACCTGTCACCATTACCACCTTGGTTTGGAACGGTTCCTACGAACCCACCCTGTTGTTTTTTATCTGCATAGTTCTTAAAGAAATCTCCAATGTTTTCAAACACATTTCCCGCACCTTCCATCAACTTGGTAGCGGCTTTAATGGGATTCAGGAAGTCTAAGAGTGCTTTAAATCCATCAACAACAGGAGTAAGAATATTAGTAGCTAGTTCTTTTAATGGATCAAGTATTGGCGCAAGGAACTCGCCGATCTTTTTGAGATATGGCCCGAAAGTTTTATCTAAGAAATTAGCTACCCACTGAACACCTCCTGTGAACTTATCCCAAGCTCCTTTGAAGAAGTTCCCAACTGATTTAAAGAAAGGTTGAATTATATCTTTATTAAATTTATTGAACGCTCTTCCAAACTGTTCAATCATGTACATGAACTGTCCAAATGTCTTTTTGACAGCATCAACATACTTCATTATGTCTTTCAACATATTATTAAACATCTCATCCAATTTCCCAAACACTTTAGCCAGGAAAGGATTCTTATCTAACTGATCCTTGAATATTTTTCCTAGTTGATCACCAATGAATCCACCCAGAGCGGCACCAACTGCTGTACCAATAGGACCTAGAAGAGAACCCAGGGCTCCACCTGCTATTGCTCCTGCTCCTGCTCCACCACCAGCGAAGAGTGCATCTGTGATTGACTTGGTATTAAAGAACTCCATGATACCAGAGGTCAGAGCAGCGAGGATTCCACCACCCTTGATCATTTTACCTAGGCCCTTGCCTCCTTTCCCGAGGAGTCCAGCTAATCCCTTGCCTCCTTTCCCGAGGAGTCCAGATAATCCTTTACTAAGATTACCCAACATGCCAAAGAGACCTTTGGCTCCTCCAAATATAAGCTTGCCGCCGCCTTTGATTAATCCTCCTGCTCCACCAGCAAGACCGGATAGTAACTTAGCTAGTGCTCCACCTGTCATAAAGGCGAGCATTTGCTTAAGTGTATTTCCTATTCCTCCAGCTTTCTTTTCTTCTTTCTTCTTTACTGCCGCTTGTTTCTTAAGAGCATCAATTAATCCTTTGAGTCCAAAATCTGCCTTCTTTCTCTTTGCATCTCTTTCCGATCTCTTTCTTGATGTCTCTTCTGACTTTGTATTTTTAACCTCTAACTTATAGATCCTCTGCAAAGTAGAATCCATCGAGTCCAAAGACTTCTTGGTGTCCTTATCTGTTTGGACCAGTTTTGAGAGTACGCTATCAGCCATCTGCTTATCGCTTTTCTTTTATTTATCTGCTTTGTTGAGACACAGCTGCCTGCTTTCTTCTCATATCTTGAGACTCCAAATAGTTAGAAAGGAGAGATGTCATAACATCTAGTTCCCAAGGAAGCAAGTCATCAACTTCACTAATGCTCCATTGATGATATTGCTTGAACGCAAAGATGCGTTCATAGTAAGTAATAAGACTGGTGTGCATCAACGCCGTTAGAAAAAAGCAGATAGTCCTTCCAACGTAATTGTAAAATCATTACCCGTTTTGGTATTCTTCATGGTAAAGGAATGAGACAGTTTAGGCATTGTTTCAAAGAACTTACCAAGTTTACCAAATTGTTCAGTGGTGAGACCTTCCACCCAATCCATAAGTTCACTTTGAGTCATATCATCTTTAGAATACGCCTCTTCTCCTATAATGATTTGTGAAATACAACGACAAACAAGTTCAGTGGTTGATGAAATGTTATCAGTGTTCACACCTTCACTGAAGAAAGAGATGTCAGGATACCTCATCTTGACACTGACTTCATCATTAATTTCAACGATGTCACTGTGTTCTTTAGATCTTTGAACTTGAATCTTATCAATATTGATTTCGTGTTCGGTGGTGAATGTCTCATCATCTGGATCTGTGACATTCACAGTGATCTTCTCACCAGCAGATTTGGATCTTGTCTTAAGAAACAGATACTCAATATCAAATAGTGCCAAGTCATCTACTGAGAAATCAACAGGACTCGTGACGCATCTTTCTAAAACATTAGTGATGGCGTTTGTAATCTCATCAGGTTCTTGTGATTCTGCTGCAAGAACTAGAATCTTTTCTTCCTTCACACTGAAGGGTTGATATTTAATCTTCTTTCCTGTAGAAGGAATCGCGGTAGAATATTCTGGACGTATACTTTTGGGCAATGCCATAACAAAGGATAATGTAATGTTACTATTATTTATCTCTTAATTCCTAACTCTTTTTCTGTCACGATACGAAAGGACCATCCTCTATTCTCGCAGAATTCTGATGCTGCTTTCCATTTAGATTGATTGGTGACATAAGTCTTCACCTCATACACCCAACTCTTTGTCTTTCTTGTGGGGTTGACTGGTGGACCTATAACTTCTTTATGAGGTTTCACTTCTACTATCTCTGTCATTATGATTCCTTCTTTGTTCTTATATTGAACTAGAAAGTCAGGAAAGTATCTCCTCCACTTCTTTTGAATTGGATCATAATAAGGTATCACTACTTCTTCTGAGTTCCATTTCTGTACTTCTTCTCTTAGATCACAATAATTCATAAAGATCTTTTCCCAAGAAGATCTATAAACAATTTGTCCAGGATCACCTTTATACTTCTTAGGATTCTTTGGCCGAAATAAACCTTGGTGGTTTCTCTTCATTATCTAATAAATAACCATATACCGTATTTAGATTGGGATGTCATACGAAACCGCCAGAGCTCTATTGAATAAGAGTGTATCGAGGCCGACTCTATATTCTGTTAGACTCTCTAATAGAGTGAGTCGTCAAACGAATGATTATATTAACTTCTACTGTAGTGAAACTGCTATTCCTGAAGTGAGGCACACTTCTATTCTTGCTAATGGTCAGGAATTCATGGGTGTGGTAAGAGAACAACCAACCAATGTGGTGTTTGGTAAACCTTTTGGTATGACAATTATTGAGAATAGTGAGTTTCAAACTTATAAAGATTTGAGAGCATGGTTTAACTCAACCGCTCAGAATGCAAACCAGTCAAATGGATTCAATAGAACTCAGAGGATGAACTACTCATCCACTTATGTTTCTGACATTGAAATTATTAAGTTGGAACAACCCGGTAATTTGATTGGTGCTCTGGGTGCCTTTGATCCAAATGCAAACTATAAACAAGTATTGAAGGTTACTTTACTGAATGCATACCCAACTAACCTTAGTTCCATTTCTTTAAGTAGTTCCGCATATGATACAGCAACAACATTCCAAGCTTCTTTTAGTTATGAGTCATACACGATTCAAGAATTGGATAATAACATTGGACAACTGGTTGGTCGTATCGCTAATGCAATTGGTGGACTTCTCTGATGGCAGATAGAGTTCAACCTCTAATGGAAAGGGCAGCTAGAAGTGGCGCCCAATCAAATATGGTAAGACTTCTAAATGTCTTGACACCTTCTAGTATTGTTCCTGAAGTCGATAAATACTACGTGTTCGTTTATAAAGCAAAGACGAAGAACATTCAATACGATCAACATCCTTTTGTAGTCGTTACTGGAGTTTATCGTTGGGGATTCTCTGGATATAATTTTCACTTAGAACAACCTCGTAGATATAGTTGGAATGAAGTTCAAAGTAACATATACTTTGTAAGCGATGATGAACTCAACAGTGTACAAAACTATCCAATTGCTCTAATCAAATCATCATGACATTCAATATTTTAAAATATCCACAGGAACTGAATGAAGGTCAGGTTGACTATATAACCTTCACTCCTCATGAGTATAGAAGTAATAGAAGTGGAGAGACTGGTCCTCAGACTGGTTCTACTATTATTCTATACATGCCCAACTCCACACCTAGTGCACAGAACGCTAATAGTTGGGGTGAGTTTTCAAACCTTGGTCCTGTTGGTGCCGCAAAATTGGAAGCGATGGGAGCTGTTGCGGATATTGCTGATGGGGTTGGGGCAGCTATGCAGGGTCGAGATACATCAGGATTTCTTGATAGTCTCAAGAAACAAGCTGAGGCTATTGGTTCAAACCCTGGAGGAGTTGCAAAACAAGTGGCTCTTAAAACAATTGGTAATGAAATGGGATTCACTCCCAACCAAATTCTATCTCTAACAAGAGGTGAAGTTTATAATCCTAATGTGGAACTTACCTATAATTCACCAGCTAGAAGGGCGTTTAGTTTTTCCTTTCAGTTTATTCCTAAGAGCCAACAGGAAACTCAAATGATTCATAGGATTATTAAACACTTTAAGTCTAGAAGTGCACCTGAGGATAAGAACGGAATGTTTAAGATTCCAGATGTATGGATGGTAAAGTATATGAGCGATGGAGGACAGAATAAAAACATGAACGTATTTAAGAAAATGGCATGTACTGACATTTCAGTACAGGCAAACGCATCATCAAACATGCACCAGTCTTTCTCTGACGGAATGCCAATATCCACAACTATGTCAATCACTTTCCAAGAAATAGACATTATCACTCGTAATGATCATGATAGTGACGACGCAGGCCTGCAAGGATTCTAATGACTCTTCCAACTTATTTCTCCAATCTCCCCAACGTTCAGTATGGTCAGTCAGTCAATAAGGCTGAACAGGTCAATTATATTACTGCCAAAGATTTCTTTAGGTTGATGGTGCCTAGGGATGACATTTATAAAGAAGAGACTCTTTATACAAATTATACTGTCAACGATGGCGAGAGACCAGATCAAATCTCATTTGAACAATATGGCGATGAACAATACTATTGGATTCTTCTTCAGATCAATGAGATTGTTGATTACTATAATCAATGGCCCCTATCTAACAAAGAGTTAGAGGAGTATACTCAGAAGAAGTATGGTGGACTTCCTGGATCACAACAGATTCATCATTATGAAACTGTAGAAACTTATGATGCTGCTGGTAACTTTGTTCTTCCTGGTGAATTAGAGATTCCCTCTGATTACATTTATTATTATCCAGATAAACCAGGAAGTTCAGTCACTCTATCAAGTCTTCCTGCTCAAGTAACTAACTTCACTTATGAACAGAGACTCAATATAAAGAAACAAGATATCTTTATTCTAAAACCATTATACATTAGTGACTATGTGAGAGAGGTGAAGAAGAGAGGATTTGATATTAGAGGTTTAAACACACAAAGAAGTAAGATGAACATATCAGATATTTTAGGATAAAGAAAAAGGAGGGTAGTTAACCCTCCTTTCTTATTAACCGTCTGCGGCTAACTTCTTGAAGTAGTCCATGACATCATCATCTTCACTGGCATCAACCTGTTCTACAGGTTGTGGAGCGGTTGTTGATGCTACTGGTTCTTCTTTCTTCTCAAACACTGGTGCTGAGGAGATGGAAGTAGTGGTAGCCGTAGGAGATACATCAGGTGATGAAGTCCGACGACCCAGAACCTTATCCAGACGATCCTTCAGTTGATCATAAGATTTGAACTTATCAGCTGACGCCAGTTCCTGTAGGGAGTGTTCACGCTTCCAGATGGATTCCAACTGAGCGTCATCTAGATCCTCCAGAGTGGCGGGAGGGAAGAACTCAGAGGAGTCATAGTTAGGATAACCAGCAACCTTCTTAGCACGAAGTTTGAAGTCACATCCAGTCCAGAAGTCGAAAGGATTCACACCCTGACGTCCTTCCAGTTCATCACCATTGACTGCTTCCATGATCTTATCAAAGATCTTCTTACCGAATCGGAAGATCTTAACTTGACCTTCGTTATCAGGATTGGAAGGATCCTTTACGATATAAACGTTTGCGTAGTATGAAAGTTTACGCTTCTGTTTACGAACCTGTTCCTTCAGTGACTCATCACCAGAGTTCCAGAGTTCGCGGTTGTACTCACCAAGAGGATCATCTTTACCTAGAGTGGTAAGGGAGTTCTCGATGTACCAACCACCCACACCTTGGAAGGCGTGAGAGTAGATTTTGACGAAAGGCATGTCCTCACCATCAGGTGCAGGAAGGAAACGCAGAACTGCGTAACCATTACCCGCTTTGTCTGTGGTGAGTTTCCAGATTCTCTCATCGACTGTGCCGACCTGAGTGGACTTCTCCAGTTGCTTCTGGAGGGCAGAGAAGGCAGATGCCTTATTGTTCTTTAGACTTGAGAAGGACATAAGATTCGTAGGATTAATAGGGTACGATTGACAAGAGTTTATAGCCTTCGGTCGTGGGCTTATTAGTATTATAACCTAGAAACCGCCATCTGTCCAGTTAAAGGTGATGTCAATTCCTTGGTAGTCATCCATATCTTCATCAGTTAGTTCTTTGATTTTATCTTTCACTGACGACTTCAGTTCAATATAATACTGATCAAGACCACCTGATTTATCAATACCAAAGTCTTTAGATTGTTCTTCCAGGTAACACTTATAGTCTTGTGCATCCGCATCTTTAGATAGGGAAAGTCTAGTATAGAGGTTGTGTTCCTTCTCTGCTAGGGCATAGAGAGAATGAAGGAACTCTATCTTCAACTCATCTGTCTCATAACTATGACTCTCTTTATTTGCAAGATCAACTATCATTGCAATTTCCTGGACTCTATCCTGGAGGAATTCAATCTCTTCAATACATCTCTCAACGACTGGGGATTCCATAAAGTTCATATGAATTTCTCCTGTAACACTTTCTTGTATTTATTTGATGGTATAGAGAGGAATGGTTTGTACTTCTTTATCTTAAAGGATGTTCTTTCCCAAAGAGGGTCCTTAAGTTTCTTATTCCACTCTGGAGTGAACTTCAAAATCATATCAAGAATCAGGAGAGTATCAAAAGAAATCTGTCCCTTGAAGTGAAGTTTTAGTAATGGAGGGTGCCCTCCAGATACTTCAAATAAGTTATTAAAGGAAAGTTCTGTTCTTTCCATGTAGTCAACCAGTCGGACAATGTCTTGTTCAAAAAGGTAAGTCCTACTTTGGTTCTGCTTTTGCCACACCAACCAATTATCTTTTCCATCTCGTTTAATGTCTCCGATCCATACTTTCTTTGGATCGTCGGCAAGCACAAACGATGAGAGTAGATATTCTTTGGTTTCTTGATCCGAGAGTTTACGTGCAAGGGTCTCAAAGAAATAGAAGTCCGGTCTTTGTTGGTAGGTCTGTTCTTTGGCATTTACTTTACCGTCATATCGAAAGAAGTCAAAGTCATCCCTGGTGAAATGTAACTTCATAGCAAGATAAGTTCGATATACATCGAACCCATGAATCACTTTCATTAGATTGGCAATTTACCTTTGGACGTTTGCTTTAGATAGTTGAGTTCCATTGCCTCACACTTGATCTTTTCTTTGAGTGGTTTGGAGACCAGTTTACCAACCGACTCCAATTCGATCTCGTTCTCTGTGCAGTACTCAACAATGGCGTCAATGTAGTTCATTTTAGTTTTAAGAACCATTGCCTCGATTTCCTCGGCGAACTTTTCTTTACTGATGAACTTTTCATTGATGGCCTTGTCGATGTCTTTAGGATCTGGCATCTCGATGTTGAACAAATTGACTAGCATAATCTTTGAGAATTTCAAGGTATTTCATAATGTTTCGACGTTCAACAATCTGAACGTCACCGTTCTCACCTACTAAGAAGACAACTAACTTCTTAGGAACAACACCTGTTGCCTCGGAGAACATTGCCCAGTAAGCTGATAACTGCACGAAGTAGTCTTCCAACCACTCCTCTGGTTTCTCCTTCTCAGAAGTCTTGAAGTCAACGATGGCGAGTTCACCATCTACTTCACAGATAAGGTCTACTGCACCAGCGAGACAAAGTCTGTTTGAGAACATCCTAGTCTCTTGCTGGTAGATGTTGTTTAGGCGAATGTCTAGGTAAGGTTTTGCCGCCTTGAACATCAATTGTATCAGAGGTATCTGATACTCTTCAAGTTTTGTAACATCTTCGTTATTGATGTAGTGTTCTAACACGAGATGGAAACGAGTCCCACGAGTGGTGGCACGTTTGGTTTTACGGTTTGCTTCTTCAACTCCAACTTTCTTTCGCCAAGCTGCGAACTTGGGTCCAGTGACATGAGAGATGACTGAGGTGACTGAAGGGAAGAGGATTTGATCGTCCACTTGATAGAACCTAACCCCCTCGATCAGAGATCGACCAAGTTCTCCAAACTTATGATGATGTTCAGTACAATGTGTAAACATTAAAATCCTGCTGCGTTCTTAGCGATAAGGTAACTTCTAACCAAACCAGAACGACAGATATCATCAATACCCATCTCAATCATCTCAAAGTCGTCAGGCATAAGTTCCAGAATTCTCATAAAGTCATGGATGCCATTCTTCTCATTGTTCTTGGTGAGGTCTGTCTGCATCGCATCTCCACAGAAGATGATACGAGAGTTCTCACCAATACGTGTGATGATTGAATCTAGTTCGTGGAAGTTCAAGTTCTGCATCTCGTCGATGATAACGACTGCGTTGTCTAATGTCACACCACGAAGGAATGAAGTAGACCAGAACTTGATAGTTTCTTGACCTTTGAGTTGACCATAGAGAACTTCAAATTCGTTGTCTCCCGGCATCTCAAACATGTACTTCACCATATTCTTATAAGGAATTTGGTAGAGTGATGACTTATCTTCATGATCACCAGGGAGGAAACCAATCTCTCTGGTAGCGACAAGTGATCTTACAATGTATACGTTATCGTATACTGGAGTCTCTTTCAAGCAATCATAGAGTGCATTATAAAGAGCACAGAATGTTTTACCAGTACCAGCACATCCATAGATGAACATGTGCTTCCCTTCCTTCCACGCCTCGAACAACCTCTCCTGATTAAGAGTAAGTGGTTCGACCTGTGTCATTAGACTGGCATTGATGGGAAGTCTTCTTTTGATTGACTTACTACCAGTACTGCCAGTTGTCTTTTTAGTTCTAGCCATTAATAAAGATCCTTAACGTTTGATCCGGGTACTTTCTTGACGCCATCAAGAACTTGTTTCCAACCTGGATTCTTATTTACCAATTTGGTTTTCCACTCACCTTCACCAGCTGGCGATGCACACCCTTGAGACCAATCCCTCTTCCAGGGTTCGTTGTCTTCATACCATTGGGTGATATCATGAACACTTACATTAATTGTTTTTGTTTCTCCTGAGTCTGTATTGATAACCGGAAAGAGAGCCATAATAATAAAGGAATGTAAAGTTATTTATTAGAGTGGTAGAACGTGTTGTATTTCTGCATCGTAATCCATTGGATGATACTTGAGGTATTCACGAAAGATATGTTTCATTTCTCTCTGTGTCATTCCGCAATGAAGAGCTGCCGTTGGAAGATTCATTGATGCCCGAAAGAGGCCATCAGTGGCCTCCTTTACATTCTGAGGTGTGGTCTTTACCATTCTAATGCCTTAGCGACGTCAGGGAAGACTTCAACAAAGACATCCTTACATAGATTCGCAATGTCCATATGTTCTTGTTGTGTCCCGTTGGCGGATCTTAGGTTGATGTAATGTACCCAACTGCGACATGAACCTGTCATATAGATACGAGTAGGAGTGCTAAGAGGCAGAACAAACCTGGCACACTCTTTAGCCACACCATTATCAAGCAAGTTATTATAAAGAACCATCCCTTCTTGGAAATGTTTCTCAATCTTCTTTTGGTAGTCCGACACCATCCCCGGAGGAAGATTGTTCGTGGAATTCTGACGGTTCTTGGCATCCTGTTTTCTTAGATCTGGCAATGGAATGTTCTGTTCCAATAATTTAGTATCAGCATAACGTTGAGAGAACTCTTGGAAACAGAAAGAACGATGACGCAGAATCTGAGCAGCGATACCGCGATTGGTATTGATCTCAAGTGTCATCGATGCAGTCTCAAAGATACTCCAATGATTGTGTATGATGCAATACTTTAGAAGTCCTGCAGCTGTCCTGTAGTTCTCTTGGTTATGTGGGTTAGATACCCTTGCCACATAGCTAATCACATCTTGAGGACCTTTACCTTCAAGTTCACCAGCACCTGATGTGGTGCTGATAAGTTTCACATCACTCATTCCCAAATCCTTTGCTTTGTTTTCTTTCTTGAACCCGAGTCTTTCTCAACTCTTTTAATAGTACGAGTTGCTTTTCCATGTAGAGAAGCTCCTCTTCAGAGTAAAGCTTTCGCTTATTCCTATCATTGAGTACACTTTGTACTCTTCTAATTGTTTTCTTTCCTAGTGACATAGTTCTTCATCTGATTCATCGTACCATTCTTCAAAGAGTTTAATCTCTTCATGTAGACTTGAGTTGTATGTGTAGTTGCGAGGTACAGAGCAACTCAACTCACTCTCAAGTTGATCAACATAAAGTTTGAGTTTAGATACAAGATCTTTAACTTTCTGTTCATTCATTTTGTAATCCAAGTTCGGGGAACGCGTCAACCACATTCTGACGTGTGATTTTGTATTTGGAAGTTAGTGTCTTATCTTTTATTAGATCAAGAACCTCTGATTCTTCTGCGTGGAGTGCCTCAAGAAGTTGAATCCATAGGTTCTCTTTCTTCAGTTGAGCAATGGATGGCTTGGTTGAACCAGAACAACCAAAGTATGTTACACCTCCAACAGTCTTCTTGATCATCTTATCAAGAAGGCGATGTTCTGAAAAGATATATTGATGTTGAATACCTTTAGGTCGATCCAAGGGTGTAAAGGGAGTCGCGCCTGCTGGGAATACAAAAGAGATACTCTTACCAAAGTTACAAAGAAGAATCTTAGTGAGAGCTGGTGATTTATATTCCTGAAGGATCTTCACCTTCTCATCTTTAGTCTTGGCGTTAGACACTCTCTGAAGAACCTCAGAGATAAGTGTCTTACTCACAGGAAGTTTAGGGGTTACTGGTCTTGGCATGATTACGAAAATTCAGGGAGGATTTCTTGGAGTTTGTTGGTAATGAAATAGTCAATCGAGACCGCGGTCCGCCTTGGCTTCTTATGGAAGTAGGTGAGGATCCTATCAACAATGGGTTGAGGGATCTTATCGAAGTCAATCAGTTCTGAGTTTCTCTTCCAATTACGAAGACGAATGTAGTTGGTGAACTCATCAGGATCAAGAGCGGCCATAGCTGCAATCTTCTCCTTACTCATTTTCTTTTGCGGTTTCCCAGTAACAATAGCGTCATCACAGGTAAGGATATTGGGAATACCATCAGAGCGGTCACCACGAACGATATGTTCCTGAAGATACTGAATCGGGTTTTCATTTTCAATCCACCTGTTACGAATAGGGTCGTACTGATCTACAAAGGAGAACTTATGAAGCTGAATGAAGTCCTTATCCGCAGAAAGGATAAGAGTCTTCTCAGGGCTTGGTCTCTTAGCGTTATGAATACAGATAGATGCAATTACGTCATCTGCTTCTGCACCTTGTGCTTGAATGACTTGATAGGGAAAGTTTTCCCTCAACTCATCTCGTATTTTATTTAGTACGGAAAACACCATATCCCAGTCATACTTGGAACTCTCTCGTTCCATCTTACGATTCTTCTTATAGAAGGGGAAGATGTCACGTCTCCAGTAGTTCTTGTCATCATAACAAAGAATCATTTGTCCGTACTCTTCACGGAACTTCCTATCGATTCTTCCGACGACACGGACAATAGACTTACGAATAGAATCAATGTTGATTCCATCTTCAATCTTGTGGCGAACCATCAGGTGACTGATGGCGATTTGGTTTGCATCAACGAGGATGGCCATTTGGTAATAAGGGGTGGGGGTTCCCCTGAACTCTTCTACTATTATGGCATAAAAAAGAGAGGGTGTCAACCCTCTCTCTGGTATCAGTTCTAGTCATCCGGTGAGATGAGGTCTTCTGGATTAAATTTATCTGGATCGTATCCAGGTTCAAAGTTAAGTGTTAGATAATCTCCTCTGTGAATGTTACCTTCCTTATCGAAGATTTCTGGGTGGGGATTCTCTTCAAAGAGTTCTTCAAAATCATGTGGTTCATAAGTCATGATCGCGATGTATCTCTCTGCTGCCAACCAACCACCAATTACACCAACGGTGAGAAAGAGAACTGAAAAGAGGATGGTATAAATTACCTGGTCCATGATTACTCCTTTACTTTATTAATTTGAAATTTAAAAACAAACTCTCTTTTAAAGAACTTGAATTTCAATTCATGACTGTGTAACTCTTCCTCCTCAGGTGGTGGTTTGGGCATCATTGCCTCAAATCCTTTGTTGATATTTAGAAAGTTCATTTTACATATTTGTGTTCAACCAGATATTTAACTGTGTCTTTCATCCCCCCAATCTGCTCATAGTCTACTGTCACTTGTGGAAAAGTTGATCCTGTTCCAAATTTACTTACAAATTGTTCCGCCGTAAAATCAGATCCTAGATGAAACTTCTCATAGATGATGTCATTCTTATCCATGAACTGAGTCAGTCTATCACAGAATCCACATCCAGTCTTGGAGTAGACATAAAACTTACTTTCTAACATGTAGTATAGAGTGGGGATACTATATTATAACAGAAACCCAAGATAGAGTTTATCTACCTTGGGTTGAAAAAGTCGACTCCTTGGTCTAACTCTTGTAATGTTCTTCTTGTTGGATAGTCCTTCAAACACTTCTTTGCTCGGTCTCTTATTTCCTTAGGAAGACGTGGAGTCTTCCTGGGATCAATCAACTGACACAGAAACTTGTAGGTCTCTTTCAAAGAGTGATACTCTTCTTCAGGTAACATCAGTCATCGAATACTTTACATTGTGGCGAACCAGGATGATCGTC
>TARA_R110002050_G_scaffold71697_5_pt1 | contig 39996 bp, 37 predicted proteins | sample TARA_R110002050 | Tara Oceans TARA_R110002050 (sample SAMEA4396988) | marine metagenome | biome: Polar Biome; feature: [DCM] deep chlorophyll maximum layer (ENVO:01000326); material: water (ENVO:00002006), including particulate matter (ENVO:01000060) such as... | depth 25 m
GTTACTAGAAAAACCGAAATAATTAAGAGATACACTACTAGGTTTACGACGTTCAATATTATTTAGAAGTTTTAAATAACTTTCTGAGCCAGCATATTCACCTTTTGTTATAGAAGTACTCTCTGAGTCATCAAGGAAAAATGCAATTTTTGAAGGTTTTTCTATTGTTTTCTCAGTTTTAAAAAAGGGATTCAAAAACAAAAAATAAAGAATCAGAAGTGCTGAAGCGCGTAAACTAGAAAGAAAGAATTTAGATAAACCCGAAATGGTATCGTAGCCACGATAAGATAACCAAGACAATAGAAGTAGGAGTGCTACTACTATAACTGTAATAATTACAGGAAGATTATTCTGAAAGCCCTGGAAATCCACCTCAATTCAAATTTTCTATAATCATCTCGATTAACTTAACAGTAGTATAACCTTCAGCCTCAGCAGCATAATTGTTTACGATTCTGTGCCGTAAAACCGGAATTGCTAATGCGTTAATATCATCAATTGTAACATTAAACCTTCCTTGAGATAGCGCACGAGCTTTTCCTCCAAGTATAAGGTATTGTGAAGCACGAGGACCAGCGCCCCAGCTTAAATACTTTTTTGAAAAATCAGGAGTAAATTCAGAATTTGGTCGCGTGGATGAAACCAATTTAATGGTGTAATCAAGCACAGTTTCTGGAACGGGAACTTCTCTAACTAATTCCTGAAACTGTTCGATTTTCGCCTTGTCAATTTGTGAAGAGAGCGTAACCTTAGAAGTTGATGTTGTTTTACTTACAATTTCTTTCTCCTCATCAAAAGAAGGGTAGTCGACCCATACATTAAACATAAAACGGTCTAGCTGAGCTTCTGGCAAAGGATAAGTGCCTTCTTGTTCAATTGGGTTTTGAGTTGCCAATACAAAGAAAGGAGTGTCTAAGTCGTATGTTTCACCTGCAGTAGTAACATGATATTCTTGCATACCTTCAAGCAACGCAGCCTGTGTTTTAGGTGGGGTTCTATTAATTTCATCCGCTAATACAATATTCGCGAAAATCGGACCTTTTATAAACTTAAATCCTTTTTGTCCAGTTTCTTTATTCTCTTCAATAATCTCGGTACCAGTAATGTCCCCAGGCATAAGATCGGGAGTAAACTGAATACGGCTAAAAGAAAGACCTAGAGTTTGAGCTAATGTTTTGATGAGCAATGTTTTAGCTAAACCTGGAACACCTACTAACACACAGTGACCTTTAGAAAATAAGCTTATAAGCAATAAGTCAATGATATCTTCTTGACCTATTACAACTTTGTGAATTTCTGCTTTTATAGACTCGAAAGAAGATTTAAACTCTTTAGCTAAAGCTACTGTACCAACCGTATTCGACATAATTTAAGACTTACCGTTTGTGATTTTTGGAATTCGGTATTCTATATAAAATTCATTCCTGAGTTCCATTAGCCATTCTTTGTACACTTTGGCTTGCTTTTGTTGCATGGTAATTGCTTTTAATCGTTCATAATCGAGTTCAAAACTTGCAACGTGCTCGGCAACTTGTTTATCTAAACGTATGATTCTAAATCCTTTACCAGAGTTCGCATTATTTGGATTAAATTGCTTTGGCTCGGAAATCTGGCCTAACTCATCCATTAAAAGTACAACTCTATATAGGGTTGGGTCGAGTCGAGTAAGTGGTATTAACCGCTCACCTGATTGTGGATCCACGATTTTACCACCTGATTGAGCTGTGGATGGATCTTCACTATTTCTTTTAGCAAAGTCAGAAAATTTATAGTCAGGATTACTTAATAAGCTATCTCTGATGGCGTTTAATTTGTTAATAGCATATTGATCGTCCAATTGATTAGCATCAACTTTAATAAGCACATGATTAGTTTCAATTTGATCTCCAACTCTCTTATTCAATCGGATAATGTGATAACCGAATTCAGTTTTTACCACTTCAGAAATATCACCAGGTTTCAATGCTGAAGCCGCAGCAGAAAACTCAGAAACTAAATCATTTAATGACATCATAGGAAGTAAACCACCGTTTACAGCAGTACCATCTGTACTGTGTCTTTTCGCGATATCTTCAATACTTACTCCATGGTTTATAATTGAATCTCTAAGAGTTTCAGCAAGTTTGTAAGCACCATCAGTTGCGTCAGCTTTTGGGGGAGGAAGAACCACAATATGTGAAAGGGCTACTTGCTCAGGAATAGTAGGTAATGAGTCTGTTGGGATAGAATTGAAGAATTCTAAAACTTCAGGTCGAGTTACTTTTATAGTAGACAGCTTTTGCTGAGGAACCATTTCAGCTATCAATTGATTTCGGAAATCTTCTCTAAAATCAGCTTTTAACTGTATTATAGATTTTCCAAAAGCTTGTTCTAAAGCTTGTTCGCTTCCAGCTCTTTGAATTAGTTGTTGAACCCGAGCATCCATCTGACGGTTTACTTTTTCATCTGGTATAGTAATGGAATCGAGTTTTGCTTTTTCAAGCAATACATAATTATCAATTTCAGACTCAAGAAAAGTATACCAAAGTTCTTTTGTAAAAGGTATTTCTTGTTGACTAAACTGCGCTTGGCGGAGATAGTCAGCTATTCCTTGGTCTACATCTGATTTTAAGATGGCATGACTATTAACGATAGCTACAATTTGATCTGCTACTTGAGGAGTTGACTGAGCGGTAACATTACCACCAACAAGTAAAAGAAGTAGACTTAACAGGATATAATTCTTCATTTTCTAATTTAAGTTCAATGTATCATTTTTAACTGGCATTGCAGTTGGTTCAGGTAGAACGTCGAAAGTTACTATTTCATTATTTGCCTGACCTTCAAGATAAAGATTCTTAAGGTAGGAGTTGTATGATCTTCTCTTTTTTTCAAGAGTTAACCAGTTTTGTATTTGATCTACGAGCCAATCTAAATCTGGGTGCTCACCCGCAACTCGTTCTTCAATGAGTTGGACGAAGTGATATTGTGTACCAATTTTTTCAATTCGTGAAATTTCAGAAATCCCAATGATCTTTAAATATCTATTTAGTACCGTATAGTCTTTTAAAGTGGTATTCTCAGGAAAAAAGTGTTCAGATTCTCTGATTTTTAACTCCGGATAAATACAATACTGTTCAGCAACTTTATCCCAAGAAATTCCCGCCATTAAATTTCTTTTAGCACTTTCAGCATCACTTAAAGATTCAGCAATTAAATGTCTAAAGCGAATATACCGTTCATCAAGTACAAATTTATCTTTGTTTTCTTGATAGTATCTGCGCGCTTCTTGTTTAGTAACTTGCTCACTATTAGAGTTGGTGTTCATTACTGCCTGTTGAAAGCTATTAATAATAACTTCCTCACGCATAGATTTGAGACGGTCTTTTACGTCTGGGGAGCTCAAGATGTTAAGCCTATTTGCCTCCTGAAGAACTAGTTGACGCTCAATCCATTGGTCACGGTACAAATTAAAGGCGCCTATACTATCTTCCAATATCGAGCTATCAGGAATCTGCTTGCGAACTTCTTTAAGTGTGAGCTCACTATTTCCTACCCGTGCAAGCACAACTTCTGTTGTGCTTGTCGGCTTTGCACACCCTATATAAAGAGTGCCTAAAATGAATAGGAGAGACGCTCTTTTCATTTTAGTTAGAATGTTCTTCTTTAAATGCTTTTCTAAGATTTTTCAAATCAGCCTTAACTTTATATTTATTATGCAGTTTAGCATTCCAATTCTTTTCTCTTTCTGGTTGATAAGTAGCTAGTAATCGGTTAAATGATTCATCGAAAGTCATTTTTCTAGCAGGTAAAATATCATTTAAGTACAGATATGATTTTCTCTTTTTGTATTCAAACTCTTTTGAGAAAGTACTAGGCTTCAAGTTAGCTAGCATGTCATGATATTCTTCATTTTGAATTCCAGAGGAGTCTCTAAGAACCGCAACTTTTGGATAATAAGCACGAATGCTATCCGGCTCGTTACCTGCTTTAACAAAATCTACCGCATCAAGGAGGGTTGAATCATTAGAGCTCAGTAAATAATAATAGCTTCTTTCTTTAAAGCTATACTCGGTTGGATTCTCGTTGTAAATTTTCCAAAGAGCAGAACTATCAACATTAGCGCTTCCCCAAATATTATCATCGTTTATTTTATAAACTGAAAGTCCGACTTTGTAGTTGTACAATTGTTTTTCAAACTCAGGAAATTCTTTTACAACTAAAGGTATTAGTTGCTCATCTATTACTTTATCAACATAAGCATCGAGCCATTCATTTCTGTACTCAATTGCTCTTGCGCTACCATAATTTTCAACTATAAATTTATGGTAATCGCCAACGTTTATAGTTTCATTATGAACAGAAAAAAGTTTTTCAGAGCTGTTTGTTGGATTTGAAATGGCTTTAAACCTTGTAGTGTCTTTTGATGAAATAAACGATATATAATTTTTTAAAACTGGCATATTAGGTTTGTAGCTATAATTATCCTTCATCCAGCTTAATACAAATGAATTGCTTTTTTTAAAGTTCGGTGATGATAGAAACTCTTTCATAAACGATTCTTTTCTTTCATCGTCACTCTTGAAAGTCTCTACAGAATCTATCTTAAAAATATGGTAACCATAAACAGTTTTAATAGGTTTACTATAAGGAAGTGAAGGGTCCACCTTCATAATAACGTCAACAAAATCTGAATTGAAGTTTCTGCCAAATTTAACCCACCCAATATTTCCAGACTTCTCTGAGGATAGTTTGTCTTGAGAATAATCAGCCGTAGCCACAACCCATGGTAAGCCTTTTTCAAGGTTACTATAGATATCATTAATTTTCTCTAAATTTTCTTTGGGCTCTGCTCTAAGAAAAATATGAGAAACGTTTCGCGCAGGAACGGATTCTCTTTTACCAGTCAAAAGTATAATATGGTATCCAAATTGGGTTCTTACTGGCATAGAAATTTCATCAATATCTAAACTGTAAATGGCTTCTTCAAAAGGAGCAACCGTTGTTCCAACACCAAACCATGGTAAATCTCCGCCCATAAGCTGGCCTTGCCGGGTAGAGGAATACTGTTGATTTAACTCCTCCATGGTAGCTTGACCAGCTAAATACTTATTTCTAGCCTCAATTAGCGAGTTGTATGCTTTTAAAGTGTCTTGTGGACTAGCGTCCTCGCTTACAGAAATTAAAACGTGTTGGCTTTTAACTTCGCTACCTGCTTTTTTGTAGTACTCTTCAAACTCAGTTGGCTTTATTCTATTCTCAAGCCAGTAAGAGTAAGCCGCTTGTTTCGCATAAATTTCATATTCACTCAATAACTCAGGGTCTTCAAAATACCCTAGATCTTTTGCGTTTTGAATTTTTGCTTTATAATTTAAATAAATTGGTAGAAACTCTTCTAACTGTAAGAGAGTGGGGGAGTCAGCAGAACCTCTGGTATAGTTATTTTTTAACTCTCCGTATGTGATATTCTCTTTCCCAACCTTACCTACTTTTATTTTATCGTTTTTTGATTGTGAAAATAATTGAGTTGAACTGAATACAAGCGTTATTAATAGAAGTCTTAACGCAATAGATAACTTTCTCATTATAGATGAACGAAATTAACGTGAATATTTAGGTTATTTAATTAGTAAAAAGCATGCCAGCAATAGTTGCTGTCATTAAAGTAGCCATAGTTCCTGCAAAAACAGCTTTAATGCCAAATTTAGCTAAATCTGCTTTACGTTCTGGGGCAAGGCCACCAATACCACCAATTTGAATGGCGATTGAAGAAAAATTAGCAAAACCACAAAGTGCAAAAGTAGCCATAGCAATTGTTTTAGGTGAAATAGAAGCTGCTTGTACTTCTCCGGCAAGTTTTAGATATGCTACAAACTCATTAAGAACAATTTTAGTACCTAACAACGAACCCATTGTTGTTGCATCGGCCCAAGGCACTCCAACAATCCAAGCAATTGGAGCAAGAACCCAGCCTAAAATCATTTCTATACTTAGAGATTCTCCAATCAGTGCCGTTAAACCAGTAAGGTCACTAATCCAGCCAAACAAACCATTAGCCATTGCTAGTAATGCTATGAACGCCAATAACATAGCGCCTACATTTAATGCTAAATGTAATCCTACACTAGCTCCAGAAGCAGCAGCGTCAATTCCATTGGCATCAGTTTTTTCAACAACCATATTTAACGATCCTGCTGTAACAGACTCTTCAGTTTCAGGATATAAAATTTTAGCAATTACCAATGCTGCAGGAGCAGCCATTAAACTAGCTCCGAGTAATCTTTCAGCAAAAAGTTGTTGAGCTACTTCAATTTCTAATCCGTTTGCTGCCGCAAATGAGGTTCCTAACATAGCTACATAAGCTGCCATAACACCACCAGCAATCGTAGCCATGCCACCTGTCATTACCGTAAGAAGTTCAGACTTTGTCATCTTATCGATAAAAGGCTTTATGACGAGAGGAGCCTCTGTTTGACCCACAAATATGTTAGATATTACCGACAGTGTTTCAGCACCAGAAGTTCCTAGCAATTTCTGCATTCCTTTAGAAAGTATTTTTACTATAAACTGTAATACACCATAGTGATATAAAAGAGCAGTAAGCGATGCAAAGAATATTATGGTAGGTAATACCTGAAACGCAAAGATTACCCCAACGCTATCTGAGTATTCTGGACCATGGCCTAAAAAACCGAAAAGAAAATTCGCGCCCTCACTTGTATATTTTAACACAACTACAAAAAAACCGGCCATATATTCGAATAAAATCTTTGGCCAACCTAAGGGGCTAAAAAAACTAGCTAGTTCTTCAGATTTTAGAATAAAAATTGCAAGAGTGAATTGGATTCCTAGACCAGTTCCCACTAAACGCCAGTTAATTCTCTTTTTATTATTACTAAATAAGAATGCAATTCCTAAAAGGGCTATTACCCCGATTATACCACGAACTATATTTTCCATTAAGTGTGTTCTATGTTTGGATTTTCCGCAAGCGATTGTTGCTGCTCGGGGTTTTTAAAAGGTCTGATGGGTTTCCCTCGTCTTTTATCAACAGAAGGACGGTAGCAGTGCCTCGCACGAGGTTCATAAGCATCATATTCGCCTACAAGAACTTTATTCGTATCTTCTACAACACGCTGAGAAAAATTCGCCATTGTTCCACTTTCAGAACAAACAGCATGTAATTTGGTGACATATTCTGCAATAGCCAATAAATAAGGCATGGGGCCAAAAGGTTTTCCTTCAAAGTCCATATCTAATCCTGCTATAATAACTCGCTTTCCACTGTTTGCAAGCGTATTGGCAACATCAACTATTCGAGCGTCAAAAAATTGAGCCTCGTCTATACAAACTACTTTCGCATTTCCAGTTAAAAGAACAATTTGGTCAGCAGTATCTAATAAAATACTTGGCAATGAGTTCTCATTATGAGAAACTACTTCTGTATCGCTATATCTTTTATCTATGGCAGGTTTTACAATAACAACATTTTGGCCTGCAATATGTGCACGTTTTGCTCTTCGAATTAATTCTTCAGTTTTTCCACTGAACATACCACCGCATACAACTTCAATCCAACCATATTCTCTAGGAGCGAAAGAGGGCTCGTTCATCATCTACACATTTTCTTACAAAGGTTAACCATTATCTTAACTTGGAATATATTGGGGCTAAAGGACAAAAGGAAAGAAGAAGATTGATTTCTAGGAATTATTTTTTTAAAAGTATAATGTTATGAAATAGATTGGGTCGATTGATGCATTATATATAAAGTACTTTACACGATATAATTGAATTTACAGGAATAATTAACAAATATATAAAATGATTACAAGAGCAGAATCACTTTCGCTATTGAATAAATATATACAAAATGAAAGTTTATTAAACCATTCTATAATGGTGGCAAAAGCTATTGAAGCTTATGCTATTAAACTAAGTAAAAACGAAAAAGAGATTGACCTATGGTGGACTACTGGGTTACTGCATGACCTTGACTGGGAAAAATATCCAGAAGAACATCCCAATAAAGCAATAAAGGAGATTTTACCAGAGTATAATCTTCCAGATGAAATGCTTCAGGCTATTGCAGCTCATGCACCTGAGCGTACAGGTGAACAACCAGGTTCTGAATTAGATCGCTATTTATTTGCATGTGATGAGCTTTCAGGATTCATACATGCTGTTTCTTTAATGCGACCAGAAGGCTACAAGGGAATGAGTGTAAAATCTGTCACAAAAAAACTAAAAACCATCAAATTTGCTGAAAGCGTTCCTAGAGAGGATATTAAAAAAGGAGCCGAACTTATTCATACAGACTTAAATAATCATATAGGGTTTCTAATCAATGTGTTTAATGACTAATTACTCAACACATTAAAAAGCATTATCTTTGTTAAGAGACTATCTAATATCGCTTTGCTCGCTAAGTATTGATTAATAGTATTTTGAAAAAACATATTTAATTATTTAATTCGTTTAAATTTTAATTATTAGAGGTAATACTATGAAGAACTTAGCTGTATTAGTTTTCAGTATATGTTTGTTTTCAGTAGCGCCGATAGCAGCACAGAATGCTAAAACTGCTACTGATTACTCTAACCATATTCATAATGGCGTATCAAACAACCAATTTATTCATGATGAATATAGAGCAAATCAATTTGTGCCATTTTCAAACTCTTTGAGATACAACAGAGTTGACGGGTTGTTCTTAGGTATAGGTTCAGATATAGCAGATGATGACTTTGGACCAATTCACATTGAAGGATTAACTATTAAAGGTCAACTTGGCTATTCAACAAACCTTAAACAATGGCAATACAGAGCAGGTGCATACAAGCAGCTAGGTAATGCTCTTAAGGTTGGGGCTCAAATAATTAACGTTTCTACTACAGATGATGGATGGAGAACTAATCAGATTGAAAACTCAGTTACTTCTTTGATTTCTGGGTACGATTACCACGACTATTATAAAGCTGAGGGGTTTCAATTGGTTTCTGAACTCAATCTGGGAAGATATATTCAAGTTTCTGGAAGTTATAACGCCACATCATTTAGTTCATTGGTAAGTAACCAAGATTACTCTTTATTCAAAGGAGGGAACTTGGCTAGAATTAATCCAGCCATCGATAGCTCTACAGACAGTTTCTATCAGGATAATTTTGGTGCCAGTCTTACAATTAACAAAAGGCCTTCTTTCCTTAGAACATTTTCTACAAAGTTAGAACTTAAAACTGAATTGGCTGATATCGGCAAGCTTAAGAATCCATTCAGCTATAATAAGTATCAAATCACCTCTACCAATTATCTAAAACTTGATAGGAGCACCGTTCTTAAAACAAGAACAATGGTCGGCTCAATAACTGGATCGGCACCAGATTTTAAACAGTTTGCCTTAGGTGGTATTGGAACCATGCGAGCTAGTGGTTATAAATTTTACACTGGTAATAAGATGGTTTTAAACAATACTGAGCTTATTTTTGGTAGGTTTAATAGTCTAAGTATGAAGAATATAGAAACTGAAGGAGTTCATCTATCTATTTTCTTAGATTCTGGATGGACAACCAACTATGCTTCAGCTGGAAAAGATCCTTTTTCTGGATTTGATACTTTCGCATTCAGCGAGTTATCGCACAATGTTGGTGCAGGTATTGGATTTGGAATTCTAAGATTCGAATTAGCTACACCGATTGCTAATTCTCAAGGATATACATCTTTATGGGTTAGACTAAACCCTACTTTTTGATTTTCATACTAAGCCACAAGCCAGCTAATGAAACTAGCTGGCTTTTTTTTATATAAATAATCGAGAGTCTAATTATCAAAAGAAACGGATAAAGCATTAAAATATATTTGCACACATTATTTTTACATATACTTTATGTTTGTTATTTTGGTGTATGAAAAAATTCACTTTGGCCAAAGAACCTTTATTAGTTAGACCAGAGGATTTCAGTATTCCTTACGGAGAATTACTCAATCCTCAGCAATATAAGGCTGTATTTCATCAAGATGGACCTGCCTTAGTTATTGCTGGAGCAGGAACGGGTAAAACCCGAACGCTTATACATAGAGTGGCTAGATTAATCGAAAGCGGGGTAGATCCAACTCAAATTCTCCTTTTAACTTTTACTCGGCGAGCTGCAACTGAGATGTTAGAGAGAGCTAGCAAAGTATTGGATGATAGGTGTAAACAAGTAAAAGGAGGGACTTTTCACTTTTATTGTAGCCAAATATTACACCGATATGCCGAATATATTGGCTTTCCAAACAATTTCACCATAATTGACACTGCTGATGCCCTAGAAGTAATTCAATTCGTGAGAACAGGGTTTAAGCTTGGTAGAAAAATTAGATTTCCTAACAAGAACACTCTTTTATCAATGATTAGTACCTCAATCAATAAAGATATTGATCTTAGTGTAGTTGTTATGGAGCAGTTCCCACAGTTTGCCGAAATTGTAGAAGCGATTGAAAAAATTGCCGAAGATTATGCTGACTATAAAGAGAAAAATTTTGTTATGGATTTTGATGACTTGCTTATAAAAACAAAGCAACTCCTTGAACAGCATAAAGATATAAGTACTATAGTTTCCAATCAGCATAAATTTATAATGGTTGATGAGTATCAAGACACCAATAAATTGCAAGCCGAGCTTATCGAGCTTTTTTCTAAAGTACATCGAAATGTAATGGCCGTAGGTGATGATGCTCAGAGTATTTACTCCTTTAGGGGAGCTGATCATCAAAATATAATGGATTTCCCAAAGAGGTTTGAGAATACAGTTTTGATAAAGCTTGAAGAAAATTATCGATCCACTCCGCAAATCCTAGATGTTGCTAATGGTGTTTTAGGTCAGGCTAACTTTAAGTTTAATAAGGAGCTTTATACTAGCAGAGAGGATGGGGAGTTAGTGGCACTGGTACAAGCACAAAGTGAACATGATCAAAGTAGGTTTATCTCTCAGGTTGTACTTAACCAAAGAGAGGAAGGAGTGGCGTTAAATGATCTAGCTGTATTATTTAGAAGTGGAAGAGATTCATATGACCTTGAGATCGAGTTGAAACGGAAAAATATACCATTCGTGAAATATGGGGGACAAAAATTCACAGAGGCCGCTCATGTAAAAGATGTATTGGCTCATATAAGAGTACTAGTTAATCCTATGGATATAATTGCTTGGAATAGGGTGCTTATGCTAATAGAAGGCGTTGGACCAAAAACTGCACAGGATATGTTTGAATGGATTAAGCTTTCTAAGAATCCTTACCAGCTTGACTTAACAGATACAGTAAATAAAGCATATGTTTCGCAAATGAAAGAGTTGAGTATGCTTTTAGTTGAATTGAAAGAAGAAGTCTCAACAGTTTCTCAAATTGTTTCGAAAGTAGTAGAATATTATCGAGTATTTTGTCAAAAAAGATATGATGATTATCCAAAGCGTATCAAAGACTTAGAAGCTTTTATTAACATTTCAGCGAACTTTTCTACTCTAGAAAAGATGTTAGAAGAACTAGCGCTAGATCCAATTACTGCAACAGTTGTGGATACAGAGTCTAAATTAAAAGATGAAGCCCCTATAGTGTTGAGTACTATACATTCTGCTAAAGGATTAGAATGGGATCAAGTCTTCCTTATTCAATGTCTAGATGGAATTATTCCTTCCGCATATTCTGTAGATGACATTGATAAAATTGATGAAGAGTTAAGGCTTTTTTATGTAGCCACAACAAGAGCCAAAAACATGTTATACTACTGTTATCCTACAATAGCTCAATCTTCTTACGGAGATTATTTTACCCAACCAAGTAGGTTTATTTCAGAAATTGAAAACAATATTTTAGAAGGGTGGGTGCTCGAAGAGGAACGCACATTATCACTTTCTGAAGAAAATATAGGTAAAGAACTAGGTGCGTAAGTTATTTTTATTGTTCTTTAAAAATTTACGTTGCTCATTCATAACAAATATCATCCAGCAAATAGGGTAGGGTGGAAAAACCATTGAAACTACAATTTGCCATGTGGAACCTCTTGGTTTTCCACCATCTACAGGAAGTGTAATGCCCGCTATTCCGGCTATCCAGCATATAAAAAGAAGGAAGATAATTAAAGAAAAAAGAAGAGCTCCTACGAACCCCATATTTAAATAAAAGCTTTGAAGCATAGCTGATAATAAGTGATAATAATTCCGTATTTTACTTTCTTATAGAAATCTAAGAATACAATTTATAAAATGCTTCCGGTAGTTTCCATAGTTGGTAGGCCTAATGTAGGTAAATCCACAATATTTAATCGCCTTATCGGCAAAAGAAAAGCCATTGTTCATGATGAATATGGAGTAACTAGAGATCGTCATTATGGTCAGTCTTATTGGAATGGCGTGGATTTTAATGTTATTGATACAGGGGGCTATCTCCCTGATGATATGGATGTTATGGTTGTTGGTATTCGAGAGCAAGTTCATATTGCGTTAGAAGAGTCTGATGTAGTTTTGTTTGTTGTGGATACCGAGCTGGGTATTAATACTTTAGATAAATCTGTAGCAAAGCTTTTGCGTGAGCAGAAAAAACCTGTTTTACTTGTCGCTAATAAAGCTGATAATGAAATGAGAAGACTTGATGCTAATGAGTTTTACGAACTAGGATTCGATGAAATATTTCCTATTTCAGGAATTAGTGGAACAGGAACTGGTGAGTTATTAGACAGAGTAGTTGAACTCTTTCCGGCATCAAAACCTGAAGCAGAAGAAGATGGATTTCCTAAAATTGCATTTATTGGAAGACCAAATGTTGGAAAAAGCAGTCTTGTTAATGCTCTTTTGAATGATGAAAGATCTATAGTTACTGAAATTGCTGGTACCACTCGTGATGCAATCAACAGTAAATTTAACTATAACGGAAAAGACTATACTCTTGTTGATACTGCTGGTCTTAGAAAAAGAGCCAAGGTTAAAGAGAATATTGAGTTCTACAGTACGGTTAGAACTGCGCGTGCCATCCAAGAATGCGATGTTGCAGTGCTGATGTTAGATGCAATGCGTGGATTTGAAGATCAAGATAAGCGTGTTCTTAGAGAAGCTGAGAAGTTTAATAAAGCACTTATAATTTTGTTAAATAAGTGGGACTTAGTTACCGAGAAAGAAACCAATACGGTTAAACAGTTTGAGGAATACATTCATGAAGCTGTACCAATGCTTGATTACGTGCCCGTCTTAACAATTTCTGCACTTAATAAGCAGAGAGTTAATAAAGTAATGGATTTAGCTGAGCAAGTAATTCAAGAGCGCAAAAAAGAAATCTCAACTTCGGATTTTAATAATTTTTTAGAAGGAATACTTAATGCTCGACCTTTACCAATGAAACGAGGTCGCCATCTTAAAATTCAATATGCAACTCAAGTAAAGAGTAATCCACCCGTTTTTAAGTTCTTTATGAACAGCCCTGAAGACTTGCCAGCAAATTATCGTCGTTATATTGAAAACAAAATTAGAGAACACTATGGCTTTGTTGGGGTTCCAATAACCATGGTTTTTAGACAGAAATAAGTTTATAAATTACTTTATTGAAAGTTCAGCATAACTTAATTTCATACCTAGATAAGAAGCGTCTCGCTAAAAAGCCTCACGCAATTAATTCAAATATTAAGCATTAAAAGTATTAAAGTGATTACAAACGAGCAGATTTCAAGTCTAGTAAATGACGTTGCATATCTTGAGCACGAAGCTGAAGCTTTAAAGTATGTTATTGATACAGTTCCGTACATGGAAAAGCCTGCTAAAGACAGTAGTTCAATAGTAGAAACCTTGTTCTTTTTGGATCATGCTCAGCAGGAATACTACCGTAAAGTAGTAGAAAGTACTCTATTTAGTAATAGGCCTATTAATCTGAACGCTTATTTAGAGCCTTTAGAAACGTTTGAGATGGATAATGACAAGGCGAAAGATGTGCAAAAGGTTCTACATAAGATAGCTAAACACCGTGCAGCAATTATTATGATGATTGAAAACCGTCCAATTGTAGATTGGGAAAGAACTATAGCGAAGGGTAGAGACTCTATTACTTTATTCTCTTTTGTTCAATCAATGGTGCGAAAAGAACGGGTTATTCTTAAAGAAATCGCAGATCTTATTCTTTCTTTTCAGAATAAAAAATTCGAAAAGGAAGGTAATTAACCGGGGTTTAAATTACTATAATGCTAATTGATCAGTGGCTAGGTTTATACCTATCAATAATTACTCTTTATAGCCTATATATATTAATTCCGGCTGCTTTTAGATTTAAATCTCTTATGCTAAGCTTGTTTTCAATTTCAGCGCTTTCATTTTTTGTGAGCTCTATAATTGTAATATTCGAATTAGAAGGGAGGGAGTGGGCAAATCTTAGTTCAATAATATTTACTCTTTGTGGCCTTTTTGCTTTTATAAGAGACTCAAAGCCAATCTTTGCGCGCTTTCCAACGTACTTTAGTTTTCTCCCTTTAATAAGTTTTGTCTTCTATCCCATCATAATGAACTCTCAAGTGATAGAAAACCTTGTGATAGCCACATATCAGGGCGGAGCAATTATAGTTGGCTTACTGATAGCATCATTACATCAAATTAAAAATAAATCGCGGTTTCTTTTATTTATTGGGATGGTATTGTTTTTGATTTCTTACCTGGTGTTTTGGTTTATTAATGGATATGAATCAATTTCTAGGCTAATGGTAGGTGTTTCTATTATTATAACCAGCTTAGGATTAATTCAAACTTTCAATAAGAATTTTAAATAGTACGATGGAAAAAGAACAACTTAAAAAGGCGCCTAATTTTACACTAAAAAATACATTAGGTGAAAACGTAAGTTTGGATGGTTACAAGGGAAATAAGAACGTTTTACTTCTTTTTTTCCCTTTAGCATTTACAAGTACCTGTACCAAAGAACTCTGTAGTGTAAGAGATAATCTTAAGATTTACGAGAGTCTAAATGTTGAGGTAATAGGAATCAGTGTTGACTCATTCTTTGTTCTTAAAGAATATAAGCATGCTCAGAATCTAAACTTTCAATTATTAAGTGATTTCAATAAATCAACAGCGTTGGGATATGAAGTTTTATACAAAGATTTTTTTGGTATGAAGGGTGTAGCAAAACGTTCGACTTTTTTAATCGACAAAGAAGGGCTTATTCGATACTCAGAGGTATTAGATGACGCAAATGACCAGCCAAATTTTAACGCATTACAAGATCATATTATAGAGCTGAATTTAAACAACTTTACATAATATATATTATACGACATTTATAATACACATCACCAAAACAAGGTGTTAGATATTAGTTCCATAATAAATGTGAAACCACCTTCAATTATCACTATCTTATAGGTAAAAGCCTAGTATATGAACATCCTTATTGTCGAAGACGACAAAGTATTATCCTTATTATTATCCAAAATGGTTGAAAGACTATCTCAAGTAGTTGTTGGCACTGCTACTAAGGGAGAAACTGCGATTGCTCTAGCTAAGGAATTGAAGCCAGATCTTATTCTTATGGATATTATGCTAGAAGATAATATTGATGGTATTGAGGCAATTTTAGAGCTTCGCAAGCTTAATTATGATTATCCAGTGATATTTATAACTGGTAATTCTGATAATTACAACAAAACTAGAGCCGAAGCCACTAATTACGTTGATTACTTAATTAAGCCAATTAACTTTGAGGAATTAAAATCCTCTTTTGATAAAGTAAAAATATAAAGCAAGTTTTTCTGCATAACTTGCTTTATATCTTATATGCTAATAGTGATACTTAGCTATTACTTTTATTGATCTTGAATGAGATAGGTACTGTATATCTTACTGAAACAGGAACCCCTCTCTGGTAACCTGGTCTAAATTTTGAAGCTTGTAATGCTCTTATAGCTTCTTCATCACATCCGCCACCAATTCCTCTCACTATTACTGGGTTTAGAATTGAACCTTGTTTGTCTATAACAAATTGAATTATAACTCGCCCTTCAATACCAGCTTTTAGAGCTAGCTCAGGATATATTATTTTCTTTTGAACACCTTGAATTCCTCCTATTAGAACTGGGGGCTGTTCAACTACTACAAATATTTCTTCTTCTTCATCCTCTTTAGCATCATATTGAGGTGGTGCAGGTGGTAATTCTACCAACTCAGCCATATTTAATTCAGCATCGATATTTATAATTTCGTCCTCAATTACTTCATCATTTGGGACTTCTACAGGCACTACTGGTCTTGGTGGTGGTGGCGCCTTAATTTCTTGTTTAGTCTGTACTACATCTTCTATTGCTACAACTTCTTGCGTTGAAACCATGTATACATCTTTAGTATCATTAGACTTAATATCTAATTTGAATACAAAAAGAACGATTAATAGTGATGCAATAACTCCAAGTTCAAGACGAATTAGATAATCTTTATGATTATCGTTTGGGCGATCGATAATTTTTACTGGCTTTCTCATTTTAACCTCCATCATTATTTATTGATACAATACTATATCCAATAAAAATGAAGATTATATGAACATATTTAAGCTACGATGGCCCGTATTTGTCTATCTAGCAAGGTTAATTCAACTTTTGTACCAATATGTATCAACTCCCCATCGCTGTGAGCTGTAGGAATACTTGGAAATGAAAGTTGTGCTTTTTGAACAGAAATGGATTTGTAATAGGTTGAATTAAGTTCTTTACCAAAACTAAGTTGGATAAATGCTAACCCTAATTTAATACGATTAAATGCAGGGAAAATAACAAGCTCTACCCTTCCATCTGTGTTAATAGAATTTGGTGAAACTCTAAATTTACCACCTTCAATAGAGCCATTTGCTATAACTAGCATCCAGATATTTTCACTAAAGCCTATGTCTAGTGCTTGAATTGAAACAGAAAAAGGTTTTGCTACAAAAAAAGCTTTAATTCCTGCAATTGTATACCTTAACCCACCGGTAATACCTTTCATTTTCTGAGCATAACTATTTGTTAGCCCATCAAATCCGATTCCAACAGTGTTCAGAAATAACATATCATTTACAGATGGGAAATCAATTTCAGAAGTTTTACAGCGCTGTAGAATATTTAGATAGTAGTAAATATCTTTTCCACACTTTATCCCAATACTTTTAGCAAAATCATTGCCGCTACCTAAAGGTATTACACCCAATATTTTACCTGCATGAAATACTTGCTTTGCAACTGATTGAATGGTGCCATCACCACCACAAGCCACTATAATATCAAATGAGTTTACTGCTTGCTCAATGATTTCATCCATTTCTGACAAGTGTTGAATGTAAAAGAAACTAGAGCTGTCAAACACAGTGTTAATAGCGGTTTCAGATTCACGTATAAACGAACCCGCTCTAGAGGAGTTTGAAAACTCATTGATAACAAAACATATAGTTTCTTTCAAACTGACTAATCGTAGTGCTTAATTGAAATCATAAATTTCCCTTTCTTATCTCTTGGTAATTGAATTTTTTCAATTATAGCATCTAAGCTTAAGCTACCGTATATAAGTGGATAAGAAACGGAAGCCACCTTTTCGTGTTTAATGGGAACTTGAATCCTAAGAGGGTCAATTACAATAAGTAAAAGATCTTCTATAGATTCAAACTGGCTATTCGCATACGATTCAAGTTCTTTGTCAGGAATACATCTAATAAATCCCTCTGTAGTAAGTGTTTCTGGGCTGTATTTTCCTGTACTAGTGTATGTTTTCCAGGAGCGTTTTGTAATTATGGTAAAAAGTAAATCGTAATCCAATGATTCAGAAATATTTAGTTATTGTATGCAAAATGAATAAGTGCGTCACCTTTGTGGACAACGGGGCTATAATTTAGCCCAATAATTTGTCCATCTCGTGGTGCTAGCACTTTAGTATGTAAGTCTCCATATGGGTCGTTAATATAACCCAATAAGCTCCTTTTAGCTATAATTTCGCCAAGTTTAGCTTTTGGTTGAAAAAGGCCTGCATTCTTAGACCTAAGCCATGTAGACTTAGCGTAAGTTCTTATTATTCTATCAGGAGGTATTGAAATTGGTGAAACAGAGTTCATTCCAAGATACTTCATTAATCTAAGTGTCCCATTAATACCTTCAGTAATACCCAATTCATCAAAACGTAGAGACTCTCCTGCTTCGTATACTAGAATTGGTTTACCTTTTTTCTGAGATGCACTTCTGAACGATTTAGAAATCAATGGAGAATCTAAAATAACCGGAGGGGCAAAAGCTTGAGCTAGTTTATGGGCTCTAGAACTATTAAATGATACTCTAATTTGAGGATAATTAGATCTACTAGCTCCACCTGTATGGAAGTCAACCCCACAGTCAATATGAGGAATAATATCTTTCATAAGGGTGTAAGCCATAAGTTTAGCTAAAGAGCCATCTTTTAAACCAGGAAAACTTCTATTTATATCTTTACCATCCGGCAATCCTCTAACATTCTGAATGAATCCGTAAATATTTACAATTGGTATTGCAACTACAGTACCTTTTTCAGGGATAATTGTCTCTGTTTCAATCATTCTTCGAATGATCTCAATTCCGTTGATTTCGTCACCATGCAACCCTCCTGTTAATAATAACACTGGTCCATCAATTTTAGATCGGTAAATATGTACAGGTATATCTATACTTGTATAAGTTGGGAGTCTAGCAATATTAAAGTTTACAGTAGCGTGTTCGCCTAACTCAACTCTCTGCTTGTTAATTGTAATTATATCAGGCATTGCTTTTAATTTTACGTCTGCGTTTAGGTCGATTCCTTATTTCCTCAACGGCATTTATGACGTATTTGACTACGCTGCCAGCAATATCTTTTTCTGTTGTTTTTTCGATACCTTCTAAACCGGGTGATGAGTTTACTTCCAAGATTAAAGGCCCTCTGGCTGATTGTAACAGGTCAACTCCAGCGATTGGTAATCTCATAGCTTGAGCAGCAGTGAGAGCGGCTTCTCGTTCAGCTTTTGTAAGTTTAATTAAACTTCCAGAACCACCTTGGTGTAAATTAGATCGAAACTCACCTTCTTTGCCTTGCCTTTTCATTGCGCCTGCAACTTTACCATCTACAACAAATGCCCGAATATCGGCACCTTTACTTTCTTGTATAAATTCTTGAACAATAACTCGTGCTTTCATACTATGAAATGCTTCAATAATAGATTGAGCTGCTTTTTTAGTTGGAGCTAGAACAACTCCGTACCCTTGAGTACCCTCTAATAATTTAATGATAAGTGGAGCTCCACCAACTGAATCAATTAAGCTGTTTACTTCTTTCGAATAATTAGTAAACACTGTTTTTGGCAAACCTACACCAGCACTAGCCAAAATCTGTAAACTTCTGAGTTTGTCACGAGAACGAACTAGCGCTTGAGATTCAACAGCAGTGAATATACCCATCATTTCAAATTGACGAACAACAGCTGTGCCGTAAAAAGTCACAGAAGCCCCAATTCTTGGAATTACCGCATCTAAATGAGATAAACTCTCACCATTGAAGTAGATATCGGGTCTATCCTGCTCAATTATGATATCACATTTTAAATGATCAATTACAAAAGCGTTATGACCACGACTCTCAATAGCTTCTACAAGTCTTTTAGTCGAATAAAGCGAAGAATTTCTTGATAATATGCCGATATTAATAGGTACGGTGTCCATTATTTTTTATTAGAAAGGTTGGTTTTTGATACATCTACAAGAAATTTTCTAGTGATAAAGTTTCTACCAATCAGTAGTGGATATTTCATTTCAGAGCGATCTGCCAAAGAAAGCTCGATTTTATAAGTTTTATTAAACATTGAGAGTGTTGTTTTTATAAATACTCGTTTCTCTGAGAGCCCATTAGAGCTTTTCACTTCCCTTACATCATGAACCGGGAGTTCAAAAAGCTTATCATTGTAAGCAGGGTGTTCTGGGTCTAATAAATTAAATCGAACTACATCGACCCCATTTTTTTTTAACAACTCTATTTGATGACAGTGTAAACTTGATGAATAAGCCCCAGTATCAATCTTGGCTTCAATTTCTTGAATATCCCACTCTGGTAAATCAATATACTCTAACCTGCCAATTATTTTTTTTGGAGAATCACTCATGTTTAAAAATAACGCTTATTAAGTTCATCTTCATCATTTGATGCTATTAAATTCATTTTATTTGTGATGACTCAATGAATAGAGTATGAAATTTATATATTAGTAATGATTCATAATATAAATCTCCGAAAAGTGCTTAGTATAACATCTCCTACTTTAGTGTTAAATGAGTCCATTATTGACACAAACATCAAGCTGATGAAAGAAAAAGCTGAACAACTTAACGTTGAGTTTAGACCTCATTTTAAAACCCATCAATCAAAGTATATTTCTGAATCATTTAAGCAGCAAGGAGTTACTGGTATTACCGTGTCATCTGTTAAGATGGCTGAGTATTTTTCTGAACACGGATGGATGGATATTACCATCGCCTTTCCAATTAATATTCTAGAGATAGATAACCTAAATAAGCTACCCTCAGAGACTAAGCTTAATGTTTTAGTTGTGGATGAGGAAGTTGTAACTTACTTAGATGAGAATATCAAAAATTCGATTCATGCTTTCATCGAATTAGATCCAAGTTATGGAAGAAGTGGGATGTCTATGGATAGTATTCCTGACATACAGCGCCTTAAGAACAAAATAGATGCTTCTTCGATTATCAATTTCGCCGGATTTTATTTACACGCTGGCCATACTTATAAATGCAAAGGAGCAGAAGAAGTGCGTGAAGTAGCGAATACTGTTTTAGATAAGATTTCAAAATTAAAACAGCATTTTAACTCTCCTGTTTGTTATGGAGATACACCCTCCTGCTCTGTTTTGGAAGATTTTAGAGATGTCACACAAATTAGCCCTGGCAATTTTGTTTTTTATGATTGGATGCAGGTTATGATTGGTAGTTGTAAAGTAGAAGATATAGCATTGGCTTTATACTGCCCTGTAGTAGCCAAATACAAAGAACGAAATGAGATACTGATTCATGGTGGTGCAGTTCATTTGTCTAAAGAGTTCTTATTGAACGATGCAAAAACTCCATATTACGGTGTAATAGCTGAAACAAAGGAAAATGGTTGGGGAAATGTTATTGAAAATTGTTTTGTGAAATCAATCTCTCAAGAACATGGTTTAATAGCTTGTTCGGATGATTTTTTTGATTCGATAAACATTGGAGATCTCGTTCCTATTCTCCCCATACATTCGTGTCTTACTGCAGATTTAATGGGCTCATATCTCAACCTAGATGGAGTAAGAATTGATCATCTATCTTCATATCCCAAATAAAAAAGGCTCCATTTAGGAGCCTTCTTAACTTTATTTATTAACACCTGGAATTTTCATTTCTCCAGGATTAGGTGAATGCCAAGGAAAAGGTTTAGCTTTTTTCTTTTCAGGGTAAACTTGGTCTAAATTGTTAGCATCGTACAATCTACCATTCTTCATAACATATTTAATGGTGTTAGAATTACGCAAGTTTGTTAATGGATTGGAGTCCATAATAACCAAATCAGCTAGTTTACCAACTTCGATAGAACCTAAATCACCATCAAGGCCTAAAGATTCTGCCCCAATTATAGTAGCAACACGTAAAGCATTATGAGGAGTCATCCCTCCTGAGCCAATAGACCAAAGTTCCCAATGGTAACCTAAGCCTTCAAGTTGACCATGGCTTCCTACTCCAGATAAACCACCAGCATCAACTAAATCATTAATAAATTCAGCGTGCTTTTTAAACACATGTTCATCATCTCTAAACCAGCCCGGTCTTCTTCTAGATTTACTTGCAAGCTCTTCATAAGGCGTGAAATAGCTTAATTTTGGATCATCAAAAGGATTCTCACGAGAATAGTAATAGTTCTCAGCCCAAGGGCCACCATATGAAACAAGTAAGGTTGGCGTAACAGCCATTTTAACTTGAGAAACCGCAGAAACTATATCATTGTAGATTGGATAGATTGGAAAAGAGTGCTCATGGCCAGGATAACCATCAATCATTTGAGTTAGATTCAATTTCCAATCTAAAGCGCCTTCTGTTGTTGGCATAATTCCTTGTTCACGAGCAGCCATCAATATCCATTGACGTTGCTTTCTATTTCCAGCCAAGTACATTTTAATGTATTTAGTTTTATAGTACTTGCTGTACTGCATCATAGCATCTTTTGCTTCATCTAGGCTTTTAATATTATACCCCCAATAGCCTAGTCCTGGCCCTGTTGAATAAACGCGAGGTCCTTCCATCATTCCGGCTTCAACCATATCTGAATAGGTAAGAACATCCGTTGTTCCAGTTTGAGGATCACGAGTAGTGGTTACTCCATAGGCAAGGTTTGTAGCATAATTCCATACTCTTTGCTTATGAATCCCCCAAATTGGCCACATATGAGCATGAGTATCAACAAAGCCTGGAGTAATTGTTTTTCCAGATAAGTCTATAACTTCAGCTCCTTTTGGAGCCGTAATATTTGTTCCTACTTGAGCAATTCTGTTATTTTTGATTAGGATGTCTCCTCTTTCAATAACTTCCATACCCTTCATTGTTACAACACGAGCATTTTTCAAAAGAACGGTGCTTTCTGGAATATCTCGGGTATAGAACACCTCTATAGTTAGCTCTTGGGGCTCGTATCGAGGTTCTTTCTTGTCGTTTTTCTTTTCTTTAGAATCTTTATCAGAGTCTTCAGAGTTGTCACTATCTTGAGCTTCTTCTTTTTTAGACTCTTCAGATTTTTTCTTTTCAGCCTCTAATTTTTTTGCAATTTTAACAGAGTCATCAAATGCTTGAGCATCATCAAGATTGTAAATGAAATGACCGTTACCGATTGACCAATGAACTTGCTTGGCATCGGAACTCCAGTAAGGAAACTGGCCTCCAATCTTAGTTAATTTTCTTGAAGGGAAGTTTGCACTCTCTGCTTTAGCCACAGATATCTTTGGAGTATCACCACCTGTAACAGGAACTGTAACTACATAAATATCATTATTAATATGAGCTAAAGCTTGGTCTCCACTAGGTGCCATAGTAATAGTTTCAGCTCGTGAAGCGGGATTATTCTCTTTTGCGTAATCTTCAGGGTGCAGAATATTTTGCATCACATCAGAATCGCTAGAATGAGATTCCTCAACTGAGAAACCTCGAGTGGTGATACCAGTAATGCTAACGTGCTCTTTTTCGTCAGTTCCATCCCATCTTATCGAAACTAAAGTTCCTCTCTGATTTAAAAAGATTCTATCACTATTCTTTACGAAATGAGGGTTAGAACGACCATTAGACTTATCAATTAAGTTGTTATTACCACCTTTAGATGAAACCCAAATCAGATCATCGGTAGACGCAAACGCACCAGGTCCTGTTGCTTCCTTGTATGTTCTTGAGGAGCCTCTAAAAGCTACAATCTTTTCACCATCATTCGACCATACAGGTGAGCTATAAATTCCTGTATCTTTTGTTAGTTTTGTTGGATTAAAACGCTTGCTAAATGGGTTTGCTTTATATATTCCTCCCCCATCTTCATCACTCCATCTTACAAAAGCTATTGTTTTACCATCTGGTGACCAAACTGGGTTCGCTTCAATTTCTGGACTTGAAGTTAGGCGCTTAGGCTTTCCTTCTGGAATACTCTGAATGTAAATATCGTTGAGTACAGTGAAAACCAAGGTTTTGCCATCTGGTGAAGGAACAGCGTCTCTGATTTGTGTTGCCAGAACTTCTTTATCATCTGAAATTGGATATTTAAAGAACACTTCAGGACCAACTTCAAGCTGTGTTTTAACTGAAAATGGAATCTCATTGGCACTACCGCCAGAAACGGGAATCTTATAAATTTTACCACCATAAGAAGCGATGAGTGTTTTACTATCTGGTGTAAATGACATGCCTGGTAACACTCCCATTGCAGCTTGTGATTCCTGGTCATCTCTTTGGACTGGATAAGCCAACCAGCGCTCCTCACCATTAGAAAGTTCTCTTATTACCAATCCTGTTTTGTCTTCGTATCTTGAGCCATAAACTAGCCATTTCCCATCATTTGATAATACTGGGGTAAAAGCAGAGCCATATCTAGAAGTTATAGATCTAACTTGACCTGTTTCTCTATCATAACGACCAACTTGGTACTGTGGAAGTTGTGCATTGTAGTTCCAGGAACCGTTTCTTCTAGAAAAATAAACGTAACGCCCGTCATGGCTTACAGCAGGGTCAATGGTCTTTAAACTTGTTGGCTCTGATATCAATGCAGTTCCACTTCCTCCATCTTTATGATACATCCATAATTTGGGCATTCTAGTACCTTTAGAAGCAACAATATACTTTCCATCTGGTGTCCAGTCTGCGGCTGGGAATAAATCCTTATCGCCTTTTGAAACTTGAGTAATATCAGATGTGTCTTCTAGGTTGATATAGTAAAGATTATCATTACCATCGGCATCTGAAGTATATAGAACGAATTTACCATCTGGACTATAGCGGGGATGCGTATCAAAGGCCATACCATCCGTAATTTGTGTAGCTTCGCCACCTTCAATAGACATTTGGTAAATATCACCTAGAAAATCGAATACAAGATGCTTTCCATCAGGACTTACATCTAAAGACATCCAGGTTGCCTCGGTACTTTCAATATCGATAAGTCTGCCTGGATCTAGAGGCAATTTACTACTCTTTTTAGGAATTTTAGTGGTGTCAGCTCGTAGCTCTGTTGCTTGATAACTACTTTGCTCCTGCTGTAAATTCTGTAGCGCAATTGCACCTGTAGCATTTATAGAAAACAGGGAAAAGAGGATTACAGCTAGGCAACTCCCCTTTTTTAGATAGTAAAATGAATTCATATAATTAAAGTTTAATTGAAAAATATCTCCGTTGGTCTAATAAACGGAAATTATTTCAATTCATCATTAAACTTTAATCAAATAACTGACGATTGATTAATTGAAAAGCTCATAGAATTAGCATCCATTTCTGCATTCATTCCCACTGGAATAGTCACGTTTTTAGCTTCATGGCTAATCATAGCTCCATAATATGCAGGGATTCCAAGTGGTTTAATGTGGTCGTCTAAAATCTGATTAAGGGTTAGGCTATTCTCGCCACCTTTACAATCTGTACACTGTCCAAAAATAAACCCGCTAATATCGTCTAGAACACCAGCTAATTTCAGTTGAGTGAGCATTCTATCAATTCTATATACACTTTCACCAACATCTTCTAGGAATAAAATTGAGCCTCTAAAGTCTGGCAAATAATCAGAGCCAATCATTGCAGTAAGAACAGTTAAGTTACCACCATATATAGGACCAGTGGCTTTACCAGAACGGATTGTGTATGCATTATATAAATCTTCTTCAGGGACTTTATATTCTTCAGGAACACCATTAATAAGCACATTGTCGAAACTAGCTTGAGTAAATTCATTCCAGTCAGAAGTCCCTACTGGCCCATGAAAGCTTACCAAACCTGTTTTTGCTGCAATAGACATGTGTAGTGTTGTGATGTCACTGAAGCCAATTAGCGGTTTAGGATTATTTTTAATTACATCGAAATCAATAAAATCTAAAATACGGTTACAGCCCCAACCTCCTCGTACACAAAGAATTGCATCTACATTTGAATCTTTGAACATACTCATTAAATCGGCAGCTCTGTCTTTATCAGTTCCCGCTAAAAAACCACGGCGATCTCTAACATGCTTTCCAAGCTTAAGTGTGTAACCTTGATTCTTTAGAGTAATTAGCATCTCATCAAAGTCACTTTTATTATAAACAGGGCTTGCTGGAGCAATCAAACCTATTGTCGAAGTTCGAGAAATACGATTTGGCTTTATAAGTGATTTACTAGAGTTTTCAGAGGAATTCAAAGATTTTCCGGCACCACCTAGAATTGCAAAAGCACTAAGTCCCGTTAGTTTTAGAAAATTCTTTCTAGAATAAGCCATAATCTTACTTCTCCGTAATTATTTATATAAATGTTCTTTAACGATTAGTTCGAGTACCTCTGGCGGTACAAGGGTTTTAACATCATTTCCTTTTGCAACTGCTGTCCGTATCTCTGATGAGGAAATTGGTACGGGTAAATGAGAAACAAATGTAGTTTGTGATAATATTTCTGGCAACACTTTTTTATGTTCGTTACCAGGACGTTTTGCAACTAAAAGATCTGCTTCTTCTAAAATTTCTTTAAAAAATTTCCAAGTATGAAATTGAGCTAAACTATCCTCTCCCATACAGAAGTAGAACACATAGTTAGAGTACTCTTTTTTTAAATAGCGTATTGTTTGGAAAGTGTAAGAAGGTTTAGGTAGGTCATTTTCGATGGTTAATATTGAAACATCAATGCCTTCAAATGCTTTTTTAAGCATGGAAAGTCTAGTAGTATATTTTACCTGATCCCCATCTATTTTATGAGGAGGATTTGGAGTTAAAAGAATCCAGAGTTCTTCTATATTTCCTGAGTCGATAAATGACCGAGCAATGGAAATATGTCCGTTATGAACAGGATCAAAAGTGCCGCCGAATAAACCTACTTTCTTCAAAAGTTATTAGCTTGTAGACGATATATTCTCTTCAGAAACTGAAGGAGAGTCTTTTAAACCAATTTCAGCTTCATCTCTAAATTTCTCAGCATCACCGCGTAACTCACTAGATGGGAAAAGTTGTATGAATTTCTCGTAAGAAGAAATTGCGTTTAAATAACGCTCAGCTTTTTTAGAATCAACACTTAAAGATGCATATCTATTGTAAGTTTTGATTTGTTTAACTAAAGCCTCTTCAGCCCATTTAGATTCAGGGAATTGATCGATAGTTAAGTCGTAATAGATAATTGCGGCTTTAAACATATCAATACGAGCGTAAAATTCAGCTGATTTCAAATATTTTAAAGCTAGTTTGTTTCTAAGGTCATCAATTTTTGAGGCAGCCTCTGTAACACGATCTGAACTAGGGTAATTATTTATAAATAATTGGAATAATTCGATAGCTCTTCCAGTTGGTCTTTGATCTAAACGATATCGTGGGCTTTGCTCAAAAAAGCTAAGTGCTCTTTTATAATCAACCTCTTCCCTTCTTTCATCTCTTGGGTAATAACTTATAAATCGTTCGTATTCTGAGGCAGCTAATAGAAACCTTTCATCTTTAAAATAACTTTCAGCTAAATAAAATTGAGCGTTCTGCGCATAATTTGTGCCTCTTCCAAGTCGTGTCACAGTTTCAAAAGCTTGAGCTGCATCGTTGTATTTGCCTTTTTCATAGAGGTTCATTGCTTTATCATAAGAGACATTAATAGCTTCACCTGGACGAATTAAAGACTTGTTATTACAAGCGGTTCCAATGATAATAAGCGGTAGTAACAGAAAGAAAATATTCTTCATATAAATTGTAGAGTGATAATTTATTTAGTGATCACGATTTTGTAAGAAGATAAGAAGTTTTTTTAGCTCTTGTTTGAATTTAGAGTCTTTAAATTCATCCAATAAACTATACGTTTTGTAGTAATGATTCTGTATCTCAATCTTAATATCTTCGATCACGTTTAACGTTAAATATAAATTCAAGACCTCTTGAACATCCACATCCGTAGCTTTTTCTTTATCTAAAGTTGCTAAAATTGAATTCTTTTGGTCTGCATTTGCACGCTGTAACGCAAGTAAAGTAAGATATGTTTTCTTGCCTTCATAAATATCTCCTCCAGCCTTCTTACCGAATTTTTCTGGATCGGCAATAGCATCAAGCAAATCATCTTGAATTTGGAAAGCTTTGCCCATTTCAGATCCAAGTTGAGCTAACTTATCACATTGTTCTTGTGTAGCATGCGCTGATATTGCTCCCATCTGAAGGGCACCAACAATGAGTGCAGAAGTTTTACCTTCAATCATTTGAATATAATCTGATAGTAGAACCGTTTCTCTATCAACAAATTCCATATCTAACGCTTGCCCTTCGCAAACAGTGATGGTGGACTTGATAAAGGCATTGTTGATTGCAGCGTATTCCTGCTTTGTGTAAGCATCTGAATTACCGTAAAATGAAAGCTGTTTAAATGCATCGGCAAACATCACATCGCCTGTTAAAATAGCTACATGATCATTCCATTTGCTAAAAACACTTGGTTTTCCTCTACGTGTTTCAGCACAGTCCATAATATCATCGTGAACAAGTGTAAAGTTATGAAGAATCTCGATGGCTAGTGCAGCTGGCAGAGCTTCTTTGATATTTCCGCCACAAAGCCCGTTAGCAAGTAAGGTTAGAAAGGGACGAATCCTTTTCCCTCCTACATTAAGGGCGTAAGTATAGGGCTCGTATAAAGTATGCGGAGACTCCGGAATTGGAAGGTCTGACAAAGCTTTGCTGATGAGCAGTTGTAACTCTTTTTGTAATGCGGTAGAACTCAATTCTTTTTTTGATGAATGATAATTGTGAAATATACGGATTCTATCAATGCATTAAAGGTCTGTTTTTATGCGTAGATGACTTTTATTTAGTTGATCCGGAGAAGTACAACCCAATAGCGTTAAAGCAATTTTAAGACTATTTTTCCATGCTAAGAATACTTCATCCAAACCTTTGTACCCATTTTTGTTAATTGCTTGGATAACAGGTTGTGCTGTTGCCGAAAATGAAGCCCCAAGGCAAATAGCTTTTGCGATATCAAGTGATGAGCGAATTCCACCTGAAGCAACTACTTCAAAGCTTCTCTCCCACTGTAATGAGGTAATGTCTAGAAGACAATCCGTGGTAGAAATACCCCATTCATTAAATAAATGATTTTCTTTCAGATGATTGACTCTAGCGTTTTCAACCTTAGCCCAACTAGTTCCTCCTGCCCCAGCAACATCAAGAACCGACACTCCCGTATTAAGAAGTCTCTTGGCCGTGTATTTAGAAATTCCTGCTCCAGTTTCCTTCACAATAATTGGAACTGAAGAGTTCTCTACTAATGATTGAATGCCATCGATTATGCCTTTGAAATTTCTGTCGCCTTCTGGCTGCATCAATTCTTGAAGAGGATTCAAGTGAACAATTACGGCGTTCGCTTCAATGCTTTCAATAAGAAGTTGGACTTTATCCTTTGGCAAGCCCCCAATTAATTGAGCACCACCAATATTAGAGCATATAAAAGCTGTTGGTGCTTTTTTGCGTACAATAGAAAACGTTTCTGTTAAAGACTCATCCTCTAACATTGCACGTTGGCTTCCTACACCAAAAGGAAGGTTATGGTCTTCGCAAAACTCTGCTATTATAGCATTAATAGGTTCTGCATCAGCGTAACCGCCCGTCATTGATGAAATAAATAGCGGAAATGAGAACGTTCGACCTAAGAAAGTCGCTTCAGTAGAAACTTCATCAAAATTAACTTCTGGAAGAGCATTATGATTGAATTCATAATTATCAAAACCAGAGGATTTCTCATATTGAGTAGCTCCAGTAATGGTTAATTCGATGTGATCTTTTTTTCTTTGCTGAATTTTGCTCATTCTTAAAGTTGCTACTTAATCTTGAAAACACAAAATCATATTCATCAAAAGTCTAAAAATAAATATACCGAAGGGGTTGTTTAATTGGCAAGACTAGCCTTTCCAAACAGGTACAAAGCTACAAGCTTCGCCGTACATTACTTTTTTTGCTGATTGTATTAACTTATTGGTAGCCAATAAATAAATGGAGTCAGGTATATGAATGTCACCACAGCCTTTTAGGAGAACAAACTTATTTTGGTATCTGCTCCAATCGTACATTTCAAGATTTCGACGATACAACTCATGTGCTATTTCTTTAGGGGAAAGATGGAAAACTTCTTTAGCAAATGAACTAGCGTGTGAGGTAATTAGCATCCAAGCCCAAGGTGCAATTATTGCATCTGTAGTACAATTCACAGAAAGATAATTCCCCGAAAACTGAGCCCAATCAAAAAGATCTAACTTCTCACGGAAGTCTTTTTCTTTTAACAAAAGCTCCATATGCAAGAAGTCTTTTATATCTAAAGTGGCAATTGGGGTGGCATCGTAAAAAAGCTTTGCCAAATCTAGCGTAACTAGCTTTGTATTGCCTTTAACTTTATTGACAATCTGTTCTTGCATTGGTTGGGTTATATAAAAGGGTTTTGAAAAGAGTTTCTCTAAACAGAAAAACTCTCTCCACAAGAACAGGTACGTGAAGCATTAGGATTATGAAAATGAAATCCCTGCCCTTCCAAACCTGTTGTGTAGTCAAGTTCAGTTCCTGCTAAATAGAGAAAGCTACGCATATCAATGAGGACATTAATATCAGCGAGATTAAAGACTTTATCACTTTCCGATGGTGTAACATCTTGTTTAAAGTCGAGGTCGTAAGTAAGGCCAGAACAACCTCCACTTACTACACCAATTTTAAGGTATGCTTCTTTAGAAACGCCTTTTTCAAGTCGAATGTTCTCAAGACGTTTTAGAGCACGTTCGCTGATGCTAATTTCCATTATTTAAACTGAAAGAACTTGAATTTCGGGGTCTATTCTTCGCACCATACTTTCAATAGCATAAAGCGTTCCAGTACTAGCTGTTGGGCAAGTACCACATGCTCCTTGATAGTGAACCTTAAGACGATTTCCTTCTAGGCCTAAAACTTTTAATCCACCACCATCAGCTAAAAGATACGGACGAACTTGTTCATCGAGCATCCTATTTATCTCTACAAGGCGCGGGTCATCAGAATCACGAGCTTCTTTACTTACATGAACCTCTTCGTCCTCTACGACGTCAGCTTGTGCTTCAGCTTCACGGATTGGAGGCGCTAGCTTTCTTAGAAGCTCAGACCAAACTGCTTTTCCATCTTGAGTAACAGTAATGTATTTATCTACATAATAAACGTTTATAACATTGTCGATTGCAAATAATGCAGATGCTAAAGCATCGCTTTCAGCATCACCACTATTCTCAAAAGAACGTGTTACACCATTTGTAAGCGGCTCGTTAAGTACGAAGCGCATTGCATCTGGGTTTGGGGTTCTTTCTATTTCTTTAATTTTAGCCATGTTTTCTCCTTGTTATCCAAAAAATTCTTTTACTAACTCAATTCCATCTACTAAAGCGTCAATATCACTTTCATTATTATAAAATGAAAGTGAAGCACGAACCGTTCCCGGTATACCATAATGTTGCATAATAGGTTGTGCACAATGGTGACCAGTTCTCACCGCAATACCTTCTTTATCTAAAATAGTACCAGTATCACTGGGATGAATATCACCAATTAAGAATGAAATTACGGACGCTTTATTAGCAGCGGTACCAATAATTTTCACACCATCAATGCTATTTAGTTTTTCTGTTGCGTATTCCAGAAGTTCGTGTTCTCTGGCTGCAATATTTTCCATTCCAATTTCAGTGAGATAGTCAATGCTTTTAGCAAATCCTACGCCTGCTGAAATGGGAGGTGTTCCCGCTTCAAACTTAAATGGAAGGTCATTCCACGTTGTTTTTTCGAAGGTGACTTTATCAATCATATCACCACCACCACGATAAGGTGGCATTGCTTCTAAAAGTTCTTTCTTGCCGTAGAGAATGCCAAAACCCGTTGGCCCACACATTTTATGGGCAGAAAATGCATAGAAATCAGCATCGAGGTCTTGAACATCTACTTTAGCATGTGGAACAGCTTGAGCTCCATCAACTAAAACAGGAATATTCTTTGCATGTGCCGCTTCAATAATCTCTTTAACTGGGTTAATGGTTCCTAAAGCATTTGAAACATGCGTAACAGCAACCATTTTTGTTTTATCTGATAATTGGCTGTAGAACTGATCTAAAACCAACTCACCATTATCCAGCATCGGAATAACTTTAATAACAGCACCCACTTGCTCTGCTATCATTTGCCAAGGCACTATATTAGCATGATGCTCCATTTCTGAAACGAGGATTTCATCTCCAGCTTTAAAATGAGTTCTTCCATAACATTGTGCTACCAGATTTATTGAGTCTGTAGTTCCTGTAGTGAAAATAACTTCTTCTAAGCTACCAGCATTGATTAAGTTCTTAACTTTAGTCCGAGTAGCTTCATAAGCATCGGTTGCATTCTGGCTAAGCGAATGAATACCACGATGCACATTTGCATGTTCATTTTTGTGGTAAGCATCTATCCTATCGCTAACTACTTTCGGCATTTCGCTAGAAGCTCCATTATCAAGATATACCAATTTTTTACCATTGATTGTTCTAGAAAGAATGGGAAAATCGGAACGGATTTTGTTCCAATCTATCTTAGTCGTAATGTCGGTTGTCGTTGTTTTCATGCTAAATATTGAATTTGTTTCAGGAATAAGCCCAAAACAAATTCAATTTTATTAATTATTTATTGTCTCTATTAGTGTATCTAATTACTTCATCATGAAGTAATGTTTCTACCGACTTAACAGCCATACTTTCAACACTTTCTAGTGCGAAAGCATACACAAGTAATTCTCTAGATTTTTGTTCGGTTAAACCCCGACTTTGAAGATAAAACACTTCTTCGTCTTGCAGTTGACCAATTGTTGCACCGTGAGAACAAAGTACATCATCAGCAAAAATCTCTAGCTGAGGTTTTGTATGAACAGTTCCATTATCAGAAAGAAGTAAGTTTCTATTTTCTTGAAAAGAATCGATTTTTTGAGCGTCTTTAGCTACAAAAATCTTGCCATTAAAAATAGAATGAGCCGAATCGTTTACTACCACTTTATGTAATTGATGACTATTACCATGTGGGAAACGATGATCCATTATGGAGTGAGTATCTGCTATTTGATCGCCATCAATTAGTACGAGTCCATCTACGGTAAAATCTACTTCTTCTGCATTCTGAATAACTCTCGGATCGTTTCTAAACAATTTTGCCCCAAGACAAATTGTATACGAATGATATGCCGAATTTTTCTCTAAAGTAGCTACAGGTCTAGAAATATGAGAAGCTTTTTTGCTATCTCGTTGCATTCTTGCATGATGTACATGTGCACCTGTATATAACTTAAATTCCGTAACTGGAACGTTAAGGTACACGTTGTCTGCTAAGCCAATGTGTTCCTCAATAATAGTTGCTTTAGAAAACATTTCGCCCACGAAAAGAAGTCGTGGAGTTGCATAAAAAGCCTTTTCAGCATCGGTAAAAACATTAAGGATGTGAATTGGGCTTTCAACTACTGTTTCTTCTGGTAAATAGATAAAAGCACCATCAGAGAACGTAGCATCGTTCAACGCTGCGAATACGTCATCTTCGTAATTGGTAATGGTTCCCAGAAAAGTTTTTACTGCATCATGATTGGTGTTATCTGCTAAATTTCCAACAACAACACCATTCGGCATTGCATCAATCGAAGATAATTCTTCAATAAAATCTCCATTCACAAACACCAAACGCGATTTAAGCGCTTCTGGTAGATAATGCTCTGAAATGTCGCCAATGCTTTTTGCATTCGCTTCACTTATAGGGCAGAATGTATTCTTTGTGATAGATTTTAGATTCGTAAATCTCCATTCCTCATGTTTTCGGGTAGGGAATGCAGTGTTATTTAGCTCTTCTCTTCCACGCTCATTAATAGCGCGAATTGAAATACTCTGACTACTGCTTTCAACAGAACCAGAAAGATAGCTTAACATGGTGTCTTTCTGTAATACTTCACTCATTACTGAGCCTCGCCATTTAGTGCTAATTCTTTTTCGTATTGCTCGTAACCATTTGCCTCTAATTCTACAGCAAGAGAAATATCACCAGACTTTATAATTTTGCCATCAAGCATTATGTGAACAAATCCTGGCTTAATGTAGTTCAGTAATCTTTGGTAATGAGTAATCATTACGATAGCGTTTTCGTTATTTGCGATTTTGTTTACGCCATCAGAAACTACTTTTAGAGCATCAATATCTAGACCAGAGTCAGTTTCATCTAAGAAAGATAGAACTGGATTCAGTACTGCCATTTGGAAGATTTCGTTCTTCTTTTTCTCACCACCAGAAAACCCAGTGTTTATACTTCTTTCAAGAAATTCGTTCTTCATTTCGATTACATCTAGTTTACTTACAATGTAATCTTCAAACTCAATCGGGTCGAGTTCTTCTCTATCATTTGCACGAGCAATGGTGTTATAAGCTTCGCGAAGAAGAGTTTTGTTGGTAATACCAGGAACTTCAACTGGATATTGAAAAGCAAGAAAAAGTCCTAAATGTGCTCTTTCGTCGGCATCTAGTTCGGTAATGTCTTGTCCGTTAAAAAGGATTTGTCCTTCTGTAACTTCATATTCAGGATGCCCAGCCACAACTTTAGAAAGGGTACTTTTACCACTTCCATTAGGTCCCATTATGGCATGAATTTCGCCTGCGTTTACTTTAAGGTTTACACCTTTTAAAATTGCAATGTCTTCGCCGTCAACTTTGGCGTGTAGGTTTTTGATTTCTAACACGTTTCTACTTTTTAACTATTTTGATTTTTAATTTCTTGTGAATTGATAAATCAATTCTTTTAACCAACACTACCTTCAAGCTTAATATCGAGGAGTTTATTGGCTTCAACAGCAAACTCAAGAGGCAATTCTTTCAATACTTCTTTAACAAAACCATTTATAATCATGGAGATTGCATCTTGTTCACTAATACCACGCTGCATGAGATAGAAGATTTGTTCTTCTCCTACTCGGGATGTTGTTGCTTCGTGCTCTACACTACTATTTGAATTTTCCGAAGAAATATAAGGGAAAGTGTGAGCTCCACATTCTTGGCCAATTAACATCGAATCACAAACTGAATAGTTTCTTGCACCGGATGCGTTTTTGCCTATTCTAACTTCACCACGATAGCTATTGTTAGATTGACCAGCAGAGATACCTTTAGAAATGATTGTACTCTTGGTGTTTTTACCAAGGTGAATCATTTTTGTACCAGTATCGGCTTGCTGCTTGTTTGTAGTAACCGCTACGGAATAAAATTCACCAACCGAGTTATCACCTTGAAGAATTACACTTGGGTATTTCAAAGTTACAGCAGAACCAGTTTCTAACTGAGTCCACGAAATTTTTGAGTTTCTACCCTTACAAATTCCACGTTTGGTCACAAAGTTGTAAATACCACCTTTACCTTCTTTATCACCAGAGTACCAATTCTGAATAGTAGAGTACTTTACTTCAGCGTCATCTAAAGCAACAATTTCTACAACTGCAGCATGAAGTTGATTGGTATCGTACATTGGAGCAGTACAGCCTTCTAAATAACTTACACTAGAGCCTTCTTCAGCTACAATAAGCGTACGTTCGAACTGACCTGATTCCATGTTATTTATACGGAAATAGGTAGAAAGCTCCATTGGGCATTTCGTATTCTTCGGGATGTAGCAAAAAGATCCATCTGAAAATACAGCAGCATTTAACGCTGAATAAAAATTATCGCGAGCAGGAACAACTGAACCTAGATATTTTTTGATTAGCTCAGGATGATTCTGAACAGCTTCAGAAATAGAGCAAAATATTACACCAGCTTCAGCCAATTTCTCTTTGAAAGATGTGAATATAGAAACACTATCAAACACAGCATCTACAGCAACACCAGCTAACGCTTTTTGTTCGTTGAGTGGAATTCCTAATTTTTCATATGTTTCACGGATGTTTGGATCAACATCGTCCATACTATCCAATTGTGGCTTTTTCTTAGGCGCTGAATAGTAAAGAAGGTTTACGAAATCTGGTTTATTGTAGGTTGCATTAAACCAGGTTGGCTCAGTCATTTCAATCCAAGCACGATAGGCTTTTAACCGATACTCGGTCATCCATTCAGGCTCGTTCTTTCTAGCAGAAAGTTCTCTTACTATATCTTCGCTAATGCCTTTAGGAAAGTCTTCGTATTCAACGTCGGTGGTAAAGCCATACTTGTACTCTTCACCAATCATCGACTCTAACGCTTTTGTGTCGCTCATCAGATTCTTTTAGTCTTAAAATTATTCGTTGGATTGCATTATGAACTGTTCTTACGCTAGTTCAAGCCAACGATTATGGTCTATTTAGATTTCGTCCAAATATACATAATTTAGCTATCAGATATAAATAAGAACTTATTGAGAATCTCTATTCATCTTATAAATTAATTCATGGTAAATGCACTCTGAAAGCTATGATACTATGGAATAGTAACTTCGAGTAGCTTAGTTTTTACAGTAGCCTTTATATCCACTTTAGAAATTGCATTAGGAACGAGTATACTATCACCTAATTTATAATCGATACTACCCTCTTTAAATTCTAATGTGCCACTTCCTTCAAGGCACATAAGAATTACACAGGAATCTACCTCGGAATAATCCCTACTTTCTTTTACTTCTACAATCAAGCGCTTTGTAGCAAAGTATTGGCAGTCTTCCAAATCACTTTCAGTAGCTGAAGAGTCGTATTTTGTTTTATAATCGTCATAAAAATCAAAATCAATAGCTCCTAAAGCTTCCTCTACGTGCAATTCCCGTTTGTTTCCGTCTGCGTCTACTCGATCAAAGTCATAAATTCTGTAGGTAATATCCGATGTTTGCTGAATTTCTGCTATTAGTAGCCCTTTTCCGATTGTATGAACTCGTCCTGCTGGTAAAAAGAATACGTCATCATTATTGGCGACTTCTTTATTTAGAATTTCATTAACTCGTCCATCTTCAAAAATCTTTACATACTCATCTTTATCTGTTTTACGATTGAAACCTGAAATTAGCGTGGCTCCTTCTTCTGCATTAACTACATACCACATTTCAGTTTTACCGAATGAGTTATGCCGTTTTTGAGCTAGAGTATCATCGGGATGAACTTGAATGGATAAATCATCATTAGCATCGATGAACTTAATGAGGAGTGGGAATTTATTGCCAAATTTCTGATATATATGCTCACCAATTAAATCACCTTTATATTCATCTATCAGTTCGGTGAGTAGTTTTCCTTTTAAGTCACCCTCACTAACTTCAGAAATATTATTAGGTACTCCTGATATTTCCCAAGATTCTCCACAAATTTTACTGTCGCCTGTTTGTTTGTCTAGAATTTCTGATAATTTTGTTCCACCCCATATTTTGTCTTTCAGAATGGGAGTAAATTTCAGAGGATAAAGATTTAATTGGGACATTATTCTAAAATATAGATTTAGTAGTTATTGTCGCTCATTAGAGCGCAAACACATGCTGTATTAACAATATCAGTTGAGCTACAACCACGTGAAAGATCCATTATAGGTTTAGCAAGACCTTGAATAATAGGACCCGTAGCTGTTGCTCCGGCTAGTCTTTCGGTTATTTTATAAGCAATATTTCCAGCATCTAAGTTAGGAAAGATGAACACATTAGCTTTTCCTGCTACAGTAGAGTTTGGTGCTTTTGTTTTGCCAATAGCAGGAATTAAAGCAGCGTCAAATTGTAGTTCACCATCAATAGAAAGACGGATATTCTTACTTTTAGCGATCTCAAGTGCCTTGGTGACGAGCTCTATACCTTCAAATATGGAGCTTCCTTTTGTTGAGAAGGAAAGTAAAGCAACATGAGCTTCTTCACCAACCAATTTAGAATGCGTTGTGGCCGAGTCTTGAGCAATTGTAGCCAATTGCTCTGCGTTTGGATATGGTACAACCGCACAATCACCGTAGGTAAATACTCTTCCATCTGGAAAGCTCATTAGAAAAGTACTAGAAACAACATTAGAGCCTTTTTTTAAACCAACTGTTTGAAGGGCTGCTCTTAGAACATCTCCGGTTGTGGAGATGGAACCTGCCACACATCCGTCGGCATCTCCCTCAGCAACCATTGAAGTAGCAAAATAAAGTGGATCTTGAACAATTTGGTAAGCTTCTTCTTCTGTAATGCCTTTATGTTTTCTCTTATTGAAGTAAGATTCAGCATACGTGTCCAGCTTTTGATCAGTGGCGGAGTTTATAAGCTCTATTTCTTTAGGGTAATCTGTAACTCCTGGGTTGGTAAGGAGAACAACTTCACATAAAGAGTTTTTATGCAAATAAGTAGCAGCTTCAATTATTCTTTTATCCGATGATCTTGGTAAAACTATTCTTCTAAGCTGCTGTTTAGCTTTCTCATGAATGCTCTTGATAATATCCATTACTCTATTAATTCAATTAAATTTATAGTGCTGTTGTTAATACTGATACCTATTTAAAAGGTATGTGTTCTCTCAAATCTCATATTATCCTATTTAAACTAAAAAATAATATAAACTAGACGGTTTGGCTCGTTTAATAATTCAAATCGAGTGAAAGGTTACCAAAAAATTGAATGTCTTGAGGCTGGTTATATAAGCTTCTTGACGTAAACGAAACATTTCTTTGCAAGTGTTTCACAATTGCTCCCCAGTTTGAATATCTATTCTTAAATGCATCAGCAACAAAATAGGTGAATATACTATGTCTTTTCTGTACTCCGTTTGGAGTGGAATATATTAACGATGTTTGGTCTGTATCAGCAGAAAAAACAATCGCAGATTCTTTAATATTCGATGTAATCAAACTCGCTAAATCTTCTAAAGCATCGTTATTTTTAGTTTGATTGATAAACTCAAGGTCTGCAATAACAGAAATCTTGGTTAGAGGTAATTGAGCAATACCATCAAATAATGAATTAAGACTAACTTCGTTTTGAGAGGAGGTGTCATTTACTGTGCCAAGAAAAAATATTTCTTTTGAGGTCTCATCTACCCTAGCGTAACCTGACAGATAAACAACTAGCTCACTAGGACTATTATTGATTCCTGAAACCAACCGATTGAAAGAGTTTCTGATAGGCTGAGAGCCATGCTGATCTTCAAAAGACAGGATATTGTCGGCAGGAACACCAAGAGTTTTATTAAAGTACTCGTTCATCAAACGAGCGTCTCTTTTGGCGTAGTTACGTTCGCTCAATATCCCTGTATATGAACCATTAGATATCATATAGGCCCATCTATTTTTTGATTCAGAGACTAGGCTCGGGAAATTCCGCTCAATATCAATACTTCCAAAAGGAACATTTGGGATAGCAACAACAGAAAGCTGATGTGAAAACTCTGAGGGTCGCCATATAGTTACAACGTCACTTGCTGCTACCCAAGTTTCAGAAATTCCATATAATGCTTTAAACCAATCTCCTTGGCGTTCAACTAGTTTGAGTTGGCTTCCCTTAGCTAAATCTGTTAGAACGTTATTTCTATTAACTTCGGGTTTATTTCTTAATGCAGAAACATTTGAAGTAACTACAACAAACGATTCAAATATACTGCTTACTGGAATTGAATAATTATAGGTGCTATCCTGGAAATAGATATTTAAGTTGATATTGATATCTCTATTCTCAGGTAAAGATTCAGGTGCGATTTCCTCTGCAAGATTTATTTCAATTATATTATCTCTAAAAGACCGCTTTGTTTTAGGAATGATAACCTCATTGTTAAAAAGGATCTCATATTCTGGAATTGTAGCAAACTCAGAACTGGTGTCTAGAGTATCAACTTCTACTCTTTTTCCTGTTCTTCTTAAGAGTTTACTTTCACCTGTAGCAGTTGGCTCTCCAACTGGCTTCATATTTAAAAAGGAAATACCAGTAAGCGCAGTACCAGCACCAATTAACGCTATTTTTTGGGTCTGATTCTGTTCATTTACTATATCATTAGAAAAAGCGGCATAACCAGCAATTCCAGCACTTGCAAGACCAAATAATACATAACCTAGCCTTGGTCTATAAGTTTGGATATATCGATCGGTTCTTATTCGTTCAGCAAATTCTATCGTATTAGCTGTTTTTAGTTTAAATCTAACTAAAGGCTCTTCTGGCCTAATACGATCAATCCTGTTTAAGAATAACTTTGAATCTAGAAGCTTAAAATCATTTCTATCTATAGTTTCTTGGCTTTCAACTACCCAACTAGTACTTGAACAACCTACAAAAAGGAAGAAACACGAGAAGAAATAAAATAAAGTTTTTAGTTTTAAGCCCATGGCGTTTGTTTGGAAGCCAATGCAATTTTGGCTG
>TARA_R110002050_G_scaffold223672_2_pt1 | contig 39880 bp, 26 predicted proteins | sample TARA_R110002050 | Tara Oceans TARA_R110002050 (sample SAMEA4396988) | marine metagenome | biome: Polar Biome; feature: [DCM] deep chlorophyll maximum layer (ENVO:01000326); material: water (ENVO:00002006), including particulate matter (ENVO:01000060) such as... | depth 25 m
CTGCAGGGGAATGAACTTTATAGATCTTGTAAAGCTCAAAGTGAAGAATATCGAGGGCGACCGCCTTCTATATGGAAGGAGCAAAACCGGTGACCCCTTCTCCGTCAGGATTACCGAAAGTCTTGGCAACATCCTGGAGTTCTACCTTAAGGGGAAACAACCCGAAGACTATCTACTTCCCACCAACTATGACGGAAGCACCAAACATTTTCAAAAGTACAAATCGCAAAGAAGGAGAATGAACGAACGTCTTAAGATCATTGCAAAGGATGCGGGGATAGAAGGTGAATTTACGACCTATTACATCCGCCATTCCTGGGCCACGATAGCAAAATATATGGGAATATCAACAGAAATAATCAGTGAAGGATTGGGACATAATTCCCTAAGGACAACGGAAATTTATTTGAAAAGCTTTACCAACCAAGTTCTGGATGAGGCGAATGAGATAGTTATTTCCTAAAGGATTAGCATTTAGAAATACTATACTACCAGATATAATTCAAATGACTGGCTAGAAATCATTGTATCACCTGAAAGTTCCATAACAATAAGTTGGTGGACAGAAACCTAAGGTAAAATATTAAGAGCTAAAAAGTCAATAAATTGACGGTTTCGTATATTAAAATAAATTACTACCAAAATATACGACAGGAAATTAGGCTATAATTAAACCCTGTCAATATGAAAACACCTTGAAGAAAATTCAGCGCCTCTATCAAGGATAAACAAGTCTTTGAAGTAATCAAAGTGCGAACAATCCTCCCATAACTTGCCTATAAATTTGAAACACATCCTGCCCAAATATCCAATTGGAAGCGGGAATTTTTATTAAATGCAGTTCTGGCCTTCGGGTCCAAACCGCTGAAAGAAACTTCCCATTTAAATACTGCTCCACATTACCTTTAAATATGCTTGTAGCAAGTCTAGAACCATTATTTAAGGAAACTTATGAAAAAATGAGCACTAATACTAAACAAAATGAGCCGCTGCGGCACTCATTTCGAAACGCTCTCCTAATCTGATACTTGCAGGCTAACTATGTCAAAGTATTTTTCATTTATTATTTCAATAGCAGTTCATTAAAAAAATTCAGTAATTGCGAAGTAGGTCGTAATTAGTGAGAATATAATTACCACCACGATGCCCACGTTCAATTTTAGACTAGCGGTATTTCTGTGCATGAGTTCTTTCTTATTAATTAGGATAAAAATTGGAATCGCCACCGCTGGAAGTATACATGCCTGAAAGGCCTGTGAAAATATCATGAGGGCCGGAGGCCTTTCCTCTAGGCAAACGGTGCCGAAGGTGAATATGAGCGCGATAAAAATAAGCCATCGAGACTGGGTCGAGTGTATGTCCCTGGGCGTTCCCCTATAATCCGAGACCAACCAAGGCGCTATCAATACGATGGGAAAAATGGTCGAAAGACCGGCCCCGGCGATACCGATAATAAGTATAAAGGCCGCAGCCTTTCCCCCTATCGGTTCGAAGAGTTCGATCATCTCGACAGTATTCTCGAGTTTTAACCCGGAGACATAAAGAGTCCCAGCGGAAACAGCCATAATCACTCCGCTCAAGAGAAGCATCATGGATGCTGACACGAACGAATCTTTCTTCTCCCTTTTTAGGTCGTTTATGCCCCAACCTTTTTCCGCGACCACGGTACTACGCATAATAAAAATTGCCGCCGAACAGGTCGTGCCCGTTATGGCAGCGATAAGGCCCAAAGCCCCTGGTGTCTTCGGCATACTGGGGATGGCTCCTTCCACAATAGTTATTAGGTCGGGCTTGACCATTATAAAGACAACGATAAAGGAGATGCCCATAAGTACCACCAATACCGTCAATATTTTTTCGAAGAGCTGGTAACGGCCGAACCATAGCAAAAAATAAAGAATAATCGAGAAAAAGAGGATAATCCAAAAAGTATTGATAATGAGTCCGTCAAAGGCCAACCGGATACCTTCTTGTACTAGGTCTGCGACAATGCCCATAACTCCCATCAACGCGAGCAGTTCGCCGATGATCAACGCTATGATTATATACAGAGAAAGCATCCAACCATATTTGAACTCGCACTTGAAATTGAAAAGGGCAGTCCTTCCAGTGACCAAGGTCACCTTGCCGTAAGTGACCATCAGAAGATAAGTGAATATACATGAGAGTATAAGTGCCCAAAAAAGGCCCATACCATGCTCGGCGCCAGTTTTCGCCATCGTGGTCACGCTTCCCGTACCGATATTATAGCCAATCAAAAAAAGGCCTGGACCGATGGCACTCAGTGCAAGGATGATTTTTTTAAGTATAGAATTATTCTTCATTGCCTAATTTTGGGAGTATACCAATCGCCCTGCGACCTAGGTATTATTATTGTTCTTTTTGTTATTTTCTATTGTAAAGTCTATAAGGTTGGTACGTTTTCTCTTGGCCATGGAAAGGTTATTCTTCAGTGCAGATAGTTGTGCTAGGTTAGTGTTTACCATCTGGAGGCCTTCTTCTTGGTTACACCGGCTATAGTACCATGACCCCAACACACATACTATGGATGAGCCTTTACCGTCCAAATGATTTTCCTTGGGCACTTTGACCACATTAAGCATCAACAGAGGGGTACGCTCGGCACAGGTGCCTTCGCCATTGTATATTACGCCCCGATCAAGCTTAGGGTATACCCGATTGTTATTGTCCACACCATTGGCCTTATAAAAACTGTGCACTTCTTCATTGGTGAGTTCGAAATCCATGGCAATAAAACTGGTAGTAATGTCATCGTTGGATAGCAGTGGCCATAATAGATTGTCCTGCATGTTTATCCCGTTTGCGCAACAGCTGCTCAGTTGTGCTGTTATTTTCGACCTAGAATGGAAAGCCTTGTGCATGCCCATGAATTCCTCCCGATTAGGATTCTTGAAATATTTTTCTAGAAGTGCCACTCTGAAGCTCTTATTATGGGAGATATAGTCACCCCCAAGATGGAAACCAAGAACAGACATTCCGATTTCGAGATCCTTCCTTGCCTCTGCCGAAATGGCGAAGTTTTTCTTGACCAGGGCAATGTCACTGGTAATGATCGTAGGGAAGCAGGAGGTCATCCCGGCCATCCAAAGTACCTTGGTCGCCTTTTTGACCCCCACGAAAATAAGGCCGAGACTCGAAAGGTCGACGCCCCTATAACCGGTGATTAGCACATCGATTAGGCTTGGTGCGACAAACGATTCGGAATCAGGTCCACTGTCCACGGAGCGTTCGATACCGCTGATCTTAGCCCCGGAAAGCATAACGGAGACCACACCTCCATACAAATACAGTATGACTTTTATAGTCTCCAATTCCTTTTCCGCAATATTTATTTGAGAAATAAACAGCAATAGCATAATTATTTTTAAATCCTTTACTCTCCGAATTGACTTAAAAGGTTAACTCATCAAAGCACTTCAAATCTACCCGGAATCGGAATACTATAATTACCATCCGGTCCAGGCATTGAAGGCATCTCAGCATCCCAATCAAATTGTTTTGGTAGAATACTTCTTTTGGATTTCAAGGCATCTTCCACCTTTATTATTTGCCCCGATTGGATCGCCATTCTACCTATGATAGTGGTCAAGGTAGATTTAGCCCCATACTCCACTTGATTGATAGGCTTTTTTTGAATTACTGAATTAATGAAGGCCGATTGACATTTTTGGGAAGCCCCGACAGTCTCATCCTTGTCACGATATCTCCACAGCACTTCTCCTTTCGAACTATAAATCTGAAATTTTTCGTCGGCGTAGCCCTTTGCACCTTGAATGTGAAATCCAACCCTGTTCCATGTATTCTCCATATTTGTGGACTGAACATGTAACTTGATTTTATTAGCATACTCAAATTCGGCATAATGGTGGTCGTAAGTATTCCCTTGATTCGGGCCACTAAATGTTTGCCTTCCTCCTAATCCTTTGGCTGTCAACGGATAGTCATTCATAAACCAGTTCATCAGGTCTATTTGGTGAATGGTCTGACCTGCCAACTGCCCTCCCCACAACCATGTAAAATAGCGCCAATTCCGCATTTGATATTGCATTTCGGTTTGGTCTGGAGTGCGCGGATGGATCTTTGGTGAACCAACATTATAATAGACATTTAATGATGTTATGTCGCCAATTATACCACTATCGATTTTTTCTTTCATCAACTGATAACCTGTTTCATATCGGGACTGTAAGCCAACTACCATGCTAAGATTCTTTTGCTTTGCCAGCTCATTGGAACCCATTACTATATGATACCCAGGGATATCGACGAACAAGGGCTTTTCTATAAATACATGTCGATTGGCTTTCACAGCAGCCTCAAGGTGCAAGGGTCGAAATGGCGGTGGAGTGGCCAAAAGTACCACATCGCAATTTTCGATAACTTTCTGATAGGCATCAAAACCCAGGAACATTCTAGAATCAGGTACATCCACTTGATTCCCATAGGTATTATTTAAATTCTGGCAGGCATTATTTAACCTATCTTCAAAAACTTCGCCAATGGCGACTAATTTGACTGCAGAAGAAGCCTTTAGCGCCTCATGCGCTGCCCCTAGTCCTCTACCTCCACAGCCTACAAGTCCAATTCTAATTTCTTTTTGATTTCCAACATTAAAAGCGTGCATATGAACACTTCTTAATAGTACTCCTCCTGCAAATGCGGTAGCTCCCGTTTTTACAAAATTTCTACGTCCATTGTCTGTTTTGTCTTTCTCCATAATAATTGTTTTTGTTAAATCTCACAATGCACATTATTCAATTTCCTAAAGTGTACAAAAGCCGATAGCTCCGTAAAATTTATTTCACTTTTCATCAATGCGCACCAATATGTTCCACTAATATTATATTTAAACATTTCCTCTATGTACTTCTCAGCAAGTTTAGAAATCAATCGATCTAACGCTAAACAAGTGGGGAAACTTATTGATAAAAAATTCATCAACTACGTGTAACTTATCGGAATATCATCAAGGAATATCTCCTGATAATTAAAGTATTTAAACAGTTACGTTTATTATCTATCTTATCAGTTTATTTGTTTTTCTCCATTCCATTTTACTAAAAATAATAGGTTAAAAACCTCTTAAGACTCCCTCAATAGAGCTGCAGATGCCCTATCTAAGTACAACCAAGTATTGTTATGTAATCTTAATGCCGACCCTGGAACCTCCGGAGTGATTTTGGACTCAATTGATTTTTTTATAGCTATGGCCTTACGGTTATCAGGCACACTTGCAACTATTGCCTCTGATTTTAATATTTGCTTGACGGACATACTAATGGCTTGCTTAGGAACATCTTCTAAGGAAGCAAACCAACCTTCACCGAGTTGTTGCTCTCTACAAGCTTTGTCCAAATTAGCTATGAAATAAGCTTCTTCTCTGTAAAAATCGGCTGGTGGATCATTAAAGGCTAAATGAGCATTTTCCCCTATACCAACAAATGCAACATGAATTTGAATACCGGAAATTATTTGACCAATCCTAATACATTCATCTAGCGGGTTTTCAGTATCACCATTGATATAATGAAATTTTTTTATAGGTACGAGATCAACAAATCGTTCCTTCAAGTATTTACAAAATGAAGCCTTATGTAAATCTGGCATCCCAACATATTCATCAAGGTGAAATCCCGTTACTTTTGTCCAGTCTACGTCCTCTTTTACCAGTTCTGATAACATCTCAAACTGTGATGCCCCTGTTGCCACAATTACATTTGCTTCACCTTCTTTTTCAATTGCTTTGCGAATCAATTCCGCACCCCTTTTCGCAGCACTTTTACCTAATATGCGTTTGTCCTTTGAAATTACAATCTTCATTTTTTATAGAATTTGTATTATACATTTTGATTTTGGAGAATAAAATCTCATTTTAAAAAATTTATTGAATAGTATTTTGGTTATAATATTTTTCCTGTAAAACTAAACTCTCAAATGGAAGGCCTTCATGAACCAGCAAACGATAATTTAAAACAATAGGGTCATATAGATTTATTGCTATCGCTTGTTGACCAGGAAATACAACATTTTGCATACTTGCTTTTTGTCTTAAAATCCATTTTTGAGGGAAGCCAAAATTAGAAGGATGACAAAAAAGTGTAACACCACTAATACCATATATATTTCCAAAATTCGCAGAAAAATCCATCCACGGACCAGCTTCTATTTGATGGGTCTTAGGATCAACTTTTCCATTTTTAGAAGAAAAGGATAGATTGTCCGGCATCTTAATCCTTAAACACAACCCGCCATATCCCTTTTCATTGTCAGAACCACCAATTTTCAAATTATCTACGAGTGCATTTAGGGTCAATTTAATATCAATGATTCTAAATTTGGTTGTTGCTTCATGAATCTTAAGCTGTATTTTTTCCTTTAAATAGGGGACGTTGTTTAAATGGTTGGGAGAGGACCATTCGCTTGTAACATTCAACAGCACGGTATTTCCTTTAATATCTACCATTGATTCTGTAATTGTAGAGTTAAAATTATCAATAGTCCAACTATCACTCACTAATGAATCCTCCACATAAATTTGATGCCATGCCCAATAAACTCCTCTATGATATGGATGGTCTTCAGGGAAATCTTCCGTGAGTATCTCGCCTTTTAGGTTATATAACGGATGTATATAACTATTTCGACCAAATTCCCCCTTTAATGATTTTATCTTTTTTTGATAAAAAAGAACAGGCAACCCTTTTTCCCTCACCTCAATACCATTATCATCTTGGTTAATTAAAAAAGTTGTATTCCAGTTTTTTCTAAATTTGACATATATTAAAACACCAATAATTAAAAAAGATGCTATTATTAAATATTTTAACTTCATGATGCATTTGGTGTGAATTTTCATAGCGGCTTTATCACTCTTGTACACTGGCGCCAATTACCTCATGTAGTTTAAACCTTTTTCCCAAAACAACATTTTTGATAAAATCAGCCACAAGTTGCTGATCCTGGTCTATGTATGCACCTGCATAAGAATGACCTCCTCCGCTAAAAGTAATAAGTTGATAAGTCCCGTCGATATTGTGCAAATGTTGTACAATGGAGTAAGAACCAAAAAGCATTAACCAACCCGAAGAATTGGGGGTACAATAATGATGTGCCGCGGTACCATAGGGCACTAAAGTATCTGCATCCCCATGAAAGGCCATTAATGGTATCTTATTTTCTTCTGTTATTAAATTAAGATCCATAATTGCCCCTGCTCCTGAAATCACACCTGCATATTCAAATCCTGGCAATAATTTAGGGTTGTATAACTGCATTTGTTCCCGGTTCCAGTACGCTGCATGTAAAACTGTTTCCGCCCCAGCACTATTCCCTCCCAGAAAAATTTGGGATGAATCTATATTTAAAAGATCACTTTTTCCAACGAGGTAGCTAGTAGCATGCCATAGCTGACTTGCAGCTACTTGAATTGCTTTTATTTTTTCAGATAATTTTCCATCACAGCTAAAACTTTGATTCTTCATATTAAGGGTATAGCTAATAGAGGCGCAGGCAATATTCTGCGACGCCAAATGCCTCGCCAAATCGTGACCATCCGCCCGATCTCCACTTTTAAATCCTCCTCCATGGACATAAATCAATAATGGAGTTTTAATTCCCGTTATGTTTATTGGCATAAACAAATCAAGATTAAGACTTATAGATTCATTTTCAAAATAGGTATAGCTTTTATAATCTTGTGCAATTGTCATTACAGCAGACAAAAAACAGAGTGATGCGGATACTAGGTATTTATTAATCATAATAACATTAATATTATCAAAATCGATTCTATTTTAACGATGGCACAAAACAATTGTCACAAGACTACTTCATCTATTATTACCTTATCGACTTTATCATCTCCAGAGTGAATGAATAGCAGAAATGATTAAAGCCGCCAGGATTTGTATATCAACATCTTTTCTTTTAGGCTACCTTAAATATATTTTGCCTAAGGAACTCATTTCTCCATAACCTTGTCAACAGTACCTATTGATACATCTGCCAATTGAGTGTTAACCTCAATCGTATATCCAATATTTTGTTGAAGTTTATTAACTTATACATCACGGTTATCATTAAGATTCAGTCTCGCATCAGAAATATAATTTATGGTTTGATAAAAATCCTACATAATGCAATCCCAAATACACTTTCGACAATCGTATGGCCAAATAAATAATTCTATTGGTGATTGATAAAATACTTCACTTTTAAAAAATAAAATTCTTTGTTAGCATCACCCTGTTTAGGTTTGAACATTAAAAGAAATCAATGCAATGGAATCGTAATTCTTATGCATAAATTATCTTATTATATGCCAATTGGAATTGTGATTATTAAGACAACTGAAATTTCATTTTACTTAAGGCTCTATCCGACATATATTAATCTTAATCAAATTGATATATTTCTGTTTTTTCTGCTAACAAAGCGCTAATATAGTAATAATTTAATAATTTGCTCGAGCAAATTATTAAATTATTTCCTAGGTTTACATTAAATTGTTTTTATATTTGCAAGGTGTGCTCGAGCAAATATAAAATTTAACTATCCTAAAAGAACGGATTATGAGTAAATTTCTGCACTTTCATTTCTTAATGATTGGATTTTTTTCTTGTTATTTTTTTGGCACCGATCAGTTTAAGACAAAATTTGAAACTATCAGGTAAGCCAACATTGGAACATTGGCCATATAATATAAAACCGTTGAAGCTAGCATTCCCAATTATTATTGAATCCTTATGAATAACCTCACCAGCAAACAATCTTTCGCACTTACCATATTAAGAGTTCTAATTGGATGGCATTTATTATATGAAGGACTTGTCAAACTAACCAACCCCAATTGGAGCTCATACGAGTTTTTAAATTCGTCTCAATGGATATTTTCCGATCTATTTAATACCATTGCCGCCAATGAACTGCTTTTAAAAATTACCGATATAATAAATGTATGGGGCTTATTGCTGATCGGCCTGCTCCTAATGCTTGGTATTTGCAGGAAAACCTCGGCATATATGGGTTTTACACTGTTAATTCTATATTATATAGCCATGCCCCCATTAGTCGGAATTGAATATTCCACACCTATGGAAGGTAGTTATATGATGGTAAATAAAACGCTTATTGAAGCTTTTGCCTTATTGGTTATTGGGTTGTTCTCAAGTACAAATACCTTAGGACTAAAAGCTCTTTTGGCTAAAGGCAGTATTAATTAAAGAAATGTCGATGCTTTATATTTCCAATACAAATTAAAAAAATGAACTCATGAATGAAAGCCAAGATGAAAAGGATGTAAAACCTACACCTTCTAATGGTAAACTTAATATCTCAAGAAGAAATGTGATCAAAGGCATTGGCGCAGTTTCTGTTTTGGGGACATTTGGATATCAATTTTCTAAAAGTCTTGCCTTAAAAAAAGAAGCGAAAAAGGATATCCTATCTCAATTGGGGTTTTCAAATACGATACCGGACATACTTCCGACAAATAAATTTGGAGAAAAGAGTGAAATACTTAGAATTGGTATCATTGGAACCGGACCTCGGGGAATGGATTTGTTGGATTCTTTAGGGTATAGAACTCAAAAAAAAATTGACAAAATATCCAAGGAGAATATATCCGATATAGAGAATTGGGGGAGAACTGAGGATTTAAATGTAAGACTAATTGGTGTCTGCGATATATTTGATGAACACGCCAATACCGCTGTTGATGCTTCTAAACATTCCAGATTAACTTACTCCAATCGAGGATCCTTGAAAGGAGCTACAAGATACAAACATTATCAAGAATTACTTGACAACAAAGACATTGATGCTGTTATTATTGCAACTCCAGACCATCACCATGCACAAATGACCATTGATGCCATCAAAGCGGGCAAGCATGTATACTGCGAAAAATCTTTATGCAGGACGGAAGAAGAGTTGTTTAAAGTAGAATCTGCGGTTAAAGAAAGTAATTGTGTTTTTCAACTGGGCCATCAATTAAGCCACAGTCCTGTATTTAAAAGAGCAAAAGATTTAGTAAATCAGAATATTCTAGGCCCGGTAACACTTGTGGAAACCACTACCAATAGAAACACCTCATCCGGCGCCTGGAACAGGGACAAAAACAATGATGGGAGTTTAAAATCCGGGACCCCTGAAACCATAGACTGGGATCAGTGGTTGGGAAATAGCCCCAAAATTCCGTTTAGTTTGGACAGATATTATGGTTGGACCAAATGGTTTGACTATGGAAATGGTCCATGGGGACAGTTGTTCTCACATGAGTATGATGCCATAAATGGATTATTGGACATCGGAATTCCTAAAACCTGTGTTGCATCCGGAGGTGTTTACTATTGGAAAGATGGACGGGAAACACCAGATACATTTAATGCCGTATTTGAATATCCCAACAAAGAGTTAAGCCTGCTTTACAGTCTATCATTGTCCAATAGTAATTCTAGGGGACGTGTAATTATGGGACGCGATGCTACAATGAAATTGGGAGGTTCATTAATTGTAACGGCAGATGCATCTTCAGAGCGCTATAAAGAACACATCGAAAGTGGAAATCTTGACCTAACAACACCTATGATCACTTTTGGCCCAGAAGATCCTAATGTAGATGGCGTCTCATCAGCCACTGCTCAATATTATGCAGATAGAGGTTTATCCAAATCAACTATTAATGGTCAAAGTATCGATTTAACCTATCTACATCTGAAAGATTGGCTCAACGTAATTCGCTATGGAGGTACAACGACCTGTAATATTGATGTAAGTGTAAGTGAAATGGTAACCATTTTGATGGCCACTAAATCGTTTCGGGAAAATAGAAAGGTAACTTGGGATTCTTTAAACCGAAAAATAGTCTAATTAACTTCAATGAAATCTAAACTTGTACATTTTATTAAATCGTTTGGACCAGCATTTATTCTGGCTTCAGTAGTGTTAGGGCCTGGAAGCATTACAGTTGCTTCTAGCATTGGTTCTGACTCCGGATATAAATTGTTGTGGGTCGTGGCAGTTTCCGCAATTGTGATGATTGTATATACCACAATGGGTGTCCGTTATGGCTTGTCAAATGAGGATTCTTTTTTACAAACAATCACCAAAAACTACAGCAAAATTTTCGCCGTTTTCATTGGAATGGCCGCATTCTTTGCTGCAACAAGCTGGCAATTTGGGAACAACCTGGGCATAGGCATTGCTATGTATGAAATCACGAATATACATGCCAATGTTTGGCCTTTAATATTTACACCACTGGGAATTGGACTCATATTTTTTGCAAAAAATCTATACAAAATACTGGAACAGCTAATGATGTTGATGGTTCTGATCATTATCCTATCATTTGCAGTCAATCTATTTCTGATAAAGCCCGAGCTGACCGAAATTTCGAAAGGATTTATACCATCTAAACTTTCGGCGGATGACCTAAGCGTAATTGCCGCCTTGGTAGGCACCACATTCTCCTTACCAACGGCCATGTACCAAGCTTATTTAGTGAGGGATAAAGGTTGGGGAGCCAAAGATTTAAAAGAGGGAATAAAGAGAACAAATATGGGTGTTTTTGTTTTAGCCCTGATAACGACAATGATTATCATCACCTCTGCAGCTGCGCTACATCCCCAAGGAATAACGGTCAGCAGTGCAGCGAATATGGCCTTGCAATTGGAATTACTCTTTGGCCCCTATGCAAAATTCATTTTTAGTATTGGTTTATGTGCGGCGGCTTTTTCTTCATTAATGGTTAATGCAGTTATTGGTGGTGGATTACTTGCCGATAGCTTTGGGTTGGGTCGTTCTATGAACAATAAAATCCCTAAAATATTCACTTCAATAATTTTGGTAGTAGGAATGCTGATCGCAGTCTTCTTTAAAGGCAATATCATATACGCCCTCATAATGGCACAAGCTTCATCAATTCTTGGTGTTCCTTTTATCGCTATAGGTTTGATGCTTGTGCTTAACAACAAAAAAATAATGAATGGTAAAACAAACAACTGGTGGCAAAATATACTTGGTTTACTAGGCTTTATCATAATCTGTTTAATGGTTTATTTTATGTATCATAAATTAATTCAATATATAAGTTCAATATAACTATGGACGTAATTCAGTTGACAAAAGATTTAATAAGTTTCAATACCATAAATCCTCCAGGCAATGAAGCTGAAATTGCCAAATATATTGGTAATCTTCTTTCCGAAAATGGTTTTAGCGTTGAATACCCAGAGCACTGCATTAACCGTTTAAATATTATTGCAAGTAAAGGACTTTCAGAAAATATCCCTCCAATAATTTTAACAGGGCACCTGGATGTAGTTCCATTAGGAGAAAATGATTGGTACCAGGATCCGTTTAATGGAGAAATTAAGGACGGAAAACTATACGGTAGAGGCACTACTGATATGAAAGCTGGAGTAGCTGCGATGATTATAGCCGCAATTGAAGTTTTTGAAAAATCACAACTTATTGGAGGCATTAAATTAGTTTTCACTGCTGATGAGGAACTAGGATGTAATGGTGCGAGAAAACTTCTTGAATCTGATTATGACATAGGAAAAGCCAGTGCCATTATTGTCGGCGAACCCACTGCTAATTACCCATTTATTGGCCATAAGGGAGGATTATACATGAGGGCAACGACAACGGGGATTACAGCACACTCTTCTATGCCCCATTTAGGTGAAAATGCCATATATAAGGCCGCAAAAGCCATAACCGAGATTGAAAAAATACAGTTCGATGCCGAGAACGACCCCTTACTTGGTTTTCCAACCATTAATGTAGGTAAGTTTTCTGGAGGTCTGAATTTAAATTCAGTTCCTGACTATGCGGAATTTACAATTGATATAAGGTCCACAACAAAATTGAAGAACAAAAAAGCCTATAAGAAATTACAAGACCAAATTGGTGCTGAGGTGCAATTTGAAAAAATTGTCGATTTAAACGCCATTTCAACCGATGAAAACAGTTTATTCATAAAAATGGTTTACAATGTTTGCAACAAAGATTCTTATGAAAAAGATTATCCAAAATCTGCTCCCTTCCTAACAGATGCCGCGGTACTTACACCTTGGTTAAACAACGTCCCTACAATAATATTAGGACCGGGAGAACCAGAAATGGCCCATCAAACGGATGAATATTGTTTTGTACAAAAAATAAAAGATGTGGTAAATCTGTATAAAGAAATAATAATTAAAAATGCAAGAATACAATGATAAAAAGCTATACGGAAAATTTTAACGATGAACATGAATTGGAAGAAGCCATTTCCAGACCTTCCAACGCAATGATCGAAGAAATGAAAAACATGAACGGCGATCTAATATTTTTAGGTGTCGCAGGTAAAATTGGGATATCTATGGCCAGAATGGCGAAAAAAGCATGCCTAGAAGCCAACGTCACCAAAAGGATCATAGGCGTATCCCGTTTTACGGATGAAGCCGCTCAAAAATTCTTGGAAGAAAGCGGAATAGAAACCATAAAGGGTGATTTACTAGAGATCGATTTTATTGAATCCTTACCAGAAATAGAAAACGTTATTTACTTAGCTGGCATGAAATTTGGAACGGATGGAAACGAACCCAATACATGGGCCATGAATGCTTATTTACCTGGACTAGTTGCGGACAAATTTAAGAATTCCAGAATTCTAGCATTCTCGACCGGATGTGTATATCCCTTTGTTGATACTAAAACCGGTGGTTCTAAAGAAGCAGACCTTGTTGGGCCTGTAGGAGAGTATTCACAATCGTGTTTAGGCCGGGAAAGACTATTTGAATTTGGCTCCCTAAAATATGGAACTAACATTGCTTTGATCAGATTAAATTATTCCGTTGAAATGCGCTATGGTGTTTTGGTCGATATTGCCACCAAAGTATATAACGAAGAGCCCATAGACCTTACAATGGGGTACGCCAACGTTATCTGGCAAGGTGATGCCAACGATATGATATTGCGATCATTCAATTTCTGTTCATCTCCGGCAAAGCACATAAATATTAGCGGTCCCGAACTTCTATCCATCCGTGATGTTGCCCTAAAATTTGGTAAATTGATGGATAAAATGGTCTTGTTGGAAGGAGTAGAAAATTCAACAGCTCTTCTTGTGAATTGTTCTTGGGCATATGATGTATTGGGCGAACCAAATATTGCATTGGATCAAATTATTGCATGGACGGCCAATTGGATAAAAAAAGAAAATAAAACCCACAACAAGCCCACTCGTTTTGAAGTTAGGGACGGCAATTATTAAATGATTACTAATGAACAATAGACTTCACGAAAACATACGAGAATTACTTCACAAAGGTGTTGTGATACCTGCCCACCCAACAGCCTTAATGGAAAATTTAAAATTGGATATCAGAAGGCAAAGAGCTTTGACCAAATATTATTTAGATGCAGGTGTTGGGGGAATTGCAGTGGGGGTCCATACCAGTCAATTCGACATCAGGGAAGTCGGCCTATACGAGGAGGTTCTGCAACTGGCATCAGAGGAAATTGATTCGTTTACTTCCAAAAACAACAATGATATTATAAAAATTGCAGGTGTTTTGGGTTCGATGAACCAAGCCATACTAGAAGCCAAAATCGCTGTAAAACATAATTATCATGCCGCTATGTTAGGTTTGGGCGCTTTAAAGAACAGTTCCAATGAAGAACTTATAGCGCATTGTCAATCTATTGCGGAAGTTATTCCAATAATGGGTTTCTATTTACAAACGGCCGTTGGAGGTCAAGTATTGGACGTTGATTTTTGGCGCGAGTTTGCGAAGATCGAGAATGTTGTTGCCATAAAAATGGCCCCGTTCGATCGATACAATACCATTGATGTAATTCGTGGTGTGGCGGAATCCGGTAGAGCAAACGATATCGCTATATACACTGGAAATGATGACAATATTATTGCCGATTTATTGACAGCTTATGAAATTCCTGTAGGAAATGAAACCATAAGGTTAAAAATTGTTGGAGGTCTACTGGGACATTGGGCGGTTTGGACCAAGACAGCAGTTGAAATGTTCGAAAAAATCAAAAATGCCAAAGATAGTGACATACTTGAATTACTAACTTTAGGTATTAAAGTAACGGACTCCAATGCCGCAATTTACGATACGCGTAATAATTTTATTGGTTCGATCGCCGGTGTCCACGAAATTCTCGTTCGACAAGGGTTACTGGAAAAAATAATAACCATAAATCCAAAAGAGACCTTAAGTTTAGGCCAAAAAGAAGAAATCGATAGAATATATTCCATTTATCCCGAATTAAACGACGATGATTTTGTAAGAAGGAATATTGACATCTGGTTGAGTTAAAAAAGGAAATTAATGTCATTGATTTACAAAACAAATTAAAAAACGGGATATATAGTTCGTATTAATTAATGTTCATTATTAAAACAACGCCGCTTTGTTTATGTAATAGGACAAAAAACGGTATTTCTAACATGGCAATTTGGTCATTTGAAAAAATCCCGCTTTCCCCAGCATCTTTGCAAATCATCAAAAGGATGGAATAACTTACACTTGACCATACAAGGTAAATATTATCCAGAACAAGGCAAAAACAATGTGAAACTGAAATAAAAAAGATAATGGTTAGATAATGAATTTGTTCCAATATAATAATATGAGAAATGCAAGGAAGGCTTCAGATTTCTAAGATTAAACCAACAATAGTAATTTCTATTATCAACATACGGTAAAACTAGCATTTGTTAGATTCCAATATCCTAGGATTTCCGGTAGTATTGAATGTGATTTCTATTTCTCCCAACAACAAACTTTTTGAGCCCTGGATTTCATCCTGGTTATAATAATCAAGATGAAATAAAACTGGTTGGGTTTATAGGCTAGTACGTATCGGTTGTACTACCATTTAAATGGAAAAGGATTATTGAAATTAAATTGATGAACCCAATACCATTAAATCCTTCTTTAAAAATTTAGGCGCTAACTGCTCAAAACGCCCATACCAAACTGAAAATGATTTACCAAACTGAATTCATTGGCCTATTCCATATAAGACTTAAAGCAATGCAAACAATAAATGGAATAGGTTTTCCTGCAAATAAAACTGTCAAAGTACCATGAATAAAAAAAAAATAGGCCTAATCTTAGGACCCCTTCTCTTTATTTTAACTAAATATCTTTTCTATCCAACTGGACTGTCAGAAGAAGCTAATTCAGTGTTGGCTTCAGCTCTATGGGTAGCGGTTTGGTGGATTACCGAGGCCATCCCTATTGCTGTAACGGCCTTATTACCTATAATAATATTCCCCATTTCAGGTGGGTTAGATTTAGTATCTACTACGAGTTCATTTGGACACAAGTATATATTTTTATACATAGGTGGGTTTATAATTGCCATTACCATTGAAAAATGGAATCTACACAAACGCCTGGCCCTAAACATTATAAACTTAATCGGTATAAATATTAGAAAAATAATTTTAGGATTCATGATTGCTACGGCCTTCTTATCAATGTGGATTTCCAATACGGCCACAACCGTTATGATGTTACCTATAGGATTAGCTATAATAAAACAACTCCAAGACAATCCAGCTACCACGGAGGCTGAAAACCATATATTTGGCAAAGCACTAATGTTGGCAATTGCTTATAGTGCCTCTATAGGTGGCTTTGCCACTCTTATCGGAACTCCTCCAAATTTAATTCTAGCTGGAGTTATTTCTGAAATATATTCTTATGAAATAACATTTTTCCAATGGTTTATGTTTGGACTTCCAATTTCTGTTCTGATGCTTTTTATCTGTTGGATATACCTTACACGATATGCTTTTAAATTTCAACAAAAAGAGTTTCCAGGAGGTAAACATGAAATTAAAAGGCAATTAAAGGGTTTAGGGCGGATTACTTATGAAGAAAAACTCATCGTTTTTGTTTTCCTTCTGGCTACTTTTTGTTGGATTACAAGGTCCTTTCTTTTACAGAAATTAATCCCAAACATAGATGATACCATAATTGCACTAATATTTTCAACTGTGCTTTTTATTATTCCATCTAAAGATAAAAAAGAAAATCTAATAAAATGGGAAGAAGCCGTACAACTGCCATGGGGTATTATTTTACTTTTCGGAGGAGGAATGGCTTTGGCCAATGGATTTGAGACAAGTGGTTTGGCCAATTGGATAGGTAGCCAAATGAATGGTTTTGCTAATCTTCCCTTAATAATAATTGTATTCTTACTTATTGCATCCGTAAATTTTTTAACCGAAATCACCTCTAACTTGGCCACAACTGCCATGTTGTTACCAATTTTAGCTCCTATGTCCTTAGCTATTAATGTTCATCCGTTTATTCTAATGGTTGGCGTAGCAGTTTCTGCCTGCCATGCTTTCATGTTACCGGTTGCGACACCGCCAAATGCAATTGTTTTTGGATCAGGGTACCTAAGTATTCCTGACATGGTGAAAACTGGTTTCTCAATGAACCTAATATCAATTATTATCTTGACGATGTTTGTATATTATATTCTTCCAATATTGTGGAATATTGTACCCGACCAGTTTCCCTTAGTCCTTCAAAAATAACCTGTAGGACAGAAAAGTGCATTCTGAAGAATCACCATTACATTGGAAGGATATTTCAGATGATAGCCTGAACATTCATCAATTCCGAAACTGAATTTGACTCACAGGAATTGGGAGCTCAATTTGAGACTTATGGAATTATTGCCAATATAGCTCAAACGAAACGTACCCCTTAACAACAAAGACTTTTTCTTTTGATGTAAAACCATATGAAGAATGCTGCCGAAAGTGAAGGCATATTCGGAAGTAAGCCTGTTTTTGCTAAAATCTGAACAGAACAGATCCTGAGATTTCAATAATCCTGGGATTTTTTTATGGTTTTATTCCGTAAGCGGGTCTTTGATCGGTTTTACAGGGATTTATTGTAATTTTTTTGATTTCTGGACAGACCACTCCTATCGGCCTTACGGTTCGATGTCCCCTATGCCGCTTTTTCGAGTGCCATGGCCGACTGCCCTTGGAGGAGAACAGGAACCTAGGGCCTTTTTTGTATTCTTTCAGCCCAAAGGCCCCAACTATTTCGTCCCAAGGCACGGCGATGTAGATCTTGCCCAGGTCGCTCTCGAGAAACCGGGCGTAATAAGTATCGAACTGTTCGCTCTGGGAAGAAAATGTAAAGCTGTGCTGGAAATCGTGGATTCTTCGTATCTTGGACATACAGATTAAGATTAAAACCCCATTTTTTGAGCTAAGGACTCGTTTTCGGGGTTTTATTACACCTTAATATACATATTAATTATCTGATATACAGGTAATTATGGCGATTCTGAATGTGCCTGTGAACCAATGCTTGGATTGACACCCCAAAAGAATTAAAACAATAACTTTAATGAAGTTTTAGAAAACTGAGCAGTTCTGATTAGGGGAAGCTTACAGTACCTTCTTTTTGGAATACCCGTTACGAGAATTGCTTTGTCCTGATTTTTGATGTTTATCATAATCCAAATGACCATCCAGCTCCCCTTCGAGCATCTTCTCGATACCACGCTTTTGGAGTTCCTTTAAAAAACCGTTGAACTCATCTCCTGTCTTGAACTGTTTTAGAAATTCATGGTCGAATAATTCTTCTTTTTTCATAATGCGTAAACATTTAAAATTAAATAAAAAAAATAGCTGGGGCATGCCCCAGCTATTTTTTATTTAAACACTTTATGAGATAGTCCTTTTTATTTAAGGTATTGTTAAATACATTTTATAATTTTCACGGCTAACTATGTCTACTGGCAAATAAGAACTTGATTCCATCTCTTTATCAAACAAAAAATATTGAGCCAAATTCTTAATACCTAAATAACCCTGATTTATACGTTTCTCATTAATCAAAAAATGTATTACCCCTTGCTTTAGATATTCAATGTTTTCTGAAATCAAATCATATCCGACCAAGAAAACATTTAGTTTATTTTCTTTTACAATACTAGCTATTGTATGGACATGGGATCCCGAAACAAAAATCCCCTTTCTCTTATTGTCACTGAGAACAAACTCTTTTACTATTTGCTCCAATTTAATTTTTTCTTTTAGAACGGATACTGATTCTATTGAATGGTTTTCAACTCCTTTCTCTTTGAAATATTCTCGAAATCCTATTTCTTTTCTTTCCATATGTATTGAATTTTCAATATCTACTTTTATATTCAAAATCAATAACTTACCATCCTCTATAAAATTGTCAAATATATTAGCTGCTACCCTACCACTTTGTTCCCGCTGTGTACCAATATAAAATGCTGACTCAACATTTGATAATGGTGTATTAATATAAACCACTAAAATTCCCTTCTTTATACATTCTTTTATGAATGAAGTCGATTCATTCGATAAAATAGGTGCCATTAGTACTGCTTCTGGTGAACTTTCCAAAATAGCTTGAGCTTGAGCTTGAAAAACTTTACTGTCATCAGAAGAATAATAGGTTTCTTCTACGCTAATTCCAAAAGATTGAAATTCTTTTGCCCCTTTCTTAATTCCGATTGCAACCTCCTCCCAGTATTTAACAATTTTATGATCTGGAAGAAAAACAGCAATTCTATGTTTTTTGTTCATTTTTTTTAATGACCTCCCAATCAGGTTTGGCGAATAGTCAATTTCATTTAAAACTCCCATCACCTTATCATAAGTAGTTTTAGAAACAGGACCTCTTTTATGCATAATTCTATCAACAGTTCCTCTTGATACCCCAGCCAATAAAGCTATATCTTTAATTGTATATTGCATTAATTAATAATGTTTATTAATTTAAAAAATGACTTCTGTATCGCAGTCATGTTTAAAATTCAATTTTGTAAATAAATCCTATTGATTAGTATTCAACAAAGAACCAATAATAAGTAATCCTATATACTTGTTTATACTTGGTAGAATAAGTTGCTCTTAAATAGTTCAATAATTACACTTCGTGTTTAAAAACTTTTGTGCGTTAGCATGAAAAGTAATTAATAAAATGTATTTGCCACTATTACACCTGAAATATATTAATATATGGAACTTACAATTGTATAAATTCAGTTACTTTCAATGGCACTTTACCTAATCGCTCATTCGTTCTTTGTTCTTTATTCTTTATTCTTTATTCTTTATTCTTTATGACAAACCTAACAATATGTCGGTTATTGTTTAAACCATATACGAATATAAAATAATATAATAATTTGCTCGAGCAAATTATTATATTATTTTATAGGTTAACTTTAAATTGTTTTTATATTTGCAAAGTGTGCTCGAGCAAACAATAAATTATCATGTCTGTGATGAATAAAATATGAGTAAATTCCAAACCTGTCATTTAATATTTATTGGGTATGTTTTTTGCTGATTCCGTCAACGGTAATTAAAGAGAATAGTAAATTATGAACAAATTTAACAACTTATATTTTATGCCTAGGTGATATGAAGAGTCCAAAAGATAGATTAGATCTACAAACATAATTGTCGCTATAGGCTAGAGGACTTTCAAAAGATAAAAACCTAGAATAACTACCTAAAAATACACTCTTCCCGTAGGTACATAACCATAGAGGAGATTGCAATAGGATTATATAATCAATAAATAGAACAATGACTCTTATCTAAATATGCACTTTTCTGTTACAAGTCTAAATATTTACGGTAATTTTCTAACCATAGTTTATTAATGGAAATTATAAGTGTTTTCGATATGCTAAAAATTGGCATTGGCCCTTCCAGCTCCCATACTTTAGGACCATGGCGTGCCGCCGAGCGTTTTATTGGGGAACTGCTGGAAAAAAAAGTATTCCAATCCGTTACTCACATCCAAATAGAAGTATACGGATCGCTCTCCCTTACCGGCAAGGGGCATGCCACCGATTTGGCCCTAATGCTCGGACTCACAGGAGCCGACCCTGTCACCATTCCCATTGAAAATATAAGTACCATAATAAATGGGATTCAAGTAGAGAAAAAACTGTTTTTGAACAAGTCACATGAAATTGCTTTCGATCCAAAATCAGACATTATATTTACGAAAGAATTCTTGCCTTTCCATGCCAATGGTGTGACATTTACTGCCGGCCTGGCCAACGGTAAAATCATACAAGAAACCTATTATTCCATCGGCGGTGGTTTTGTGGTCAAAGAAGAACTAAAGCGTTCCAAAAAGAAAATGGAAGTATTTAAATCCTTCCCCTTTCCAATAGAAAATGGGACCGGACTCTTGGCTACTTGCAAAAAGGAAAACAAGAGCATTTCAGAACTAGTCCTGTTCAATGAGCTTTCCTTACGGTCCGATTCTGAAATAGACCAAGGTATGCACCATATTTGGAACACCATGTTGGAGTGTATGTACATTGGTTGCCATACCGAAGGGAATCTTCCAGGAGGATTAAACGTACGCAGAAGGGCTTACGATACCCACCAAAAATTAAAAGGTGACCTCCCCTATTCCACTCCTCAGGAATGGCTGCAGACCATAAGACAGACCGAAGTGAAATTCCGCGCCATTCTTAAATGGGTAAGCTGCTTTGCCCTAAGTGTCAACGAGGTAAATGCTTCACTGGGAAGGGTGGTCACCGCCCCCACCAATGGCAGTGCTGGGGTAATTCCCGCCGTGCTTATGTACTATATGGTCATCGAAAACCACGAAGCCGACTTTAAACACATCAAACAATTTATACTGGTGGCGGGAGAAATAGGCAGTATTTTTAAAAAAGGAGCTACCATTTCTGCCGCAATGGGCGGTTGTCAGGCCGAAATTGGCGTCTCTTCCGCCATGGCCGCCGCTGCACTGACAGAACTTATGGGCGGCAGCCCGGAGCAGGTACTTATGGCCGCTGAAATTGCCATGGAGCACCATCTTGGACTTACCTGCGATCCCATTGGAGGCCTGGTACAGATTCCATGTATAGAACGCAACTGTATGGGAGCCATAAAAGCCATCAACGCCGCAGAATTGGCATTGGACTCCGATCCGGCCAACGCTAAAGTACCTCTGGACAAGGTAGTGAACACCATGTGGGAAACCGCCAAGGATATGAACACCAAATACAAGGAAACTTCTGAAGGAGGACTTGCCGTTGCGGTATATATGAGCGATTGTTAGAAAGCAATACAATCATTATGAGACCCGAAAAATTATTGAAACTTATTGTTTTTCTAAAACTGATAGTATTCCAAATTTCTCTAGCTGTAGAGACTAAAATAAGGTTTTTACTAGCGCTCAGTTTTACGGATTATTAGCTTTCCAACTAGAAAAACCATCAAGAATTTTGAAATTATTTGGACTAAATTTGTCATAAATGGATTGTGTCCATAGATAGGTGTCCGGTAATCTTCCAATTCCGACAAATTTAGTGGATGGGGTCAATCCGGCCACCTGGGCTAAATCCGTAACACGCAAACAGTTTAACATCTCAATAGTTTCGCCGCTTCCATCTGGGCAACTGGGCATATTCTGGCTTTCTGGGGGATTCTTAACAAGAATAGTATTCAAATTTCCGTCCATTAGTGAAACATACAAAGCAACAACCGACATTTCCCCTTGAGCGGCAATACTTATATTTTGCTTATCTATACCTAGACCAGGAAGCGACCTCAATGCTACCAAACATCGCAATACATCATAAACACGCATAGAGGCTACTGTGCGACCGGTCCACGCTGCAGATCTACGAATATGCCATTGCATATCTGGAGACCACCCTGTTTCCCCAATGCCCCTAGCCTCCATATAAACAATGGTTTGGTCTTCATCTATCCCTGAAACAAATTTCCCAAAATCTCGAAATGGTTCGTTAGGGTTTTTTAAAACAAGAAGAACAGACTGTAGTTCCTCAGGAGGTTTGTTCCAATAAATGGTAAACTTCAATCGCCATCCCTTTTCCGGGATAAAACTATAAGTTTGAGTACCAAATTTAGCTTCTTCATCGGTTCTATATTCCCATCTCATATCGAGCGGTTCCGAATCTTTTGGGAAGGCTCCAAAAGTTTTTTTGGTTAAAAAATCGACTACCACACTTCTATGGGAATTCAGTTGCTCTTCATTTTCTATTTGGGGCGGTTGTGCCAAATGGAAAAATGAATCTTGAATATTTGTAGTTCGATCATTATTTGGAACACCTTCCGTATATACCCGTAATTCATCTTCGGTCAACTGTTCTTCTGGTGATTTATCAATATCGCCTATTTTTTCTGCGGAAATATTTTTCCCCATGAGGTGTTTGATGAAAAAAGAAAATATCCTTGGACGTAACATTTCACGATCTCCATGACCACCATCCGATTCAATTAATGTCAAGTTTTCGGAGGCATTGTAAAGTCCATAAGCTTTTTTAACATCATAATAAAGCTTATGAACAGATTCAATTGCAAATAACGCATCGCGATTTGGCGCAGCGATCATCAATGGTCGAGGCGCAATCAATGCCCCCACATCAGAAAAATCTCGTCTATACGTATTTAAGGGCCTCATACAATCACATTGGTGGTCGATAGTCCTCTGATGAATCTCGGCTTCCAAAGTTTCACCACCTGCGACTGGCGCCACTGCTTTAACCCTAGGGTCGGTAGCAGCCAAGTACCAACTTTGAGATCCCCCACCAGAAGCTCCCGTAACTCCTAAGGATTCTTTATCCACTTCTGGCATTTGGCTTAGTAAATCCAATCCTCGAATCCCGTTCCATAACTCTACACCTCCTGGATTATATCCCCGACTATACCAATGAAACCATCCCTTTGAGTATGCCCCCCAATGTTCACCACGGACTTCGCCCCATTGAATAGTTTCAATAATAAGACAAACAAAACCTAATTGGGCAAATTTACGGGCAAGCCCTTGATAATAAACCTTTTGATTACGTGCATGGCCACACAAATATAAAATCGCTGGTACCGGATCGTTTATTCCATCAGGAATATAAAGGTTAGCCGGAACAAATAGATCGGGAAGAGATTGGTAGTATATCTTTTCAATCCTATAGCCAGACTTTTGAATGGTCCCAACTTTTTTCACATTTAGTGCCGGTCGGATACCTTTTAAAGGGACATCATTCAATCCCAGCATCTCAATATTTTCTTCATAACGCTGTTCACGGACCGCCTGCCAATCTTCCAATGTATCGATACCTTCAAAAAATCGGTCAGTTATCCCCTTTGCAGATTCAATCAAATAACTTCTCATATTATTTGGTTGGTCTTGGGCCGGGCAAATGGAAAATGGCATTTCTTGGGAAAATACATTGCACCAAACCATAAGAAAGAAAACAAATGATGTCGAAACTACCTTACTAAAATGATCTTTTACATATTGAAAGGGCCGGTCAATAATTTTTAATGTGATTAATAAAAGGTGCTTATACATATAAGAAGATTTAATTTAAATTAATTCTTTTGACTTTTCGTTCACTTCCAACCAAAAGGCGTATGAAATAAATACCTTGGAAGTTCTTATCATTGTAGCTGTTTACATAAGTCAAAGGAACACGAATAATTCCCTTTTGCCTCTCGCTTTGTTTATAACTCCAAACAATTTCTCCGGATTTATTTACTAGTTCCAATTCAAAATCAGAAGGTTTTTCCAAACTGACATTTATCATGAAATCGGAATTTAAAGTTGAATCCAATGCCACATCGAACCATCCTTTTTTCGTTTCGAGATTTCTCGAATTGACACCTTGATTTTCGCGATAATGATCAATAACCGCCATTCCTAAAGGCTCGTCCCATTGTTGTTGCATAATATCGTCTTTGGCTCTCCAGTATATTGGCGCGACAGTATTGGCTAATGTTACCATATCACAATTAAATAAACCCGAAATTCCATATGATTTATATAATTCACTTTGTGCCTTTAATTTAAGGGTACTCTGACTTTCAGTACTACCATCTCTGATAAGGTCTCGGTAAATACTATCACGAATTTCAATATTATCTTTGGCCGCCCAATATACTGCCGCCATAGAATCCCTATGCCAATAAAGTCCCCATTTGTCAATACTATGGTCTCCGGCTCTCCACCAATCCAAAATAGCATCTGTAATAATAGGGTCTTCCATATCCTGTAAATAAAGACCATACCCCATGAACCAAGTGTTATCTCTCCATTGATCCCCAGGATTAACCGTTCTATCTATAGCAGATGGTAAAAATTTATCAGCTTCCCGCTCAGATTGCTCATAACCGGGAATATCACTGATTAACTTTAACCCAACATAAGCGCCACCGCTAAGTTGGTCTATATCCAAATTATCTCCCCATTGGTTCCATGCTGATCTTATTTCATCAATTACTTCATAAGTTCTCCAATCTCCGGTTAAATTCCAATGCATGTAATGGCCAAGCCAATTGGTTCCATACCCGTCCCAAGCTACACCTCCCAGTCTATCACTTTCATCCCTTGGGGTGGCCCCCCAATAGGCGGAGTGACGCCTTCCAAAACCAATATAACGACTGTCATCGCTATTATAATGCTTAATGAGAACATCACGTACAAATGTAAGATGATTAGATGCTGCCTTCCAGTATCTATATTCTCCGGTACGCAAATATTGCATAAACTTGCGATAACTGATCATAGTATTACCTCTTCTCCAACCATCATAATCGTCATTTCTACTTGATATTCCCCATGTTCCCAAATCCCTATCCCCTTTTTGGTAGGCATACATAAACATCATGTCTCCGTAATTCAACATTCCCAACCAACCAAACTCCGTAGAAGATCGCTCAATAAAGGTTGTTCCCGTCGCCAATAACGCCTCAGTTTTTGGAAATTTAGTATCATCAAAAGGCATTATCATTCCAGCTGCTTTGGTGCCATCATATCCATACCACTCCGGATTTACATAGGGTTGTGGCGTGTCTTCTACAAGACTTGAGAAAATTTTATTTTGCTTTTTTTCCTGAGGACTATGGAATGAATAAAAGATATCATGAGTAAAACTTGTGCCCTGCATTCCCTTAGGCCAACCAGAAGCTCTTAAGTCCAATACAAGATCGCCATGATCTGGCCATATCCATGTGTTCAGGGATTTTTTTTCCGTAAAATAGGAAAGTTCTTTTGGATACTTGTAAGCCATATCCTTCATGGTTAAGGTTACTCCAAATTTATCCGAGCTTACTTCTATCCAGCCCCCTGTTTTTTCTGTTCCTTGAACAGTTTTATTCCTATAACCAACCTCCCAATCCAACGGAAAGCCTTCATGTTCTAAATGAAAAACATCATGTGGACCTGTATTGAACAAATAGGCTGTGTCCCTTTTCTTCAAAGTTTCTTGATTTGGTAAGCCTGAAGCACTGAATTTTTGAGTTGAATCAAAGTTTAAGGGAAGTTGTAATCCTATTCTTCGAATATTGACGGTTTGGGGATTTCCCCTGAACATAAAGTTATGTTGAACACGTAGAAAAGATTTCCCTTTATAGGCATGAATCCATACTGTGTAGTCACTGTCATCTTCGGAAGGACCCAAACGGCCTTTTAACTCAATAACCGTTCTTAAAGGTCCCCTTTCCATTATCTTGGCGTAATACTGTCCCTCACTTGCCTGTTTCCTAATTTCATAGCCTCCCCCTTCTGGACGAATCCACCTTGCCCCTCCTTGTACCGTCGGATCACCATTGATCACCGGTCTGGATGCGCCTGTTTTAAGGTTTCGAATCCTATATGGTAAAGTAGGTCTCTCCGGATTGTTCGACTGAATGTCAAGAAAATGATTTTGCCCACTATGTTCTTTAACTAGCTGTTCATCTTCTTCATAAGTTCCATTCTTGTTCAAATCCAACCAAACTTGATCTAAAAAGCTGAACATAGACTTGTCCACAGAAAACTTTAAAACACCTGTATCAACGATAATTGCGTTGTCGGTTTCTATGACAAAGTCACTGTCATCATTCTTTGCCTCTAAAAATAACACTTCATTGATTACTTTTTCATTCGCTCCAATATCAGTTTGATAATCTAATAACACCCATTTTATAGATCCATCATCCCATCTTGAAAGCACTCTTGTTTGAGAAATAGTATTGACAATACCAACACTATCAACATTGAAAACGGCCCCTTTTGGAAAGGGTATCCCTCCGGTTACAGGCCACATTTTTCTATCAAAACCGGTATGGTCCTCGACATATATATAGGGCTGGGATATTAGCGACTGCACTGGAAACATCATAATAAAAAACACCAATTTTGTAAAAAGGCTACAGTGGCAGCCTAAATAATTCCTTCCGTTAGCTTTCATTTTAATTATTTTGGATGAGATTTTGATAGTATTTTTATGATATATTCTTTAGAAGTATTACATACTATACCTTCCAATTTAGTCGATCGAAAAATTAATCTTCATAACTTGCTGGCTCAGGAAAGTATAATCTTTCATATACTATCCATTTCATTTTTATCTATGCCTTTTCTATTAAATCTTATAGGCTATTATTCCTAAATTTATGGTCAATTTTCGGAACTTAAATAAGCTGTGAAATATTAGGACCCGTAAAAAAAATTAGAAATTTGAGCGATAACCATTTACTTGTCAACAAACTCTGCTTTCAAAATTCAGCCACCCCCAGCATTCAAAATGTTCAATAAAATTCTAATCACAGTTTTAAGTCTGTCACTTACTAACATTAATAGTGATTTTTCCCCAATGAACACTTCTAGTTATTGGAAAGTGGGTTTTGGTTTCATATTTTCCTAAGAGGTTTATTTTGTAATTGTCGGGACAGTTTTCAGAAATTTTAATGATGGAACTGAAGGTAATCCCGTCCGCCCATACCGCTGGAAGGGCTTCATCGAATAATCTCTCTTGGGTAATATACGGGTCGTCATAATAAAGTTGGGTTCTGTTCCCATTAGTGTAAATCATAATTTCTTCGCCTGGTGAAACTATTCCATCTCCATTTCCAATACCTACAAGGGTATCTTTGATGGCAATACCATCGTCTATAGCCAATTGCTCAAAAAAAGGTACATCAAATTGGACAGGAACCAAAAATTCTTCTTTGAAGGTTTTATTTTTATAGCCTAAATCCAGCTTGATTTTCAATTGTGAAGGACTTCCGTCCATCGTTGCTTTTTTAGCGCAATAAACTGTTACATTTGGTATTATGACATTTCCATTTTTACCGACCACTCCGTCCAATGATTTTGGTTCAAATACAGTACTATCATCATTTGAACCAAGGTTGATTTTAACTTTATCCCCTTCCTGTATGGTTTCGCCTAAATTAAGAACCTCTAAAGTAAGTATGTTTTCTTCACCTACATGAAGCATTTTTAGATTTTCACCGATCTTATAATCAACAAAAGTCAGTTTAGGGCCATCTCCTCTCTTATAAATTCCCACTTCATGGCCATTGCTATTCAGTTTGAATTGCAATCTTCCTTGAGAGTCACTTTTTAAAATACTTTCTTCTAGTGCTTTTTCGCTTAGACTATAATTTTGAATATGATATTCAGTATTTGGTTCATAAATAGCATCAGTAGTGATTTTAGTTTGAAAATCTGGCAGTAATGGCCCACTGGGAAGCCATTTCATTGTATAGAAGCCAAATCCAGAAACCGAAACATCTTGTAAGAAAATAAAGCCAGGTTGTTTTTTATCACTTTCAATGGAGTATCCCCACAACTCAAAATCATCATATAAGTCGTAATGTGACCATGTAATTTCTTTTGGAATTGGGTTTTTGAAAGCATTAATTACAAATTGGACCGCCTTTTCATATGCATCCGTCTTACCTGATTCGTCAATACTATGCCCTCCCTCGAACTCCCAGTATTCATACTTTTTATTGCCCTCCCAAAGGGCTCCATTGTGCGTTTCCTTATTGAGGTCGGACAATTCACCTCTAGAGCTATTGTGGATACGCAATTGAACATCCTTGAGGTTGGCGAACGTATAACGCAAGGGATAGAAAGTATAGTTATCTGGACTTCCGATGTAGAACTCGGTACTACCTACCAAGTCCACTGCCGCACTTACCTTATCAGGATATTTTCCTGCAAGGTAAAGGGACATCATACCACCCATGCTAAATCCAATTATCCCTCTGGAATTTCTATCGGTTAGGGTCTTATATTCAAAGTCTACATGTGATATCAGCTCTAGAAAATAATCCTTCATTTGCTGTTCATATTTCATATGTTCGTGATACCCTATATTATACGGTCTCGGTTCGGACTCTTCCATATTCCCATCCCACATCACTAAAATAAACTGATACTTATCAACCAATTTTCCTATTAACTCATATTCTATATTAGCACTTTCATCTCTAAAGTGTCGCCCTCCCCAGCCATGGAAGTGATAGATAACCGGGAATTTTTTGTTAGATGAATGGTAGTTTTTAGGAAGGTATAACCTATATTGCTTTTCTCGTTTGAACACTTGGCTAAAATGGCTTAAATCGGCATAAACAGACTCTTTTCCAGCACATGAAATTGCGACAATATTCACTGCAATTATGACTCCAAGTATCCAGGGCTTTCTAATTGGCATTCTCATCTGATGCTAAAGTTTTATACAATAGAAAGACAACGCTATTTTCTAATACCCTAACTTTTCAGATTTTTATTTTGCATATTCAGGTTATACTTTACCTATAAAAACTCATATGAAGTTTCTTCTGCAGCATATTTTTTGAAGGGTTCTCCATTTTTCAAATACTGCAGTTGGTACGGTTTTTCAAATTGAGACCCATCAAAAAGAATAAAACTGTTTTCAATTTAACACCAACCTTATTACGAATTATTTTGAAAGACTTGGTAATCTGGGCTTCCACAGTCTTATTCGAAATATTTAAATAGTCGGCTATTTCTATATTGGTAAGTCCATCTCTTCTACTTAGGATAAATACCTCCCTACATTTTGGCGGTAAATTTTGGATTTCATTCATTATTACTGCCATTGCCTTGTCTAAACCTCCGTCTTCGTGTATCTGCACCACCTTGTCAAGACCTTCTAGATACCTTCTATCCAATTCCATATTGGAACAATTTTTTTTATATTGGTTCACAAAATCGTTGTAAACTGACTTTAGTAAATAGTTCTGTAAAGATGATTTGATATTAAGTTTTTTTCTTTTCTTCCAGATCATCAAAAAGACATTCTGTAAAATATCCTCGGCCATACTATAATCATTAGTCAGGGTCAGAGCATATCCGAATAACCGATGGTTGAACCGGTCTACTAAAAAAGTAAAGGCCATTTCATCGCCGTTTCTTAAACCATCAAGTAATACATTTTCATCATCATATTTCATAGAATGATTTTTTTGTCACAAGTTTGAACGATTATTTAAACAAATATGATAAAAAATCATTAAAAACTTAGGGTATTAGAAAATTGTGCTGTCTTTTAATAAAGGAATCTTAACCCATGATAGATCCAAAACCAGAAAATTACATTGTTAAATACCTTTGCAATGAAGCAACCTCCACAGATCTGGACTGGTTGTCCCATTGGATTTCCAAAGAGGGCAATATCAAAATTTTTGAGGAATATATACAAACCCATTACGAAATAAATACAGCAATGAACAAACCAGATGTCGATAAGATAAAAAGAACATTGATGCGCGACATCAGGAGGGACAAAAAGCTTGCAAATATTTATAATTTTAATGATCTTTTTAAATATGCCGCAGTTATACTAATAATTATCGGCGGGGGTTATCTCTACCTTCAAGATAACATCAAACCTACAACCGATGATGTTTTGGCGCCTAAGAACGAACCTATTACAATAACACTGAACAACGGAACTACTGAAATCATACTGCCAGAAGAAAATAAGCAATTCAAAAATGCAAATGGAGAGGTCATTGGTAAGCAGAACGATTCTCGATTAACCTACTCTAGAACAGTACATGAAAACGAATTGACATATAACACATTAAAAGTTCCTTATGGAAAACGCTTTGATGTGGTCTTATCGGATGGAACCCATATTTACCTTAATTCGGGTACAACCATTCAGTATCCAGTCAACTTTATCAAGGGCCATGATCGAAAAGTTTCTTTAACCGGTGAAGCCTATTTTGAAGTAGCCAAAGATGAGAACCATCCCTTCGTTGTTGAAATGGGCAATCTGAAACTGGAAGTATTGGGTACGGTATTTAATGCATCCCACTATCCAGAAGATACAAGCACAAGTACCGTCCTAGTGGAAGGATCCGTAAAGATTTACCATGGAAAAGATCCCACTGGAAAACGGAATTCTACGCTACTACGACCAGGAGTCAGGGCCGAGTGGAACAATAAAAACGAAACGATATCACTAGAAAACGTGGATGTCGCAATCTATACAGCATGGGTACACGGAAAATTAGTTTTTCGCAATACCTCCTTTCTAAAGATTAGACAGGTACTGGAACGGAAATATAACGTTACAATTAAAAACGCCGATAGTGCATTAGACAATCAATTGTTCAATGCTACTTTCGACATTGAAACGATTGAAGAAGTATTGGAATCATTCAGTAAAAGTTATGCTTTAAAATATAGCATAAAGAACAATGAAGTAATTATTGATTAACCGTAAAATAATACCGTGTATGGCAAAAAACAACTAGGCAAATATTAAAAATTCACAAGACCAAAAAAAATCGGAAAATGCTAGAACATTTCCCGATTCGTAAAAGTGATTTAAACAAGTTAAACCAATTAAGCACTCAAAATTATGAAAAAACTCTTTATTATTAGGGGAATAGGACACATCTTTCCCAAAATTAAATTGAAAATGAAACTTACAATTATTTTAACGGTGGTTTCCCTTATTCAAATACAAGCCAATATCTACTCGGAGACCAATAAAATCTCATTAGATATGAAAAATGCCACCGTTCTGCAAGTCTTAAATAAACTAGAAAATGAAACAGAATTTAAGTTTTTATTAAACTTAAATGATGTGAATATGGAAAGAATCGTCTCCATCAGGATCATAAAAAAACCAATTGCATTCATTTTGACCGATTTGTTTGCCGGCACCAATATCGAACATGAAATCCTGAACAAACAGATTATTTTAAGGAAAGTTTCGGTTCCTACTGAACGTGCCAATAACACAAGACCAGAAAGGAAAACACCACAAAATAAAATCTCAGGAACTGTATCCGATAACAAAGGAAATCCGCTTCCAGGAGCAAGTATTGTGGAAAAGGGCACAATAAACGGTACAGAATCTGATTTTGATGGTAACTTTTCTATAGACGTAACTGATCAAAAGGCAATTTTAACGATTTCCTATATAGGATACAAGACCATAGAAGTGCCTGTAGCCAATCAAATCAACCTTACTATAACTTTGCAGGAGAACGAAGCTGGTTTGGATGAAGTTGTTGTTATTGGTTATGGAGCAGTGAAAAAATCTGATCTTACCGGGTCAGTTGCCTCAGTAAAATCAAAAGACCTCAACAGTTTCCCTACCTCAGATGCCGTTCAGGCATTACAGGGCAGGGCTGCCGGAGTAGTGGTACAATCAGTGAACGGTGGTGCGCCCGGAGCGGAATATACCGTGCGAATCAGGGGAAATACTTCTATTAATTCTTCCAACGACCCCCTGTTTGTTGTTGACGGTTTTCCACAGGCCTCACTTCCTCCTTCAGAAGACATCGCCTCCATTGAAATATTAAAGGATGCTTCAGCTACTGCTATCTATGGTTCGCGGGGTGCAAACGGGGTAATCTTGATATCGACTAAAAAAGGAAGGGAGGGAGTTATGAAAATTAATTTCAACACCTCTTATAGTACTCAAAAACAGATAAAAAAGTATGACTTGCTAAATGCCCGCCAATATGCCGAATATGTAAACGAATTGGATAATTTGGGGAATAATCCTAACACATTCCCAGATGTAGCGGCTTTGGGCGTAGGCACTAATTGGCAAGATAAAATTGAACAACAGGGTGAAATCAAGAATTACAACCTTTCTGTTTCCGGTGGAAGCGATAACATAAACTATTATGTTTCAGGAACATTATTTGACCAAAAAGGAATCATTAAGAAATCCAATTTTAAAAGATATTCTATATTAAGTAATATTAATGCCAAAGTATCTCGGCGTTTAGACATGGGGGTTAACCTGTTCGCAAGAAGAATTGACAGCGATAGGATTTCTTCCAAGGAAGGAACTACAGGTGGTCGTGGAGGCGGAGTACTTTCCTCGGCCCTGATATTTGCTCCTACGGAAGGTGTTTTTGAGGCAGATGGCATTACCTATACCTCGGATAGATTTCAACCCTTAATTGACAATCCTATTTCATTGATAAATGAAATGAGGGACGACAATACAATTGATTATTTTCAGGGATCTGCTTATGCTGAGATATCGCTATTGGACAACTTAAAATTTAAGTCAGTTCTGGGGGCTAACGTCACTAACAGTTTTAGGGGCAAATACCAGTCGAGTAGATTGAATTTTGGTGGTGGTGTCGGAGGTCTTGCCGAAGTAGAAAACAGGAAACGAACCAGTATACTTACTCAAAACTATCTTACTTACACTGTGGATTCTGATGAACATTCATTTAGTACCTTGGCCGGATATGATTATGAGAAAAAAAAGTCCATAAGTAATGATTCCGGAGCCAGTGGTTTTATTACCGATAGTTTCCTATATAATAATTTAAACGCCGGTGCCGTTCGTGAAATTCTTGATTCTTTTAATAGCACTACTACATTGGCCGCTTTCTATGGAAGGCTCAATTATAACTTCAGGGATCGCTACCTGCTTACAGCTACAGGCAGATATGATGGATCCTCCGTTCTTGCCGATGGGAATGAATGGGACTTTTTTCCTTCAGGTGCATTCGCATGGAATGCGCACAATGAAGATTTTTTGAACAATTCGAATACAATAAGCCAACTTAAATTAAGAACTAGTTATGGTGTATCGGGAAGTCAGGCGGTCAGTCCGTTTTCTTCATTGGCCCGTTTATCTACAGGTGTAATCTTTATCTTCGATGGTGCTGTTCAGAATGCTGTAGTACCGCAATCCTTTGCAAATCGAAATTTGATGTGGGAAAGGACGGCACAGGCCAATTTCGGCGTCGATCTAGGTTTACTCGGGGACAGGCTCTTCATGACAGCCGATTATTATACTATAAAAACAACAAAGCTTCTTTTTGAGGCTCCCATCCCGGCCTATCTTGGTCTAAGCGGAACCTATTTGCAAAATATTGGGGAAACAGGAAACAAAGGATTTGAATTGACCCTTGGCACCCGGAACATCGGGGAGACTTTAAAGTGGAGTACGGTATTCAATATTGCAACGAACAGGAACACAATAGTTAAGCTGCCTGATAATGGTACTGATATTTATTACTCTAGTGGTGCACCGGGCCAAATTAACGTTGGCAACACACAGGTCTTCCGTGAAGGAGAACCAATTGGACTTTTCTATGGGTTTGTATACCAGGGAGTACAGCAAAGTGGTGATGCAATTTTAACGGGTTCGGAAGGACTTGGTGGAGAAAAATTTAAAGATATTGATGGAAATGGTATCTTAAACATTGACGGCGATCGTGGAATAATTGGTGACCCCAATCCGGATTTTACCTGGGGATGGAACAACAGCTTTACCTATAAGGATTTTGATCTGAACTTTTTCTTTCAGGGTTCTCAAGGCAATGACATCCTGAACTATACTAAACTTGTTTTAGATGATGGCATAGGAGTGAATAACACAACTACCGATTTTCTGAACAGGTGGACTCCCACCAACACCGACACCAATATACCGAGGGCTTCCATTACGCGAAACAGAAGGCTTTCTAGCAGATGGGTAGAGGATGGCAGTTATATTAGACTAAAGAATCTTTCCCTAGGCTACAATTTACCCAGTAACATGATTGATAAATTAAACATTCATTCATTTCGAATTTTTGTTAGTGGGCAAAATTTGTGGACCAAAACCAATTATTCAGGTTTTGACCCCGAAGTCGGCCGAGATGGTGCCATTCAGGGCATTGGGATCGATTTTGGTAGTTTTCCCAACACTACGAATTTCACCTTAGGATTGAACTTCGGGTTTTAAGGAAATACATTTTCAATTACAGAATTATAACATAAAATATAAATAAAATGAGATATTATATAAATGGCTTATTCCTAAGCGTTTGCCTGGCTTTAACTAGCTGTACGAATTTAGATGAAGATCCAATATCAGTTTTGTCACCAGAAGGTTTTTTCTCGACTACCAATGACGTGGAAGCAGTTATTTCTGGGGCATACGCAAAATTGACCGGTGAACGGGCCTGGAGCGGAGAACTGGTCCAAGGCCTTATGGTGATGAGCGATATGTGCGGCCCGGGCTCCCCAAGCGTAATTGCTGCCAACCTAGAAATAGATGACTTTACAAACCTTGGGCCAAATAATCTATTCTCCACAAGAACATGGAACAGATGTTATGAAGTAATCAGTCCGGCCAACACCGCTATTCAGGCGGCAAGGCAAATCGACGCAAATGAGAGCATCAAACTAGCATTGGAAGCTGAGGCAAGAGCCCTTAGAGCCTTTGCTTATTTCGCACTAGTAAGGTCTTTTGGAGATGCCCCATATTTTGAGGATCCCATTACCGATCCAAGCATAGCCATTGATGTTAAAAAAACACCGGAAGCCGAAATTTATACAAAAATCATTGAAGATTTGGATTTTGCATTGGTGGAAGGGCGCTTACCTAACAGCTACGGTGGCCCACGGAACAGAATAACACGAGGAGCAGTGGCTACTATATTGGCAGATGTACACCTGACTTTGGAAAATTGGCAAGCAGCCTATGACAATGCCAAATGGGTCATAGACAATAAAGGAATCTTCAATTATGGTCTGGAAGCGGACTACCAAGACCTCTATGACGTCAGTAAACAAGATAATACAATTGAGCATATTTTCAACCTAGACCTAGTGGCCGAAATTAGATTTGGCGGCACGAATAACGACAATTTATCCACGTTGACTGGCGTCGCTGGAGCTCCTGGAGATAGTGGTGGTTGGGGTGTTGTTGTACCGTCAATGGCCGTTTATGAAGATTGGGACGACAATGACTATCGTAAATCGGTTGCTTTTGATACTTTTTATATTGATAACGATGGAAATAGGATAGACTTTACAGAGTTTCCCATATCGCAAAGGCCGCATATTGCAAAATATAACAGATTAATTGGGTTTGCCCAAAGCGGAGGAGGGAGAAATTCCAATTATAATTATCCACTCTATAGGTATGCAGAAGTTTTACTGATAGCTGCTGAAGCGCTAAACGAGTTGTCAGGGCCCAATGATGAAGCAAGAAGTTATGTGAATGAGGTAAGAGCTAGGGCAAGAAATGGTGCCTCCGGAAGCTCCCCTTCTACCTTCCCAGAAGATGTGGCTATAGGGTTGTCACAAAATGTATTCAGGGATTTAGTCCTTGAAGAAAGGCGATTAGAACTGTCATTTGAGTTTAAGAGATGGTATGATATTAAGAGGAGACATATGGGAAATATCGCTTTTGGCCCAAACTCTTTGGAGCCACATCCAGGTTTCAATGAAAGTATTCATTATGTTCTACCCATTCCCCAAAATGAAATAGATGTTAATCCTAATATTACCCAAAATTCTGGATATTAATTAAGTATAGTTGTTGTAGTTTATTTGAGTTAGTTTTAAGGGAAGGCTATTATTCCGTCTTCCCTTTTCAACAATAATTTATTAAAACCTATATGGTCATTGATTCCATCCGTATTATTGTTATAATGCTCATATTCAAAAAAAACCAAATAAAAATTATCTTTACGTCAAGCAGTACTAGCTTAGGAGAGCTGAATCGAATTTGCCTATCATATCGCAATCAAAGATTCTCGCAACTTTTATAATTTTTGCTAAATATTAAAGTGCATGAGCGGACGTAAGGGATATTAACAGCGTTGGTTCTCAAGATATATACCATCCCGACAATAAGGTAGAAAATTAATTATACCATAACCAAAGAAATCTACTATTTAAAGACATTACATTTAGTTCAAGATGAATGACAGGAAGGTTTGGTGCTCTAGCACTACAATAAGCGATATACATAATGATGATTTTCTGGATATCACTTTTATCGAATCTGATTCCAAGGGAATACACCTTAAAAATTTATTTTTCAAAATCAAATAGGACTTTACTTCGTTAAACTAGCCAGGCCCTATGATATTTTTCACAATGACATATTACAAAATCGATATTTTTTGATTAAGACAAAGAGGGTGATTAGATTAATTTCTTGATAACTACTCCTATTTTCAATACTATTGGATTTTGGTTCAGTAAATTTGCCAACGATTTTAATCAAGACGGAAATGAAGATTTGATAATTGACAATCTTAGGAAATACTTTAGATACAAAGTTTCATAGGATCATACTTTTGATATTCATGTTTCTTATTTTGACCATTCTGAAAAGAAAGATACTGTTATAGGTTGTTATAACGAAGGAATGGTATATTCAGTCCGTGGATGTCAAAACTTTGCCTTGTAGATGCCCAAAATGGAGTTTAGGTTGTGGAGCAATTCGGATTTTGTAAAAGCATTATTGAAAACAAGCTGTAAAGAGCATTCTTTAAAGATTTCATTTCAGGGCAAAACATCTTCAGCATTTACATCAAAAGTTGAGACCCTACGAAATGATTCTTATTATGAATCTTTACTCGCAAGTGATGGTGCGGTAATTTTTTAACTTAAAAATATTGGGAAAGCGAGTTATACATAACAGTCTCTTGATTCACATATTTAATCAACAACTATAAAAAGTAGTACATATGAAGTGTTTATTTTTCTTAAAATTTATATTTTTATCGTTTACATTATTATCACAAACGCCAACTTTTCAAAAGCTGGATTCAAACATGGCTATAAAAGAGATTGATTCAAGCGGAATCCGTTGGCTAGATCCTAGAGTAGAACCTTTTAGCGTAATTGGGTTTGAATGGATCAAAAATAACGGCCTATTTAGAAGACTCCCTTTAAACCCAGATTGGAAAATAACAGACGATGTTGATGAACTTTCTAATCAGACTGCAGGAGGTCAAATACGATTTCAAACTAACAGTAGAAAAATTTTATTAAAGGTTCATCTGACAGAGAAATCTGGAATGTTTCATATGACAGCTACAGGACAAAGTGGTTTTGATTTATATGTAGAAACCAATAATACGCAGAGATATGTAAAAACAGCTCGCTTTTCTGTAAACGACACAATATATGAGGCGGAGCTTTTGAATAATGAGAAGCAGAAAATGCAAAGCTACACGCTAAATTTCCCACTTTATAATGGTGTATCCTCTGTATCAGTTGGTTTAGAACAAGATGCAATCACTAAACGCCCTCTTCCTTTTAAACGATCTGGAAAGTTTGTGATTTATGGCACTTCCATTACTCAAGGGGGTTGTGTCTCCAGACCAGGAAATGTTTATTCAAATATCTTGAGTCGTAAGTTGGATGTTGAATTTATAAATTTAGGGTTCTCAGGAAGCGGAAAGGGAGAACCAGAAATGGCGCATATTATAAATCAAATCTCTAACATAAGCTTTATAATTTTAGATTATGAGGCCAATGCTTTTGGAACAATACAAAATACCCTTGAGCCATTTGTTAATATATTAAGAAGCAAACACCCATATACACCGTTGTTAATTATGTCAAAAACAAGACATGCTTCCGCAATTGATGGCAGTAAAGGGTATAAACAATTAATTAAAAATCGAGATTTTCAGCTAAATATCGTTAATCAAAAAAGAAAGAAGGGCGATGCTGAAATTTACTTTCTTGATGGGTCAAAGGTATTAGGAGACGATTATTATGAATGTTCTGTAGATGGATCTCATCTTACAGATTTGGGGTCATACAGGGTAGCAGAAGGATTATATAAAAAAATAAACGAAATACTAAAACATAAAACTAAGTAATAAACTTGCAACCAGAAGTCAGACAATTAATTCCATGGTTTTAAATGGAACCCAAAAGAACAGGTTTGAAATGATGACATTTTATATATTAGTCCGAACGAAAAAGTAAGACATTATTAGATTTTCAACAAGGATAGGTTAGACTAGCGACCCCCTGCTTTTAGCTTTCCGTAATCCAATTGCTATTCAATACAATAATCACCATAACTAATTGAAAAATAATTATTTATGTACATTGTAATAATAATTTATTCCCACCATATGTCACAAAAATGAGCCGAAAGTGCGCGTAATTGGTAGTTTTAAGGCATACGAAAAAGGCCTTCAATCTCTTGAAGGCCTATGTTTACTAAGCGGTCCGGACGGGACTCGAACCCGCGACCCCCTGCGTGACAGTCTATTAGATCGCACATCAAAACATGTCACACACACATCACATATACTTGAATATCAATAATTTAAATTATTTTGACCTAATTTGTAGTCATTTGCAGGCATTTGACATCAAGAAAAAGTGCGCGTAAAGTGAGCGTTTTTATTCCTTACCTTTTACCTATAATATCCAAAAATCAATGGCCAAGGTAAGTCTAATACTCGACACACGGAAGAAATCCAAAAGTAGGACTACCGGCCTATATCCCATAGCCCTCAAGGTCTTCCACAAAAAGAACCGACTTCTCCGACTTGGCCACTACACCTCCCCTGACGGATGGGACGTTAGAAACCATCTACTGCGCAGATCTTCAGCAGCAAACAATGGGTTGGATCTCCAAAAGATAAATGCCGAACTTGGCGATAAGATCCATTGGGCCAAACAAGTGGTATACGAACTTGGCTATAGTATAGAACGGATGGACGTGGACCTCCTTCTGGAATATATCAAGGACAGATGGGATACCGAACAGGATTTTGAGATAAAAA
>TARA_R110002050_G_scaffold80899_2_pt1 | contig 39823 bp, 38 predicted proteins | sample TARA_R110002050 | Tara Oceans TARA_R110002050 (sample SAMEA4396988) | marine metagenome | biome: Polar Biome; feature: [DCM] deep chlorophyll maximum layer (ENVO:01000326); material: water (ENVO:00002006), including particulate matter (ENVO:01000060) such as... | depth 25 m
CTTCTTTAAATGCGATATTTTAGTAAGACCGTCTACTATACGGGCAACTGTTTCACCAAACATACGATCAATATCATCTAAAGTATACTCGGTATCTTCAACAACATCATGAAGTAAAGCAGAGGCTATCGAAACTGCATCGAGACCTATTTCTGATGCTACGATTTTTGCTACGGCTATAGGGTGAAATATGTAAGCTTCGCCAGATTTTCTGCGTTGATTTTTATGCGCATCAACAGCTACTTCAAAGGCACTACGTATTAGTTTTTTATCCTCATCGGTTAGGGTTTGGTAACTTATTCGTAATAATTCTTTGTACTCTTGAGCTATAAGCTTATTTTCCTCTTCTATCGCTGCCTGTGTCATACTATATTAAAAATAAGATAAACTTATATGATGGGCAACAAAAATTATGCCTTTAAATTACGTATTCGATCAATTAGTGGCGGATGTGAATAGTGCATGAATACATATGCTGGATGCGGCGTTAAATTACTTAGACTATTTTTGGAGAGTTTTTTTAAAGAAGTTATCAATGGCTCTGCTGCATAAGTGTCTTTTGCATAATCATCGGCCTGATACTCGAATTTTCTAGAAAAGTAGTTCATTAATAATCCGGTAACCTCGGAAACCGGACTATACAAAATGCCAAAACCAATTAGGGCCGCATGAAAGCTAGGCCTTTCAACACCAATCGCTAATGAAACTTCAGGATTGTTAATGAAAAGGGATAATAGAAACAGCATAAACCCGGTAAGTAATATTGATGATGCTAAATTGAAAATAATGTGCTTTCGTTTATAGTGCCCAATCTCATGCGCTAAAACAGCAACGATTTCTTCTTCTTCCAAATCATTGATCAGCGTATCATAAAGCGTTACCCTTTTTTCTTTTCCAAAACCAGAAAAATAGGCATTGGCTTTAGTTGAACGCTTAGAACCATTAATGACAAAGATATGTTGCAAGTCAAAACCAACATTTGCGGCATAATGTTCGATTTTTTCTTTTAAGCTACCTGCTTCTAATGGCACTTGTTTGTTGAATAAGGGTACAATCAGTTTACTATAGAACAAATTCATGATTAAGGTGAAGATTGCAATTAGACCCCAAGTATATAACCAAAAATTTGTACCTGACCATTGAAAGAACCAAATAACCAACGATAAGATACCACCTCCAATAATAATGGTCATGGCCCATTGCTTCAATTTATCGATTAAGAATGTTTTGTGAGTGGTTTTGTTGAATCCGAATTTTTCTTCGATTATAAATGTTTGATAGTAAGAAAAGGGAATATTTAAAATATCGCTACCGAGCATTATTATTCCGAAGAAAATTAAAGCTTGTAAAATGGTATTGCTGCTGTAATTAAAAGCAACTTGATCTACCCAGGCAAAACCTCCAAAAAATAAAAAACCTAGAATAAGGGCTAAAGAAAATGTAGATGTTATTATACCGAACTTGTAATTACTTAATTTATAAGCTTGGGACTTTTTATATTCTTCTGCGTTATATATGTCGTTAAGGTCATTTGGTATAGGGTCTTTGAATCGTTTGGCATTCAGATAATTCATTACTGTGGCAAGAATAAATTCACCTACTAGAATTAAAAGAATACAGTGAAATACAAATGTTTTATCCATAAAATATATTATAAAACTGAATCTTAAATAGTCACTTTAAGCTTCTTGGAGATTTAATTTTCGCTGGCGTTTTGCTTCAAAGATAAGTATTGCTGCAGATACTGAAACGTTCATAGAATCAATTTCACCCTCCATCGGTATAATAATATTCTGAGTAGAATTTTGCAGCCATTCATCACTCAGGCCAGAATTTTCAGTTCCAACTACAATAGCAGTTGGTCCTTTAAAATCTACCGTTGTATATTCTTTAGAGGAAGATAAAGCTGCACAGTAAACTTGAAATCCTTCTTTTTTTAAATAGGTGATTATTTCTGTAGTGCTCCCTATTTTAATATTTCTTGAAAAAACACAGCCAACACTAGAACGAATAATATTCGGGTTATATAAGTCTGTTTTAGGGTTGGCAATTAGTACCGCATCAAGATTGGCAGCATCAGCAGTTCGTAGTAATGCACCAATATTGCCTGGTTTTTCAGGAGCTTCTGCTATAAGAAGCAACGGGTTTTTATGGTTGAATTTTAATGAAGACAGTAAGTGGTCTTTACTTTTCACTATTGCCAATACACCTTCAGTTGTATCTCTGTAAGCCATTTTTTTGTAAACGTCGTTGCTGACCGAAATTAATTTTTCTGGGCTAAAAGACTTTAAAAAGCTATCGCTTTGGCTTTCATTAATAATGTCGGCACAATAGAAAACAGTATCTATTTCATAATCTGATCGGCTGGCAATTTGTAGTTCTATCAATCCTTCTAAAACAAATAGACCTGTTTTTTTTCGTTCCCTAGACTTTTCTTTTAATAATAGAACCCTTTTTATTAAAGGGTTTTGTAAGCTGCTTATGTGTTTTGTTGAATACATGATTTACAAAAGTAATCTAATCTGTTAATTGGAACTTAATTTTTCGATTGCCCTAAAAATATTCTGGGATTAATAGTTGTGACAAAAAAAATAGTATAATTAATTTGTTCTACACAATTCACGTTAAATAGTTTCTTAAAATATATCCTTTTCTATGGCAACTTAATATTTATAAGTAACTTGAATTTATCTAATATAAAAGAAAAATGAATGTACTTTTTTTTGGAATTGCCAAAGATATAGTGGGCAGTTCTCAAATTGCATTTTCCGATGAATTGAAAGAGCTTAATTCTGTAGCCGACTTAAAGGCCGAATTAATAAATTCTTATCCAGAACTTTCAAAATTAACTTCTTTCGCAGTGGCTGTAAATAGTGAATATGCAGAAGATGATGTATCTTTAACTGTGGGTGATGAAATAGCTATCATACCACCAGTAAGTGGAGGATAATGAGTGAAAAGATAATAGAAATAGTAGACAAAATAGATACGTCAATAATATTTGACGAGCTCTCTCACCCCAAAAGTGGTGGCATTTGTGTATTTGTTGGCACTGTTAGGGAATTTACCAAGGGTGAAGAAGTAGTTTCTTTGGAATTTGAGACATATAAGAAAATGGCTTTAAAGGAAATGGACAAAATTGCTGCCGATGCTGTTCTTAAATGGGATTTAAACAAAGTGATTATTCGTCATGCAGTTGGTTTAAAAGAGGTTGAGGTGCCTGTGGTGGTGGTTGGTGCTTCTTCTGCACATAGAGATGCTTGTTTTGAAGCTTGTAGGTATTTAATAGACACCCTTAAAAAAACTGTGCCAATTTGGAAAAAAGAACGTTTTGAGAACAAATCAGTTTGGGTATCGGCACATCCTTAGATTTAAATTCTTTTTTGAATTCTGGAGTCGAAAAAGCTTCCGTAAAATGTTAAACAAACTCAATAAACCTAAGATTTGGATAATCTCCAACTTTTAAGAAATGAATATTACATATGACCAAACAACTTTCGCATATAGATGAGGCAGGTAATGCAGCAATGGTGGATGTGTCAAATAAGCAAGCAACGGTACGAACTGCAGTTGCTTCAGGAAGAGTTATTTTTCCATCAGATGTTTTTGACACCTTGGCTTCTCAGGACTTTTTAGGCCATAAAGGCAGTATAATTCAAACGGCCGTTATTGCAGGAATTCAAGCGGTTAAAAAAACTGCTGAGTTAATTCCGCTTTGTCATCAACTCAATCTATCCAAAATACAAATAGATATTGCCCCAGTAAAAAATGCTTTGCAAATTACCTGCAAAGTAAAATGTAATGAGCAAACAGGGGTTGAAATGGAAGCCCTAACAGGAGTTTCTGTCAGTGCATTAACTATTTACGATATGTGTAAGGCCTTGTCGCATGATATCAAAATTTCTGAAATACAATTAGAAAAAAAAACAGGTGGTAAGAATGACTTCAATCGCTAAACTATACGGTCTCGTTTTATCTGGAGGTAAGAGTACTCGAATGGGTACAGACAAAGGGTTGATTGAATATCACGGCGTTCCTCAACGTGAATACTTGTACAATTTGCTAAGTCAAGTTTGTGAAGATACTTTTATTAGTCTGCGTGAAGAACAGCAAGCTGAACTACCGGTAACTATGAAAACGATTATTGATTTAAATGAATTTAAAGGTCCTTATAACGGACTTTTGTCAGCGCATAAAAAATATCCAGAAGTGGCTTGGTTGGTTTTAGCCTGTGATCTTCCTCTTATGGATTTAGACGCTTTAAAAGAATTGATTTCACAACGGGATAGCACAAAACAAGCGACAGCGTTCGCTTTAAAGGAGAATCCTCTACCAGAACCTTTATGTGCAATATGGGAACCACAAGCGTTACAACAATCTATTGAGTATTTAGAAAGTGGGAACGGTACTTGCCCAAGAAAATATCTAATCAATCATGATACAAAATTGGTGTTTCCGAAATATGAGAATGTTTTGTTGAATGCCAACTCTGAGGAGGATTATAAAGAGGCATTGGAAAAATTATCATAGGCATGAACAACGAGCGCTATTCCAGACAAACCATCCTTAAGGGCTTCGGCATCGAAGGTCAAAACGAACTAGCCAAAGCAAAAGTTTTGGTTGTTGGGGCCGGAGGGTTGGGTGTTCCAGTACTTACGTACTTGAACGCAATGGGTGTAGGTTTTATTGGAATAGTGGACAATGATGTGGTTTCGCTTACCAACTTACATCGTCAAGTATTATATTCGGAAAGTGACATAGGTAAATCGAAGGTAACTGCGGCGAAGGAGAAATTAAATGCACAAAACCCGAATACCGAGATTGTAGTTTTTAATGCAATTTTAACCACAAAAAATGCCCTTGGAATTATAGCGGAATATGATATTGTGGTCGATGCATCAGACAATTTCCCGACCCGTTATTTAGTGAACGATGCTTGCGTAATCCTTAAAAAGCCTTTTGTTTACGGTGCATTACATGGTTACGAAGGACAAGTAAGTGTTTTTAATTTTAAAGATGGACCAACCTACCGTTGTCTTTATCCCAATATGCCTAATGAAAATGAGGTTCCGAATTGTAATGAACATGGCGTACTGGGAATCATACCAGGTATCATAGGAAACCTGCAAGCCTTAGAAGCTATTAAAGTCCTCACTGGAATTGGGGAGGTGCTTTCGGGAAAACTGTTGATTTTTGATGGACTGCAACAATCTTATCAAAAAATAAAATTCAAATTACAGCCTGAAAATCTCAAAATCGAAAAGTTGCAAGATTTTTATGAGTGGAATGACCCTTGCGAAATTGTTCCAACGGTTGAAGCAAAAGAAATTCAACAACTGCTAGTTGATAAGGCACAAATTATTGATATACGTACGATTGAGGAATTTGAAAATTATCATCTACCAGATTCCGTACATATCCCTTTAAATGAATTAAAAGCTAATACCGGGAAAATTAACTTTTCACTCCCAGTGTATTTATTATGCCAATCTGGAAAACGAAGTGAGACCGCTTTAAAACAATTGCGCGAACAGCACCCGGAAAGTTCGCTTTTTAGTATTTTAGGAGGTCTAAACCAGTATTTGGCTATATGCTCCTAACCGTTACCGAATTTGTATTTTTAATGCTTGGCTTTTTGGTCATTGCAACGCTGTATTCTTCAGTAGGTTTTGGCGGTGGTTCTAGTTATTTGGCCTTATTGGCATTGGTTTTGACAAGTTTTTTTGCTATTAGAAGTACGGCTTTGATTTGCAATCTTATTGTTGTTTCTGGTAGTACTTATCTCTATTGGAAAAACGGACACTTAGATTTTAAAAAGTTTTTACCTTTCATAGTAGCAAGTATCCCTTTTGCCTTTTTAGGAGCGCGATTTCGATTATCTGAGCAAGTCTTCTTTGTTATTTTAGGAGGTGCGTTAATTATTTCTGCCTTGGCGTTGATATTCCAGACTTTGAAACTGAAGAAATCGGAAGAGGTAAATCCGAATTATTCGCCATATGTAACGTATTTGTTAGGAGCAGGAATTGGTCTACTGTCTGGATTGGTAGGAATAGGCGGAGGAATATTTTTAGCGCCTATTCTTAATCATATGAAGTGGGATAAATCAATCAAAATTGCGGCGTTGGCTAGCTTTTTTATTCTGGTGAATTCTATTTCAGGTATTGGTGGTTTATTGACAAAAGGAATGTTCGAACTTCCTTGGATAGAAGCTAGTGGACTAATTGTTGCCGTGTTTATAGGAGGACAAATTGGTATTCGTTTAAGCTTAAGCAAACTAACAGGAAACGGTATTAAAGTTGTTACCGCAATTTTGGTGTTGATTGTTGGGATTCGGGTTTTGTTAATTAATGGTTTGCAGTTGCAGTTTTGAAATCACCAAAATTTTTCAAGGATATTGTTCAAGTAAACCAAACTGCCATAGATGGTATTTAACATGCATGTAGTGGAACAACTCTACATCTTCATATGAAACTTCACCCATGAAAGATGCATAAGGTATATAATCTGGATTGTTATCTTGAAAAGCATAATATTTTTCAACTGACTTAGGAATGTTTGTAATAGCTTCTTCCAGTGATGCGTATTTCAATGGCGGTAAATCTGCTTTTGTTTTTTCACTTGGCCTGTGAACTAAAACAGAACCGCTTTGAATGAATTTCTGCATACCTAATTGCTGCTCGGTAGCTGGTTTTATTCTTTCCCCTTCAAATTTAGTCGTAGCGCTCCCTAATGCCATAATTAAATGTTCAACCATATGTTGAGGTGTCATGAGCCCGAAATTTGCTTTTGTGTTTAGATTTAAGTTGTTCAAAAGTTCAGGAAATGTGTTGGTAAGAAATTCTCTTTTAGTAATGGAGGTCATTTTTTGTTTCTATTAAAAATTGTTCGGTTTTGTTAGAGTTGGCCGAATTAATGAAAAGTTATTGATTATGGTTTAGTGACCACCTGGCTATTTTTCTTAGATTTCAAGAATCGATAAAAATATTGAAAGTTACCATTATACCAAATCGCAAATATAAATGCAACATACAGTATCCAATCGGGTAATAATAAAGCGGTAGCGAAATAGGTTTTTAAAACCAAAAAGGTTAATGCAAGTCCTGAAATACCTAAAGAAATATAGGTTCTCTTATCTTTTTTATTTAGCAAAATCATGGTGATAATTAAAAGCCCCATTATTGGTTTGGTGTGCAGTAATACGGGAACCAAGGTTGAATATTCAACATCAAAGAATAAGACCATAGCGCTCATATAAGCAGTCAAGCATAGCGGGCATTTGGGAATGAGAATCATTAAAATGGCGGAAAGAAAAGACATAGAGCCGCTTGCAGCTTCTGCTTTTTTAGCTGAAACAAATTTAGTTTTACAGCAAGTTGTCTTTATGGTTTCCATGCCAATAGTTTACCATTTTTTACGGTAAGGTACAAAAGGATAGACTTCATTCGCAAAAAAATGGCTTTTATTTTGCGGTAATATTAAAAAACCGTCCGTTTTTACAAGATTCGCAAAATCTCCTGAACCATTCCCCTTAATTGCTTCAGCTACTAATTTCCCATCTGGTTTACTTTCTAAAGTAGCTTCTAAGAAATAGACAAGATCAGGTTTAAACTCCACATCGTTTTTGAGTTGTACGTAAAGTGTTTCCGATACTATTCCTAGAGATTTATACAGCCAAAACTGTAAATACATATACACACAAACAAAAGAAGAAACTGGATTCCCAGGAAGGGCGAAAATTTTTTTACCATTAGTGTTGCTTCCAAACCAGAAAGGCTTCCCAGGGCGTTGTTGAATTTTATGAAAATGTTTTTTTACTTGTAGCTCTTCCAAAACATCGGGTAGGTAGTCGAACTTTCCTTTAGAAACACCACCTGTGAAAATAAAAAGGTCATATTCCTTCAATAATCGTGAAATGGTTGTCAACATTTCTTTTTTGTCGTCGGCAAGATGTTGAAGTTCAGATGAAATTCCCCATTCTTTTAATGTTGCTTGAATACCGTAAATATTTGACCTACGTATCTGATGTAATTTGGGAATATGATTTACAGGTACCAATTCATCCCCCGTCGAGAAAATAACCACTTTTGGCATTTTCCTGACGAACAAGGAACCTTTTCCTACTGCAGCGGCAATATTTATTTCGGCACTTGAAAGCTTCTTTCCTTTTTTGACAATTATGGTTCCTTGTGCAATATCTATTCCCTTGAAATGTACGTTCTGTTTGTGATTTAAGATGTCAAGATTAATTGTGGCTTGATCGTCTTCAATTGTAAGATCCTCATAGCGAATTACGGTATCAACATTATTCGGCATAATGGCACCAGTCATCACCTCTATACAATTTAATCTATTTAGTAACGATTGTTTTGGTGTTCCCGCAGCTGCTGTTGCTTCAACGGTGAACGTTCGTTGTCCCTTTGCAAAGGTTTCGTAGGCGATGGCGATTCCATCCATCGTAACCCGATCAAAAGGTGGGAAGTCACGGTCGGCGATTAAATCTTCAGCAAGATATGCTCCAATACAGTCTTCTAAATTTCTGTTTTCCGTAGAGAAATCACCTTTGTGTTCTTCTAAAATTGCAAGAGCTTTTTCGTAAGGGATAAAAACGTTTTCTATTTCCTGCATTGGGAGTATTCAATTTTTTTTAAAGTTGGTTTCTCTATTTCTCTTTGAAATTCTAAATTCCAAAGAGTTTTTGTTTATCCTCCGATACTGCTCATACTTTGCTTTGCTGCTGTAGGAGAAGTACGCATTTTTTCAGCTTCAAATCCGTCTTTTGGTTTCAAGCGAACGATTTCTCGGAATTTATTTGCCAGTTCTTCATCGGAAACACCTGAACGCATATAATCACGGATGTTAAAAACGCCATCATCATATAAGCAACTTTTAATTTCTCCTTTTGATGAAATCCGTAGGCGATTACATGTATTGCAAAAGGTTCTTGAAAAAGCGGCGATTACGCCAATATTTCCTTTATATCCAGGAACGGAAAGTAAACTTGCCGTATCACCATGTTTCCCTGGAAGTTTTTCCAATTCGTAATAATGGGCTTTTAAATCCGCATAAATATCACGGGCAGAATACATTTCTATATTTTTTTTGTAACCTCCGTTAAAAGGCATTTCTTCAATAAAACGAACATCTACTGGATGGTCCTTGGCCAATTCTGCCAAGGGAACAATATCTTGTGTATTGATACCTTTCATGATAACGGCATTAAGTTTGATTTTAAAGCCGTTGTCAACCAACATATGAAAGGTCTGCATCACTTTTTCAAAATCATCACGACGTGTGATTTTATGAAAACGATCCTTATCCAATGAATCAATACTTAAGTTAATTTTTGTGATTCCTAATTCCTTTAATTTCGGAATATTTTTTTGTAAAAGAGTGCCATTTGAAGTAATGTGAATAGATTTGTAATCATCTAAAGCTGCAGTATTCTCTAATAATTTCATGAAATCTTTCCGAAGAAATGGCTCTCCACCGGTAAACCGTACTTTTTGAAAACCCAGTCCACCCAATATTTTTAATAATCGAGTAATCTCCTCATAACTAAGTAAGTGTGCCTTAGGTTCATAGGGGATCCCTTCTGCTGGCATACAATAAAAGCATCGCAAATTACATCTGTCTGTTACTGCGATACGAACATAGTCTATAGTTCTGTCAAAGGAATCCTTCATAGCATTACTCGGGAATAAGAATAGTCAATATAGCTATTTTTCGATATATTAGGAGGGCTATTTAAGAAAGAAATAAGAACTGATACGAACATGAAAGAAATAAAATCGATTCTGCAGCTTTATAATTCATTTAAGAATTCAGGTGAAAAATGTGCAATTGCACAAGTAGTTCGCGTAGAAGAATCATCATATCGAAGAGAAGGTGCTAGAATGCTAGTTTTTGAATCGGGTGTATTCGAAGGTGGCATTAGTGGTGGATGTTTAGAGGGTGATGCCCTGAAACGCTCTCAAATCGCTATTTTGAAACAGGAACCATCAATAGTTACCTATGATACATCTAAGGAAAACGAAATAGGGGTGGGACTTGGCTGTAATGGAGTTATTGATGTCTTGATTTCACCAATTTCGGAAGACTCCTCTACTTTAAAAATGCTGCAGAAATGTGTATCGGACCGGGGTTTTCATATAATAGCTACTGTAACCGAACTAAATACTGAAATTGAGACTATTCCCTTAGGTAGAAGCTTTTATTATAATAAGGATTCTGCATCTTTAGAAGATTGCGAGCATGATGGATTGCGAAATTTTCTTCAAAATAAAATTCAAGACGTTCTAGAAAACCAAAAATCGATGACCTTTTATTTTGAGGAGGAAGGGGTTAAGGCTAGTGTTTTTATCGAAATGATTCCGCCACAATTTCACTTGGCAATTTATGGAGATAATTATGATGTTTACCCGTTACTGGAAATGGCCAAGTTGATGGATTGGGATGTGAGTTTGGTCGGCAATGTTCAAAAACTCAAAAAGGAAAAGCTACATTCTGTAAAAAACATATACCCAAAAGATATTGAAGAACGACCAGTAATCGATAATCGAACAGCTATCATTTTAATGGCCCATGACTATAAGACGGATTATGAAAATTTGCAAAAATTAATAAAAAGTGCGTCACCATATATCGCTTCTCTGGGTCCGAGGAAGCGTTTTGACAAAATGGTAACTGAATTTAAAACAAACGGAATCGAGTTTTCGAAGCAAGAATTGGAACGTATTTATGCTCCTTGTGGGTTAGAAATCGGCGCAAATACACCCGAAGAAATAGCTATGAGTTTGTTTAGCGAAATTTTAAGTGTTTTTTCTGGAAATACTGGGGGAATGCTACGGAACAAGGTTGGGCCAATTCATCAGCGTGGTTAAAGAGCTCTCCGCTCCCAAAGAATATTACTTTCCCGTTGCTTAGCAACCTCATTAGTTATAATTTCTATTGCTTTCTCAATATCAGTTGCCGTCGTATATCGTCCAATACTCAAGCGTAAAGAAGCATAGGCTAAACTACGTTCAACACCCATAGCGGTTAAAACATGGGAAGGTTCTACCGAGGCAGAATTACATGCTGATCCGTTTGAGACCGCAATTTGTCTACTAAGAGCCATTAGTAGATTGGCCCCATCCACATAAGGAAAAGAAATATGAACTGTATTTGGTAATCGCTGGGGAGTAGTACTATTCGATATTGCTAATTCAATTTTGAGCAACCCTTTTTCCAGTTTGTTTCGCAAAGTTTCCAAGCGTTCTATTTCTACCTTTAAATTATCATTGGCCAATGCAATAGCTTTTGAAAAACCAACTATTAAAGGCGTGTTAAGGGTGCCACCTCTTTGATTTTTTTGTTGACCTCCTCCTTGGATCAAACTAGGTAAACCATTTCCGTCCTCATTATCCTTTATAAATACCAATCCAATTCCTTTAGGACCATATACTTTATGAGCTGAAAAACACGCGTAATCAACTAACTTAAATACGTTGCTTAAATCTACTTTCCCTAAAGCTTGAGTAGTATCGGAAAATAGCAAACTTCCATTTTCATGGGTTAGTCTTGATATTTCATCTAAGGGTTGAATTGTACCAGTTTCATTGTTGGCGTATAAAATAGACACCAGAATGGTATCAGGGCGTAACACTTTGTTTAACATTTCTGAGGAAATCAATCCTTCGGAATCAACATCCAAATAAGTGACTTCAAAACCATCTTCATCCAAAAAAGCACACGTATCTAAAACAGCCTTATGTTCTGCTTTTGTTGTAATAATATGATTTCCTTTCGATTGCATTTTTCGAGCAATCCCTTTTAAAATCATATTAATGCTCTCTGTAGAGCCAGAAGTATATACTAAACTACTTGGAGAAACGCCTAAATTCTTGGCAATACTCAATGTTGCGTCTTCAACAGCACTTTTTGCTAACCAACCATAGGGGTGATGACTACTTGAGGGGTTTCCAAAATCCTGATAAAAATAAGGTAACATGCCATCTACCACTTCTTTAGAGCAAGGAGTGGTGGCGTTGTAGTCAAAATAGAGTGGGGAGTACATTTTTTCAGATTCGTAGATTTCTACTTTAAAGGTAAGGATTAAATAATTTTTTATGCTTACAAGATTCAGAATATTGGGATGAGTATTCGTTGAAGTTAATTTTTTATTAAATTAATAACACATGATCTATGTCATTGTTATTTTAATGTATTTAGGCTATATTTAATGTTTATTACGTAATTTAATTCCTAAAATATTATGATTCCAGCTAATTTCAATTATCACAAGGCTAATACTTTGAAAGAAGCTATTGCCTTGTCACAAGAGCTTGGCGAAGAAGCGAAATACATGTCTGGCGGACACAGTCTATTGCCGATGATGAAACTTCGTTTTGCCACTCCAGAACACATTATCGATATCAGTAAAATTAACGGGCTCTCTTATATTAAAGAGGAAGGTGACCTTTTGAAAATTGGGGCCTTGACTACTCAAAGCGAGTTGGAGCATAATGATTTACTGAAAAAATCATATCCAATATTTGGTGATGCGGTATGGTTAACTGCCGATCCTTCAGTTAGAAACTGTGGAACTATAGGTGGTAATATCGCTCATGGCGATGCAGCAAATGATCAACCTGCATTAATGTTAGCATTGCGAGCGACTATAATTGCTGAAGGTGTTGATGGAAATAAATCAATTTCAATCGATGATTTTTTTCATGGATTTTATATGACAGCTTTGGAGCCTGGTGATATATTGACTGAAATTCAAATTCCAAAAACAAAAAAGAATAGCGGTGGTGCATATCATAAGGTTGAACGCAAAGTTGGCGATTATGCAACAGCAGGTGTTGCTGTTAATATTGAACTAGACGACGATGGGGTATGCCAAGAAATAGGTATCGGACTTACTAATGTCAGCGCAGTGCCGATGCGATTGGAAAGAGGCGAGGAAATACTTCGCGGTAAAAAAATAACAGACGAGTTAATTGATCAGGTAGGTGTAATTGCAAGTGAAGATTGTGAACCAGAATCTGATTTGAGAGGTTCAGAAGCCTATAAGCGCTCGATAGTAAATACTATAACAAAACGAATGTTGAACAAGGCTTTGGAAAGGGCAAGAAAATAAAGAATTATGGCAAAACATAAAGTAACTATGACAATTAATGGAGAGAGTGTTACCGCCGAGGTAGATTCACGCTTGCTCTTGGTTCATTTTATTCGAGAAAATTTAGATATGACAGGTACGCATATTGGATGTGATACATCAAGTTGTGGTGCGTGTACTATTTTAATTGATGGTAAATCGGTCAAGTCGTGCACCTACTTAACTGTTCGAGCTGATGGTGCTGAAATTACAACGATAGAGGGTATTGCTGCAGATGGTACAAACCATCCGCTGCAAAAAGCATTTCATGATCAACATGGTCTGCATTGTGGCTTCTGTACTCCTGGAATGATAATGAGGTCAATAGATCTGTTGAAAACAAACCCGAACCCTACTGAAAAAGAAATACGTTGGGGTATTTCAGGAAATCTTTGTCGTTGTACCGGTTACAACAATATCGTAAAATCTGTGCAGCAAGCTGCGGCAGAAATGGCCAAAGAAAAAGAAGCTTCAGTCTAACCTCTAAATTAATTAACTATGTTTAAATGTAAAACATCACCAGAGGTTGGCGGAATGGGCCACTCTGTAAAACGAAAAGAAGATGCGAGATTTTTGCACGGCAAAGGTAAGTATACCGATGATGTGAAATTACCTGGCATGTTACATATGGTAATGGTGCGCAGTCCTTACGCCTATGCCAAAATCTTAAGTATCAATAAGGAAAAAGCTTTGGCCATTGATGGTGTTTTAGCTGTCATTACCGGAGAAGACCTAGCGCAATACAATTTGCATTGGATGCCTACATTATTATCAGATTCGCAAATGGTATTGCCAACTGATACGGTAATGCACCAATCGCAAGAAGTGTGTGCTGTTATTGCCACAGATAGATATATTGCTGTTGATGGAGCAGAAGCTGTAGATGTTCAATACGAGCCGATGAAGGCCATCGTTAATCCCTTTAAAGCACTGGATGAAGATGCACCTTTGTTACGCCCTGATAAGGAAGGGCAAAAAGATAATCACATTTACCATTGGGAACGCGGTGAAAGGGAAAAAACTGACGCAGCTATTGCCGCTGCTGACGTGGTTGTAAAGGAACGTATTCATCTACCAAGAATTCATGTTGCTTCTATAGAAACTTGTGGCGTAGTTGCCTCTTATGATAAGGATACTGAAAAAATGTTGATTTATTTGACATCTCAGGCACCACATGCTATTCGTACTATTTTAGCCTTGGTTGCAGGGCATGTTGGACTTTCTGAAGAAAAAATTCGAATTATCGCTCCAGACATTGGAGGTGGTTTTGGAGGAAAGGTGCCTGTATATCCTGGCTATGTAATAGCCATTGCAGCTTCTTTCTTAATAGGAAAACCAGTGAAATGGATTGAAGATCGTTCTGAGAACTTGGTCAATGGCTTTGCACGTGATTATCATATGGATTGTGAATTAGCCGCTACCAAAGATGGAAAAATTCAGGCCTTTAAAGTTTCGACCTTAGCGGATCATGGGTATACCGATTCTTCTGCGAATCCTTCTAAATATCCTACGGGAATGTTCTCTATCTGTACAGGTTCGTATGATTATGAACATGCTTTTGCAGAATTAGACGCGGTATATACAAACAAAGCACCAGGTGGTGTAGCCTATCGCTGCTCTTTTCGTGTAACGGAAGCTGTACATGCTATTGAGCGTATGGTTGATAAACTGGCTGCTGAAATAGGCAAAGATCCTGCTCAATTGCGTTTCGAAAACTTTATAAAGAAAGAGGATTTTCCATATGCTTCTCCCTTAGGATGGAGCTATGATAGTGGTGATTACAAACAAACGTTAGAAAAAGCCATGGATATGATCGGCTATGCAGATTATAAAAAGGAGCAAGCTGAAAAACGGGCTCAAGGAAAATTGATGGGCATTGGAATTTGCACTTTTACCGAAGTAGTAGGGGCAGGGCCTTCTAAAGATTTTGATATTTTAGGTATCAAGATGTTCGATAGTGCTGAAATACGTGTGCATCCTACAGGAAAGGTATTGGCACGTTTTGGTACCAAGTCACAAGGTCAAGGTCATGAAACTACTTATGCTCAGATTCTAGCGGAAGAATTGGGAATACCTTACACTGATATTGAAATTGACGAAGGAGATACCGATACCGCTCCTTATGGGTTAGGTACTTATGCTAGTAGAAGTACACCAACGGCTGGTGCGGCAGCAGCAATCGCAGCGCGTAAATTACGTGATAAAGGCAAGAAGATTGCCGCTCACTTGTTGGAAGTAAGCGAAGAGGATATTGAATGGGAAGTTGGCAAATATTTTGTAAAAGGTGCTCCTGAAAAGTCTAAAACGATTCAAGATGTGGCCTTTGCCGCGTACACGAATTTCCCTGAAGGAATGGAACCCGGATTTGAAGATACACATTACTATGACCCACCGAATTTAACGTTCCCCAATGGCGCTTACATATGTGTGGTTGAGGTAGAGGAAGAAACTGGTGCAATTGATGTGAAACGCTTTGTGGCTATCGATGACTGTGGAAATATTATTAATCCAATGATCGTAGAAGGTCAGATTCACGGCGGATTAACGCAAGGAATTGCCCCTGCTATGTATGAAGGCATCGTTTATGACGATGAAGGAAATGTGCTTAATGGAACACTTATGGATTATTTAGTGCCTACAGCAGTGGAATCACCGCATTGGGAAACAGGTCATACGATTACGCCATCACCTCACCATCCATTAGGTGCTAAAGGTGTTGCAGAATCACCAACGGTAGGTGCACCACCAGCAATAGCCAACGCGATTATCGATGCATTATATCCTTTAGGAATTAAGCATTTGGATATTCCTATTACTCCTGATAAGGTTTGGGATGCTATTCAATTAGCAAAAGCGAAAGCATAATATAGTGTTTGGTTAAAAGTTTCAAGCGCAAAGCATAAAGTTGTAATAAAGTGGCTCCTCCATTTAAATAATAGGAGGTGTCCAACTTTAGTTTAACTAAGGTTTTTAAAGCCCATGTCATTGGGCCAGCTTAAAAAGCCCTTTACTTGAATTAACTATGTAGTAAAAACAAACAGTTTCTCACTTTTGTGAGAATGAGATAAAATTGCACTAATATGAAAACACAATTAGATAAATCATTCGAAGTGCCACAAAGCACCGAATTAGTCTGGGAACACCTAATCGATCCAGAAAAAATAATGGACTGTGTACCTGGAGTCACCATAGATGAAAAGGTAGGTGAAAATCACTACAAGGGAAAAGTTGGTATGAAATTCGGTCCTATGGGAGTCAAATACGATGCCGACATCCATTATAATGAAATTGATAAGGAGAACCGAAAAATAATTATTACAGGTGAAGGTGTTGATTCTAAGGGTAACGGAAATGCCGAAATGATGATGACTATTGACCTTAGTGAACGTGCTGAAGGTGGGGTCAAGTTAGATGCCATTATGGACGTTACCGTAAACGGGAAAATAGCTCAATTTGGTTCTCGCTTAATTACAACGGTATCCAATCAGCTTTTTAAGCAGTTTGTTTCAAATTTCTCAAAGAAACTTGCCGAAGCCGAGGCAGCAGCATAGCTAGACAATTACATATAATAATAAAGCTATGTTGGAGACAGCGTAGCTTTTCTAAATTAAAGCTATTGAACAAAGACATCGAAAAACTTATAAGAGATTTTTATGAGCACGACTATATTCTAAACGAAGAACTGGCAACGTCTATTTTTCTTTTGAAAAATTTGGAGAAACCTTTATTATTAGAAGGTAACCCAGGTGTTGGAAAGACCATGTTGGCCAAAACTTTGGCCGAACATTTGGGCACAAATTTAATTCGTTTGCAATGTTATGAAGGTTTGGATGTAAGTACTACCATTTACGAATGGAATTACCAAAAGCAGCTTTTGCATATTAAGCTTTTTGAGCAGGATGAAGATAAGTTGGCGCTTCAAAATCAAATTTTCGGAATGGATTATGTACTTCAACGTCCATTGTTACAATCAATAAGTGCAGATAAACCTGTGGTACTCTTGATTGATGAAATTGATAGGGCCGATGAAGAATTTGAAGCATATCTGTTAGAATTACTTTCAGATTTTCAAATTAGTATTCCTGAATTGGGAACGATAGAAGCAAAATCAAAGCCTTTGGTGATTTTGACTTCAAATCGAACTCGAGAGCTCAGTGATGCTTTGCGACGACGTTGTTTATATCATTGGGTTGATTTTCCATCAAAGATGGGTGAGATTAATATCATTGCAAAAAAACTTCCGAATATCGATGAAGCATTGGCAACACAGGTGGTTACTTTTATTCATAATTTAAGAAAATCAAGTTTACAAAAACCACCGGGTATTGCAGAATCTTTAGATTGGGCAAAAACCTTGTTGTTGATGAATCAAAAGAATATTACTGATGAGATTGTGAAAACAACAATTGGTAGTGTTTTGAAACATAAGGATGATGTAGAGTTTGTGAGGAACAAGTCTGTGCAGGAATTTTTATACCCTATTGATTAGAATGCCATTCTAAGCGAAATCCTTGGACTACAAAGTTGTAAAAAAAAAAGTAAGTTCAATTACAATTTTAAATATCAAAATTTCTATAAACCGTGGAAGCTGTAGAGAAAACTTTTAAGGAACGCCTCGTTGACTTTACTATGTATTGTCGGGAGCGTCAGTTCGTTTTGGGTCCACAAGAAACTGGGGATGCTTTTGAAGTTGCAGAACGGGGCTGGGTTTTAGATCGTAAACTTTTTCAGTACAGTTTGAAGGCTATTTATTGTAAGCGTAAAGAGCATTTTGATCGCTTTGATGAAATGTTCGACCGTTTTTGGAGTCGTTATTACGAAGAGAAATTAGAACAACGCAAAAAACAAATCAAACAATTTAAAAAGGAAAAAGAGACCGCCACAGTAATATTTTTGGGTACGGAATTTAAGGTGCCCAAAAAAGAAGTCAAAGAACAAGAAGCTAAAGAAACTGTTGGAGCAAATGAGAGTATACGACTAAGACTTACCGATTTTTCTAAGGTAAATATTGCTGATAAGGAAAGGTTGGAAGAATTGGCCGAAGAGCTTTTTCATCAAATGAGTATGCGTTTTAAACGTAGGCTAGAGAATGCCAACAAAGGAACAATTGATATTCGAAATACGATTCGCCACGGAATTTCTAAAGGAGGGATGTTGTTGGATTTATCCTATAAAAGAAAACGCAAAGAAAAGCGAAAAGTGATTTTTATACTCGATGTTAGTGGTTCTATGGACACCTATAGCTATTATCTTTTACGATACGTGATGGTGTTAAAGAAGTATTTTAAGAGCCTTGAATTTTTTACCTTTAGTACAACCTTGACACATGTTACCCCAATGCTCCGACAGAACAACGAACAGGAAGTTTTAAAGCAGATTAGTAAGAATGTAAATTCATGGTCAAGTGGCACTAAAATAGGGGAGTCGCTGACGGAATTTCTTTCGGAATACGGAAGTAGATTTTTGAGTCAAAAACATATTGTAGTGATTTTGAGTGACGGACTTGAAACTGGAAATGTGACAGTGCTTAGGGATGCTGTAAGAACGATACGAAGAAAATGCAAAACTTTGGTTTGGCTGAATCCGTTAAAAGGCATGGAAGGTTATCAGCCTATTCAAAAAGGAATGGTGAATGTAATGCCTCATTTAGATGCATTTGAATCGGCACACAACTTGGATAGTTTATTAAAATTGGAAAAATTATTGATGGATGTTTAACGAACTCGCGTTACAAATAGAAAAGCACCTGGCCAAAGGCTCCAACTTTGCAATTGCACAAGTGGTAGACCGCATAGCCCCAAGTTCAGGTAAAGTAGGGGATAAGGCCCTTATTTTGGAAACCGGCGAGCTTATTGGTTGGATAGGTGGTGGCTGTGTGCGCGGTATCGTTATCAAAGAAGCCTTAGATGTTATTAAAAGCAAACGCTACCGACGCGTGCGTATTTCTCCTGAAGGTGGCACACGTTCTACAGCTACGTTTAAAGAATATGTTATGTCATGCCAAAGCAAAGGAACCCTAGAAATTATGATAGAACCTGTAATACCACAACCCGAATTGATTGTAGTGGGTAAGAGTAATATTTCACGTAAATTGGTGCAAATGGCTTCGGCCGCTGATTTTAGAGTATCTGTGATGGCCACTGATGCCGATTTACTAATGTTTCCATCTGCCAATAGTGTTTCTGATAAAGTGGACTTTAGCACTTTTAAAAATTTGACAAATACGTATATAATTATTACGACCCAAGGCGAAGACGATGAGCTCTCTGTAAAGAAAGCCTTAGAAACTTCTGTAAATTATGTTGGCTTTGTAGCTAGTTCTAAAAAGTCAGTTGACATAAAAACGTATTTGATTAACCAAGGTATTTCCGAAGAGCGTATTGCTGATTTACGTAGCCCAGTAGGTTTGGATATTAATGCCAAACTTGCTAGTGAAGTGGCAATTAGTATTCTTGCCGAAGTTATTGACGATTTTCGTAAAGAAAAATCTAGTAGTGGTTCTTGTTGTGGTAGTGCTGAACGCTCCAAAACCGAGGATGATGTAAATGATCAATTTAATGAGGAGTATTATATAAATCCTGTGTGCAATGTACCTGTTTCTAAGAAAAATTCAAAACATATAGTAGAATACGCAGGGCAGAAAGTGTATTTCTGTTGTGATGGTTGTAAGGTCAGTTTTGAGAAAGAACCTGAGAAATACTTGAAAATTTAGCTTTTATATAGTTAATATTTTACATTTAATATCATTAGGAATAATAAGAAATTGTGACACGATTATGAATCCAATACTCAAAAATGTTCTGGCTGTACTTGTAGGCATCGTCATTGGTAGCATTGTAAATATGGGAATCATTATAATAAGTGGTTCAATAATTCCACCACCTGAAGGAGGTGATATCACAACTATGGAAGGTTTGAAAGCCACCATGCATTTATTTGAACCTAAACATTTTATATTTCCGTTTCTAGCTCATGCCTTGGGTACTTTAGCAGGAGCATTTGTAACGGTGAAAATTGCCGTAACCAGAAAGCAACTTATGGCCTTATTGATTGGTGTGTTTTTCTTAATCGGTGGTTCTGTAAATATATCAATGTTAGGCGGCCCTATGTGGTTCAATGTCTTAGACTTACTGATGGCTTATATTCCAATGGCTTTTTTTGGCTGGTTGTTGGGTAAAAAATAATTTTCTTAAACATAGCTATTCCCACTTAATAAGTAATGATTCATCGCTTATAAAGCGGGAATAAGTTTTTTTGACCATTGCTATTGTAGCTATTATTTCTCTATAGGATTTAAAATCTGGGTACGTACCCCTACAGAATCAATTTTAGATTTAGAGTAATATAATGGGAAATATTGGTCATTTGCCCAAGGTTCAAATAGATTGCTATAGAATGGACTGTCTGGATTTCCAGATTGCCCAGGCCCATTGGTGGCTACCGATGAATCCCAATTACCAGTATTTATTATTACTCTAAATGAGGCACCGCTGCTCTGTCTTGAATTTCCGCCTGTTGAACCTACGGTTTGGCCGTTCCCTCCCCGCGGTAATGGGCCTAAATCTAAATTGTTTTTGGTTGTCTCATTTACAACACTACTTAAAGCATGCTCCATATAGGTATGTTTGTTGTTCACTTGACCATATTGCCAATGGATCATATCTGATCCCAATCTGTTTTCTAAATTGGTCACGGCAGCTTTGAAAGCTTCACCTAAAAATTTATTTCTGCCAACTAATGGGTTTGTTCCGAATTTGTTGTCAGGTGTAATGAGCCAATCTAGTACTCGCTTTAACTGTAGATTAGGAACAATGCCTTTGCCAGCTTTGGGGACAAACATGTCATAGGCTTTCTGCATTATTTGCTCTTCCCATGCAACATAAATTGCTGCAGGAATAGAATTGGCTTCCAATTTATAATTCCATTGATTCAGTTTATCCTTTGCATCCAAAAACTTATCATTAAAACTAATTTGCTCTAATAATGGTACTAATTCACGGGCAGGAATAGAAAGATAATCAGTTTGAAGAGCCTTCAAATCATTCATTGTCATTTTACTTCCTGATTCCAGCACTTCCTTAATTCGTTCACCACGATATGGGTCGGCCCAGGAATATCCTATAGCATCCCAGTGGGTGTAATCATTTGGCGTTACGTTTTGGTTGGCGGTGGCCAAGAAGCCTTCTTTCGGGTTTACACTGTGGGGTTTTTCTATAATTGGCAAATAACCATCCCATTCATAACGTCCATCCCCAGGTACTGGAACAAGACCACTAAAATTTCTACGAATAGGAGCGATGCCTACAGCTTGCCATCCTATTGTTCCTTCTTTATCCGCCCAAATCATATTCTCCCCTGGTATGTGACTATAATTACACGCTTCTCTAAATTCTTCCCAATTTTTAGCTTGGTTCATTCTTAGCGATGCTAAATAAGGAGATCCACCGGGCTCGAGCCAAGCACAGCGCACGGCATAAGCGACATTATTCTCTTTGTCCTTATACGTTACAGGGCCATGAAGGGTATAGGCTAAATCTATGATACTATCTTTTTGACCTTTAATTTTTATAGTTTCTGAAATATGCGTCATGTCTATCCATTGGTCCTTATACTTATATTGATTTTGATTCTCAGGATTTAATTCATATACATATAGATCTTCCCCATCAGTTTCAAATACTGTTAGGCCCCAAGCACCATATTCATTATGCCCTATAGAAATACCAGGAATTTCAGGTTCTCCACCTCCAATAACATTCCAGCCAGGAGCAACTAAATGAGCCATGTATCGTAATGATGGAATTGCAATGGTTCTATGAGGATCATTTGCCATGTACGTATTACCATCTTCCATTTGTGAACCATCAACCACCCAATTATTACTTCCAATACCTAAGGAATCAGATTTAACGTTTATAAGGGACATTATCGCTTTCTCTTCACTTGTATTTCGAAATGATGGTATAATGTCTTCTTTTTTAAACTTAACGGTTTTACGATAGGCATTATAAAGCTCTAGGATATCATTACTTAATAAATTTGCATTTATAACTGGATCAATTTCTATATTCGGTTCTTTTGGATGCAACCAGAATAGTTCTTTAGTCTTAATGGTACCCAACTTTGCGACGGTACGACCTATCTGAAGTTCTTCGCCTATATTTCCTAAAAGCCCCTGATGTCTTGAAATAACAACTTCTGGTGTCCATTTCTGGGGTTTAATATTTAAAATTTGAAATTCAATAGGTAATAGTTCTGGTGTTTTTAAAATGTCTTTTATATACGCATTTACCCCATCAGTATAGGCCGTTATTATTTCAACCCCATCATCATGGTAATGATTCATTTCGGTCTTCATATCGCCTCTAAATTTGAAGAGACGTGTACCGATATCTCTTTTCAGTTCACGTTCTCCCAATATTTCAGAAACTGTACCTGTAGCTTGTCTTCGCCAAATTTCGAATTGAAAAAGGCGGTCTGCCGCAGCGGCATATCCTTGGGCATAAAAAAGATCATGTTGATTTTTTGCATAGATGTGGTTAATGCCCCATTCATCCCTAACCATCTCAACAGGTTCTTTAAGCCCATCTAGCATCAATTCATCTGATTTGGTTGTTTGTGATTCTTTACAGGAAAAGGTTATGGTCAAGATAAAAAGAATAAAAATATTTTTCATATGAAAACGAGTTTGTTGATTATAAAAAGAGGGCATATAAAAAGTCCGAACATTGATCAATTGAATCTTTTGACTATTCGAATTGATCGGACTTTTTAAATACCCTCTTAGTGTTTATATTCAGAATTGTATTAAACTTTGATTTTAAGGCTAATGGGTATCAGCTTAAATTTACAGTTTTATTTTATTCTTCCTACTACTTTTTTATTCACCTTCATATTTGCCCAAATAACGTTTCCATAGTTCGGTTTGGTGTGTTTCTAGTGAAACTGATCTACCATCTATAAAAGCATGTGTTAGCTGATTGCCTGCCATATCCAAGGCATCGCCTTCAGATATGAACAGTGTTGCACTTTTACCATTCTCTAAAGTTCCGTATAGGTCATCGATTCCTAATATTTTAGCTGTATTGCCAGTTAAAAGTTGTACAGCTAATTCTTTATCTAAGCCCTGTTGTACAACTTGACCTGCGTAGAAAGGTAAGTTTCTAGTCTGAAAATTTTCGGCATCACTATTTTGAATGGCTACCATTAACCCTGCATCTACCAATAATTTAGGAAGCTTATATGGTAAGTCATAGTCATCATCATCATAAACAGGTAAATTGTGTGTGTACTGAACTAAAACCGGAATGTTATTGCTCTTTAAAAATTCAGGAATTTTATATGCGTGATATCCTCCTATAAGAACAATCTCTTTAGTGCCATTGGCTTTTAATGTATTAATGGCATCAATGATTTCCTTTTCACCATCGGCGTGAACATATAGTTTCTGACTGCCATCAAAAATACCTTTCATTGCTGCAAAAGCAGGATTCACCTCTTTAGAAGTAGATTTGCCATATGCAGCCGCATTTTTGAAAAAAGTAACTATAGCTTGTGTTTGTTCGCCGTAATCCTTATTTGGTTGGTATCCTCTTTCTTCACCAGCCCACCAACGACCCTGTCTAAATGTATTTGGCCAATTTAAATGTACACCATCGTCTACCTTAATAGCTGCGTCTTCCCAGTTCCACGCATCAAATTGTACAATTGATGAGGTGCCAGAAATTCTTCCGCCAGTTGGCGCTATCTGGGCAATTAAAACCCCGTTAGGACGCATACTTTCAACAACTTTTGACTCTGCATTGTAGGCGATCAAACTTCGTACATGAGGAATAAATTCTCCAAGTTCATCTTCATCTTTAGTTGCTCTTACCGCATCAATTTCAACCAATCCTAAAGTTTTTGCAGGTGCAATAAATCCCGGATATACATGTTTGCCAGTAGCATCGATTACCTTTCCTTTACGGGCGATTTTCATTTTAGAGTCACCAACAAAAGTCAGTTTACCATCTTCGAACATGATTAGGGAACTTTCAATTACTTCTCCATTACCTAAATGAGCTGTTGCACCTTCAATGGTGATGGCTTCTATTTGTTTAGGAGCAGGTGTTTGTTGGGCCATGGTTTGTAAGACCAAACCAAAGGCTATTAATAAGGTTATATATTTTTTCATTTCTGTAATTTTTGTTTTTGTGATACTTCGCATTAGATGGTGGAATTAAAGACTTTCACAAGTGAAATCTCTTTTAACACTTTGCTTAGGGCCTTGTGTTTTTTTACCTCCGCTTTTTTCTTTAAGCATCATAGTAACCAACTCATTTCGCTCTTTTTTAATCTTTTCACGGTTTTGCTTATCCGTTTCTAAATCAAAATACGTAGTTCCTTCTATCATTGTTCTTTCTGCTTTAGAATAAACCGATAAAGGACTACCGGACCATAATACTACATCTGCATCTTTTCCTTCTTTAATGCTACCTACGCGATTATCTATATGTAATAGTTTAGCAGGGTTGATAGTAACCATTTTCCACGCTTCCAATTCGGTCAAGCCGCCATACTTTATGGTTTTTGCAGCTTCTTGATTTAACCTTCTTATCATTTCTCGGTCATCGCTATTTATAGCGGTAACAACATCTTGTTTTTGCATTATAGCAGCATTGTATGGTATGGCATCATTCACTTCATATTTATATGCCCACCAATCGCTAAATGTGCCGGCACCAGCACCATGTTCTGCCATTTTATCGGCAACTTTATAACCTTCAAGAATATGGGTGAAGGTGTTTATTCTAAACCCGAAATGTTCGGCAACCTTCATCATCATATTTATTTCGCTCTGAACGTATGAGTGACATGAAATAAAACGTTCGCCATTTAGTATTTCAGCCAAAACTTCCATTTCCTCATCATAACGATACGGCTCTCCGTTTTTCTTTTTGGTGTCATATTCCTTGGCTCTTTGAAAGTAGTTCATATAAAGTTGTTCTACACCCATTCGTGTTTGTGGAAAACGAGAGTAACTACCCCAATTACTTTGCTTTACATTTTCGCCTAAAGCAAATTTGATAAACTTAGGCGAATTGTCATAGATCAAACCATCGGCCTCTTCGCCCCATTTTAATTTTAAGATTGCTGATCTGCCACCTATTGGGTTAGCCGAGCCATGTAATAATTGAAGGGATGTTACTCCACCAGCTAGGGAATGATATATACCCATATGTTCAGGGTCCACAACATCTTCCATTTTTACTTCGGCAGTGCTATTATGACCTGATTCGTTTACTGCCAATGCGGCTATATGGCTGTGCTCGTCAATAATACCAGCAGTTAAATGCTTACCTGTAGCATCTACCACTTTAGCGCCTCCAGCGCTTAAATTTGTTCCAATCTTCGCTATTTTTCCATTTTTGATAAGTACATCGGTATTTTTTAAAATACCGGCTTCTTCACTTGTCCATACCGTAGCATTTTTAAATAAAACAGTTTCTGATTTTGGTTTGTTTGCAAAACCATATCCTACATTCGGATACATTACAGGCATTACTTTCGACGCATCTTTAGCTTTGTCATCTTTACCTTCTTTTTCTTCAAAAGCTTTAGATTTAGCTGCTGTGAATTGAGTTTCTGTTCCGTTAGGTGAAACTAAAAGGCCTGAAAGATTATCAGAACCTTCTGTTGTCGCTCCGGTCATTCTATACGTATTATCACCATTATCCGTAGCAAATGACATAATCAACCAATTGTTGTCATATGCTATTTTAGAAGCCAGTTTCATAGTATCTTGTTTTACCTCTATTGAAGGTTTTGAAACTTCACCAGTTATTGATATAACGTACATTTTACCTTGTACGTTTAAGTTGTAATCTCCACGAATATCTTTTGTATCCATGGAATTGATGACACTTTTTGAACCTTGTACCCAATTTTCGAATAAGGTAGTTGAACTGTCAAACACATCACCTGAGGTTATTAAAAAGTTCGCGTAAGCACCAGTTTTTAAGGAACCAATTTGATTTGATTTTCCTAAAATTTGAGCCGGTATAGTGGTTAATGCCTCTAAGGCCTTAGTTTTTGGTAGTCCATATTTAATGGCTTTCATTAATTTTTCCTTGAAATTTGAAGGAGATTTTAAATCATAGGTAGTTAGAGAAAACTGAATGCCATTGTCTGCCAATACTTTTGGGTTAGTAGGTGCTTGGTTCCAAAAACGCATATCTTGTAAGGAAACATAACCAACTGCATATGGGTCAGAAACGTCATAGGCATCAGGGAAATTAATTGGAATTATAAATTTTGCATTAGTTGCTTTAATTTCTTCGATTCTTTCAAATTCATTACCACCACCTAAAATAGTATATTGAATTCCATTAGCATCTCCAATTTTATCGGCACGCAAATCATTTCCTTTGTCTTTCGCTTCAAAAATTTGAACTAAATTTTTATTGGTATTCAAAGCTTCTAATGAAAGGTCAGTTGTTGTAGAATTACCTTTTGAATACCAATCGGCGTCACTATACATTTGTCTTAGCAATGCTAAGGCGCCCATTAATGAGCTAGGATATGATTGACCTTTAGCAATACTTTTGTCTAAAGAAAAATACTGTGCAGACTTATCATCAAGAATACGGTTAGCATCTGTACCTTCACCATTTAAAGCAATTAAGACTCCGGTTCCTCTTGCGATACCATCTTGTATATGAGAATTTACGACACCAAAACCAGCTTCACGTAAAACTTTGGCCTCCTTATCATCATATTTAAATTTGGCAATGGCTTTATTCTCTGGCATAATGTGATCGTTCCAATAATAGCCATCTCTAGAAGGCGCATATTCTGCAGATCGCCCACTACCTGGTTTCTTTTTAGGTTGTTCAACTCCAAATTTTGAATATACATCAATAAAAGATGGATAAATTGACTTTCCTTTTAGGTCAATAATTATTGAGTTTTCTGGTATACTGACCGTACTAGAAGCACTTACAATTTTACCTTGTTGAATTAGTAATGTTCCCTTTTCAATTATTTGTGTTGGAGTTACATAAATTTTGGCGTTGGTAAAAGCCGTGTAGTTATTGTTGTTGGCTTTTACCCCTGCATTTTCAGGGAAATACTCTTGAGCGGTTAAAATACTGCTACACCAAAGAAGGCATAGCGCAAAAAATAGTTTTTTCATTATGTATGGTTTGAATTAGTTCTTTAAAAATACTGGGATTTACCAGTACATACAGTCTATTTTACTTTTGTTTAACAGTTGAAAGTTCTTTAATTCATAATATGCATTTTAATCTTAAAATATTATACGAAAGACTGTTATTCTATAATTTGATTGCGGAATGTATAAACCAATTATAGTGGCTTTTGCTTATGGTAAGCGACCAAAAGAGATACAACAGCATTGTAACTTCTAATACCTTCGGTTTGATTATTAGCTTTTAGAAAAGAATTGAATATTGATTTGAAAACTGGTTCCATAGGATTTTCGTAAGAATTCCAAAAATTCGACATTTCCTGAAAGTTGTTCTTCACACCAGGATTTAAAGTGGATAGTAAACGGTTGAATTCTTCTTTGTCTGAGCTTCTTATATCACTTAAACAATATCCTAATGCATATGCATAGCCTGCATATTGAAAATAGATGTCATTATTATTAGCAGTAACCAAATAGCCTATAAAATTAGTTTCGTTCTCAGCAGAATATCCCAATTGATGGCCAATTTCGTGACCAACTACCACAGGAAATCTAAAATTTGGAAGTAGACCGTTTACTTGGGCTTCATTCGTGAAAGGATTCAGATAGCCAGCGTAACCCATATATGTTAATCCAGTGCTGAAAAGTGATTTTTTTACACTAGGTCTGTCATATGCAAGAAACGGGTGAATAGTTTTAAGATGGTCATAACCTTGAATAGTTTTATTGAAAATTTCCTTTTGAGAATAAGGGATATTAACGGCTAAGCTAGAGTCTTTAGTAATTGCAACCTGAGATTCGTTCGTCTTTTGAATCAATTTTTCTGTAAATTCTAGTAAATCTTGGTACTCTTTATTTGGTGACAACTGTAATTTTTGGGACAAGGGTTCACGGTAGTAATTCATTCCCCACATAAAATGAAAGGTGAAATATGCGACAGAAAGTATCATTAATACGTTGCGAACAAAAGCCAATTTGTTTTTCCAGATAGATTTTCTATTTCGATATAGATATGTAATTGCTAGTATTATTAGCGCGAAATAGATCAGGTCTCCAATTGAAAAAGGAATCCAACCGAACAATATCCTAAAAAGTCTAGAGATAAAGGGATAAAAACCCGTGCTATAATAATTCTCAACGAATTCTGAGTAGTTGCCGAGGCATTTTACGATTACGATTTGGGGAATCAATGAAAGTGCTATGGCATTTTTAAATGATATCTTCATTATCTCAAAAATAGCGAAATCCTTTTTCTATGAGTATTTTTGTGGTCATTAACTATGAAAATAAGTTATGAATATTAATCAGTTGGAACCTAAATCGGTTTGGAAGAATTTTTCAAAATTAAATGCAGTACCTAGGCCTTCAAAAAAGGAGGGAAGAGTAATTGCTTTTATGTTAGGATTCGGTAAGGAACTTGGCTTGGAAACTTTTTCTGATGCCATTGGTAATGTTATTATTAGAAAGCCGGCAACTTCAGGAATGGAGAGTAGAAAAATGATAACGCTACAAAGCCATTTAGATATGGTTCATCAAAAAAATACAGATACTCAATTCGATTTTGATGTACAAGGCATAGATATGTTCATAGATGGTGATTGGGTAAAGGCTAAGGGAACGACCTTAGGTGCTGATAACGGTATGGGAGTAGCAGCAATAATGGCATTGCTTGAGAGTGATTCAATTACTCATCCTGCTCTTGAAGCATTGTTTACTATTGATGAAGAAACAGGTATGACTGGTGCCTTTGGGTTGGAAGGAGGTATTTTAAAAGGGGAGATACTTTTAAATCTTGATACAGAGGAAGATGATGAAATTGATATAGGTTGTGCTGGCGGTATTGATGTTACTGCAACTAGATCATATAATAAAAAGCCAGGTAAACATGGTGATACGGGACTTGAAATCACTATTAAGGGATTGAAGGGTGGACATAGTGGAATGGATATTCATAAAGGGCTTGGTAACGCAAATAAAATCATGAACCGCTTTCTTTATTTGGGTCTAGATTATAATTTGCGAATTAGTTCTTTAGAAGGTGGAAGTTTACGAAATGCCATACCTAGAGAAAGCATTTGTCGATTGAATGTTGGGAGAAAGCATGTTGCTGAGGTTATTACAAAATTTAATGCCTTAGCTGATACTATTAAAGCAGAATTAACAGTACAAGAACCTAGTATTACTATTAGCTTAGAGGAGATTAAGCCGGCGAATGAAGTAATGGGCCTTGGTACTCAAGGCAAGTTCATAAAAGCCGTTTATGCCGCTCAAAATGGGGTATATGCGATGAGTGCTTCAATTGATGATTTGGTAGAAACTTCGAATAACATCGCAAGTGTTTTGGTTAAAGATGGCAATATTACTATTTCATGCCTAACACGTTCTTCAGTTGATTCTGCAAAACTGGACTTGGCAAATTCGCTACGATCTGTTTTTGAATTGGGAGGTTTTAAAGTGGAATTTAGTGGTTCTTACCCAGGTTGGAATCCTAATCCGGATTCCAAAATACTTTCAATAACTAAGTATACTTATATAGATTTATTCAAAGAAGAACCAAAGGTAATTGCTTGTCATGCCGGTTTGGAGTGTGGTATATTAGGACAAAACTATCCCGATATTGATATGGTAAGCTTTGGTCCTACAATTTTGGGAGCTCACTCACCAGATGAGCGCGTGAGTATTTCTTCTGTTCAGAAATTTTGGAAATTACTATTAGAAATTTTAAAAAATACAAATTAAATAAATGCATAAAAAAACCCATTAGCTTAAACTAATGGGTTTTTTAATATATAATGATTTTAATTTGTAATGCCTGTTATTTCTAAATCAAATACGACATCTGAATTTGGCGGAATTGGGCCAGTGCCTTGTTCGCCCCAGCCAAGGTGTGATGGTATAAATATGCGAAGTTTATCGCCTACCTTCATCGTTAACAATGCTTCTCTGAATCCAGCAACTAATCTAGATTCCGGAGAATAATCCATAGGTACAGCCATATAGCCGCCACCTTGTTCTCTGTTCCAATCGAAAGTTCCGTATTTACGAGCAACCTCTTCATAATTACTGTCGAACAAAGTACCATCCATCAAATAACCAGCATAAAAAACATTTACTTTTTGCCCTACTTTAGGCCTTTCACCATCTCCGTTTTTTAAAGTTAAAATTTTAAGTCCAGATGGTAAAGAAGTAGCTTTCGCTTTTTCATCTTCTATTTGCATTGCAAACTCTTCCTTCACTTTTTTAACAGCTTCTATTTTTTCAGCCTTTTCTTTCTCTATTGCAGCTAACCTATCTTCTTCTCCATCAAAGTATGCTGTAATAATTTTGACTGCATCAAATTTACGAGCCTCTTTGCCATTACGTATAATTTCTACAGTATTCATGGTAACAGGTTCTACAGGTTTATTACCAGCACCAACTGCTACATTAGCGATGGAATCAACAACATCCATGCCCTCTATAACTTCACCGAAAACAGTATGTTTATTATCTAACCAAGGTGTAGCTTTATGAGTAATGAAAAATTGACTTCCATTTGTGCTAGGTCCTGAGTTGGCCATAGAAAGAATACCCTTTTTGTCATGTACCAAAGAGTCATTGAACTCATCCATAAATTTATATCCTGGGTTTCCCGTTCCTTGCCCTAATGGATCACCACCTTGTATCATAAAATCTTTCATGACCCTATGGAATATTAGCCCATCGTAATACTTTTTACCTTTATATTCTTCACTTACAAAAGTATTTGTACCCTCTGCAAGCGATACAAAGTTTGCAACAGTTACAGGGGTTTTACCTTGCTCTAGGCGAACGATAATATCACCTTTAGAAGTTTTTATATCGGCAAAGATGCCGTCACCTAAGTCAGCTCTTTTACTGGTTTTACAGCTGGTCATAATTAAAGCGATAACTGCAAGCAAGTACATTTTTTTAATCATAATAGTTATTTTAATTTACTGTATTATCTTCTTGTTTTTCAATTTGTAAAATGGTAATTGTTGATTTTAAAGGAATGTTGCTCCCAATTTTGTTCTCATCACCATGATACCCAAATGCTATTGAAGAAGGAAACAAAAAAGTAGCCCGTTCATTTACCTTTAGCATTTTAACAGCATCACGAAGTCCTAGAAAAAGCTCCTGTTTATTAACCTTGTAGGTTATAACACCAATATCTTCCTTTGAGTAAATAGTGTCATTGTCCAAAGTTAAAATATCATAGTTAAACACTACTAAATCACCTGTTTTAGGAGTATATTCACTTTCTTCATTGACATTTAAATAATGGTACCATGATCCAGATGCACTATGGGAATAGTGTTTTAAAGAATCAAGTTTTATAATATCTTGAATTTTACTTTCTTCTGCTTCCAATAATTTTCGACTCCTTTCAATAGATTCTTTGAAAAAACTACCACTTTTTGTTTGAACCGGTTTTCTAGGTTCTGGACCATCGCAGCTACTAAAAATTATAAAAAGAAATAATAATGAAACTAATCTCATGATTGTAATTGATTCTTATATAATGGTAATAATGAAGTAAAGTATTTTATGGTTTCTTCTATCGAATAATCACTTTTTCCACCAGCCGCATTGGTATGGCCGCCGCCATGAAAGTGTTTCCTTGCGAAGTCATTTACTGAAAAATCACCCACTGATCTGAATGATATTTTAAAAATACCCTCTTCTTTATTTTCAATGAATATTACTGCAAAGCGAATACCGTCTAATGTTAACCCGTAGTTAACAAAGCCTTCGGTATCTCCCTTTTGATAACTATAGGTGTCTAGCTCGTCTTGACTTAAAGTGATATATGCAGTAGAATATTCTTCTAATATGACCATATTCTTTAAAGCACATCCCAACAAATGTAGCCTGCTTGGCGAATTGGTGTCATATATACGGTGATGAATTTCTGTGCCCTCTGCACCTTTGTCCATAAGGTCGGCAATAACTCTATGTGTATTGCTTGTAGTAGCAGCGAATTTGAAAGAACCCGTATCTGTCATTATTCCTGTATAAATACAGTTGGCCATTTCAGAGGTTATACTATTCTCATCACCTAATTTTTTAATTAGAACATAAATCATTTCACAGGTTGAACTCATACTTACATCTGAATACATAATTTTCGCATAATCAGATGGCTCTTGATGATGATCGACCATTACAAAAGTGGCACTCGAAGATTCTAATGTTTCGCTCATGTGACCTACACGACCTAAATGATTAAAATCTAGCGTAAAAACAATATCTGCATTTTTAATACATGACTTTGCTTGTATGTTTTCCTTTTCGAAATTTAATATCTTATCTGCTCCTGGCATCCACTTTAAAAATTTCGGATAATCATTAGGAGAAACAATACTTGCAGTATGTCCACTATTAATGAGATAATGCCAAAGCGCCAACGTAGAGCCGATAGCATCTCCGTCAGGATTTTTATGTGGTATAATCGCTATTTTCTTTGAAGAAGAAAGCAGCTTTTTAAGCTCATTTAGGTGCTCTAAATTCATGGCGCCAAAGATACAATTTAATAATATAGGCTTTAAAGCGAATAACTTAATTTTACTTATTCATAACTTACTATCATGAAAATTTCTTTAATTTCTATTTTTACGATTCTATTACTTTCTTGTTCTACAAATAAAAAGGTGACAGTTGACAAGGTAGACAAGACTGATTTTGTTCTCGCTTTTGGTTCTTGCAATAGAACGGATTTACCAAATTTGTTATGGGATGATATTTTAAATACAAATCCTGATGTTTGGGTTTGGGGCGGGGATAACATTTATGCAGATACCGACGATATGGAAGCGTTGAGAACAATGTATACTGAGCAAAAGAAGAATAAAGGGTATAAAAAGCTTATTGAAAACATAGAAATCATCGGTACTTGGGATGATCATGATTATGGACTTAATGACGGTGGTGTAGAATTTCAGGCTAAAGCGGAAAGTCAACAAGAGTTTTTGAATTTCATGAATGTTCCAATGGATAGTCCATTAAGAAAACAAGAGGGAGTCTATAGTTCAAAGAAATATGATTTAGAGAAGGGCAGTATTAATATAATAGTTTTAGATACCAGATATTTTAGAACTGCTATAACATTGGATACTGAAACAGATAAAAGAGTAAAGCCCAATGAATATGGCGTGGGCACTGTACTTGGAGAAATTCAGTGGGCTTGGTTAGAAAAGCAATTGAACCAATCTAATGCAGATTTTAATGTTATTGTAAGCAGTGTTCAAGTTCTATCTAATGAGCATGGTTTTGAGGCATGGGGTAATTTCCCTCATGAGGTAGATCGTTTAGAAAAATTAATTTCTAGTTCTAAGGCTAAGGGAGTTATTATATTATCTGGAGATCGTCATATCTCTGAATTTTCTCAAACACAAATAGATGACAACAATTATCCATTAATCGATTTTACGAGTAGTGGACTCACGCATGCGTATAAAGGATATACAGGAGAGCCTAATCCGTATAGAGTTGGGAATGTTGTTTTTATAGAAAGTTTCGGAACTTTAGAGTTCGATTTTAGTTCTAAGAAGGTTGATTTTAAGATAATTGGCGACAACGGTGTTGTCTTGCAGAAATTAGAACAACGCTATGAATAGTTGTGAGTTTTGTGGAAAAACGTATTTTTGCGCAAAAATTAAGATATGAGTACGAATAGAACCTTTACTATGATTAAGCCAGATGCCGTTGAGAATGGGCATATTGGGGCAATATTAGAAAAAATTACAGCTGCCGGGTTTAAAATAGTGGCTATGAAATATACACAACTTAGCTTAAGAGATGCGCAAGAATTCTATGGTGTACATAGAGAGCGTCCTTTCTTTGGTGAGTTGGTTGAGTTTATGACAAGAGGACCAATAGTTTCCGCTATTTTAGAAAAAGAAAATGCTGTTGAAGATTTTAGAGCATTGATAGGTGCTACTAATCCTGCAGATGCAGCAGAAGGTACTATTCGTAAAATGTTCGCTACTAGTATTGGTGAAAATGCAGTACATGGTTCAGATAGTGATGAGAATGCTGCCCATGAAGGTTCTTTCCATTTTGCTGGAAGAGAAATTTACTAGATTAGAAAAAATAATTTTTAATAAGCCAGTTCGAAAGGACTGGCTTATTTATTTTCCTTCAACCATCATTTAGCGTAGTACTATTTTTTTTACCAGTTCTTTACCTATTTCTTCATTGATCATGCGTATTATTTTCGATTTCCCTAAGCTTAATTCTTCTCTTAATACCGATGAGGATAGAGAAACATAAAGGGTGTCGAAACGTAATTCAATTTCGGTCGTGTAATTATTTACCCCATTACCCATAAGTCTTACCCATGCCTCTCGTGCATCTACTTTATCCATTCCCTTTTCTAATTTATTCTTTTGAATAAATGCAGAAAGAGCGTCTTTCATAGATGTATTTTCATTGTCTCGCCTTGCCATTATGGGTTTATATTTATAGGTTCAAATCGTTCATATGTATAGGTGATGTCTTGGTCGTTTTTTACCGAGAAACTTTTTTCTGTAAGAGAGATTAAAACTTCTTCCCAAGTATTAAGTTCGGTGGTGTAATGCATAAAGACAGAATCATTGGCGACTATAATAAGTATCGGCTCGGCATCGTTCGAAGTTTCGAATGTGCCATTGAATTTAGGACTCATTTTTTTTCTAAAACCCCTTAAAGAATCTAAACTGATGTAATCGACTGTGGTATTTACCGAATACTCTTTTTTGGTACCATCCTTAAAGATAACCTCTTTTATTTCCCAGTAACCATTTAAAAGATGTAATTGCTCTTGGTCAACTTTTGAGCCACATGAGATAAATGATAAAGTACAAAATAGAAGAAGTTGTTTCATTATTTAAGTTTGAATATTTTATATGACTGATGAATTTTTTTTACCACACTTTCTGTCCGTTCTGCATGGGTATCACTTAAGAAAATCTGACCAAAGTTCTCGTCATTGACCAAAGTGATAATATGTGATACACGATGTTCATCTAATTTATCGAAAATATCATCTAAAATTAAAATTGGAGTTGTGCCACTTTGCGATTTCATAAAATGGAACTGCGCGAATTTAAGGGCTATCAGAAATGATTTTTGTTGACCTTGACTACCGAATTTTTTAATAGGAAATTCACTTATCTCGAAATTAAGATCGTCTTTATGAATGCCAACACTGGTGTATTGTAATGCGCGATCCTTATCTAGGTTTTTGTTTAGTAAAGTCAGTAGGTCGTCATGTAGTAATTTACTATCGTAGCTAAGTGATACTTTTTCAGTATCACCGGTAATAGCTTTATATTGCTCCTGAAAAATCGGAATAAATGCTTCTAAAAAAGAAGTTCTTTTATTGAATATTTCAGTGCCGTAAGTATGTAATTGTTCATTGTAAACTGCTAAAGTATCTTTGTTAAAGGTGCGATTAGCGGCAAAATATTTTAAAAGTGCATTTCTTTGTGATATTACCTTATTGTAATTGATAAGTTGCTGTAAATACTTTTTGTCAGATTGAGAAATGACACCATCAATAAATTTGCGGCGAGTATCACTACCCTCAATTATTAGATCACGATCTGCAGGGGAAATAATTACTAACGGTAGTAAACCTATATGGTCTGCAAAACGCTCATAGGCTTTGCCGTTTCTTTTAATTATTTTTTTATTGTTTCTTTTTAAACTGCACACAATTTTTTCTTCTCGGTCATCTTTTTCGAAGGTTCCGTCGATTACAAAGAAGTCGGATCCATGACGAATATTTTGAGAAGAAATAGGATTAAAGTAGCTTTTTCCAAAAGAAAGATGGTAAATAGCATCGAGAATATTGGTTTTGCCAATGCCATTATCACCGACAAAACAATTTATCTTAGAATCGAATACAAGTTCTTTAGACTCAAAATTTTTGTAATTGATCAATGTTAATTGTCTCAGCAGCATTAAATTTTTTAAATTTTGGATTTGGAAGGATGGAAACTACCTAAAAATATCCAAAAATAACGAATAAATACACTATAGGATTTCAATAAAACCTTTATTTTTGCGCGACCAATAAATTTAGAGATGGCTACATATAAGAAAAGAGGATATAAACCTGAAACCAAAGCTGAAAAGCAAGAATTTGAAGAACAAGAAAGTACAACCGCTGAGGTTTTTAGTTCTTTAGATGAAGGAGCTTCGAGATCAGAAGAGTGGGTTTCTAAAAATCAGAACTATATATTAAGTACTATTGTGGTAATAGCGATATGTGGTTTAGGTTATTTGGCTTACAACCAATTTGTTGTAAAACCTAAAGAGACAAGTGCGGCTAATGAAATGTACTATCCACAACAATATTTTGACCAAGCTTTGGCGAGTACAACTGCTAAAGATTCTTTGTTTACATTGGCATTAGAAGGTGCTGATGGTAAATATGGCTTTTTAGATATCATTGAAGAATATAGTGGTACCCAGGCGGCAAATTTAGCTAATTACGGTGCCGGTATGTCTTATTTGAATATGAACAAATATCAAGAAGCAATAACGTATTTAGAAGATTTTAGTTCAGAAGATGCTATTTTAGGCGCTTTGGCCAAAGGTGGTTTAGGTGATGCATTTATGCAATTAGGCCAGCCTTCTGATGCCTTAGGTTATTATGAAGCTGCAATTGCTCATAGCAAAAATGAATTTACTACTCCAAAATTTTTATACAAAGCAGGTGTAACTGCTTTGGAAATGGGAGATAAAAGTAAAGCTTTAGGCTTTTTTGAAAGAATTAAAAATGAGTTTCCAAAATCAGAAAATGCAAATTCTATAAACGCTTTTATAGGAATGGCTAAAAGTGGTGAATAATGGCAACAATAAATAAAAATTTATCAGTTTATGATAAAGCAACAATCCCAAACGCGAACGGACTTCGGTTTGGGATTGTTGTTTCTGAGTGGAATGCTGAAATTACTGAAGGGTTATTTTCTGGAGCATTAGAAACTTTAATAGATTGTGGTGCAGTGAAAACTGATATTTTAAGATGGAATGTGCCGGGTAGTTTTGAACTAACTTATGGTTCAAAGAAAATGATCGAGACACAGAAAGTCGATGCAGTTATTGCTATCGGTAGCGTAATTAAAGGCGAGACTAAGCACTTTGATTTTGTATGTGAGGCCACGGCACAAGGCATAAAAGATTTAAATGTTACCATGAATGTTCCTGTTATATTCTGTGTACTTACAGATAATAATATTCAACAATCGATTGACCGTAGTGGAGGTAAACATGGTAACAAAGGCACTGAGGCTGCAATTGCTGCAATTAAAATGGCCGTTCTTGGTAAATAGTAAATACCAATTTTCTTTTTAATTCTTTGTAGAACCTAACTTCAGTATAGGTATACTACAGCTGTTAACAAATTTTGGCATTCCTTATATGCCCTGTTTTTCTATTTTAAGTAACTTTGGTGATATGGGGATGTTGAGTAAAATAACACGGTTACGAAAAAATAGGAAATTCGATTATAGTCCTAGATATTATGATGGCAAGGGTAAAGGCAATCCTTTTAAAATGGAACCCAAATTTGACCAATTTCGTAGCACTTTAGATACGTCTCGAGGTTTAAAAAGAAAAATCAATCGTGCTTTAGAAGATGCTAAAAGAAAAGGAGATCGTAACCTGAAGATTAGGATGATAGTTATTTTAGCTATTTTACTGCTTATTTTCCTTTATATAATTGATTTTGACCTCTCAATATTCTATTCTTCATAATGGCCGATATTATTAGATTATTACCTGATCATGTCGCAAATCAAATTGCTGCAGGTGAAGTTGTTCAGCGCCCATCTTCTGTGGTAAAAGAATTATTGGAAAATGCTATAGATGCCGGTGCAACCGAAATACAGCTAATTGTAAAGGATGGTGGTAAAACATTGATTCAAATCGTGGACAATGGTAAAGGTATGAGTGGTACCGATGCTAGGTTGAGTTTTGAACGGCATGCAACATCTAAAATTCAAAAGGCAGAAGACTTATTCAATTTACATACTAAAGGTTTTAGAGGCGAGGCTTTGGCATCGATCGCTGCAATTGCGCATGTTGAAATGCTTACTAGAACTGTAGAAGATGAGATTGGTACTAGAATAAAAATGGAGGGTAGTAAAGTTGTTGCCCAAGAAGTAGTTGTTGCGCCTAAAGGGACTTCAATGCTGGTCAAAAATTTATTTTTTAATATTCCGGCCCGAAGAAATTTCTTAAAATCTGACCAAGTTGAATTTAGGCACATTACCGACGAGTTTCATAGAATTTCATTAGCGCATCCGCAAGTAGCATTTAATTTTTATAATAATGGCAGTGATGTTTTTCAATTGCCGGCCAATAATTTTAGAAAGCGTATTGTTCAAATTTTTGGAAGAAAAACTGATGAAAAATTGGTTCCTGTTGATGAAGAAACTCAAGTTGTCAAAATTTCAGGTTACATACAAAAGCCTGAGTTTGCCAAGAAGAGTAGGGGTGAACAATTTTTCTTTGCTAACAATAGGTTTATAAAAAGTCCGTATTTACATCATGCTATTTTAGGGGCTTTTGAAGGATTAATTCGCCCTGGTACCCACCCTGGTTACTTTCTAAACTTAGAGGTTGATCCAGGTACAATAGATATCAATATACATCCAACCAAAACAGAAGTTAAATTTGATGATGAGCATACTTTATATGCAATGCTCAAGTCTACGGTGAAGCATAGTTTAGGTCAATTTAATGTTACGCCTGCTATAGATTTTGAACAAGACCAGAATTTAGATACTCCTTATTCATATAAGAATAAGGAAGTTGGTATACCCCAAGTTGTAGTAGATTCTTCGTTTAATCCATTTGAAGCGGTTAAAACATCGAAAGGTAATTCTACTGGTAACTATTCTAAGCCTAAGGTTGAAGGATGGGAAAACTTATACTCTGACATGGAAGTGTCTTTAGATGGAAATAGTAATTTAGAATTTGAGTCTGAAGTTGTAAATAGTAGTATTTTTGATGAAGGTAAAGAAGTTGTAGACCATACGACTACTACTTTTCAATTGCGTAAAAAATATATTATAACGACTATAAAATCTGGCATGGTCGTTATTAATCAGAGCAGGGCACATCAACGAGTTCTTTACGAGAAATTCTTGAAAAATATTACTATTAAGGAAGCGGTTAGCCAGCAATTATTATTTCCACTTACTTTGTCATTTTCACCAAGTGAGATTGGTATTCTTAATGAAATAAAAGAGAATTTATGTACCGTTGGCTTTGTGTTCGGTGAAGTTGCTGTTGATGGTGTAGAAATTAAGGGAGTACCTGTTTTAGTAGCAGAGAGTGAAGTACAAATGATTATGGAGCAATTAATTTCTGATTTTCAACAAGAGGTGCCAGGCGATAGTTTTTCGCAAAGCGATATGTTGGCAAAAACACTGGCAAAAACTTTATCGGTAAAAACAGGTGAAACGTTAGATGAGTTTTCTCAAGTGAAATTGGTAAATGAT